>OCLI01000100.1_pt1 | contig 20719 bp, 23 predicted proteins | sample 1481361 | NCBI WGS metagenome assembly OCLI01 (sample SAMN00990124, study PRJEB22392) | human gut metagenome
CTGCTAAAACCTTTCTTAATAAACTGTATGGAGGGGACATGAAAAGTTTAGTGCTGAATTTTGCGAAAAATGAAGAATTAAATAACAAAGAAATTGAAGAATTGCGAGACATTTTAAATGATATTAGTAAAAAATAAATAGATATAGGGTTCAAACATAATACATATATAAATTATGTTTGAACCCTATTAAATTAGATTTTTTATGAGATTAGTACATATAATAAACGGCGCCCACTTAATCATGCCACGTCCTTGTGGTATATTAGCGTCTAAATATTCTCTAGGAATTTTGCGATAATCTGTTTCATGTTTGTATTGATCAGGAATCATTAAAACCACCTCGATAATATTATAGAACTTATGTTCCCTTTTAGGAAGTGGTTTCTCATAATATAAATAAATCTTATATTTAAAAATTAAAATAATGAATTTATATATCATAAGACCACAAGTTTAACAAAGGGGAAGTAAACTCGTGGTCTAATGTTATGACGTAGTATAACTTTTTATGAAGGAGTAAATAGAACTATTACTCCTATTTATAGTATAACACAATTTTATAAAAAAATATTTAAATAGACAACCAATTGCTATAATGATTGTATAGATATGAGTAATGAAGTATGATATGAGTAGTTTAAAGAGAAAGAGGAAGACGCATATGAAAAAGACAACAAAAGTATGTGTAGCTACAACAATAGCGTTTAGTACACTATTAGGTGCTAGCGTCACAGATGCACTTGTTCAACAGCCGACTGCACACGCAGCAACGTCATCATATTACAACTATAATGGTTATGCAGGTCAAAATGCTTCATTCGTATTAGATAAAAATTTTAAAACTGCGATTAAAGCTGAAAATGTTAAATTTAATGGCATTAAAATTAAATCGACAACATCTAATAAATCGGTATTAAAATATGATCAATACTTCAGAAATGTATCTAAAGATAGTAAAACTGCCTCGTTACTAGATATGGAAGTCAAAGGTCAACTTTCATTAACACAACTTAAAAAAGTATATAGTAAAGAGCTACAAAAAATTGATAATGGTAAAAACAACACAACAGGTATTTATTATTATCAACCTAAACAAAATGGTATGACAGTTTGGTTTGATGTTAATAAAGGTAAAGTAGACCGAGTCGTATTAGGCTATAGTACAGTACAAAAAGCAATGAATTAAATGGGTGATTGAAGTGAACGTACTCGCTTCAATCATTTTTTATACACATAGGCGAATAAATATTAAATGATTATAAAAAGGTATTTCAAGTTAAAATTTTAAAATCGTCTTCTAATCGATAATTAAAAGGTTTTATTATTGGAAATTAACATTTAGTGCTACGATAGAATTATATACATGAAATGTATATTTTGAACCACTGCTTCATGATAATGACATATCACTATACCATTTACTTGAAGGAGGAATACAAATGACAAAGGGGCCAATTCAAGTTAATAATGAAATCGGTACATTAAAAACAGTGCTACTCAAACGACCAGGTAAAGAGTTAGAAAATTTAGTACCTGATCATTTAAGTGGATTGTTGTTTGACGACATTCCATATTTAAAAGTGGCACAAGAAGAGCATGATCAATTTGCAGAAACACTTAGAAGTGAAGGGGTAGAAGTCGTTTATCTAGAACAACTTGCTGCTGAAGCGATTGAAAATGAAGATGTAAGACAGCAATTAATTGACGATATTTTATCAGAATCTCAAAAAACAATTTTAGGTCATGAGACAGAAATTAAAACATATCTTTCAACATTATCAAATCAAGCATTAATTGAAACAATGATGTCTGGGATACGTAAAGAGGACATTCAACTTGAAACAACACATCTAGTGGAATATTTAGATGATCGTTATCCATTCTATTTAGATCCGATGCCCAATTTATATTTTACACGGGATCCTCAAGCAAGTATTGGTAGAGGTATGTCGATCAATCGTATGTATTGGCGCGCAAGACGTCGTGAATCTATTTTTATGACGTATATTCTAAAATATCACCCCCGTTTTAAAGATGCAGATATACCGGTGTGGCTTGATCGTACATCACCGTTTAACATTGAAGGCGGAGACGAGCTTGTGCTTTCTAAAGAAGTATTAGCTATCGGTATTTCAGAACGTACATCAGCTGAAGCCATTGAGCGGCTAGCAAGAAATATATTTAAAGATGACTATACTACATTTAAAAAAGTACTTGCGATTGAAATACCTAATAGTCGTACATTTATGCATCTAGATACTGTATTTACAATGATTGATTATGACAAATTTACAGTGCATGCAGCTATTTTTAAAGAAGAGAATCACATGAATATCTTTACAATTGAGCAAGATGAAATGAAAGATGATATTAAAATTACACACTCTAGACAGCTACGAGAAACGTTAGCCAATGCATTAGGTGTAGATAACGTAGAATTTATACCTACTGGTAATGGAGATGTCATAGACGGTGCTAGAGAACAGTGGAACGATGGGTCTAATACATTATGTATTCGTCCAGGCGTTGTGGTGACATACGATAGAAACTATGTCTCTAATCAATTATTACGTGACAAAGGTATTAAAGTGATTGAAATTAAAGGTAGTGAATTGGTACGTGGTCGTGGAGGTCCAAGATGTATGAGTCAACCTTTATTTAGAGAAGATATATAATGTTTTCACGTGAAACAAGTTATAGTCAAAAACGTTAGTCATTTGGCTAGCGTCTTTTTATATTAAAAAACATTCCATTAATCTACAAAAAGTGTAAAATAGATATCATACTTATAAAATGGAAGGACGAAACAATATGGCATTTATGACTATTAATTATAAATCACCTACGATTGGGATGAATCAATCGTTTACAGCCATCGTTCCAGAAGACGATAGCTTTTTTAAACAACATGAACCTGTAAAACCTTTAAAAATGTTATTACTGCTCCATGGTCTATCAAGTGATGCGACATCGTATATGCGACTAACGAGTATTGAACGTTATGCAGAAGCACATCAGTTGGCAGTGATTATGCCGAATGCAGATCACAGTGGCTATGCGAATATGGCGTTTGGTCATAGCTACTATGACTATATATTAGAAATTTACAATTATGCACATCAAGTGTTACCAGTATCTAAAAAAAGAGAAGATAATTTTATTGCAGGTCATTCAATGGGTGGTTACGGAACAATAAAATTCGCTTTAACTCAAAGCCATTTATTTTCTAAAGCAGCGCCATTGTCAGCGGTATTTGATGTACAATCATTACTCGATATTGAGTGGAATGACTTTGACCCCAAAGCCATTGCCGGTGAAGCTTTAAAAGTTAAAGGTACAGAGTTAGATACCTATCACTTAGTGGATGAAGCGGTTGATAAAGACGCAACACTTCCAGAACTCTTTATTCAATGTGGCACAGAAGATTTCTTATATGATGATAATCAACGATTTATGACATATTTAGATGAAAAAGGTATCCATTATAAATATGAAGAAGGACCTGGGGAACATGATTATGCTTTTTGGGACAAAGCAATTGAACGTACCATTGAATGGTTAGTAGAGAAATAAAAAAATATCCCTTTGTGATGATACGTCACAAAGGGATATTTTTTTATTTAATGATTTTAATCGTAAATGGAACAACAAAATCTTCGCCCTTATTCATTGCAAGAATAGCTAAAATAGTATAGACAAAACCAGCAATACCTACAACGAATAAAGTTAAGTAACCAATGAACACTACAGTTAAAACTAAACTTTCAAATTAGCAAGTGCCATCGATCAACCCATCAAACATGTTGATACATCTAGTAAGGATAGATAACCAAAAAGTAAGAAATAGATACTTTTTCTATTTCTTATTTTTTAATTCATAAACTAATTTGAGTTATTATTTTGAGTATTTTAAAATAATGACAAGTATTAATTATTTTAGGTTTTTCGTGAATATAAAAGAATCTACTCTAAATCAATAAGGAGCGTAAGTTTAGTGTACAAATATTACATAACTTCGGTTGTTATTTTTCTAGTATTTTCACTGATGTGTGGTATGGCTCTTGTTGAAAATAATAGTGAAAAAATATCAGTAGTAGCAGTTGGGGATAATTTAATTCATCCTGTCGTATATCATGATGCACAATATTCAGATGGTACATATAACTTTAAGCCAATGTATTCTAATATAAAGAAAGACATAGCTAGGCCTGATTTAGCTTTTGTCAATCAGGAGTCTCCACTTGGTGGGGATGATATTCCATATTCTGGATTTAAACGATTCAATACACCAAGTCAAGTAGCAACGGATATTGTAGCCACAGGGTTCGATGTGATTAATGGTGCAAATAATCACTCCTTAGATCAAGGAGATCAAGGGATCACAAATCATATACAGACTTGGGAAAAATTTGATCATAACGTATTGTTTACAGGGATATACAATTCGAAAAAAGAGGCGAATCGTGTACATACCATTTCTAAAAATGGCGTGAAAATCAGTGTATTAAGTTATACATACGGAACAAATGATATGGTCTCAAACTATCCATATACAGTAAAAACGTTTGATGAAGCTACTATTAAACATGATATACGAAAAGCAAAACAACAAAGCGACGTCGTCATGGTGTCGGCACATTGGGGAAATGAAAATCACCATACACCAAATAAAACACAGAAGAAGTACGCTCAATTATTTGCAAATGAGGGTGTAGATGTCGTCATTGGCACGCATCCACATGTGATTCAACCAGTAAAGTGGGTTAAAGCAAAAGATCATCACCATAAAACCTTGGTAGCTTATTCTTTAGGTAATTTTTTAAATGGACAATATGGTGGAGATGAAAATAATCAATTGTTAGGAAGGATAAACTTCGATGTAGTAAAAGAACCTAAAGGTGTACATTTAGAAAATGTTAAATGGACAAGCATGGTCAATCATTACGAACAAGCACGTCCTACCAATAAACAAACACGACAACATTTTAAAATTTATAACCTTGATGATTACACATCACAATTAGCAGAGAAACATGGACTACAGTATGATTCAAAAAGTGAATGGAATATCAAACATTTACAGGATATTACAAAAGATGTGATCGATAATAAATTTTTAAATGAAAAAAGTTTATAAAAAAGAGCGACTAAATATGTATTAATGACATATATAGTCGCTCTTAATTGATTTATTTAAATGTTCTCCCAATATCCATTATTTGTTTTGATTAGCAAATGATTTAGAGATATCACGTAGTGTTTGAGGTGCGTCATCCCATTTCATTGTGACTTCAGTGAAGTGCATGTGATTTGGATGGGTATTAATATCATCAAACGTTTCTTTTAAATCTTTTGAAGATTTAACGTCATGTACTTGTACAGTATCTCCACCAAATACTTTGGGTAATGCTTTGTAATCCCACATGTTGATATCGTTATATGGCTCTTCCATACCATGAATGAGACGTTCAACAGTATAACCATCATTATTAATTAAGAAAATCACAGGTTTAATATCTTGACGAATCATTGTTGATAATTCTTGAACAGTTAATTGGAATGACCCATCACCAATTAATAAGATATTACGACGGTGTGGGTTAGCTAATTGAGAACCTAATGTAGCTGGTAATGTGTAACCAATTGAACCCCATAAAGGTTGACCAATAAATGACATGTTTTTAGGTAAAGCTAAACTGTAAGCTCCAAAGAAGGATGACCCTTGTTCAGCGATTAATACGTCATTGTCGCCAATAAAGTCTTGCATCATTTTAAAGTAAATATCTTGCGTTAACGTATCATCAGTTAATTCATAGTCAATTAATTTTGGTTGTTGATAAGAAGAAAATGAATGTTTATTTGTATAATCTATCGTACTTAACGCTTCTAAGAATTCAGGCAATATAATTTCTTTATCAATCGTATCGTTTAATTTGAATAGACGATGATTAATCATGACCACTTCGTTAATATCAAATTTATATGAAAAGCCTGCAGTAGCTGAGTCAGTTAATTTGGCACCAATATTTAAAATAGCATCGCTATGATCGACATAGTCTTTAATGTCATCTTTAGCAATTTCTCCATCATAAATACCCATATAGTGTGGGTTTTCTTCATTGAATGCCCCTTTACCTAACGATAATTGAACAACTGGAATATTCGTTTTATTTACAAATTGTTCTAATTCATCATGTAAATGGAAACTATTGATTTCATGACCAGTAATAATTAATGGTTGTTTAGCTGAACGTAACTTATCAGCCACCATATCTACATATTGAGATACATCTTGTTGAGGTGTTTTTTCAACTTTGAATGGTTGTTCAACTTCAATATCTGACACTGCTACATCGATTGGTAAGTGAATGTGTACAGGTCGACGTTCTTGAATTGCAGCATTGATTACTCTAGGAATTTCAGTTGTTGCATTTTCAGTTGTAATATAGGCTTGTGCAGTAGTAATAGGTTCAAACATGTGTCGATAACTATCAAAGTGTCCTTCACCTAAAGAGTGATGCACATATTTGCCTGCCTTTTCAACAGCTCTGGTTGGTGCGCCTGTGATAGCAATGACCGGAACACGTTCTGCATAAGCGCCTGCAATACCATTAACAGCACTTAATTCGCCAACGCCAAATGTTGTTACGAGTACGCCTAGTCCATTCATTCGTGCATAACCATCAGCTGTATAAGCACCATTTAGTTCATTCGTTGTTCCAACCCATTCAACGCCTTTATGACTGACGATGTCATCTAGAAATGCTAGGTTAAAATCTCCTGGAACGCCAAATATTTTATTGACTCCTGCTTCATGTACTGCGTCCATTAAATATTGTCCTACGCGTCGTTTCATATTCAATTCCACCTTTGTATTGCTTTTGTTTACATATATAGAATAAGACTGGTTGTAAATAAAGTCAACATTATTGACCTTTTAATGAAAGTGATTAGAAAATTTACTATAATAATTAATAATGATTTTGAAAAGGAACGAGTGAATATGGATCGAAATAAAAATGATTATGAGCACATGCTATTTTATTTCGCTTATAAAACGTTTGTGACGACTGCAGATGAAATTATCGAAAAATATGGTATGAGTCGACAACATCATCGCTTTTTATTTTTTATCAATAAATTGCCTGGTATTACGATTAAGCAGTTACTAAACACGTTAGAAATATCAAAGCAAGGGTCTCACGCGACATTGAAGAAGTTAAAAGAAGAAGGCTTAATCATTGAACAACAATCTGAAGAAGATCGCAGAGTAAAACAATTATTTCCAACACCTAAAGGAAGTAAACTAGTAGAGAAATTAAATAAAGCACAAGATGAATTAATGCAACAAACGTTCCAAAAAGTTGGAAAAGATTGGTATGCGATTATGGAAGAATTATCGAATTATCGTGAAGGTTTTCAAGATATTAAACATTTAAAAGATGAAAAAGAATCTTAAAAAAGAAGCTGAACTGATGTACATCGACAGTTCAGCTTCTTTTGTTGTAGTACATATTAATTTAATTTTAAAAATAAATAGAACAACAAAATATATTATTGATTATTTTGAAAATCTTAGTATTATTAAACTATATATTTAATAATATTAAGGGGAAAACAATGAAAAATAAAAAAACTACATATTTATCTTATTCAACTAAAACGTTCTTGGGATTAGCAATGACGGCTGCAGGGATAGGCGCCTTTGGATTTGCACAAAATAATGCTTATGCAGCTGAAACACATCAAGTATTGAATTCTAGTACACAGAAAAAGAACATCACGAAAACAACGCACTCACAAGTTTCAACGACTAAAACTTCATTGTCTAACACAAAACCAACTATTACATCAACACAAGTACCTAACACAAAACATACTACAAGTACTAAATCAGCAGCAGTGAAATCAGCTACATCAACAAAGCCGACAACAATGAGAGTAACGTCAAAGTCTACTGCACCAACTAAAACCACAAAGCCGACAACAAAGAAAGTAACATCAAAGTCTACTGTACCAACTAAAACAACAAAATCAACAGCAAAGAAAGTAACGTCAAAGTCTACTGCACCAACTAAAACCACAAAGCCGACAACAAAGAGAGTAACATCAAAGTCTACTGCACCAACTAAAACCACAAAGCCGACAACAAAGAAAGTAACATCAAAGTCTACTGCACCAACTAAAACCACAAAGCCGACAACAAAGAAAGTAACATCAAAGTCTACTACACCAACTAAAACCACAAAGCCAACGACAAAGAGCGTAACGTCAAAGTCTACTACACCAACTAAAACAACAAAGCCAACGACAAAGAGCGTAACGTCAAAGTCTACTACACTAACTAAAACACCAGTAACTTCTAAGAATAAGACCTTAAATAAGACTCAATCAACTATTGTTAAAAAAATAGATGCACCTAAAACATCAGTAACTAAAACACCATCTTCAACAACAACAAAACGACAATTAACACAAACATCAAAAGCACCTGTAATGGTAACACCACCAGTCTATAAATTAGGATCTGTGAAGTCAACAGACTATTATCGCTCGATGACAGATTTACTGAAGGATACGCAAGAAGGAAAAGATTGGACAAAAGAAAACACGAATAGACACAGTAATGTCCTTATTTTTGCGCCTCATGGAGGTAATATTGAGAAGGGAACGACAGAATTAACAAAGGCCATTGCGAATAAAGGAAATTATGATTACTATGTATTTAATGGAACTAGAAATAAAAATAATTCACAATTACATGTAACATCTACTAATTATAATGATCCAGATTTAATTAATCGTAACTATAACAAAGATATATCTATTTCTGTTCATGGCGCAGGACAATCTCAAGGGAAAAATACAGTGCTTATTGGGGGTAGAGATGAAAAATTAATTCAACTTATCTCAAAAGAGCTAAGTACGTTTAAATTTAATGTACAACGTAGTTTGGGACACTTAGCTGGAATAGACACAAATAATGTGGTGAATTATAATAAAAAAGGGCAAGGCGTGCAACTAGAATTAACACCAGATCTTCGAAAATCATTTTTCAGTAATGGTGATGATTCGTCAAAAGCACGTAAAAATGAAAAAAATTGGACATCAACAATGGATCGTTTTGCGACAGCCATAAATAATACAATTCGAAAGTACACGATTTAATATAGAAGAGGTTATAGTAAAGTAGAATGTTAAGATATCACGTATTAGCATTCTATTTTCCTAACCTTAATTTATTTATAGAAAGAAAGTAGTGTAGAATGTAACACCACGTTATATTGTAAGGCCATATTTTTATATCGTCATTGATTTAATTGAATAGGCAGTATTTACATAGTTACTTAATAAGTGTTTCCTTTGCAATAAATTGTATAATCTTTATATTTATAACTTTAGAACATTTTATTTTTAATGTATGACCGAGTACCAGTTTTAAAGTTTCTATATGGAATAGGAATATTTGTAGGACGTTTTTTGAGAGTTCATACGGTTGGTTTATTTACATACCCATTAACGATTACGTATCACGTGTTTGATGCCATCGATTTAAAAAGTGTTATTTTTATTATGCTTGTGGTATTATTACAAACCATTGTGATATTATTTGTGAAAGGAGTACGATTAATAAAATGATTCACATACTCCTCCTCTTAGTCATTGTCATTATATTGCAAGTGCTGATGAGACATTTTCTTAATAAAATAGAGTTAGAGTCAAAGTATAAAAACATCATTACTTATATTCCATTTGGTTTAGGATTATTTTTTACTCAAAATGTATATTATGAACGTCAGTATCCACATTGGGAAATACCACTTAAAGAAAAGTTGAATTTAAAATATATTTATCTTCTTACTTTCTTAGAGTTTGTTGCGATATATATTTGTTTATTTGTGATGAAAAACTAAATATTATTGTCAATACATTCTCTAAAATGACATAAATATAATGCAATTCGTTCGATTGACTTTAAAAATAATACCAAATGAGTGTATAATATATTTAGTCTAGACTTGTTTTTCATGAAACAAATCTAATGTACGCTAAATTTAAAAGGAGTGACAATAATGAAAAAACTTTTAGTTACAACTATTATTGGTTTTGTAGGCTATATTGCTTTCAAAAAATATCAAAACAAAGTAAACGAAATGCCAAATATCGAATATTAATCATATTAACCGAGATATTTCTAATATTGAAATATCTTGGTTTTTTGTCTTAATATGTTGATGTACGAAAGAATTAATTATAATTAAATTGAATCATTTATAGTTAAAAATATTATTAAGTAAAAAAACATAATTGAAAAAGATATCAAAAGAGACCTTGATATACTAGTATTAGGCTCTATTCCAATAAAGATAGCCTAAATGAGATAAAATAAAAAATTAAATAATGATGTAATAAAAGCACTTTAGCAGTTTTACTTGCTAAAGTGCTTTTTTTCTGACCATAAAACAAGACGCTCTTTAATTATAGAGAACGTCTTATCTATGAGCTCAATACTATTGTTGATTTTGGTTAGACGTGACATCTTGACCAAAGAAGTCGAAGATATTTTTCGCACTATCTGTGTTATCAATGTTACCACGGAATTTATCAGCACCTGGGCCATATGCGTAAGTATTTACGTCTTCACCAGTATGACCATATGTTGTCCAACCAGTATGAGATTCGTCATTAATTGGTTTTTGGATGGCGTCTTGTAATGTTGTTGTTGCTTCTGCAATTTTTGGATCATCTTCATTTTTAGCTTTATCTTTAATGTCTTTTAGTTCTTTCGCTGCATCTTTAACTTTATCTAATTGTTTTTTAGGGAAGTCGACACTATAACCTTCATTGATCACTGTTTCAGGGTCTTTACCTTTAGCAATTTGTTCAGTCATGTAACTGCCAGAATGTTTCATTTTATGAATAGCGTCTGGATTCCATACATAATCTTTGCCTTTAGCTATGGATAAACCACCAGTTGAGTGGTCAGCAGTTGCGACAACTAATGTATCTTTATGATTTTTTGCATAGTCGATAGCGTTTTGGAATGCTTTATCGAAACCGCTCATTTCTGACATAACGCCAGTGATATCGTTAGGGTGTCCTGATTTATCAATTGAAGCACCTTCAACCATTAAGAAGAATCCTTTATCATTTTTTTCTAATTTAGATAATGCGCTATCTTCCATATCTGCTAATAGTGGATTTTGTTGTGGTGCATCAATTTGTAAAGGCATATTTTTTTCAGCGAATAATCCTAATACTTGATCATTTTTAGAGTTAGCTAAGTCAGTTTTATTGGTTACATAGTCGTAACCATCTTTTTGGAATTTCTCAGTTAAATTACCATTTTCTTTACCGAAGTATTTAGAGCCCCCACCTAAGATAACGTCTACTTTATGTTGGCCATTAATTTTATCATTATAAAATTGTTGTGCAATTTCATCTTTTTTATCACGATCATCTACATGTGCCGCATACACAGCTGGGGTTGCATCAGTGACTTCTGCTGTTGTCACTAAACCAGTTGATTTACCTTGTTCTTTAGCATATTCTAATACTGATTTTAAAGGTTTTTTATCATTATCTACAGAGATTGAACCATTATATGTTTTATGACCTGTAGCGAAAGCTGTACCACCTGCAGCTGAGTCAGTTACATTTTCTTTAGGATCATTAGGGTTAGTACGGTTAGTCCCTTTTAAATATTTATCAAAAGCAGTTTGATCTAATTCTTTGGTATTAGGATTATCTGCATAATAACGGTAAGCTGAATTATAAGAAGGACCCATACCATCTCCAACCATGAAAATCACATTTTTAGGATTTTTAGTGTTACCGATGGCCATGTAATCGCCATCTTGACCTTGTTGACCTTGAGCACCTTGTCCAGCACCAGATGCGAATGACACATGTGTTGTACCTAATACTGAAGCAGCTAGAATTGAAGTTGCTACTGTGGTTTTTCCAAATTTATTGATGAAACTCATCATTAAAAAAGCCCCCTAATATGTAAAATATAGATTACTTACATCTTTATATTAAGAAACTTTATTTGATTTGAAGTAAGTATTTAGTAAACTTTAGTTTAAGGTATTGTAAAAAATTATTAATTTATCATATTCTATGATTTGATAAATTAATTTAATATAAAGAATTGAAAATATATGTTATAATAGTATTAAATAAAATAGTTTGATCTTATTAAGAGTAAGTGGAGGGAATTGGCCCTATGAAACTTCAGCAACTGCGCTTTGCGTGAGGTGCTACATCCAACAGGATTTCCTGAAAGATAAGAAGATGTCGACAAGCGCTTCTTATTTAAGGAGGGCTATTTTATTTACCCAAATTAAAAAAAGGTGGTAAACATATGACAACATTACAAGAACTATTAGATGATTGGGAACAGCATAGTCCTAAAAGTTGGGCAGGAAGTATGGGAAGAACAGCAAAAATCAATGATATCCAAAGACAAATTAAAGAAGCGATCACCATAGAAGATATTAGAAAGTATATTTTAAATAAAGAAGATTAAAAGTAAAAGAAGTATGGGAGTGAGACAGCGTATTCAAAATGAATTCGAATCTCGCTCCTTACTTTTTATGAAACAGTCAATCTCGAACATATTCAATTTAAAGAAAAAGCGTTAAAATAAAGTTAAAGAAATTATGTCATTAATAAATATATAGAGGTGAATCAATAATGATATTCGTAATGTTATCTCCTTTACTGATAATTGTATTTATCGCATTATCTATTATAGAAGAAAGAAAACGTAAGAAAAAAACTCAACATAAAGAAAATGAATTTGAGAAAGAAAAAAATAAAATGTCTAATCCTAATGACAATAATGATCATGACGCAAAATAAAGGATGAAAAAAATGAAAGTATTGATTGTCGAAGATGATGTCGTCATTGCAGAAAGTCTAGGAAATGAACTCTCACATTGGAACTATGAAGTGAGTATTGCTAAGCAGTTTGGTAATATTCTTGAAGAATTTAAAACTGCAGAACCTGAACTTGTGCTGTTAGATATTAATTTACCTACATTTAATGGTTATCATTGGTGCCAAGAGATACGTAAAGTATCTAATGTCCCAATTATTTTCATTAGTTCGCGTACTGACAATATGGATCAAATTATGGCAATTCAAATGGGCGGAGATGACTTTATTGAAAAGCCATTTAATTTGTCACTTACTATAGCGAAAATTCAAGCATTGCTACGTAGAACATATGATTTAACGGTTTCAAATAATGAGATTACTGTTAAAGGGTGTAAGCTCGTTGTTGATGAAGCCACACTATACTACAACAATGACTCTGTACAACTTTCGTTTACTGAACTACAAATTTTGAATAAATTATTTCAAAATGAAGGGAAGTATGTCAATCGTACAGCAATTATTGAAAAATGTTGGGAATCAGAGAATTTTATTGATGATAATACGTTAGCAGTAAATATGACACGTCTACGTAAAAAGCTGCAATCTATCGGTATTGTTGATTTCATTGAGACAAAGAAAAATGTAGGGTATAAGGTGTAAATATGATGTTAAAAGCATTTATAAAATCGATACGTCATCAAATGATGATAGTAGCATTATTTCTATTACTTTTTTTGGTGATTTTCTTTCTTTTTAATTTGCCTTTCAACGCATTCTTTCTAGGTATGGCAATTATTCTTTTCATAATGATTATTTTTTGGTTGATTCAACTTAGTGGATTTCAAGAAGCAGTGTCTTTAAAAGAAGAAGTTGCTGACTTAGAAGATGAATTACAACGTGTAAAAAATGAACAATCTGCATACCAAGTCAATGTTGAGAACTATTTTTTAACATGGGTGCATCAAATGAAGACACCTATTACCGCTTCGAAACTCCTTTTAGAAAGAAATGAAGATAATGTAGTGAATCGCGTGCGTCAAGAAATTATACAAATTGATAACTATACGAGTCTTGCACTTAGCTATTTAAAATTAATGAATCAAGAAACGGATATGTCCTTTTCGAAAGTAGCCATTAATGATCTCGTTAAACCTCTTATTATGAAATATTCGATTCAATTCATCGACCAAAAAACAAACATTCATTACACACGTTGTGAAGATGAAGTACTTACTGATGTTCAATGGTGTACAATCATGATAGAACAAATTCTTAATAATGCTTTGAAATATGCACGTGGTAAAGACATTTGGATTACGTTTAACAACGAAAATCGTGTGCTATCTATACGAGATAATGGTGTAGGAATTAGTAAAGCCGATCTTCCCAAAATCTTCGATAAAGGCTACTCGGGCTATAACGGAAGACTTAATCAACATTCAAGTGGCATTGGATTATTTATTGTTAAACATATATCGGCACATTTACATCATAAAATAGAAGTGTCTTCAACACTCAATGAAGGAACTACATTTGACATACATTTCCCAGAAAATAATTAAACTTTCAATAATGTAAGGACAACCAGTAACATTTTTAAGAAATGATTAATGTTACTGGTTTCTTTTTGTTTTATGATAGAAGTAAGTGATAAATTAAAGAGTTTAATGAAAAGAAAGGAAGCATGGATATCATGTTGTTAGACGTGAATAATGTAAAAAAAATATTTGGGAGAGGTCTGAATGCTACTACCGCATTAAATGGCATGTCATTTAATGTGGATAGGGGTGAATTTGTAGCAATTATGGGTGAATCTGGATCGGGGAAATCCACTTTACTTAATTTAATTGCAACTTATGATAAAGCTACTGAAGGTACGATAACGATTGACGAGCAAAATATCCGTCAATTGCGTAATAAAGAAATCGCATATTTCCGTCGAGATCATTTAGGTTTTGTCTTTCAAGACTTTAACATTTTGCCGACAATGACAAATAAAGATAATATCTTAATGCCGCTTGTACTTGCGAATCGCTCACATCAGACGATGCGTCATCGTCTCTATCGCTTAAGTTATCAATTACATATTGAACCACTGCTTAATAAATATCCTTTTGAAATATCAGGAGGAGAACAACAACGCGTGGCTATCTGTCGAGCACTGATTAATGAACCGGATTTGTTACTCGCTGATGAGCCTACAGGTGCACTTGATTCTAAAACATCTAAAACGATTATGGAACTATTTAGAGATATTAATAAAAATGAGCAAACCATTTTAATGGTGACACATTCGGCTGTGGATGCTTCTTATGCCAAGCGTATTTTGTTCATTAAAGATGGCCGTTTATATCATGAAATTTATCGAGGGGAGGAACTACAATCAGAGTTTCAAAAACGTATTGCTGATAGTTTAGCAATGCTTCACGAAAGAGGTGATTAAAATGACCTTTCGCTTGCTTTGGACATTAGTCACTCAGAATTTTAAAACACAGCGACATATTATGATTCCATTTATTCTAGTAATCAGTACGTTATTTGGTATTGAATTTATTTTATTATCCTTAAACATGAATGCTTCGATTCATAAGCATAGTGATGTTATTCCAGTTTTTATTGGTATCGGAAATTTTTTTATGTGTCTGTTTGGACTACTTTTTATTCTTTATGCTAATCGTTTTATTATGCGACGTCGTCAAAAAGAGCTGGCTATGAATATGATTCTTGGTATGGAAAAAAAGCATTTTAGGTTAATGTTGTTTATAGAAGGAATTTATCAATATATTATCATTGGGTGTCTGAGTATGATAGGTGGTTACTTATTTGGTGCATTAACTTATATGTCGTTAAATAGAATATTAGGGTATACGCATGTATCTTTGAAAAAATATCCATTTGATATAAGTGCAATGAGATACACCTTGTTGATGTTAGCGATAATGATGCTATTTTTATTTATTGTCAACAATATAAAAATCACTTTTCAAAGTCCTATTAAGTTAATACAGCAGCAACATCCAACGGAAAAACAGTGGTCCAAACCTTTACTCTATATCTTATTGATTGTTGGAATCATAACTGTTGGTGACAGTTATATGATTGCCTTAAAAGATACACTCATTTTGGTTTCACTACGTAATATTTTTATTGCCCTTATTTTAGTGACAATAGGAACGTATTGCTTATTTATATCACTGAGTGTTTTAGTGATAGATTGGCTTCAAAAGATTCCGAGTGTTTATTATCGACCTAAATATTTTTTTACTATTTCTGGTTTACGCTCAAGAATGAATTCTAATTCTATCGGTTTGGCTAGTTTAACCATGCTATGTACTTTTCTTATTGTGACTCTAGGAATGAGCGTCGCTACATATCGTAGTGTAGACCAACGTGCGAATCATTTAATGCCAACACAATATCGTATTGAATTGAGTGGAGATGTGCATCATAGTACTACGAGTAAACACAAAGTACGTCAGCTAGAAAACGAGATTAAGAGATATGTTGATGTTGATGCTTTCAGAGAATATACAAGTGGAAGTGTCGCAGTCACTTATAAAAAGGGTACATTTGTAAAGCGAGATAATGAGAATAGTCCATTGGATGTAAATAGTGTATATTTAATTGTAATGAATCAGCAAGATTACAATACAATCAATCATACGAATCTACGACTTAAACATAATGAAATGGGAATATTAACGAATAATGTCATGTTTCAAAAGTTAAACCATATCAAATTAATGAATCAAACATTTAAAACAAATCAGTTAAAGGGAGATCATTTTTCATTTCCATTTCCAGGAGCAGTCACGCTTGTTACTCATAATGTAAATCAACAACGTCAATTGATTTATTATTATCAAACAACAGCAAATATTAACTCATACATTGCTTTTAATCTTAAAACACATGATACACAGTCCATAGATCATATTAATTCTAAATTGATGAAACAATATGATATTCAAATTGATAAAAAAGATGAATTAAATAAAGAAATGTTTGATATTTATGGTGGTCTCATTTTTGTTGGCACTATTGTTTCTTTAGTCTTAATGATTGGTACATTTACAATGATGTATTACAAGAATATTGCTGAGGGATATGAAGATCGGAAAAACTATCGAATTATGCGCCAGGTAGGTTTAGAAGAAGAACGGATTAAATCTGTTATTAATGACCAAGTAATTATTATTTTTACCTTACCTATTATAGTATCGATGATACATGTATTATTTGCTTCTAAAATGATTTATACTTTGCTTGGTATTTTAGATGTTAATAATATAAAATTATTTTTAACAACTTATATCGGTGTCTTAGTGATTGTAATGATAATCTATGCGTTGATGTATGTGATTACGTCTCGTGTATATTATCGTCTTATTCATCGTTGATATATTAGTGAAAAGAAATTCTCATTCTTATATATAAATGAGTGTAAGACTTGAGGCAGTAGGGTATAAGGATAAAAAAGGAGGCGGAATAATGGCGAAACAATATGATGATATAACAAATAGAAATAGTAACAGTAACAATAACATTAAACGTACAGGGGAACACGTCCTTACTTGGATCGGTGTCGCAATTCAAGCATTAGTTGCAATTATGTTTTTAATGATTAAACCATTTATTGGTAATGCTGATTTTAAAGAACAAATTATTAATGAAACACAAAAACAAGGCAATGAGGTTTCTATAACAGAAATAAATAATGGTATGGATGCATTAGGTGGTTTATTTAATTTCTTTACATGGGGCGCGTTCATCCCATTAATTCTTGCAATTATTGGCGGTATTTTAATTAATAAAAAGCCTAAACTCGCAGGTATCTTATTAATTATTGCAGGTATTTTAGCGATTGCTACAAACTGGATTAGTTTAATTTTATGGTTAATTGCTGGTATTATGTTACTTGTTCGTAAACCTAAGCATGACATGTATGGCAATGGCGGTTATAATGATCATTACAGAAGAGACCATCATGATGTAAACGCAAATAATAATGCATTCATTTTGAATGAAGAAGAAGAAAGACAACAACAACGTTATATTAAAGATCATTATTCAAATAAAGATCAAGCAGCGGACAATAATAATGAAAGATACCACGATACACACGTAAATGATTCAAATGATGACGACTATCGTGATCAACGTTATTCAAATCATAAAACGAATAAACGAAGTAATAATTTTATTCAAGATGAAGCAAGAAAGCTTCAAGAAGAAAAAGATAACGATCCATACAAATATTAATAATATGATATATAAAAGCGATGGTATTCCTAAGTTAATACCATCGCTTTTTACGTTAATTTCTACAATTTCTACAATTTCTACTATATGGTTTGGATAAAATATATTAGATAAATGATTTTAATATTAAATTAAATCTAAGTGTTCTCTTAGTGTAGAACCTTTATACTGATGTCGATATAAGCCACGACGTTGTAATTCAGGTACAATGAGTGTAACCACGTCGTCTAAACTATCTGGTAAAGAAGGTGGCATTAAGTTAAATCCATCTGCAACACCCGCATTAAACCAGCGTTCCATTTCATCTACAATTTCTTTTGGCGTACCTATGAGTGTCAGATGTCCACCCCCCGCATTAAGGTAACTTAGCAGTTCTCTGACAGTAGGTTGCTTATCTTGAATAATTTCTAAGATGGTTTCATATCGACCGACGGGACCGTTAAACTCTTCTAAAGAAGGTAGTTTAGGCACAGGAGCATCTAATTCCCACTGACTACAGTCTTGTTGAATGAAAAAACTGAGTTGCTTTAAAGCGGCTTTGATAGGAAGTCGTTGATCAAGTTTTGCTTTCTTTTTCAATGCTTCTTCATGTGTATGACCTACATAAGTGACTAGTCCAGGAAAGACTTTAATATAACGCTTGTGGTCATGTTGTGCCATTTCACTATCTAAGCGCTCGCGATAACGTTTTGCTTGCTTCATATTCCAAGAAACAGAATATACTGCATCTGCATATTTTGTAGCTAATGCAATACCTTGTTTAGATGCACCTGCTTGCATCGCCACAGGTTTTCCTTGAATGCTACTTGGTGTTGTTAATGGTCCATGAACTTGAAAATATTTGCCATTGTGGTGAAGCGGTTTGATATTGCGATTTATCATTGTATGATGATGCCGATTTGGTTTGAAATCTTCAGTATGCCAAGAATCAAACAATCCATTCATGACTTGAGCAAACTCTTCTGCTTTCTTATAGCGTTCATCATGATTGGGTAGATGGTCCATGCTGTGATTTTGAGCTTCGGCATCTGTCATGGAAGTGACTAAATTCCATCCCACTCGTCCACCACTAATATGATCTAAACTAAGTAACTGACGTGCTGCAGTGAATGGATTAGAAAATGTACTTGAAATGGTAGGAACTAATCCAACATGTTGTGTGACTTGAGATATAGCAGTTAAGTTAATCAGTGGATCAAACCAAAAACTTGGCATAGAAGTATAGCTAGGGATAAAAGACTGATTATCTGCGAAAAAGACTACATCTAACAACCCTTTTTCAGATAACTGAGCTAATTCTTGATAGTATTGAATATCACCGATACGTTCAATACTTGAATTGGGAAGTTGCCAAGCAGCTTGATGATGACCACATCCATAGATTAATACACCGAGATGAAGTTGATGTTGATGAGTCAATTTAATTTCTCACTCCAATGTTCATTTTATTTCTATTCTAAGATAAGGAAGACCAGTTATATATTAATTCATGGTTAAACCACCATCGACAGTAATATTTTGACCAGTCATACCATCTGCTGCTTCGCTACTTAAATAAGCAACCATATTAGCAACATCTTGTGGGGTAGTCACTTTACGTAATGGCGTAGTCTGTGCAATTAAATCAAAAACGTCTGGTGTAGTGACAGCACTAGCATCAGTTGTTTTAAGCAATCCTCCTGACACTACATTAGCAGTAACACCATATTGCCCTAATTCGGCTGCAATATTACGCGTGAATCCAATCAACCCAGCTTTAGCTGTTGTGTATTCATGATATGGTACAACGGGATGTTGATATAAATTTGTGCCAATACTTACAATAGCGCCAGAACCACGCTCTATAAATTGTGGAATGACACTTTGAGTAACATTAAAAGCGCCTTTTAGTGTACCATCAATTTGTTGTTGGTAGTCTTCCCATGATAAGTCTTTAAATGCCTTTTGCGCATTTGGATCAAATTTAAAATTAACTAATGCATTATTGACAACAACGTCAATTTTTCCAAAATGATGTGTTGCCTCATTAACTAAACGATCGACTTCGTCACGTTGTGTGACATCTGCTTGAATTGAGATAGCTTTGTCACCAAGCTCCTCTGCAAGTGCCTCAGCTGCTTCACGACTTTGATTGTAATTAATGATAACTTCAAATCCTTGTTTAGCTAATGTTTTTGCAATGACCGCACCTAAACCACGGCTACTTCCAGTTACTAATACTGTTCTCGTCATAAATATCGTGCCTCCATTTACTTCATTTACAGCAAAAAAATATGCAACCTTCACATTAGGAAAGTTGCATTAAAATAGATCTATCATTATTGAGAACAGTTTGACACATCTCAACAGGTCACCTTATTTTATACGACACTTTCCTACGCTAGTATAAGCTAGTTCAGGTTCAAAGGGTTTGAGGTTACACCTCATCTCAGTTTTAAAACACCCCTAGTGCATATGATTTAACTATAGTTTCACTTTATGACTTCTATTATCAGAAGTCAAGTGCTTCCATATAATATTCAACAACGTAAAAAATATCAGCAAATTTAAAGATAATAATTTATATAATT
>OCLI01000104.1_pt1 | contig 20027 bp, 15 predicted proteins | sample 1481361 | NCBI WGS metagenome assembly OCLI01 (sample SAMN00990124, study PRJEB22392) | human gut metagenome
GCCTGCCGTTAAAAACTTACCATTACTTAAATATTCATTCGATCAAATTATTATGACTAAAGAAGGTTGTATGAATCACTTACGTACATTCTATCCAGAAGCACGTGATGAAGATTGGGAATTATACACTGCTGGTAAACGTGTTCAAGTTATCAAAGATACTAAAGAACACGGCAAAGGATTTATTCAATTCGGTACAGAAGTGGTTAATTCACAAGACCATACAGTTATTGCTTTACTTGGTGAATCACCAGGGGCATCAACATCAGTATCAGTTGCACTAGAAGTTCTTGAAAGAAACTTCCCAGAATATGCTGATGACTGGAAACCAAAAGTAAAAGAAATGATTCCTTCTTATGGTGAATCATTAATTACAGATGTTGATTTAATGAGAAAAACACGTCGTCAAACATCTAAAGACCTTGAATTAGGTTATTATGATGATGAAAAATAATAAATAATGCGATAACAGAAGTCAGTGACATCAATGTCTCTGATAAGCAGAAGAAGGTAATTCTATTAATTCCAATAGAAATTGCCTTCTTTTTTTACAATTAAGTGAGACTAGGACATCATTATGTTTTAGGCTATGAACGATATATTGGCAGTAGTTGACTGGATTAAAAATACGTTTGCTGTGTTCAATCCTAGTCAACCTTGCCGGAGCGGGACTACGAATTCATAATGAATGCTGTCTCGCTCCCATATTTAGCTAACTGAAGCTATGATGACACTAACTTTCTATAGGTATAAAAAAGTTAGCATGCTTGTAGTGGTAGACAATATTGGAGTAATCAAAAGGTTCACCTTTACTTGTATAGAATGTAAGTTCATGACGCATACAAGGATCTTGAGCGTTTAAATCTAAATAATTTGCTTCATTATCGTTTAAAAAGTCGATATAGAAATAAATATCAGAAAAACCAATATTTATCTTGAGACGCGTCTGTAAATAATCAAATATTGAAGCTTGAGCAACTTCTTTGTCCAATGTGGTAACTAATGCTTTATTGAAATAAGAAGTTTCAATGCAAAGCGGCTTATCGTCTAAATAACGAATGCGCTCTACTAAATAGACTTGTGTGTCTTTATCTTTTATCTGTAAGTGTTTTTGTGTTTCCTCGTTAGGCGGTATGATGTCGATGTTAAGCACTTTACTTGTTACACGATGTCCTTGTAAATTATCTGAAAAGCCCTTTGTTTTTAACAGATTAATATATCCAGATTTTTTGCTATTTCTAACATATATACCACTGCCCCGAGTTTGATAGATAATACCATCTTTTTCAAGTAACTCTAATGCTTTAACAATCGTACTTTTACTCACTTGATACGCTATTTTTAGTTCTGCTAGGCTTGGAAGTTTGTCACCAACTTTATATTTCCCATTTGCAATAGCTGCGGTAATTTCATGTGCAACATGTTCGTACTTTAACATGATTAATCTCCTTAATGCTGTATTTACAATATAGTATACCAAAAATAAGCTGAAATTAAATTGTACCGGTATAATTGTATAAAAACGATTTACAAATTGTACCGGTATAATTATAATGAGTTGTGTAAGGGTTTCCATATTTGGGATAAATAAAAATTAAATAGATTGGGAGGTTGTGTTATGAGTGAAAGAGATAGAAAATTAGCGATACATATCCTTGAAGCCGTTGGTGGAAAGGAAAATATCGTTAATTACACGCATTGCGCAACGCGATTACGTATCGTCTTAAAACGTTCTATTCCGGATGCTAAAAAGAAAGTAGCAAGTATGGATGGCGTAGTAACGGTAGTTGAAAATAATGGACAATTTCAAGTGGTTATTGGCAATACGGTCGCAAGTGTTTATCAAGAATTTGAGGGATTATTGGGAGAAGAAAATCAACAATCTAGCGATGAAGACAGTGAAAAAGGTACGATTATTAATCGTATTATTGCAACGATGTCTGCCGTCTTTGCACCATTTATTTATCCCAAATATGCTGCCGGTATATTACAAGGTATATTAATTATTGCGAAAATGTTGTTTTCATCATTTGAGAAGACTGGCACATATGAAGTATTTAACTTTATTTCATGGGCACCATTTACATTTTTACCAATATTTATTGCGATTACTGCAGCAAAACATTTCAAAGTGAATACTTATATCGCAGTAGCTTGTTGTGCTGCACTCGTTAGCCCGGATTTAGCAGGAATTGTAGAACGCATTGGGAGTGGACATACGTTTACATTTATTGGTATTCCATTAAGTGAAACAAGCTATACATCATCAGTGTTACCACCACTATTATTAGTATGGGTGTTGTCATATGTTGAAAAATATTTAAATAAATATATTCATGAAGTTATACGCCCGTTATTTGTACCGTTCTTCAGTATTGTAATTATGGTGCCATTAACATTATTAATTATTGGTCCATTAGCATCTGGGGCTGCACATGGTATTGCACAAGGCTTTAACTGGCTCGTAGCTGTAGCACCATGGTTAGCAGGATTATTAATTGGTGCATTTTGGCAGGTATTTGTTATCTTTGGTGTTCATTGGGGCATTACGCCAATGGTATTGGCAAACTTTGAACAGTATAAAAGTGATGCTTTCCAAGCCTTTCAAACAATTGCTGTTATTGCTCAATTTGGTGCAGTTATGGGTGTATTCTTCAAAACGAGAAATAAGGATTTAAAGCGTGTATCGTTATCAGCAGGGATTACAGGCATCTTTGGAATTACTGAACCGTCTATGTATGGTGTGAATTTGCGCTTTAAAAAGCCATTCATTATCGCTTGTATTAGTGGTGGTATTGGGGCTTTAGTTGCAAGTTTCTTTAATCCAAAATATTATGCATATGCTGGTCTTCCTGGGCCGATAACAATTGTCAATGGTTATAGTCCTGATAACATCTCATCAATATGGGGAATTTTACTTGGTTCAGCCGTTGCAATTATTTTACCTATCATTTTAATCCAAGTACTTGGCTATGGTGAAGATGTGACAGAACAGGTAGAAGGTGTTGACGTCGAAGAAGGACATGAGATAAATGAACAAACACGTTTGACTACTACATCTGATCAACTTGAAACAGAGATACATGCTCCACTAAAAGGTTTAGTAGTAGCATTATCTGAAGTAGATGATCCAATATTTGCGGAAGGTATGATGGGTAAAGGATTAGCCATTCAGCCAGAAAGTTATGAAGTGACAGCACCTCTCAAAGGGGTGATTAGTATGGTTGCAGTAAGTAAACACGCGATAGGTATTACATCGCCAGAGGGGATTGAACTTTTAGTTCACGTTGGTTTAGATACTGTGCAATTAAATGGACAAGGCTTTGAATTACTTGTTGCTGAAAATGATCAGGTCGAAGAAGGGCAGCCTTTGCTGAGATTTGATGCAAATTATATTAAAGAACAGGGCTACGAACTTATTACACCTGTAATTATTACTAACAGTGATGAATTTGAAGACATTATCATAGCTGACAGTCAAAATATCACATCTAGAGAAAAAATAATGACAGTAATTAAAAAATAGAGTGTAAAGGAGATTTAAACATGGCTAAATTACCACAAGATTTCTTATGGGGCGGCGCACTTGCTGCCAATCAATTTGAAGGTGGCTATGACCAAGGTGGCAAAGGCTTAAGTGTAATTGACGTAATGACAGCAGGCGCACATGGTCAAGCACGTGAAATTACACAAGATATAGAACCTGATAAATATTATCCTAATCATATGGGTATTGATTTTTACCATCGCTATAAAGAAGATGTCGCATTGTTTGCTGAAATGGGATTGAAATGTTTGCGTACATCGATTGCATGGACACGTATTTTCCCTAATGGTAATGAAACAGAACCGAACGAAGCAGGACTGCAATTCTATGATGATTTATTTGATGAATTATTGAAATATGACATTCAACCAGTGATTACATTATCGCATTTTGAGATGCCACTACATCTAGCACGTGAATATGGCGGTTTTAGAAACCGTAAAGTAGCAGATTATTTTGCATATTTTGCTGAAACTGTATTTAAGCGTTATAAAGACAAAGTTAAATACTGGATGACATTTAATGAAATTAATAACCAAATGGACATCAATAATCCTATTTTCTTATGGACAAACTCTGGTGTATCGTTGACAGATGATGATAATAAATTAGAAGTATTATATCAGGTGGCACATAATGAATTGATTGCGAGTGCGAAAGCAGTAAAAATTGGTAAGGAGATAAATCCAGATTTTGAAATTGGTGCTATGATTTCCCATGTACCAATCTACCCATATAGCTGTAATCCGCAAGATATAATGGAGGCAGAAATCGCGAGTCGTATGCGTTTCTTCTTTCCAGATGTACAAGCACGAGGTTATTACCCAGGTTATGCGACAAAAATGTTTGAACGTGAAGGCTTCGACATTGGTTGGCAAGAAGGAGACGATGTGATTCTACGTGAAGGTAAAGTCGATTATATTGGATTTAGTTATTATATGTCTACGGCCGTTAAATCTGATAATGAGGCTAGTGTAGAAGATAATATAGTAAATGGCGGATTACCAAATTCGGTTGATAATCCTTATATTAAGAAAAGTGATTGGGGCTGGGCCATTGATCCGGTTGGCTTACGTTACACATTAAATGCATTATATAATCGTTATCAAATTCCTTTATTTATAGTTGAAAATGGATTTGGTGCCGTAGATGAGTTTGATGATAAAGGTAAAATCCATGACGAATATCGTATCGAGTATTTACGTGAACATATTGAAGCGGCTATTGATGCAGTAGATCAAGATGGCGTAGAATTAATGGGCTATACACCTTGGGGTATTATTGATATTGTATCCTTTACGACAGGTGAAATGAAAAAACGTTATGGTTTAATTCATGTTGATCGTGATAATGACGGTAACGGTTCATTAGAACGTACCAAGAAAGATTCATTTGACTGGTATCGCAAAGTTATTGAGTCAAATGGGGAAGTTTTGTAAATTAAAAAGAGAGCTGAACAGAATTCATTATGAATTCTTAGTCCAGCTCTGGCAAGGTTGACTAAGATTGAAAAAGCATGCTATAAGCATATTTTCAATTGAGTCAACTACTGCCAATCATTAGTTCACAGCCTAAAACATGATGATGTTTTAGGCTGTTTAATACATTTAGCTATTTTTTATTAATACTTTCTACCCATTTGATGAAGTTACTATCACTATTACCTGATGTTTCTGCCATTGTATGACCTTGATCCCAAACTGTTTTGAAGTCAACGTTTTTAGAACCAACGCGTTCTTTTAAAGCTAGAGAAAGATTAGTTTCAGTATTTAAGGCCGTATCTCCTTGTTGAATACCTGTTCTAATTCTCCAATGATTTGCCACATTAGATTTACCATACCCGCTATAGTAATCAGATAAGTAATACATTGGATTGTACATATTCATTCTTGTTGACATGCTTGTGCCTAATTTATCTGTTTTTGTTAAGTCATTTTTATATGATGAAACATAGTTACTATTCCAACCATTTAGTTTGCTATAGTTAGATTTATTTTCTGTTAAAAGTTTAGCTAGTGATTGATCAAAATGTAATTTACTGTCACTACCTGATGTTCCAAACACTTCATTTTCAGCTTGGCTACGTTTTAAATCATCAAAGGCTGAAACTGATTTAGAAGGTTGTTTATAATATTTCGCAAAGTCTTTAAGACTTGTAATATGTGCGCGTTTTGTTTTCTTATCATACGTAATCCATGTGCCTTTTTTATTTAGATCTTTTAAGTAAGCATCCATTGTTTTGTATGTTTTATTTGAAGATTGTTTTCTCATTTGAGGCATAGATCCCATTTTGCCAGAAGGTTTTCCACCGCTAGGTCCACCATTACCCATGCCTGCTTGCTCAGTGCTATTTTGTTTGTAAGGGAATGTTGTATTATTTAAGAATTCTGTAGCTGAATCTTCAATTTCTTTTTTTAGATATTTAGCATATGAGCCTTCAGTATATTGACCATTTTTAGATTTAGTTAATGATAATGTAGTATTTCCATTTTTCAGATTTAGTTTATTTAAGTAGCTTGCATAAGATGATGCTAAATCGGTTGATAATTGTTTTTGGAATGAATTTTTCTTGCGATTACCTTCATTACCATATTGTCCCATTTGCCATTCATAAGCAGCATCGGCTTGATCTAGACTTGTAATAGGGCACCACGCCATAGCACCGTCAATTTTATCACTGATATATTTTCCATTTTTATCTGTCATGGCTGCGCCAATTTGTTCTAAATATTTATAGTAGAGCTTGCTATCGCCTGATGCACCGGCAATAGCACTTTGAGCACCACCGCCACTATGACCAAAAGTATAAATCTTACTACTGTTACCTGGTAGACTACTATCGTTGAAACGGTAATATCTGATTGCTGCTTTAAGATCGGTTACACCCCAAGGAGAACCGGTTTCATATGATTTAGTTGATGCATTACTGCTGTTATTGCCCATGCTCATACTACGTCCTCGTAATCCTGCTTCAACATATATGAATCCAGCTTTCATATACTTAGAAATATTACTATAACGATATGACGTAGGTGCACTTTGTTCGGCATAACCAGGTGTATTGACTGGATAAACGATAGGTGCTGTTCTAGCAGAATAGCCGTTAACTTTCTTAGCATCGTTTACAGTAACGGTATATGTCCCATTATGATTCTTTTTACCTTTGAAATAAGCAGCTGGTACATAGATACCTAATTTTTCTACATTTTTAGCTTGGGGATTGGAGACATAACTTATATTTAGTTGATAATAAACGTTATTTTTACTATCATATTTCCATTTTGAATTATCTATTTGCAGCGCAGATGATGCTTGGTTATAATTTTTGATTTTAACATTTGAAGTGTTCACACCTTTAGCATCATGATTAGAATTATTATTTTGATGTTCGCCAACGCCACAACCTGAAAGTATAACTGTTGCGGATAAGAGTGATATGAAAGTCTTTTTCATCTAATTAGCCTCCTTAATTTGTCGTAGTTCTATTATTAGTCGCAAATAAGGAGCATATCAATTCGGATTGAGCGCATGAACCATTCTACATTAGAAAGATGATGTACACCTTAGGTCTCTTGACAGTATTTGCTTGTAATTAGTTTCTGTGCTTTTTGGCTAACTCTAGCAAATATGCCACCTCTTTAGAAGCAATTAAATGATTATGAACATTAACGTTAATATAGAGTTTTATAGGTGAATTCAGCTGAACGATTTTTAAAGGAGACGTTACGTAATAATTAGCCTGTTGTTCCATAATCAATGCGACGCCATTATTTGTATTTACCATTTCAAGTAAATTTTCAATACGAGGTGCTGTAAATGAAATTAATGGATAAAATTGTTGTTCTTCACAATAATTTAAAAAAGCTTGATGCTCCAATGCGAACTCAGGTGGTAAATAGAGTTGTTCATTTTCAAGCATCGATAGATCGATTTGTGAGACATAGGCTAATGGATGAGATTCATGCACAATAGCACATAAGCTTTCTTCAATATAAGTAAAAGAATGATTATCATGAGGTGGATGTGGTGATCTTAAAAAGCTAATGTCAATCTTACCTTCATTAATCAATTGAGCTAATTCTTGTTCTGACCCTTCATGAATACGAAATCTAACATTAGAAAATTTTTGAACACATTTTGAGATTAAGTTTGTAATACCATATTCAATCATTAATCGAGAAGCGCCAAGGTTAATGGTGATTAAATTATCATTTTCCTGTTGCTCAAGCTGTTTTGATAAATCTTTATAATTTTGGCAAATGATTTTGGCATAATGCAGAAATAGTTTACCTGATTCTGTTAGTTCAAATTGTTTATTTGCGCGATCTATAAGACGATAACCGCACTCATTTTCCAAAGAAACAATGTGCTTAGACAGTGTAGATTGCGCTATGTAGAGTTCTTGCGAAGCTTTAAAGTAATTTTGGTATTTAGCTAAGACAATAAATTCATTTAAGTAAGAAATTTCCATGTCAATCAACAACTTTCGATAAGTATAATTATTTAAATCATACTTGATTATCATTGGTATATTCAATTGAAAGAACATTGCAGTTTGAATATTCATAATAACTTTACTTGAGGAAGATGTGTTTGATTATGAAGCGTGCATTTACCATCAAATGATTGAAGATTGGAAACGTAATTTAAGTAATTTCAAGCACGAAAATTTAATCAATCAAATACTTATTAACGCTATGCTGACGGGTTTGTTAGTGTAGTATTTAATTTCCTAAAAATAATTTCGATATATCGCTTTACATTTAACGATATATCGTTTATTATATCGATATATCGAAATTGATTAAAAATAAGTAAAGGTGATGAAAATTATGTTTAGAAGACATTTAGAAGGTATGAGACAAGGTATGGCACATTTTGAACAATTTGATGCAGGGAGAGGCCCTCGAGGTTTTGGAAATTTCGGTGGTTTCGGTGGCCGTCACGGTGGGCGTGATAGATTTTTCAAAAAAGGGAATTTACAATTCGTTATTCTTAAAATGTTAGAAGAAGAATCACGTCATGGCTATCAAATAATTAAAGACTTAGAAGAAAGATTTAAAGGTTTTTATTCACCAAGTCCTGGTTCTGTTTATCCAATTTTACAAATGTTAGAAGATAGAGACTTTGTATCTATTTCTAAAGATGGAAATAAAAAAGTGTATACCATTACGGATGAAGGTAAAAAGTTTTTAGAGGACAATGTAGATCAAGATGCGTTTACAAAACGCTTAGAACAATTTAAAAACGTTGATTTTGAAGAACTAAAAGCAGTGCGTGAACAAATGCAAACATTATTCCATGAGTTTATGAAAGCAAGTCAGCAGACATTACAAGATGATAAAAAGAAAGCAGAATTCGACGTCTTTATACAAGAAACAAAAGAACGATTACAACAATTCTATAAATAAAAGGTTGGAGAAATAGGGTTATGAATATAAAAGATATTAGACGAGTTGGCATTATTGGTGGGGGACCTGGAGGCTTAATGTTAGGCCTATTGTTACAGCACCAAGGCTTTGAAGTTAATATTTTTGAAAAAGCTGGTTTAAATGTTAACACTGATCGTGGAGGTTCTTTAGATATCCATGATGATAGTGGTCAATTGCCATTGCAACAAGCAGGCATTATCGATAAATTTAAAGCACAAGCACGCTTTGACGGCGAAGATACGCGCGTACTAGATAAAAATGGCAACGTATACTATGAAGCGTTAGTTGATCCACAAATAGAAGGTGGACGACCAGAAATTGATCGTGGTGAATTATGTGATATTATTTTTGAACAATTAAAACCTGAAACCGTAGTTTATGATAAAGCATTTAAATCTTTAACGCATATAGATAATGAGCAAATTGAAGTAACATTTGATGATTACAGTACACGAATATTTGACTTTGTAATTGGTTCAGATGGTGCTTTTTCAAAAGTAAGACCTTATTTAGCAAATACGGACGTAGAGTATAATGGGATATCGATGGTAGAATTAAATGTTGAAGATGTCTTTCATCATTATCCTGATTTAGCTGAATTTAACAAAAATGGGAAAATGATGGCATTTGGCGATCACAAAGCGATATTAGGTCAAGTTAATGGAGATGGACGAATTAAAGTCTATATGTCGTATAAAATGGATTATGATGAATTTGATCAATTTAAAGCCATGAATAGACAAGAAATTAAAGAACAGTTATTACATGACTTTAGAGATTGGGACGTCAATTTGAAAAAATACATTGATTATGCGAGTGATGATTTATTATTACGACGCATTTATAAACTGCCTATTGGTTTCAAATGGGATAATCAAGCGAACTTGACGTTAATTGGTGATGCAGCGCACTTAATGAGCCCTTTTGCAGGAGAGGGTGTCAATATGGCACTTTACGATGCATATCTTTTGGCTGAAGCAATTAAAAGTCATGTAACGTTACAAGATGCACTAAAAGCATACGAAACAGACATGTACCAAACTTCTGAGCAAAGTGCTCGTGAATCACAGGCAAACTTAGAAGAGATGTTTGGCGAAGGTAATCCTGCCAAAAAATTTGGAGATTTCTTTAAGCAAGTAGGAAATTTGTTTGACGTACATCAAGCATAAAAAATAATAAAGTACCGACTGTTTAAGGTGAAACAGTCGGCACTTTTTTTAATTTCAATGCTTTTCGCTCAAAGCTGTTATCGCTTAAGCTTTAAACATATATCTTAGTTTTTATTCACTGATGCATCATAGATTGAGTCAACAGCTTCACCTAAAGCTTTATCAAATTCTTCTTTAGATTGGCTATATCTTAAGTCACTTGCTAATGCACGAGAGAAACTTGCAATTAATTCATCGTTGTCTTTCAATAATTTATTTGCTTCATCTCTGCTATATCCGCCTGACAATACAACTACACGTACAACATTTGGATGATCAGCTAATTCTTTGTATAAGTTTGCTTTAGTAGGAATTGTTAATTTTAACATCACTAATTGGTCATCATTTAAAGCGTCTAAGCCTTTTTTAAGTTCAGCTTTTAATACTTCTTCGATTTCGGCTTTATCTTTAGCATTGATGTTCACTTCAGGTTCGATAATTGGAACTAAACCTTTGGCAATAATTTGTTTACCAATTTCAAATTGTTGTTCAACAACGTCTCTAATACCTTGTTCATTTAATTCTAAAATGTTAGAACGCATTTTAGTACCAAAGATGTGACGTTCAACTGCACGATCTAATGTTTCATCTAGGTTATCGATAGGTTTCATTAATTGAACACCATTTTGTTGTTCAGCTAAGCCTTTGTCTACTTTTAAGAAAGGAACAACACCTTTGTCTGCTAAGTAGTCACCAGTATATTTGCCTTCAACTTCACGATCCATTGTTTGTTCGAATAGAATCGCACCTAAAATTTTATCTGAAGTGAATGATGGTGAAGTGACAACACGCGTACGCATGTCGTGAACAAGTTGGAACATTTCGTCTTCGTTGTTATATTGGTCTTCGCCAACACCGTATTCTTTTAAAGCTTTAGGTGTACTACCACCACTTTGGTCTAAAGCGGCGATAAAGCCTTTACCATTTTTTACCTTTTCTAATTGTTCTTTATTCATTACTTTCCACTCCTTCTAATAAGTTTCACTAATAGTATGATAAAAAATGAATATATTCTCAAGCTTTTTTACTCATATTTATTGAATATTCTTAATAAAATTTGTAGAGTTTCAAAAAATAGACGTATTTTTATCGTAGGGGAGTCGAACACGGCATGACGACTATTGACCGTTGGGGAGTACCAGACAGGGGTAAATCTTCATTAGCATGTCAATTACAAAATATTTTAAGCTTTCCATACTATTATATTGATCGTATTCAATGATTGATGATAATCAGACCATAAGTGAATCGCAGTTAACTGAAGCATTGATGTGTATTATGTAACAGGATAAATGGATGATCGATAGTAAAGTAGCCACTCTAGCGCTAAGGGTCATGTGTGTAGATAAGTCAATTGACTAAAAGAAACGCGGTTGAAATGCATAATTAGAGTCATAATCTGTTATTTAAAATAATGACGTAAGCCACAAACAAAGAACCTTTACGGCAATCCGCAAAGGCTTGATTGAGAATTTATTCAATATATTTGGAATTTACCGAAGCAACAACATGATTTATTAAGACAGCTTTAAGCGGGAACTGAGCATCAAGTTACTTGGTTTACATGTAAAAGTAAACAGTACCATTCATTATAATTGGTATACACGGTGATCATAATGATCATCGAAAGAGAACAATACATTTGATTTGTCCTAAATGTACTTATGAATACTTTAGTGTTTTGAATTGCGCATGAACGTCAATGCCAAACCACTCATAAGTGCTAAAATACCAAATGCTAATGTTATTATATTATTTGAAGTGTGACCCGTTTCAGGGAGTGAGGCATTCTGCTGAGGTAATTCCGTAGATTTGATATTACCCACATAATAGCGATTAAGTTCCTTTTTACAATCTACGGGGTTATTTTGCTGTTCTTGTTGTGCCATATGAGTTGAGGTATTAGCTATTTCGCTAGCTGCATATGTTTGGTTAGGGTTTAATAGGTTATATACACCAAATTTACCATTTTTATATTCAACTTGGCCGTTTTTATAAACTTTATAAGTACCGACACTGTCATTAGTTTTAAGTGTGATTTTGATTTTAAAGTAGTTACCTTTGTCTATAACTGTATTAAAATTTTGCAAATCTGGATTGCCACCACTACGTGCCATAGCTTGCTTTGCAGTTGTGATTGCATCTTGTTGGGACATGGTATCTGCTTGAGTAACACATACGCTTGTTGCAGTTAATACCAAGAATAGCGCAAAAACAGATAAAATAATTTGAACCATTTGTTTCATTATGAAACCCCCATTCACATAGTAAATAACTTTACAGTGTAAGTGTATCATCATCAGCTTAATGTGCGGGCGTTTTTAACAAATCCTAAGGTAATCTTAATATTGTATTTACGTATGTGCTAAAATTAACTTTATACAAATATAGCATTTGCTTTTTTAAATGTTATCAAAGCTTAATTATACAGTGATATACTTATTTATCTTTTATCAATAAATGGAATACTTCTAGCCACACAAACGATAAAAATAATATGTGCTAAAAGCCATAGACTATATTCTGACCAGCTAAAATGAAAGATAGGTCGAACAGCGATATGAATGAGAAATGGATACAGCACTATAAAAGATAACATAGATGCCACATAACCAATGGCATACCATTGCTTTCTAACTCGATAGAGCAGTAATAACATCATATAAACAACAATACCAATGATTAAATGAATAAGGATTTCAAGCCATAACGGGGTGAATTGTTTAGGAATAATAAAGTCTATATTGATAAGTAATTGAGCTAACTGGGTTGTGTCAGTTAACAAATCTATGATAAACAATATGAATAATAGCAACATACTAATTAGACAGGCGCTCGTTAAATGATATTTTAAATAATACATTAGGCATTCCTCCTTAAAACGATTTAGTTATCTTTTCCCCTAAGTGTAAAAAACAATTATTAGTCAGAAAATTCAAAAATCTAATTGACGTTCTCTTTGCATAGTGATAGGATAAATTTAATTCAATAAAAGTAAGAAGACTCTTATCAAGAGTGGTGGAGGGATGTGCCCTATGAAGCCCGGCAACCGTCAGTGAATGACATGGTGCCAAGTCACATAAAGTTTAAAGTACTTTAAGAGATGAGAGAAAGTGTGCGTACTTTCTCTTAATTTGAGAAAGTATTTTTTATGTCTTGAATTCGACTGTTTTCATCTTTATTGAAGTAGCAATTAGAAAGGTGAGGATACAATTGAAAAAATGGGTCATCATGATTAGTGTGTTAATTATTACTCTAGCTTTATCAGCGTGTGGCAAAGACAATAAAGAAGCGAGCAAGACTATTACCGTTGCAGCAACACCAGCACCACATGGAGATGTGTTAAAACATGCACAAGAAGCAATGAAGAAAAAAGGCTATGATTTAAAAGTTAAGATTGTTAATGACTATAAAGTACCAAACAAATTATTAGATAAAGGTGATGTAGATGCCAATTTCTTCCAACATGTACCTTATTTAAAGGCAGAACGAAAAAGTCATGGCTATAAGATTGAAGAAGTAGGCAAAGTCTTTACAACTCCAATGTATATAGTAAAAAATATAAACATATTAAAGACATACCAGATGGTTCAACCATTTATGTTTCAAATAATCCAGCAGAAGAAGGACGCTTTTTATCATTTTTTGTTAACGAAGGCTTAATTAAGTTGAAAAAAGGAGTGAAAATTGAAGATGCGAAGTTTGAAGATATTGCTGAAAATAAAAAGCATTTGAAATTCAATAATCAACAAGGCGCTGAATTTTTACCTAAAACATATAATAACAGTGAAGGTGCAGCAGTTATCATGAACTCAAATTACGCAATTGATAATGGTTTAAAACCATCTAAAGATGCGATTGCATTTGAAGGAAAATCATCACCTTTTGCTAATATTATTGCAGTACAAGAAGGACATAAAAAAGATAAAAAATTCCAAGAATTATTAAAAGTTTTACAATCAAAAGAAATTAAAGCATATATTAAAAAACAATATGGTGACGACGTGATTCCATATGAAAATTAAAGTGACATAATAGCGTGCTGCGATACAACATATGTTAATTTTAGTACTTGTTGTTTTAATCATTTTAAATATCCATAGTAAGCGTGAATAAACAACTTAATAATTTAATTATTCAGAAAATATTTACAAATCTGATAATTAATTGTATATTGGGTTGTATTACATTGCTGTGCGAATAAGTCAGCAGTATTTGGAGGATGAATTGACTATGAGTAAAGCAGCGCAACTTATTGAAGAAGATGGGAAATATTTTGCAAAATCAGGACGTATCAAATACTATCCGCTCGTGATAGATCATGGTTATGGTGCAACGCTTGTCGATGTTGACGGTAAATTATATATTGATTTATTATCGAGTGCCAGTTCGCAAAATGTTGGTCATGCACCTAAAAAAGTATCCGATGCTATAAAAGCGCAGGTAGATAAGTTCATTCACTATACACCCGCATATATGTATCATGAATCGGCGGGTAAATTATCTAAAAAGTTGTGCGAGATTGCGCCTGGCAACTTTGAAAAAAGGGTAACCTTTGGTTTAAGTGGATCTGATGCTAATGATGGTGTCATTAAATTTGCACGTGCTTACACGGGACGTCCTTATATTATTAGCTTTACTAACGCTTATCATGGATCAACATTTGGCTCATTATCTATGTCCGCGATTAGTTTAAATATGCGCAAACATTATGGACCATTACTAAATGGCTTTTATCACATACCTTTTCCTGATAACTATAGAGGAATGTTTGAACAGCCAACTGCAAATACAGTTGCTGAATATTTAGCACCTCTAAAGGAAATGTTTGCGAAATACGTACCCGCAGACGAAGTGGCATGTATTGTTGTTGAAACGATACAAGGTGATGGTGGATTACTTGAGCCAGTCGCAGGCTATTTTGAGGCATTAGCAGCTTTATGTCGAGAACACGGAATTTTAATTGCTGTTGATGACATTCAGCAAGGATTAGGTCGAACAGGCACTTGGAGTTCGGTGGAACACTTTAATTTTATACCAGATATGATTACATTTGGAAAGTCATTAGCTGGAGGCCTACCAATGTCTGCGTTAGTGGCACGTAAAGAAATTATTGATAGCTTGGAAGCACCAGCCCATTTATTTACTACTGGGGCTAGTCCGGTAAGTTGTGAGGCAGCACTCGCAACAATTGAAATGCTTGAAGAAGACGACTTATTATCAGCAAGTGTCAATAAAGGGCGCTATGTACGCCAACGTATGGAACAATGGACTTCACGTTATGAGTATGTTGGTGATGTTCGAGGCATCGGGCTTTCTATAGGCATTGATATTGTGTCAAATAAGCAAAATAAGACAAGAGATCCAGAAGCAGCTTTAAAAATATGTAATTATTGTTTTGAACATGGTGTTGTCATTATTGCCGTTGCAGGTAATGTATTGAGGTTTCAACCACCATTAGTCATTACCTATGAGCAATTAGATGAAGCACTAGCAACGTTAGAACAGGCGTTACAAGGTTTACAAGATGGGCAATTAGATACATTAGATATCGATGGTCAAGGCTGGTAATAAAGGTGTACGCGCATTAATTAACTTCGAAAGTATATTGCTAAATAGGATGAATATATTTAAATCTAGGACCTCTCAGGAGGTTCTTTTTTTGTCAGTGATTTAAAATTTTAATATTTGAAAAGTGTATTCGCTTGGCAGTTACAACGATTATAGGCAAGTGTTTATTAAATAAAAAATATAGGTTATATTTTAGTTAATAAATGGTGTATAATCATAATGTATTTTGTTAATATACAGTAGTTAATTAGTAGCTTGTTTAAAACGCGTTAATAAATAGATAGCCTTGTTGCATCGGAAGGAGCTTACGAGTGTTTTCAATCATCATTCCTACATACAATAGTGAAAAATATATTGCACATACACTAGATAAGCTATTAAGCTGTCTGTATTTTGAAGAGGATGAAATTATTGTTATCAATGATGGTAGCACTGATTCGACGGCACAAATTTTAAAAGGCTATCAAAATCATGCACAGATTAAAATTATTAATCAAACGAATAAAGGTGTCAGTGCAGCTAGAAATTTAGGCATGTCACTTATGAGTCCTGAGACAAAATTAGTGACATTTATTGATGACTCTGATTATGTGAGCACAAATTTTTTCAAAGAAGCCAGTCGATTTTTTCTTAAATATCCGTACATAAAATTAGCAAGTGCGCCTATATTAATACGTAAAGGCCATACATTATCAGCTCAAAATTTAAATTATCGTTTTCAACAACGTAGGCATGTAGTAGATATTACACAGCAGTACCAAGATATTCAATATCATATTGGAGGAATGGTCTTTCGAAAATCGTTGTTTACCCATCATAAGTATACATTCGATGAGACGATTGATTTTTGGGAAGATGCAAAGTTTATTAATACGATTCTATTAGACGTCAAGTCTTATGGCTTAATTAAACATGTTAATTATTTCTATAACAGAGATGATTACCGGTCATTAAGTATTAACTCATGGAAGGATCAAAATAGGTATGCGCCTCATATCGTTAAAAATTATCTTGAATTAATTCAACGCTCTACCGATTTATACGGCAGGGTTTTACCTTATATTCAATATTTGGTCGTGTTACATTATTTGAACTATATCTTAGAACATAACCAGGGTTATTTAAATTTAAAATACATTCAAGACAATACTCGTTTTAACATAGAAACAAAAGTATTACTACAATACATAAGCATAGAGATGATAGATGCATTACCAATTGATAATTGCTATAAACACATCCTTTATCAGCATAAAGGGATGGTATTTCCAGCTGAAAAGGATTATAAAAAAATAAATATCATTGTGCATCATTATCATTGGGGCAGTCGTGAATTACACTTTTCATTGTCTCAAGAGGCGTTTGATATGAGTGATAGTACGCAAATTTATATTGATTCACATGGCAAGTTAAAAGCTCGAGCAATGTTAATACACGATAAGCCATTAATCATTTTAGGTGTTAAGGTGAAAAATTTTAGTCGTAAAACTTTTCAAATTCGACTGCCACGCTATCGTTTGCTAATAGGTGGTTACTTCAGAATTATTGATAATGAGCGTGGTGTCAAAATGAATATTTATAATCCATCTTTAGGGATGCGCATGTTAAAAAAGTTAATGTATTCAATCAAATATTATAGCGTTTCAAGTCGTAGAAATAAGGAGGTATCTTAATGTTAATTTCAGTCATTTTGCCTGTATACAATGTGTCGGATTACATTGAAGCATGTTTAGACTCGTTGCTTCATCAAAGTATTGGGCAAGAAAAGATAGAAGTCATTCTTATAGATGATTGTTCCACTGATGATAGTGTTGCTAAAATGCGTAACTATGAACAACAATTTAGCCATTTTAAATTATATCAATGTCCTGTTAATTATGGTGCACCAGGAAAACCACGTAATATTGGTGTGGCTCAAGCAACTGGCGATTTTCTTCACTTTATGGATCCGGATGATATTTTAGCATCGGATGCGTATGAACAATTGTTGGCATCAATGGGAGATCAAGATGATTTTGCTATGGGAAAAATGGTGTCTTTTAATGAAGATGGATCGACATTCCAGCATGTGACATTTAAAGAATATAAATTAAATAAGACGTATGAGCATGTAAAGCTCGACGATGTTCCATTTTTCTCGCAAGTGAAAGTTGGCGTTGTACTGAAATTAATTCGAAAATCATTTTATGATGCACATCATATTTCGTTTGTAGAGGGGCTTCGTAATGGAGAAGATAAATTGGTGGATACATTGCTGTATACCCAGGCACAATCATTTTCATACACGCCACAAATTATTTATTACTATCGTAATCGTGATACAGGTGATAATAAATCAATCACACATCAAGATGTGATGCGCTCCATTGAAAACGATATTGCCGCATATCATATTTGTAAACCTTTTTATAATAAAGAACAATTACAATTTTTTAAAATTAATGCGCTACGTTCAATCTTTTGGAAAGTCTTAGATCAAGAATTTTATCTTATTGATAATAGTCAAAAGTTAAAAATATTTACTGAGCTTTTTGACATTGTAAATCATTATGAACCACGTATTTTTAATTTATATTTACGTCATGAATTACCTATTATTCATTTGATACAACAGCGCGAATATGAACTTGCAATTTCTTATGCAGCATTATTGGAAGCGCGACGAAGATATTTTTATAGTGCAACCGCATTAGAAGCGAAAGCTGCAGAAATTAAACGCTTTAAGAGCAGTAAAAGTTACAAATTACACCGTTTAGTGACAACAATAAAACGAACTATAGGATTGAAACAACGATGAACATATTATTAGTACTCTTTAAAACAAGGAACATGAATGTCCAACAATATAAAGCACTTAAGCATTGTGAGGCTTTTAAACATGTTGAAACGATTTATATAGCAGATGAAAAAAGTATCAATATAGATATTAAAGGTTATGACTATATCTTGTTTGCCAACCCTAACTTTACTTTTAATCATGTAGAGCTTGAACAAGCAATTCAAACATTACAATCATCTGATGCTACTGCAGTACAGTGGACACTTAGAGATGTAAAATATCTCAAACAAATGCCTTATACATATAACAATTATAGAGAATGGTTTGCTACTATTTTAATACGGAGAGATGAAACACAAGAGCATTGTGATTTAATGACCTATTTTCAAGCTACGGCTACGATAACATCAAAAGCGTATATTTCGGCAAATTATATTGGAAGAAATACGCAAAACAAGGTATATAAGCATGATATTATCGATTTAACGATTGACTTATTGGAATCTTTATCAACCGCTCAAATCATAGGTGGTTTCGCTTCAAAAAAAGATTTAATTCACTTTTTAGACTTTGTTATTGATAATCAAGTATTTGAAAGAGACGTGGATAAAGAAAAGCAACTTAAATTAATGAAGATAATTGCACAAAAATTTAGTGGTTTGAAAGAACTGAGGGAACGTAAACAAACAAGGTTGTATTTATTTTATGGTTTAGTATTTAAACGATACTTTGATGAAGCATTGAGTGCATTGACATTATATCGCAGTCGTCGTTATTGGTACCAAGTTAATCAAAATTTGGAACAGAATAGGGATAATGAATTTGAACAACTCAGAACTTCAGATGCTTGGATAAAGACACAAAAATATCGCGATGCACGTATAAAATTACAGCTAATACTAAAATATCTAGAAAAATATAGTTTAAAATGCTTTGCACATTTATTTAAAATGATCATACACAAGCCAATATGGCTGATTTCAGAACGTAAAGACAGCGCATCAGATAATTCTTATTTCTTGTTTAAATATTTAACGCAACAATGTAGTGAAATTAAAGCATATTATATTTTGGACAAACATGCTAAGCATGCACGTGCAAAAGTGAAAAACCTAGGAAAAGTAATCAACTTTGGTTCGATTAAACATAAGTTATTAATGCTTGCTGCGGATAATTATATTACGTCATTTACAGCCGAAGAAACGCTGTTACCATACAATAATCAGTTGTATAAACATATTTATCAACAAGAACTTGCACAAAAGAAAATTATCTCTATTCAGCATGGAATGATTATTCACAATATATCGCCATATTTAAGTAAGAATAATTATTTAGTGAACTATATAACAGCAAATAATCAATTTGAAAAACAAATTATTACTGAAACATTAGGTTACGATGAACATGAAGTATTGATTACAGGTATGGCAAGACATGATAATTTATTGGAAACATCTGTGGAAATTAGTGAAAGTCAAAAAGTATTA
>OCLI01000108.1_pt1 | contig 19269 bp, 19 predicted proteins | sample 1481361 | NCBI WGS metagenome assembly OCLI01 (sample SAMN00990124, study PRJEB22392) | human gut metagenome
AATTTGAATTACCTATTAAAACAATTAATATTTGTTATTTTGCCTTTATTCATGCACATTTAAGCATATATCTTTTATCAAAAACGTATCTCTATAAATTAAAAACAGTATTAAAATTTGAATTCAGCCATATTCTTTTGTAGAATGTAGTTAAATTAAACGCTAATAATCATATAATCATCCACTGGAAGTGCCTTTTATCTTAAGGCTGAGAGTAAAGAAGAGACTTTATAATTCCTGGAACCTGATCCAGACAGTACTGGCGTAGGGAAGTGGCGAAGGATATAAAGTAACGATACTATACGCTATTCCCTACTTGGGTTTAGCGTTTTTTTAATTTAAATGAGGTGATGTTCATTTTCATTGCGATAACAGAATATAAATTTTTAGACAACAACGATTTGCAGCACTTTCTTACTATCGAGCAGGACATAGATTTTTTACTTTTTAGAACTTCTATGTCTCAGAAGGAATTACAGCACTTTATTCAACAGTTAATTTATCAGGGATTTCCAAAATCTAAGATGATGATACACAGTGATGTCAAGCTGTTAAATACATTGGGATTACAGAATATTCACTTCCGAGAAAATGATGCACAAGCATTTCATCTTAAGTCTAAATATCCTGACATACACGTATCTATGTCTACACATCATTTATCTTCGGTAATCCGGGCTTATGAAGCGGAACTTGACGCGGTCTTTTTTGGGCATATTTTTCCTACACCTTCAAAACCCAATTTACCGCCACGTTCTCAAGTTGAAATCGATTCGGTATTAGAAGTTCCCATCCCTGTATATGCAATTGGTGGTATAACAACGGATACTATCCGCAAACTATCTCCAAACTTTGCTGGAATATGTGCAATTTCTTTCTTTATGAAATCATCCGCTTCAGTTATTCATCAATTTCGAAAGGAGTGGCATCATCATGCATGATGTACTAATTATTGGTTCAGGTGTCATCGGCATGTCCATTGCACGTTCTTTAAGTGAAAGCCATTTGGATATTGCGATTGTTGATAGAGATGTTCCTGGCAAACATGCTTCTTATAAGGCAGGTGGAATGTTAGGCGCTCAAAATGAATTCACTTATGACAGCGCTCTATTTCGTCTCGCGCTTGAATCGCGAGCTATGTTTCCTGATTTAGCCGCAGACTTATTTCAAGAAACAGGTATCGACATTCAGTTTCAAAATTCTGGGTTAATTAAAGTAGCTAGCAGCAAAGATGATGTTAATCACTTAATGGCTCAGTATGAATTTTTAAATGCACATGATTCAAGTGTCACTAAATTAAGCGATAACGCTTTAAAGCAACTTTCACATGGCACAATCAATCCTAGTCCATTATCAATTTATATCCCAAAAGACGGACAAATTAATGCACATCATTACACACAAGCCTTATTAAAATCGATTTTAAAGCGTGATATTCATCGATACTATGAAACAGAAGTTACCAATATACGTAAAGATAATGGCTTTTATCAAGTTATGACAACAACCGGTACATTATATGCGCAAAAAGTAATTGTCGCAGGAGGTGCATGGTCATCAGAATTACTTGAACATTATCATTTGCCACGTAAAGTTATCGGGGTAAAAGGTGAAGTTATTTTAGTCGAACATAATGACTTGAAACTTACCGAAACCGTTTTTATGACAAATGGTTGCTATATTGTACCTAAGAAACCTAACCGTTTCTTAATTGGTGCAACCAGCGACTTTGATAATTATTCTGTCGGCAATACCGATGATGGAATACATTGGTTACTTGAAAAGTCAAGCGAACGCATTCCAGCATTAGCGCACAGTAAAATCATTAAACAATGGTCTGGTGTGCGACCATACACTGAACAAGAACTACCGATTATGGATCGCATTGATGATGGTCTATTTGCCATTACTGGTCACTACCGTAACGGTATTTTATTGTCACCTGTTATTGGCAGAGATATTGCAAATTGGTTGTTATCTGGTATCAAACCAGATATTTATAACACATTTTCAGCGACTAGGAGGGAAACATATGAAGTGCATGATTAATGGTGACCCTTTCACATTTGACAAGGAACAGTCCATTCAAGATGTGTTACTTGCATTAGAATTAGATCCGAAACGTGTCATCGTTGAATATAATGACACTTTAATTAAACAAGATGACTACCACAGTCACACGGTAAGACAAGACGATAAATTAGAATTACTAGAATTTGTTGGAGGCGGATAATATGTTTAAAATTGGCTCATTAGAATTAAAATCACGTTTATTATTAGGCACAGGTAAATTTGACAATGAAGACATTCAAACCAAAGCGATTGAAGCGTCAGAAACAAATGTCTTAACTTTTGCGGTAAGACGCATGAACTTATATGACAAAAATTTACCAAACCCACTTGCAAATATTAATCTCAAAGATTTTATTACATTCCCAAATACAGCTGGAGCAAAAACAGCGAAAGAAGCGATTCGTATTGCTGAAATTGCTAATCATGCCGGTGTATGTGACATGATTAAAGTTGAAGTGATTGGTGATGATGAAACACTCTTACCCGATCCATTTGAAACGTATGAAGCTTGTAAAGTATTGTTAGAAAAAGGCTATATCGTTTGCCCTTATATTTCTAATGATGTCGTCCTAGCAAAACGATTGGAAGAACTAGGTGTTCATGCGGTAATGCCGCTTGCTTCACCTATTGGTACAGGCCGAGGTATTAATAATCAGCTTAACTTAAGTTATATCATTAAAAATTCCAATGTTCCTGTAATTGTTGATGCCGGCATTGGATCACCAAAAGATGCATGTCATGCTATGGAATTAGGGGCTGATGGTATCTTACTCAATACAGCTGTGTCAGGGGCAAAAGACCCTGTAAAAATGGCAGAAGCAATGAAATTAGGTATCCAAGCAGGTCGCTTATCTTATGAGGCAGGACGTATTCCAGTTAAATATACTGCACAAGCATCTAGCCCAACTGAAGGACTCGGTTTCTTATAATGTCTCGTTATGAGCGACAAATACGTTTTGCCCCTTTTGGCGAACATGGACAAACTGCACTATCGCACGCGCAAATTTTAATTATGGGTGCTGGTGCGCTAGGCAGTCATGTTGCTGCACAACTAGCTCGTATGGGGGCACGAAATTTATATATTGTTGACATGGATATCATTGAAACATCTAATTTGCATCGTCAATCACTCTATACTGAAGAAGACGCAGATAATATGCTACCTAAAGTAGAGGCTATCAAACAACATATTCAACACATTAATAGTGAGGTTAATGTAACGACCTTCTATCAAGAAGTCGAGTCCTCAACGATAGAAGCATTATTGACAAGCGTGCAACCAGACATTGTGATTGACGGTATGGATCATTTTAAAATTCGTTATTTAATAAATGAAGTATGCCATAAATATCAAATTCCTTGGGTTTATGGTGCTGCGGTTGGCAGTAAAGGAACGGTGTATGGCATAGATTTTAAAGGTCCTTGTTTAAAATGCTTGCTACAATATATTCCTGAGACGGGTGAAAGTTGTGCAATAAATGGTGTTCTTCCACCTATCATTTCACAAGTCGCAAGTTATGAAGTGATGGAAGCCGTTCGATACCTCATTGGTGTAGGCTTTTCAAAACAATTAATTACACTCGATGTATTCAACGTCTCATATAAGGCTATGAACGTCGATGTATTACAAGATGATAACTGTCAAGTATGTGTGCAAGGCTATTATGAGATATTGGAAACCAAACAACAAACACATATCGAAAATTTATGTGGAAAAACATATTTATTTCGTTTCCAAACACACGCCTTTGACTATGCACATCATTTCCCAGGACATATCATTAAAGAAACACCTTTCGCTAAGATGATACACTATCAAAATTACCGCATGACACTGTTTCAAGATGGTCGTATGAACGTCTATGGCGTCACAAACAATGAAGAAGCGCAACAGTTATACCATCAGTTCTTAAAAGCATTAAAATGAGTTAATAACTTCAAAACTATAGCTAAATAAATGATAAAGCAAGCAATTCATAGTAAATTTGATTATAATGAATTTACTATGAATTTTTTGTTTGATATAACTAAAGTGGATTGTTAAATCTTAAAGGAGTTTACTGTCTTTATGGAACAAATCATTACTGATTTTATAAATCAATGGGGCTATACTGCCATTTTTATTTTAATTTTGTTAGAAAATGTCTTACCCGTCGTACCATCTGAAATTATTTTAACCTTTGCTGGATTAATGTCAGTTAAATCAGGTCTGTCCATTCCCGTCTTATTTCTCATATCTACTATCGCCTCATTTATCGGCTTATTAATCTTGTATTATATCTGTCGTCTCATCAACGAGGAAAGTATTTATCGCTTTGTAGATAAACATGGTAAATGGTTTAAATTGAAAGGGAAAGATGTCAAACGCGCCAATGACTGGTTCAAACGTTATGGTGCATGGGCCGTATTTTTATGCCGCTTCATTCCAGTATTACGTGTATTGATTACTATTCCTGCTGGTATTAATAAAATGAATGTCATTAAATTTGTCATTCTCTCTTTATTAGGTACTACAATTTGGAATTTTGCTTTAATTTTACTCGGTCGTTTATTAAGTGGTAGCTTTGATGCTTTAATGGCTGGATTACATACATACTCTTACATTATGTATGTCATCATCATCCTTGCTGTACTTTACTTATTATATGTGATTTTCATTAAAAATAGAAAACGTGTCAAATAACATAATGAAGAGCCTGAGGCATAAAAAAGCTCCCTTCAAAGTTTTCATTTTTTCAATGTCTACTTGAAGGGAGCATATCAAATAAATGTCTCAGGCTCTTATAGCATATAGGCAGTAGTTAACTGAATTGCAAAAGTGCTTTTATCAAGCTATTTCAATTCTAGACAACCTTGCCGGGCTGGATGATGAAATATATTTTTAAGAAAATATTATTCTGTCCTGCCATCTGTTTTATTTTAATTATTGTTCTTCATAATAAGGATAATCTGTATACCCTTCTGCGCCCCCGCCATACATTGTACTAGGGTCTGCCTCATTCAATGGATATCCATGTTTCAAGCGAGTGACAATATCTGGATTAGCGAGTGCCCATTGTCCTATTGGTGCCATATCTGCTAAGTCACTGTCTATATCTCTTGATACTTCGTTTCTTGGTCTACCAAATCGGTTGACTAATAATTTACCTTGCCATGTTTGTCTTATTTTCTTCAACATTGTTTCATCACCAAAATGCATTACATGCACATAAGCTAAGTTAAGTTGATTTAATTCTTCCATTAATCGAACATAAGTAGGATGAATCACTTCCTCTGGTTGCCCTTCATCAATACCATTTAATGTCACACCTGGAGATACTCGAAGTCCTACTTTTTCAGGTCCAATTTCATCTGCGACAGCACGAGTAACTTCTACCGCAAAGCGTATACGATTCTCAATGTTACCTCCGTATTGATCCTCACGATGATTAGCGTTCTCACTGATAAATTGTTGAATAAGATAACCATTTGCACCATGTAGCTCTACCCCATCAGCTCCAGCTTCGATAGCAGCACGAGCAGCATCACGGTGTTCTTGTATAATATCTTGAATTTCATTAGCACTTAATGCTCTTGGTTGAGGAATGGCTTTTCTACCATTGGCTGTATGCATCTCAGCATCAGGAGTAATGGCAGAGGGTGCAACAGCTTGACGATGATGTGGCGTATTATCAGGATGACTCATACGTCCTACATGCATAAGTTGAATAAAGACATAGCCACCTTTGTCGTGTACTGCTTGCGTCACTTTCTTCCATCCCTCAATGTGTTCAGGTCGATAGATTCCTGGTGAATGAATATATCCTTGACCATCATCAGAAGGTTGTGTACCTTCTGTTATAATTAGTCCTAAATCTGCACGTTGACTATAATATTCAGCCGCTAAGTCATTAGGCACGCCATTATCATACGATCTACTTCTAGTCATTGGTGACATCGCTAATCGATGGTTTAATTTCATATTTCCAATTTGGATAGGTTCCCATAATTTTGTCATTTTTAACACTCTCCTATTTTTTTCTTAAAATTAATCTATAGACAGGTAAACGATGTACCATTAAATAGACATTCATCGCTAATATAAGATACGCCGGTAAGCCTTCAGCTGGTGCCAAGAATAAATGAAACATAACCATGTTAATAGCTACAGGCATAAAAATAATTAAAGCTACATAACTGTATCGGTTCGTCACAATACATAGACCACACACTATCTTGACAATAGCTAAAAATGGATAGAAATAGCCTGTATCATACATTGCTTGCATAAAGTGATTAGCCGGTTGACTTTGATACATATCTGTTGGAATTAAACCAAATAACATTGCTAAACCTGACCCAATGATTAATATTCCAAATATAATTCGAATACTCTTTTCGAGTTTCGAATGACTCACGATAATCCCTCCCTCTTAAATATTGAATGTGTAATGTTATAATAGTTCTAAGTTGAACAACTGAGAAGTAGGCACTTTAAATAAACAGGGTTACTTATAAGTAACTTTCTTTTACAACAAGGAGTTGAGCTAATGTTTAAAATTGGAGATACGAAAGATATAGAAGAATGTGAAGGCATGGATCAACCAATGGAAATATTAGTTGGTAAATGGAAACCTATTATATTATTCTATTTACTAAATTATGGTACGTTAAGGTTTAGTGATTTACAGAAATTAGAACCTAGGATTACGAAAAAGATGCTTACACAAGAATTACGTTATCTAGAGGCAAATGATATTGTACATCGAGAAGTTTATCCAGAAGTTCCGCCAAAAGTTGAATACTCTATGACAGAATATGGTAAAAGCCTCAAACCTGTTCTTGAAGTAATGATAGGTTGGGGTAAAACGCATTTAAAACATATGGAAAATAAAAATAGTTAAGTTTAATAAGCATCACCATTGAAAAAGTGATGCTTTTTAAAGATAATTTATGTAAGCGATTTAATCATTGATATAGAAGTATTATTTCGATTTAAACTATATACAGGAGTGACGCAATTATGACACCGAATACACTAAGTGAACTTAAGCAAAAGTATTTAGATTTACTTTCCCATCATTACGATAGCCCAGAAAAATTAGCAACTGAGATTATTAATTTAGAGTCTATTTTAGAATTACCAAAAGGCACGGAACACTTTGTCAGTGATTTACACGGTGAATATGATTCGTTCCAACATGTATTGCGCAATGGTTCAGGCAACGTACGCGCGAAAATAAATGATATCTTTAAAGATAAATTAACCACTAAAGAAATTAATGATTTAGCTGCCCTTGTTTATTATCCCGAAGAAAAGTTAAAGCTAATTAAAAATGAATTTAATTCTAGAGGACAACTCAATCTGTGGTATATCACTACGATTGAACGCCTAATTGAACTTATTACATACTGTTCTTCTAAATATACACGTTCAAAATTGCGGAAAGCTTTACCGACGCAATATGTCTACATTGTTGAAGAACTATTGTACAAAAGCAATGAATTTAATAACAAAAAATCTTATTATGAAACACTCGTGAACCAAATTATTGAACTTGAACAATCAGATGATTTAATTATCGGTTTATCTTATACAATTCAACGATTAGTCGTGAACCATCTCCATGTTGTTGGTGACATTTATGACCGTGGACCTCAACCAGATAAAATTATGGATACACTTATCGATTATCATTCTGTCGATATCCAATGGGGTAATCATGACGTATTATGGATTGGTGCCTATGCCGGTTCAAAGGTGTGTTTAGCCAACTTACTTCGCATTTGCGCGCGTTATGATAACTTAGATATTATCGAAGATGCATATGGCATTAATTTACGACCGTTACTCACTCTTGCGGAAGCCTATTATGACGGGAACAATCCTGCTTTCAAGCCTAAAAAACGGCCGGATAAAAAAGCTGCTTTAACGAAACTAGAAGAAGATCAAATAACAAAAATACATCAAGCGATTGCCATAATCCAATTCAAATTAGAAATGCCTATTATTAAACGACGTCCAAACTTTGAAATGGAAGAGCGTCTCGTGCTTGAAAAAACAGATTATGACAACAACAAGATTACTGTGTATGGTAAGACCTACCCATTAACAAATACGTGCTTTACTACTGTGGATCCACAAAATCCTGGTCAATTGTTACCTGAAGAAGAAGATGTTATTAATAAGCTGTTATTGTCATTCCAACAATCAGAAAAATTAAAACGTCATATGTCATTTTTAATGCAAAAAGGTACATTATATCTTCCTTATAACGGTAATTTACTCATCCATGGCTGTATTCCTGTTGATGAAAATGGAGAAATGGAAGCTTTTGAAATTGAAGGTGTGAAACATCAAGGACGTGATTTACTAGATGTATTTGAAACGCATGTACGTGAAGCATTTGACCATAAGGATATTACAGACGACTTATCTACTGACCTAGTGTGGTATTTATGGACTGGTAAATATAGTTCATTATTTGGTAAACGTGCCATGACAACATTTGAACGTTATTTTATTGAAGATAAGGTCTCACATAAAGAAGAAAAGAACCCTTATTATCACCTACGTGAAGATGTAGACATGATTCGTAAAATGTTAAAAGACTTTGGTCTGAATCCTGATGAAGGACGTATTATCAATGGGCATACACCTGTTAAAGAAATTGATGGAGAAGACCCAATTAAAGCTGATGGTAAAATGCTTGTAATTGATGGTGGTTTCTCAAAAGCCTATCAAAAAACTACAGGTATTGCTGGCTATACATTATTATACAATTCATTCGGTATGCAGCTTGTTGCTCACCAAGAATTTAATACGAAAGATAAAGTACTATCTGATGGGGCTGATGAACTATCTGTACGTCGAGTCGTAGATGAAGAGCTACAACGCAAAAAAATACGTGATACCAATGATGGTTACCATATTCAAGAACAAATCGATATTCTCAAGACATTAATGCATGATCGCTATCTTAATTAGCTGACACATTTTTTCAATAAAAACGCGCATCTTTTTCTATTGATGCGCGTTTGTTATTTTAAACATTATATACATTTTTAAGCACGCCATAAATACCGTCTTCATAATGTGGCATCTTTTTAGTACTATGATTAAACCTAACAACCTGATTGTCATCAATATGATAAATAATCATATCAGATGAATGATCATAATCAAATTGTGCAGCTGGAACATCGATAATATTTTGATTAACAATGCAGTTGTCAAACCATTTCGGACTATGATTTTCATCAAATAAAATATGATGTCGTAAAGGGCCATTCAAGTTATTTCGAGCTTGTTCATCAGTAAAGGATACAGGCATCATATCCACATTAGTTAAGCCAAATTCAGGTACCAATTCATTAAAAGCCAGACTATTAAAAATAAATGACTTAGTCATCAGTAAACATTTATTATAGCGAATTAAATCGGCATAGATGCGGTCATTGCTTGACAACAAGTTACCTTCAAACACTTCAAAGCCTAATTGTTGAGCTTCTTCTGTCGTATTGGTAAATAAGTTGAAGACCATAACGGGAATATGATGTTCACGCAATTTTGATCCTAAATGAAACGAAAAGGCACTTTCCCCAACGATGATGACACCAGGTGGTTCTGTACTAGCTAATCCAAGTCCTTTACTAAGCGGTGTAAAGCTAAAGCCATAAATCACGACAGTAATAAAGACTAAACCAAACGTTACGGGCGTGATGTAAGATGCCATTTTTACACCATTATCCATAAATAAAGCCCCAAAAAATTGTGCCACGGTTAATACCACGATTCCTCTAGGTGCCATCATTGCGACTAAGGCACGCTCTTTTTTCGTTATCTCAGTGCCTATAGTTGAAAGCAGAACGGATATAGGGCGAACAAGAACAATCATTACTAATGCAAACAGAACTAATTGCCATGACAATATATTGACTAAAATATCTGATGTTAAAGATGATGTGATAAGTATAAATACAGTTGACACCAGAATAGATGATAAATTTTCAATAAAATGATCTGATTCTTTAAAAATTAAATCATGTCGTTTTTGACGCGCCATCATCAAACCAAAAATAGTAACAGCCAGCAAACCTGATTCAGGTAGTATTTGATCACATATACTAAAAACTAATAAAATAAAGACTAGTTGAATTGACGGCATAAGGCCTTGTGAAATAAAGTCTAATTTAATTAGCCAATTGAACAAGAATGATGCACCAAATCCAATCGCAATCGTACCAATAATCTGACAGCCGAATATAAGTATCACATGCAAACCAAAACCTTCATCAATAATTTGATAAATATAAAAGGCACTTAACGCTAATATGGGGCCAATGGGATCAAGAATAATACTTTCCCAACGTAAAATAGAATCGACATTTTTTCGTACTTTCGCTTGCTTGAGCAGTGGTTGAATGACAGTTGGTCCCGTGATTAAAAACAATCCAGCAACAACGATAGCAACGGCTATAGGGAAATGTAAAATCATATGTAATGCTATAGCACCTAATACCCAAGCAATCGCAGCACCTACAGTGATGATACGTAATATAGCTTTAGAAATACCTTTCAATTCACGAAAGTCTAGGTTACTGCTCCCTTCAAACAAAATAATCGCAACCGCTAATGAAACAATAGGACTAAAAATGTCAGAACCAAGCGTTTCTTTAGGATTTGCTAAACCCAATATCGGACCAACTAATAAACCTACAATCGACATGACGACGATTGACGGCCATTTAATACGATTGGCAAGCCATTGACTAAATATTCCTAGTGTTAAAAACAACACGATGACTAACATAATTGGCAGATTAAACGACATAGTGCCCCCCCTTTTACGATATACTTTCTTATGAATCATGCTATATATTAGCAAATTTTAATGCTAAATGCATTAAGACTGTCTAACCCATTCTTGATTAAACTTAAGATGTATTTATACCATACACGTTATAGGGGAAATATCGCTATTTGTATATTCCAAAAATACAACTTTACTCTTGAGACAAACTTCCCATTTCTTTTTTTCTCAAAATAGTCTAATATATATAGATATTGCTTTATATAATAAATTTAATTTTAAATGTATATATATACTATTTGGTTAGAAAGGATGACATACATGAGTTCATTTAGAGAATCAATGATGGTCGCCTTTGCTTTTGTAGGTGTCGTTGTTGGTGCAGGGTTTGCCACTGGTCAAGAAATTTTTCAATTCTTTACGATTCATGGGAGTGGCAGTATTCCTGGTCTGATTATTACAGGAGCAATGATTACTGTTGGTGGTATCTTCGTTCTTAATACAGGATATCGTCTCAGAGCGTACAATCATTCACAAGCAATTCGTTACTATTTACACCCAACAATCGCCCAATTTTTTGATATTGTTTTAACATTATTTTTACTTTCTTTAGCTATTATTATGACGGCTGGCGGTGCCTCTACAATACATGAAAGCTTTAAATTACCATATTGGATTAGCTCGCTCTTATTAGTGCTATTAATCTTAGCTACACTATTTTTAAAATTCGAACGTCTTATTACTGTTTTAGGCATGGTCACTCCTTTCCTAATCATTGTAGTAACAATTATTGCTGTTTATTACTTTATAACTGGACATCTCGATTTTTCAATTGTGGATTCAGACAATAACAAACTTCAAACACATTCGCCTGGTTGGTGGTTTGATGGCTTAAACTATGCAAGTTTACAAATTGCAGCTGCTTTTAGCTTTTTATCTGTGATGGGTGGTCGTCTCCAATATAAATCTTCGACGCTTTGGGGCGGATTATGCGGAGGGCTAATTGTAACTTTTTTAATACTAATGATTAATCTTGGATTATTAACGAAATACACGGAAATCAAAGGTGTTGCCTTACCTTCACTTTTACTTGCTCAACATATATCTCCTATTTTGGGGACGATTATGTCTGTGATTATGGTGTTAGTGATTTATAACACTGTTGTCGGCTTAATGTATGCCTTTGCTGCACGTTTTAGTGAACCATTTACTACTAAATACTATGTCATGATTATCATCATGGCGATAGCAACGTACATTTGCACATTTATTGGCTTTATTTCTTTAATCGGAAAAGTCTTCCCTATTATGGGATTATTCGGCTTCATTCTACTTATTCCAATTATATTTAAAGGTTTTAAACGCTTAAAAACACTTAAAAGTTAAATTAAAAAGTTCCTAAAGCGTTTTGACTCCCTTTAGGAACTTTAATTTTTAAGTTATTTAGCTAAAAGTTCTTGCCCTTTTTCTAGTCCTTCTTGAGTTATTTCATGACTATTTACCCAAACTTCTGTAATCGTAGCACCATTCTGTTTAAATAGATTAATCACTTTTCGACTTTGTTCTAATGGTACTATCGGATCATTTTGTCCCATAGATAATAGGACTTGAACGTTACTCATATCTCTAGTTAACGTCACATCAACTGGATATAGTGGTGCGTATAGCAATGCTTTTTTAAATGGCGCTTCTGGACGTAACATTAAATTAATAGCTATATTAGAACCATTTGAGAACCCTACTAATACCGCTTTATCTAAATCAAAATGATATTGCTTTGCCGCTTCATGAATAAAATCTAATAAACGCTGTCCACGATAATTAAGATCGGCTTCATCATAAACACCTTCAGCCAGACGTTTAAAATAACGATTCATTCCATTTTCATTCACTTCACCACGAATACCTAGCAAATTATAATCAGAATTCAAAGCCGTTCCGAATGGAATTAAATCGGCTTCATCACCACCTGTGCCATGTAATAATATTAACGTTGGTGCATCTTCTTGACCTTTTCTAAAAATATGTTCCATTTCTATCCCCACTTTCTCACTATGAATTTAATTTTAATGGTGTTAAGGCTGCTTCAATTTCATGACGACGCGATTCATAGAACGTCGGCAATTGAAGTGCTGTACCTAATTCATCGATATCTTCATCAACCGTAAACCCTGGTCCTACAGTAGCAAATTCAAAGATTATATGCCCAGGTTCTTTAGAGTAAATTGCATGAAAGTAAAAACGTTCTTTCACATCTGTAACGTTAAACCCTTTATTCACCATATATTTACGCCACTCTAGTTGCGATTCATTATTAGGCACGGCCCAAGCAATATGATGAAAGATACCTGTACCCCAGCGCACACGTTGTGGATTGACAAAATTTTTGACAATAACTTGATGATGAATGTCTCCTACAGTTTGAAATTGAACATTGTCGCTCGTAGTTTGAACATGTTCCAAACCTAAGTCATTGTGTAATAATTGTCGAGTGGCTTCTGGATTAGCAGAAAGCATAGTGACACCATGAAACCCAATAATGTCATTTGTTTTCATTTCTTCATCACTTTCAACCATTGCTAACGTTAAACCATGTATATCTTCAAATTCTAACGTAGGTTGATTAAATGATTGCGTTTGACGTGTTTTGACTCCGTGTGCATTTAAGTGCATTTCCCAACTTGTCATACTATCTTTAGGAATTCTAAATGCTAAACGACCAATCTGTCCTGAACCAATACGTCCTGTATATTGATTTGGCCAGTTAAAGAAAGTTAACACCATATCTGAATTTACTTTCTCGTTTGAAAAATATAAGTGATACGTATCGATATCTTCAAAATTAACTGTTTGCTTAATTAATTTTAAGTTTAAAATATTTGTGTAAAAATCATAAGTCTCTTGTGCATTTCCAACAATTGCAGAAATATGATGAATGCGTTGAATCGATTCCATCATGTTCGCCCTCCTTATTTATAGCTTTTACCCGTTGTGTCAAATGGTCTTACTTGTGTTTCAATATAATCTCTTTGTTCTTCTAAAAAAGGTGGTAATGATAATTTCTCGCCTAACGTTTCATATGGCTCATCACCCATAAATCCAGGTCCATCTGTTGAAATTTCAAGTAATATGTGGCCGAGACGTGCATAAAGTGCTTCGAAATAGAAGCGATCGACTAATCCAGAGTTTGGAATGCGTGCTTCTGAGTATTTTTTAATCCATTGTTCAATCGCTTCATGATCTTTAACTCTAAATGATACGTGGTGAACTTCACCATATCCTTGAAAGGCATTCGGACTTTTAGAATCTCTTCTTAAAATGACTTGTCCCCCATTACCACCTTCACCAACTTCTAATAGTACAACATCATCTTCGCTAACAACGACTTTCATGCCATATATATCTTCTAATAACTTTTTAAAATCATCGAAGTAACTTACTGTAATTTCAATTGGGCCTAAGCCATAGATTGCTTTGTCTTCTGGCACTGGTCCATTTTTCCATGGTTTACCAGGTGCTACGCCAGTATTACCTTCATCAGATACTAATTGATAATCTTGACCATCTTCTTCTTGAAATGGTAATACCTTTTTACCAAATAATGTTTCGATTCCTTCATGTTCAACACCATATTCGTCAAAACGTTTTAAATAATACTCTAATGCATCATCATTAGGTACGCGAAATGATGGTTTTGTTATTGAATTTGTGCCTTTACGGCCTTTTGGAATACCAGGAAAATCAAAAAATGTCATATCCGTTCCTGCAGAACCAACATCGTCAGCAAAGAAAGTGTGATATGTTTGAATATCATCTTGGTTAACTGTCTTTTTAACGAGTCTCATACCTAGAATTTCAGTAAAAAATTTATAATTGCGTGCTGCATCATCTGTAATTGCAGTAACATGGTGAATACCTAATAATTGATTGTTTGTCATAAATAATGCCTCCTCTATTTTATTTCGATTTCGAGATAATTTTAAATTGAAAGAAAAGTGCACATTTTTACACGTCGGCATTTTGTGCACTTAGCTTTTTGAATGTTTGTTGTAATGTCACTAATTCTTCATCTGATAACACTGAAAATGCGTGTTCTAATGTTATCGCATGTTGCGGGAATATGTCCGCCATAAATTGTTGACCTTTTTCAGTTAACGTTGCATTGTATATGCGCTTATCTCTTAAATCCTTCTCTCGTAATAGCCACCCTTTCTCCTCAAGCTGACTCACTACATACGAAATACTGCTACTAGCAATCAGTACTCTATCCCTAATACGTTGAATGGGTTGAGGACCTTTGTTATAAAGTAACTCTAGTACAGCAAATTCTGTAATATTAAGTCCATAATTTTTCACATCTCGTTGAACAATTTTTTCCAAAGTATCTAAAGTTCGATTTAGACCGACAAAAGCTTTTAATGATTGTCGCGTGCGATCCACATCCTCACCACCCTTCAATTTATTTCGATTTCGAGATAAATTATACACGCTAATATTTTTATAGTCAATACTTTTGTTTTATGCGATATAACTTCGATGCTGAATTTGGTTGCTTCTCTAATTTTCTAAGTCATGCATTGCTTATTAATTTGTAGCAACTGAAAGATTTTAAAAATTAAGCTATTCATACGTATTCTCAATCATATCTTTGTTAATTCTTTTCGTTTTTATATTTATCCCAGTTGCCCCCATCCATAGATATATCATTTGTTTGTCTTTTTAATTTGCCATCTTCACCTAATTTACTTGGAGATACACCATCTTTATAAAAATACATCATCTTGGTTCCGGGTAATTTTTTTCATTGTGTCATTCGTTGGGATTTGTAAATTCCATGAGTATCTATTAACATTATCCGCAGTTTTTTTATTATAGTACGCAATAAAATCATATTCCATTCCTTTTTTAATGTAGGGATATTTACCGATTAAATTCTGCATTTGCTGATTAAATTCTGCTCCTTTTAACTTCATAACTGGTTTGAATTCTTTTTTGAATATATTTAAATCATCAATACTATCAGTATTAACATTTAAGTACTGCTTGGTAACGCCATTAAATTCTTGCTTTTTCTCAAGTTGCTCGTTCATGGCATAGTAACCATTTTTTTCAACTTCACTCTTGAATTTTAACCGTGCCTGTTCAATGTCATATTCATAGTATTTATACATCATTGCTGCAACTGCGGCAGATGTTTCATTGACATGTCCGGGAGTAAACGTTGTGATAACTAACTTGCCATTGGATTCCACAAAAAGTAACTCTAATTGAAATGGCACATCATGTTTAACTGTACCAACTACTGCTAGACCGTCAGATTGATTTTTCTCTCCAAATCCATATGAATTTGTATAAGAATCAACTAAATTGATTTTGCAGTCAAGACCAAATACTTCTTTCACATATTTTTTGTATTTTTTCTCGGCTTCTGCTTTATATTTTTTTAAAAAGATCTTATTACGTTCTTTATGTTCACCAATATATTTGCCATCATAATCTTTGACGCTTACTATTTTCAGTATATCTTTCGTTTGATCTTTGTCCATAGAAGCACACCCTCCTAAAATAAGCGAGGCACATAATACTTGTATTAACTGCTCTTTTCATATGTTAAACGCTCCCTCTATCTGGCACATTCTAATGTTATTTTAAATAATTGCAAAATTATAAATAGTTTGAATATTAAGAATATTTATCAGCGATTTTTAGCTATAGTTTTATATTTAAAAGAAATATTTGGCTTGATAGAAAATTTAATTAATGTGCCGTTTTGTCAAGCTGTTCTTTTAATCTAGAAATATTTTGAGTTAGAGATTTTGTACTGTTTTTAAGTGCATCTACTGACTTACCTTTATTTTGAGCTAATGCAGTTAATATAGCTTGAAGTTCAGTTTCAAGCATCTCAGCATTACCCTCAGCACTTGAACTTAATATTTTAATATCTTCCAATAAAGATTTTGATAATACCATATTTATGAAAAATTCTCTCATTTCAAAACCAATAAACTCCACTGTTAGAAATTTACTAATTATTAAACTAAAATTATTTACCTCTTTAATTAAATAATTCAATACGGATTGAAAGCTTGAAAGGTCATCAGCCACTGAATTAGCAAATGGAATCTTTGATGCAATCCATTCAATCTTATCAATGAACGTTGATAACAACGAGCCAAATGCACAAAGAGCTGCAATAATTTTCATAAACACTTCTACAATAGGCAGTATGTAAAAAGTGATTGCTGTTAATAGATTTACAATAGCTGATTCAACAGTATTTTCGACAATTTCTAAATCAGTCGGTAAATATTTAGACTCTTCAAGTGAAAAAGCTGGTTGCTTTGTAGCATTTTTGTTTATCTCAACTTGATTAACCATAACATTATCGTCTAAATTTGACATTTGTTGTAAAATATCATCTATCCCTTTTCCAAAATTCATTATTTGATTTTTTACTATTTGGATATTGGGAATAACAATATTCAAATGCGCTAATATTTCTTCTCTAACACCGTCCATATAGCCATTAACTGGGTTTACAAACATTTTAACAATACTGTTATTTACAATATTTAACAGGCCTTCAATAAGTTTTTCACCATATGTAATAAAGTCTGATACCTTAGATTTAACATCATCAATGAAGTCAATAATTGAATTAATAATATAATCAGCACCTATAAAATCTAAAATATTATCTTCATTTTTTAGTTTAGTCAGACTATATTTTAACTCATCTGCTTTACGATTAATTTTAAATTTAATCACGTCAGATACTATATGTATTGTACTTTCTAACTCATTAAATTTAGTAATTTCTTTAAAGAAGACTTTAGTTTCGTCGACAAATTGTTCAAATTTACGGTGTTCATCTTCAACAGATTGTTTGATATCTTCCATCTTAGCATCAATTTGTTTAATATAATCTGTTAACCTTGTATGGACATAGCTACTTAGTTCTGCTAAATGCCCTTTATCTAATTTTATTTGCGTGACACCTGCAGCAACTGCATCACCACTCCAGATAAATATTGGTGTATGTTCATCCATATCCGCATAAATTTTCAAGCCATTACGGCTAATATATACTTCTTTATTGACAATATTATCTTGATCAAATTTGTTTAGTTTTTTTATCTCTTCAAAATTATAACCTGTATGAGATGGCGTTAAAGCGCCAAAAGTTGTAACTCCATTATCTATATATATATGTTTACCAACAATCGTATCATACATAAATGCACCTTTAATAATCATCGTTAAAATATCACTTTTACTATGATAGTTATGAATATTATTGGCATTCTTACGCGCAAGTTTAGCGATACTCATTGGTAAAGGGGCTGTATTTGTGGTAACTACCCCAACATTTGGGTCCAATATTCCAATATACTGTGCCTCAGCACCTGCCAGAGAATTACCACCAACTTTTTGGATTGATTTTCCTTTATATTTAACAGGAAATTCGTTATACTTCGCTTTGAATTGCTCTGTACTCATCGTATTTGCATCTGCATATTTTTGTTTTAAACCGAAGTAAACTTCTCGAGCTTCTTTCAACTGAGCAGGTATATTATTACCAGCAAGTTGTAAATCTGTTTTCACGTCTTGCATATCGCTAAAGTCTGTTCCATCAAAAGCAATTACTATATCACCAGTCGGAATTCTATGATTATAGCGTTCATACACTTTATATCCAAGTCCTGTACTTGTCCGATTCACCTTATTTATAACTTTATAACTTTTGTTATTAACTTTAATTTTATCATCAACTGTAATTTCATCATTATAGTTCCATCCGCTACTTAATTCAATAACATCTAAATCTGTTACATGTTTTTTCACTTTCAATAACTATAACCTCCATTCATTTAATTCATTGACTCAATGAATGGCTTGTGCAATACACCCATTCTCTCGAATTATCAAACTTATTTTTGTTATTTTTTTTCTTTTTTAATTCTATCCCATTCCCCTCCAATCATGGATATTTCTTTTGTTTGTCTTTTTAATTTGCCATCTCCACCTAATTCACTTGGAGACACACCATCTTTATAAAAATACATTGCTTTTAATCCGGGTAATTTTTTCATTGTGTCATTCGTTGGCATTTGTAAATCCCACGAATATTTATTAACGTTATCCACAGTTTTTTTATTATAGTACGCAATAAAATTAAACTCAGTTTGCTTTTTAATTTCAGGGTATTTTATTATTAAAGAATCAAACTGTTGATTAAATACGTCACCTTCCATTTTCATTAATGGCTTGAAATTTTGCTTAAACTCATCTAATCCTTCTATTCCAGGTGTTTTAACATTTAAGTACTGTTTGGTAACACCATTAAATTCTTGTTTTTTTTCAAGTTGCTCGTTCATGGCATAGTAACCATTTTTTTCAACCT
>OCLI01000110.1_pt1 | contig 19177 bp, 16 predicted proteins | sample 1481361 | NCBI WGS metagenome assembly OCLI01 (sample SAMN00990124, study PRJEB22392) | human gut metagenome
CTAAATGACAATCAATAGAATTTTTGATGTCCAAAATTGATTTTGGCATATTGCTCCACCTCGCTACAAGGTATATCTTACCATATTCATAGCCTTTTCGTCAAATAAAATTTAAATTTTATCAATGTCCAACGCTTTTGTCAACAGTTTAATTAGCTAATTCAGGGTATTTTTTCTTTTCTTTATACAAACGTGCGAAATCTTGTATCGAAAGTGTTTCACCTCGTCGTTTAGGATCAATTTCAGCAGCGTTAAGCCAAGATAATATAGCTTCTTTATGTTTTTTGCCATCTTTAAAGTGATTTTGGTAATTGTTATTAATTGTTTTTCGACGTTGCGCAAATGCAGCTTTAGCCAATTTAAAGAATGCTGTTTCATCATCTATATCTACAAGAGGTTGTGAGCGCTGCATTAATTTTACGACAATAGAGTCTACATTGGGCGGTGGCATAAAGACACTTTTCGGTACTGTTACTACTTTGCTTGTTTCAGTATAATATTGTGTCACGATAGATAATGATCCATAAGCTTTTGTTCCTACAGTCGCATTCAACCGCTCTCCTACTTCTTTTTGCATCATAACGACATATCCATCAATTGGAATATCTTGCTGCATTAAATTGAGTAGAATTGGCGTAGTAATGTAGTATGGTAAATTTGCAACCACCATAATCTTTTCACAATCATTTAAATATGTGTGCACAGCTGCTGCTATATCGGCTTTCAATATATCTTCATTAATCACAGTCACATTTTCGTATGGTGCCAGCGTATAATCTAGCACCGGGATAAGACGTTGATCAATTTCAAATGCGATAACCTGTTTTGCTTTTTTAGCTAGTTGCTCTGTTAATGAACCCATTCCCGGTCCAATTTCAATAACTCCGGTACGTTCATCAATATCACTGGCATCAATAATTTTATGGATGATGTTTACATCAACTAAGAAGTTTTGTCCTAAACTCTTTTTAAAGTTAAATCCAAAGCGCGTTAACAGTTCTTTAGTTCTGGATGGTGTTGCAATATCTTTATTCTCCATTATTCATCTCGCTCCTTCTCAAGACCTAATGCCTGGCGTACATCCGCTTCTGTATAACCAAATGCATTTAATTTTTTCAATAATTGTTTACCATTTGAATGACCAATGTGAAGTTTTCTACCAATCACTTCTCGCTTTCGACGCGCATCTTTACCAATGATTAGCCCTAGCTCGAGTAATACGCTTTTATCGATTGTTTCTATTGCTTCTTCAAAAGGTGAACTTACATGCATTAGTGCGGCTCTAATATCTTCTGGTTTTGCATGCTCAACACCAATTTTCCCACGCTTATTTTTAGCTTTTTCTCTATCTATATAAGCGTGTTTTACTCCAGATACATGCTCTGTAATCGTATGGCGAATTTTATCACCTGGGAAATCAGGATCTGTTAGTACTATAACACCTCTAGTTTCTTGTGCATGTCGAATTACATCTAATGTATCTCTATTGATGGCACTGCCATTTGTTTCAATTGTATCGCATTCTACTGCTAACTTTACGCGCTCCGTATCATCGCGTCCCTCTACAACTATAAACTCATTTATTCTCACTATGATTTAACCCTTCTTTATTTTTACTGTTCATTAGTTATTTTAAAGCAAACCACATCGAATTCACATTAATTTTATATTTATAATAATTAAAAGGAGCAAGACAAGATGGACTGTCTTACCCCAATGTAAAGAAATATTACTTTAAGTTAAATAAACGTTCCGCATTTTCTGTAGTTTGACGACATACATCTTCATATGTCATCCCTCTTAATTCTGCAATTTGTTGCGCCACTAGGGTAACACGTTCTGGCTCGTTACGCTTACCTCTATAAGGATGTGGCGATAAATAAGGCGCATCTGTTTCAACTAACAAACGTTCCATTGGCACATGTTTCGCAACTTCTTTAGGTTGTTTCGCATTTTTAAAAGTAACAGGACCCCCTAGTGAAATATAAAAATTCAATTTATTAATGACCACATCTGCAATTTCAGGAGAACCACTAAAACTATGCATAATACCACCTACTTCTTCAGCATGTTCTTCAAGTAGAATATCCACACAATCTTGTGTTGCTTCCCGATTATGAATGACGATTGGCAACTTAACACGTTTAGCTAATGCAATTTGCTTTCTAAAAACTTCTTTTTGAACATCCGCTGGAGATTTATCCCAATGATAGTCTAATCCCATTTCACCAATACCGATAACTTTAGGATGCTCAGCAAGCGTTTCAATCCAACTTAAGCGCGCTTCAGTAAAATCAATCGCATCAACCGGATGCCATCCTATAATGGCATATAAAAAGTCATATTGTTCGATTAATTCCATCGCACGTTCAATGGTAGCCGTATCAAAACCAACGACAAACATACGGTCTACACCTGCCTGTTGCGCGCGTGAAATCACTTCGCTTAAATCTTCATCATATTGTTCATCATTCAAATGCACATGTGTATCGATTAACATCATATCTCTCCTACAGCTTTAAATTTTACTTAATCACCGCGCCATTAGCGATGGCGTTAGGTAAACTTACTAATGTTAAAACATCGTCCTTTTCAGCTGATAAAATCATACCTTCTGATCTTTGGCCCATTAATTTTGCTGGTTTCAAATTCGTAACGACAGCTACTTTCTTACCAATTATGTCTTCTGGTTTATAAAATTTAGCGATGCCTGAAACAATTTGGCGTTGTTCAGTTCCCAAATCAACTTGAATTTTTAACAATTTATCTGATTTTTTCACATTTTCAGCATCCGTAATCGTTGCTGCTTTAATTTCTACTTTATCGAAATCTTTAATATTAATTTGCGCTTTACTAGGTGCCTCGTGTTCAACTTTTTCAGATTTAGGTGGTTGCATAGACGCTTTGATATATGCAATTTCAGCTTCTGTATCTAGTCTCGGGAAAATTGGTGATGGCTTTTCAGTAACCATAACAGGTTGTTTTAGTGCACCGTAACGTTCAAGGCTTGCCAATTCAAACAACTCTGGACTATTAATATTTAATTGTTTAAAGACTTCTCTAGGTGCATGCGTTAAGAACGGACGCAATAACACTGTTGCAAAACGAATATTTTCAACCAAGTGTGCCATTACATTGGCTAACATATCCTTTTGACTATCGTCTTTAGCTAATACCCATGGCGTTGTTTCGTCAATATATTTATTGGTACGACTTATCAATTTCCAAACAGTAGCTAACGCAACTGAAAATTGGAAGCTTTCCATGTTATCATTAAAGTCTTTTACTGTTTCAAGTGCAAGTGCTTCCATTGCATCATCCAACTCATGTTTTGGACCCGTATAAGCTGGAAGTTCGCCTTGAAAATATTTATTAATCATCGAAATAGTTCGATTAACTAAATTGCCTAAGTCATTTGCTAAATCATAGTTTGTACGTTCAACAAATGCTTCTGGTGTGAAGACACCGTCTGAACCAAATGGCAACTCACGCATTAAGTAATAACGCGTCGCATCTAAACCGTAACGATCGATGAGCACATTAGGATCTACAACATTCCCTTTCGATTTACTCATTTTACCGTCTTTCATTAAAATCCAACCGTGCGCAAACACTTTTTTAGGTAATGGTAAATCTAATGCCATAAGTAAAATTGGCCAAATAATAGAGTGGAAACGTACAATTTCTTTTGCCATTAAATGCACGTCTGCAGGCCAATATTTTTGGAAAAGTGCATCATCATCTGATAAATAGCCTAGTGAAGATATATAGTTCACAAGTGCATCAATCCATACATAAACAACATGTTTAGGGTTAGATGGCACTCGAACACCCCAATCAAAAGACGTACGTGATACAGCTAAATCTTCCAAACCTGGTTTGATAAAATTATTAATCATTTCATTTTTTCGAGATGGTGGTTGAATAAAATCCGGATTTTGATCGTAAAATTCTAATAAACGAACCGTATACTTGCTAATATTAAAGAAATAGCTTTCTTCTTTTACAAGTTCAACTTCGTGTCCTGAATCCGGACTTTTTCCGCCAACGATTTTGCCATTTTCATATATAGGATCAACAAGTTGTGATTCTGTATAGTAAGTTTCATCAGGAACAGAATACCAACCTTCATATTCACCTAGATAAATATCGCCTTGTTTAAGTAAACGTTCAAAGACTTTCTCAACCACTTGTTTATGGCGTTGTTCTGTTGTTCTAATAAAGTCATCATTTGAAATTTCAAGTTTGCTCCATAAACTTTTAATTCCTGCAATCATATCATCTAAATATTCTAATTCTGTTTTACCAGCTTTTTGTGCTTTTTCTTGAATTTTTTGTCCATGTTCATCTGTACCTGTTAAATAACGTACATCATATCCTTGCATGCGTTTATATCTGGCAATTACGTCACCTGCTACCGTTGAATACGCATGTCCAATATGTAAATTCCCACTTGGATAATAAATTGGGGTTGTAATATAAAATGTCTCTTTCGCCATCACTGGGTCCTCCTATTCTCTTACACTATCAATGTTATCTAACATTATTTTCCTTTTCAATGAAGTCGCACATGGATATGTCCAGCTTCAGAATGTTAACTGTCTTATATCAGTATATAGATATACCTATAAATTCTATAGCTTTATTATACATTATCTAAAAACAGTAACGTGATATCTTTTCTACATTACCATAAAATCAGCAATTCATGGGTATTTCAATATAATTTATTCTGCGTTAAGTTGATGATAGATATCGTAAACATCACTTGTCTTCATATTTCGATCTTCTGCCACCATTTTAATTGCTTTTTTAGGCTTAACCTGTTGTTTTTTAATATAGTGTGTAACATGTTCTTGAATCGTCATCTCTTCATACCATTGCTTATCTTTCAAAGCCTTTGCACCTTCAATTAACATTACAAATTCCCCTTTTTGAGGGATTTTGCCTTGTTCAACCATCGCTATCATTGAATCAATATCAAGTGTGACGATTTCTTCAAACTTTTTAGTAAGCTCTCTACCAATGGTCACCCGTCGCTTTGCATCGATACTTTGAATCGCCTTTAGTGTTTGTATCACTCGATAAGGTGACTCATAAATAATTATTGTTGCTTCTTGGTACATACGTTCTTGTAATATGGAAATTTTATCTTTTTCTTTGCGTGGCAAAAAACCTATAAATGTATAGATGTAAGATGGCAGTCCACTTGCCATCAAAGCAGTTAAACCAGCATTAGCACCAGGAATAGGCACAACATTAAGCTGCTGTTCTCTTGCTTCCACTACGAGTTCATAACCTGGATCACTGATTAATGGTAATCCTGCGTCTGATACTAAGGCGATATCTAAACCATTTTGTAATTGCTCTATTAAATAGTTCGTTTGTTGTTCTTTATTATGCTCATGATAAGATTTTAATGGGGTATCAATCGCATAGTGCGAACATAATTTACGAGTCACTCTAGTATCTTCACAGGCTATTAAGTCAACATCTTTAAGAACTTGAACGGCGCGATATGTAATATCTCCTAAATTGCCAATAGGTGTCCCGACTAAATATAAAGTCCCCATATTATCTCTCCTTAAATAATGCTAATTTTTGCTTTCTTGATAATTGCTTAATTTCATATTCTCTTTTTAATGCTTCTGATTTCGTATCGTACATTTCTTGATAAACTAAGACTACTGGGCGTCTTGCCTTTGTATATTTGGCCCCTTTTCCTAGATTGTGCTGTTTAATTCGCGCTTCTACATCTCTGGCATAACCCGTATACAAACTATGATCTTTACACTGCACAATATATACAAAATGTTTATCCATAATAAACCTCTTTCATCTCATCCGAGTAACTACCGTCTTCATTATAAATATAAAACGGTGCACATAGTTCTAACCCATGCTTTCCACTTTTTCGACCTTCCACAACAATCGTTTGGGCTGTTTTGCCTTTTTTACTATAAATTAAATGTAAGCGTTTCGGTTCAATGTTTACTTGTCTCATTTCAGTTAAGACATCCATAAGCCTTTCTGCTCGATGTACCATCATTAATCGCCCGCCCTGCTTAAGTAGATGTTGCGCAGCCTTCATGCAATCACTGAGTGTACACATAATCTCATGACGTGCGATTTTATGTGCTTCTTTTTGGTGTTGATGCTGTTGATTTATTTTAAAATAAGGTGGGTTACATGTCACAAGAGAATATTGTGAGGGTTTGAAATATTGCGTCGTTTCTTTTAAATCCATATGAAACAACGTTAATCGATTTTCTAGATGGTTATATTTAAAGCTTCGACGCGCCATATCGACTAACTGTATTTGTATTTCCATCGCATCTATTTGTTGTGTACCTTTCGCAGATAATAGTAGCGGTATGACACCATTTCCAGAACACAAATCCATAATTGTATCTTTTTTTCTTACTTCAGTAAAATAGCCTAATAATAAAGCATCAGTTGAAAATGAAAACACGTCGTCGTTTTGTATTACTTTCAAATTTTCTTTAATAAGACAATCTATACGTTCATGTGCTTTTAACATTATGTCGCTCCTAAAAAAAGGGTGTTACAATAACAGCAGTCCTAAGCGTCTGTTGTTTGTATATACACCCTGTCATTTATATCGCTGAGTCATTAGTCATTAAGTACTGCCATACAAAGCAAGCAATCTTCGCCTTGTCGATGTTTTCCAAATAATTCACCTTTACATATATGAAACCCTTCAGCATATAACATTGCTAAGTTATCCTTACTGGGTAATGGTTTTTTGACTTGTTTGGCTTCCTTTGTCTTAGGCTGACTATTTTGTGAAAGCTCATCTTTGTCCATCAAGCGCTTTAAATTATCGTTTTCAATATGTAATGCAACGTTCTCTTCAACTAAAGCTACAGCCATTTCTTTTATCTCATTCATATCTTGCGTTATCGCATTAACGTTTGCTTCCAGACTCACAAGCCGCTCAAATAATTCATTTCGCTCCAAAAGTCATGAAACCTCCTTAATTAAACGCTTCAATTTCTTCCATTTTGTATTCCAGTGGTTGCTCTAATCCATCAATTTTAACCTGCATAGAAATATCTAAAATATTAAGTGCTACTACGCGTCCTTGTCCATCAGGTGTCGAAATTTTCTCTCCCACATCTGGCAATTGTGCTCGTACTTCTTCATATAAATCATTTTCATATTTCAAACAGCACATAAGTCGGCCACATGCACCCGAAATTTTAGTCGGATTTAAAGATAAATTTTGATCTTTCGCCATCTTAATCGATACAGGCTCAAAATCTCCTAAAAACGTAGAACAACATAGTGAACGGCCACATGGTCCAATGCCACCCAAAAGCTTAGCTTCGTCACGCACACCAATTTGCCGTAATTCTATACGTGTTTTTAATTGTTGCGCTAATAATTTTACCAACTTCCGAAAGTCGATACGATCATCTGCCGTAAAATTAAAGATGATTTTAGACTTGTCCAACGTATATTCACAGTTAACAAGACGCATATCTAGTTCTAACTGTTTAATGAAATCGTGACACAAAGTTAGTGCTGCTTTAGCATCTTGTGCATTTTGTTTATATATTTCAATATCCTTAGGTGTAGCCTTACGTATGACTTCTTTAAGGGGCAGTGTTACATCGCCATCAGCAACATGACAAGGTGGACATTTAACAAGTCCTAATTCCAGGCCACGTTTTGATTCTACAATCACCCAGTCGTCTTCTTTGATAGTTAATTCTTGAGGCGCATAATATTCTAACTTCCCAGCTTGTTGAAACTGTACACCTACTATCTTTGGCATTTATCTCACACCCTTAATTACAATTTGTTCAAATACTAATGTTGGATTTACATTTTGCATTAATTTCTTATGCGCTTCTGTTAATTGGTCATATATTCTTATCATTTGTTGTAATGTTAATGCTTCAGCATATCGCTCAATTTCATTGCTTAAATCTTGAAATGTATAGTGTTTACCAGCTTTTAATTTAGCATGCATAATATCCTCAAAAAAACCATTTACTGCAGCCAATGTTAACAACTGCAACTTGCGGTTTTTGGCGTTCTTTAACAACTCGATAATTCCAATTAATGCCATCGGTTTGTTTTCAATGAGCAATTCACACCAATGCACAATCACTTTGCGTAATGCTGTTAAATCATTTTCTTCGTTCAATGTTAATGCAGCTTCAAGTTGAGTTGTGTAGGTGCTCAACATTTCAGCAACAGGACGCGATACAGAGACTTCTGTCAATTGTTCTACAAAATGCGCTTTGTTCATTGGCTTAAAGTAAACATGCTGGCATCTCGAATGAATAGTATCTAATATTTGTTCTGGCTTTGTAGAGATTAAAATAGCTATTGTATTTTTCGGAGGTTCTTCTAAAAATTTTAAAATACTATTTTCCCCTTGAACCGTCAGTTTTTCAAAACTTTCTATAATATATACTTTATACGCTCCCTCAATTGGAAGCTGATTCATACGATGCACGAGTTGCTCAACTTGTTCCTTTTTAATGCTTGATTCATCAGAAGCTACATACATAAAATCTGGATGATTAAATCCTGCTACCTTCAACTCACACTGCTGATTATTTTGGCACAAAATTAACTTAGCAAAATCCATAGCAACTTGTTTCATAGACTCCGCATCATCACCTTCAAACAAATATGCATGCGACAACTTATTAGAACCAAAAGCATTCAAAAGACGTTCAAATTCATCCATGATCTAAACTCCTCATATATAAAAAAGGCAGAGACACAAAACGTATACACCTCGGAAAGCCAACAAAGCAATCCAGAAGTAGGATTTGCGCGGAGCCCCAGCACAGAGAAATGTATATAACATTTCTACAAGCAAGCTCTAACTGAATACTGCCGCTATTCACAAAAATTTAAAGAAACACGTTTAACGTTGCTTTTTCATCAGTGCTACTTTATGTTCTGCTTAAATCCTAAACACTTTTGTCCCGACCTCTAAATTTCAAACATTATTTTCATTCATCGTCGTTATTTCGATATTTAAAATCTATGGAAGGCATCGATTGGCATCACAAATACAGTAGCGCCACCGACTTCCACTTCTACAGGATACGGTATGTAAGAGTCTGCACTACCGCCCATAGGTGTCATTGGAGAAACTAATTGTTCTCTATTACCACATGTGTTATCAATCACAGTTAAGATATCGTCAACTCGATTATCATCAACACCACATAAAAATGTCGTATTTCCCGCTCTTAGAAAACCACCAGTTGTTGCTAATTTTGTGGCTCTAAAGTCATGCTTTACGAGTTGGTCTGAAAGTTCTTGACTATCTTGATCTTGGATGATTGCTATAATCATTTTCATTTTATAACACCTCTTCTTGTCATTATATCATAATTTTTTCAAAAAATTTATGATAATTTGGTACGTCTCTTCAATAACATTAGCTATATTTTGGCTGGCATCCACTTTGCGAAATCGCTTGTCCCCGTTCTCCATAATTTGTCGATATCCTTCAATTACTAAATTATGAAATTTCAAATCTTCTTTGTCTAAACGATTTTGTTCGCGTTGATTATTCATAATACGTTGTCTGCCTATCTCAGCTGAAATATCAAGATATATCGTTAAATCTGGATACAAGCCATTAATTGCAAAGTCATTGAGTTTTCTCACTTCCTCTATACCTATACCCCGTGCATATCCCTGATAAGCCAAAGAACTATCAATATAGCGATCACATAATACAATTTTATGCTGTTTTAATGCTGGAATGACCTTTTCAACAAGATGTTCTCTTCTAGAAGCAGCAAATAACATTGCTTCTGTGCGTATATCCATGTGATTACCATCAAGAACAACTTTTCTTATTTCTTCTCCAGTAGGTACGCCACCTGGTTCACGCGTTGAAATTACATCAAAGTCTTGTGCGAGCTTTTCTGCAACAGCTTGAATCACCGTGGTCTTCCCTGAGCCTTCTGGTCCTTCAAAAGTAATAAATGCTGTCATATTTTATTCATCCTTAACCAAAATTTTTTTATTGTTAATCCCTTCCACTCTGACACCAGAATCAATATAATGCGCTATTAATTTTAACATATTTTGAGTGATTCTTTCGCCCGTAAAGAAAAGTGGTATACCTGGTGGATAAGGCGTTATATGTTGTGCTAATATCATACCTTGCGCGTTATCTAACCCAACCCATGTAACATGGGTAATATCCATTGTCTCGTAACTACCAGCGGCACAAGGTAAACGAGTGTAACTTGATTGCTGATTATGATTTATCAAATCCTCAACAGGCTGCATACGTATACGTTCAATAAGTTCATCAAATGGATATTTATCTTGTTCGTGCCATAAAGGTAAAATAAGCAATACTTGATAATCATCTGCAAGTTCCACGAAAACAGACATTTTTTCAAACCAATCTTGAATTTGATATCCTAACATATGCTTATGCTGTACTGTTAGCTTTAGCGGATCAGCCATTTGTATCATTATAAATCCTTTATCTTGCATCATTTCGATAAACTGTTGTCGTCTTTTAAAAAACAATCTACTATCATACTGTTGATAAAATTGGTTTGCCTGTTCCAGGCTAGCCATAACAAGATATGAGGGACTAGATGTCTGAAAATAACTCAAATATTGAATAACTTTATCACGTTGCGGCGCTTGTTTGTGAATAAACAATATTGATCCCATTGTTAACGCAGGTAACGTTTTATGATATGACTGTACGACATAATCCGCTTTCATGTTTAACGCTGAAGTAGGAAAGCCGTCTAAATCAAAATGTGCCCCGTGTGCTTCATCAACTAAGACAGGTATATTAGCTGCATGCAATTTTGAAATACAGGAATTAATATCAAAACATTCTCCATAATAATTTGGGTATGTAACTACGGCTAATTTATATTGTTCAGAATCAAAATCTCTTGTTTGAGGACCGTAATAATGATGGGTTTGAAGACTTTCCTGCATAGGTAAAATATCTGCACTTTGATGTGTTAAATCAAGCCCATGAAAAACAGACTTATGTACATTTCTAGCAATTAAATAACGTCCATCCACAGCTGAAAACCCTTGTATTGTAGCTAATATACCTGACGTTGTTCCATTAACAAGTATAAAAGCATCGTAGTCTTCATGTTTTGACATATTATGTTGACTGTTAAGAATAATATCTTCTGGATGATGCAAATCATCTAAACCTGTGATTTCAGTCATATCAAATTTAAAATCTAGTTCATGTAACGTCCCAATTGTCATATTTTTATGACCAGGAACATGCATAGATATAGCCTTTTCATTTATAAGTTGGCTTAATTTATAATTAATTGGCAATGCCATGTGTAACACTCTTTTCAATTAAATATTAACGAATATGTGATAAATTGTCGGGATTGCTATAAGACCACTGATTTTTTAATAAACCCATAACATAACAATCTCGATATTCTCCATTAGTATAAAAATGTTCTTTTAATGTGCCTTCAATATTAAAGTTATGTGTTTCATAAATATGAACAGCCTTTTCATTATTAACATCAACATATAGATATACTTTATGCATATTCAAGACTAAAAATGCATAGTCTATGGCCATTTTAAAAGCTTGTTTAGCAAAACCGTGTCCACTATAATCAGGATCAACAATAATTTGGACTTCACAGTTTCGATGTACAAAATCTATCTCAACTAATTCAACAATACCAATAGCATGGTCATCTTGTTCTATAATAAATCGTCTTTCATCTTCATCTAAAATATGCTTATTATAAAGATGTTGCAATTCACTCAGTGATTGATAAGGTTCTTCAAACCAATATGACATAATCGAATATTCATTATTGAGCTGATGTACGAATTCTAAATCGGTTTCCTCTAATGCACGAATAATCATTTTTATGCACTCCTTTATTCAAATTTTATGGAAAATTCAAATGAAAGTAAAATGATATTAATAGCAAATTGATTATATACTAAAACCCTCGCATACGTAGTTGTACACAAAGGTTTAGTATATATGAAGATCGAGACATAAATTTCTTTTAAAAGCTTCAGCTGGCAAGTTCTATTGAAACTTAATAGAATTTGCCTGTTTCTTTATTATATTAAGCGTCATTAAGAAAAAGCACACTTCTTTTAAGTACGAAGTATTTTAGCAAGAGCTTGAAAGAACAAGACAAGCTCAGGATGGGGCCCCAACAAAGAGGCTTTCGAAAAGAAAGCCAACGGACAAAGCGAGTTGGGGTGGGGCCCCAACAGAGAGAATTTCGAGAAGAAATTCATCAAGCAAAGCAAGTTGGGGTGGCTGAAGCTATTCTCTAAAAAAGCGAGCCAGCAATACAAACTATTGAATATAACAAAGAAGCACAAAGATGATTTATTTCAAATCATCTTTGTGCGATTTTTTGGAAATTTATGTCTCGACGTGTATTGCTATATTATTTTGTGTTTTCTTTTTTTCTTTTTGTTACGAAAAATGCACCTATTGCTATTAACAATCCACCTATTAGTCCGTTTTTATTAGCTGTTTCTCCTGTTTCAGGTAACTCTGACACATGCATATCTGTATGTTCTGACTTTTCAATAGAACGTTGTTCTTTAACATTATGATATTTAACAAGTTGTTGTTTAACTTGTGGTGTATGTTTGAATTGACTTTCAGACTGCGTATTATGCTTAGTCTTTTTCAATTGTTTTGCTGGCACAGCATTCTCTACTTTTTTATAAATATATGTTGTAATACCATCTTTTTCAATCTTATGTCCTGTATATTGCCAATCTTGTCCGATAAATTGTTCTGGTGGTAACTGACCTTTTCGTGATGGAACAATTTCACGACCATTTGTATCAACATAAATTGTGATTTTCAATTCATCAATGTCTACACGCGGTGCGTCATTTGGAACTTTTGATTGAATACGTTCATAGACATATGTTGTAATGCCGTCTTTTTCTGTAACTTTTCCTGTGTATTGCCATCTATCTCCAATAATGCTAGGCGGTTGATGTTTACCTTCTGTTGTTTCTTGTACTTCGTTTCCTTCTGGGTCCACATAGCGTGTTACTTCTAATTGTACCGGTGTCTCTTGCGGTGGATTATTTGGTATTTCTGACTGAATACGTTCATAAACATATGTTATGATACCATCTTTTTCTGTGACTTTTCCTGTATATTGCCATCTGTCACCAATAATGCCTGGCGGTTGATGTTTACCTTCTGTTGTTTCTTGTATTTCGTTTCCTTCTGGGTCCACATAGCGTGTTACTTCTAATTGTACTGGCGTTTCTTGTGGTGCGTCATTTGGAACTTTTGATTGAATACGTTCATAGACATGTTTAGTAATACCATTTTCTGTCACTGTTACTCCAGAATAACGCCATTTATCTCCAATGATATAACGCGGTTGATGCGTACCTTCTTCTGTCTCTTGAACTTCATTTCCGGTAATATCCACATAACGCGTTACTTCTAATTGTACCGGTGTCTCTTGCGGCGCTTCATTCGGGATTTCTGACTGGATACGTTCATATACATATGTTGTGATACCATCTGCCGTTGTTGTTTGACCTGTGTACTGCCATCTATCTCCGATAATACCTGGTGGTTCGTGTTTACCTTCTGTTGTTTCTTGCACCTCATTACCTTTGCCATCCACATAACGTGTTATTTCTAATTGTACTGGCGTTTCTTGCGGTGCATCGTTCGGGATTGCTGATTGGATGCGTTCATATACATATGTTGTGATACCATCTGCCGTTGTTGTTTGACCTGTGTACTGCCATTTATCTCCAATAATGCCTGGCGGTTGGTACGTGCCTTCTTCTGTCTCTTGAACTTCATTTCCATCAGTATCCACATAGCGTGTCACTTCTAATTGCACCGGTGTTTCCTTCGGTGCTTCATTTGGTATCTCTGATTGTATACGTTCATACACATGCGTCGTAATGCCAGATTCTGTTGTTGTTTGACCCGTATATTGCCATTTGTCTCCGATAATACCTGGCGCATCATGTGTGCCTTCTTCCGTTTCTTGCACTTCATTACCTTCGCCATCTACATAGCGTGTTACTTCTAATTCTACCGGTGTCTCTTGCGGTGCCTCGTTTGGTATTTCCGATTGTATACGTTCATACACATGCGTCGTAATGCCAGATTCTGTTGTTGTTTGACCCGTATATTGCCATTTGTCTCCGATAATACCTGGCGCATCATGTGTGCCTTCTTCCGTTTCTTGCACTTCATTACCTTCGCCATCCACATAACGTGTTACTTCTAACGCGACTGGCGTCTCTTGTGGTGCCTCGTTCGGTATTTCTGATTGAATGCGTTGATATATATGTGTTGTAATACCATTTTCTGCTGTTGTTTGGCCTGTATATTGCCATTTATCTCCGATAATACCTGGTGCGTCATGCGTGCCCTCTTCCGTTTCCTGCACTTCATTACCTTCGCTATCCACATAAAGTGTTACTTCTAACGCGACTGGTGTCTCTTGTGGTGCTTCATTCGGTATTTCTGACTGGATACGTTGATATACATGTGTTGTAATACCATTTTCTGCTGCTGTTTGGCCTGTATATTGCCATTTATCCGCGATAATACCTGGTGCGTCATGCGTGCCCTCTTCCGTTTCCTGCACTTCATTACCTTCACTATCCACGTAACGTGTTACTTCTAACGCAACTGGCGTTTCTTGCGGCGCGTCGTTCGGTATCTGTTCATAAGTTGTAATCGGTTCGTATACATAGTGAACTTCTATTGTCTGCTTACCTACAACTGTTCCAGATTGATTTTCTGGTGTCGAAATTAAATGATAACTTATTGTCTTTTTAACTTTACCGTCATCAGTTGTTTCAAAGGTTACGCAATCTGGAATTGTTGCTGGTGTAGCTGTATATTCTGTTCCTTCAATTTGACTATTTACAACTGTTACTAGCGGACTTAACACTTCTCCATCCGTTGTTTTATAGTCGGCTATCACACTACCTTCAAATACTTCTACGTATATTAAATTAACAATTTTAGTTTGACCTTTAGCATAATGACCCGTTGTAGGATCAAGTTGATTATCAACCCTAACAAATTTATAGTGTCGATTTAGTCTATCAATCATTTGAGGCACACTAACATTATACTCCGTATTCTTTTTACCTTTTGATGTCAGTGAATTTTGAATTGTATTCCCTGATTCATTAGTATACTTAACCACTAAGTCTCCACGGTTATCTTCTGTTTCAAGCTCAACTTTATTCCCTGAAAGCCATGTATTATCCAAACCTTTAGTAAAGATTTGAGAATGCGCTTTTGTTAAAATAGGTGCATCCTCTGGCACAGTAACACGCATATTTGTTTGGAAACTTTGTCCATTTGTTAAAACAAGGGGTTCATCAAAAACATATTTAACTGCCGTAACTTTTGTTAAATCTGTTGGATTAGAATTGTACACACCATTACGTACATCCGTGTCTGTTGTATAAACAACATGATATTTTTCAGTGTCAGGAATTAACGCCGTTAAATTCGTTTTAATATTGTCTTTCGGAATGGTCACAATGATTTCTTTAATAATTCCTTCACTGTTAGTAAAGTTGGCCGTATTTGTTTGTAAATTCACACTTTCTCCTAAGTTAACATCAACCTGAGATTTATCAAAACTGTTCGACGCATCTTTACCAATAGTTAATGTAGAAGCATATTCCTTAGCTAATGCAATTTTAAATGGCACATCAATAACTGAGACAAACTTTTTATTACCACTTAAATCTTCTGTAATTACATCAGATAATTCAAGATTATTATGACTTAAAGATTGTTCTTCAGTAGGACGCACAATTTCCGAATTTTCATCCCATATCGTAGCATATCTAATTGAATAAGTTCCCGTTGGTAACGTACCTCTATTATAAATATCAAAAGTGATTTCTGGCGTATTCTGAGTGATTGAACTTCGTTCTGTAATGGAATTCTTTACCGACTGATTCCACTTATATCCTTCAGGTGCTTCATAAATATATAACGTTCTACCGCTATTTTTATAATTTTTTATCACTTTAATTGGATTTAAGACAGGGCGGTTTTTTAGAACATTCGATGGCGTAGTTTCATATAATGAAGGATTCCAAACTGTTGATGTACGTATTAATTCATTATTCGTCCATACACGCACATTACCTATTGCCGTGTCATCAGGCGCACTTAATGATAAATAGACATGATTAATATGATCTAATTTATCAACGCTAATATCAGAACTATTATCTAATGGATCCGTACTTAAATATTTCATATAATCTTTAGTGTCTGCTTTGACAATGACATTAGCTTTTTCATTATAGTTAATACATTTCCTAAACCTGAATTTGTATTTCTTACATCAACATCTGTTAAAGTGTGTTTAAATGCATCCTTAGTATGAATATACGAATATGCTGGTTGTAACTCATTACTTGTCAATGCCCTTGTTGGAACGGAACTAGCAGCTTGTAACGTATTTTCTGCTACTTGATTAATAATAATTCCATTTTGCATTTGGGTCACATCATCATCTTTTGCAGCTGTTTCCCAACGCTGATCATCTACTGCATATGTGATATCTGCCTCCCAACCATAAATGTCCTTTTCTGCTTCACTATCTGGTGAAACCGTATCTCTAATAATTGGTGTTTGGAGTATTAAATGATTATATTTTTTATCTCCCAATCCATAGGTATTATTTGTATTGTTGATTGACGTCCATTCGTTTAATTTTGTAGTAGATCCATCAGCATTTACACCGTATAGAATAAATGGTGCTTTTAATACTATTCCTTTATCTGCATTTTTATCACTTGAACCGTTATTATAATTTATTCTAGGTAATGAAAGCTTAAAGGTAGTAAAGTAATCGCCTTCTTGCCCTGATGGTAATTGTATTGAATGCATGTAAGTAGGTGCATATTTATTCGATTGGTCTCTATCATATATATATTTTTGCACACGGAATACTTCATTTTTGTGATCTGCTTTTGAAAACAAATGTGAAGGCTCTTGCAGTCGGAAATTCATAAAATAAACATTACTTGTTGCTGTACCAGCCTCATTAATCATTTTAAACTTAATTCCCTCTGGATCAGGTACATTTTGAATATAATCTTGTCCATTTGGAAGTCGGCCTATCGTTTGCCAATCTAAGTTTACTTTAATAAAGCCGTCAGTTTTAAATTTTGCTAATAATTCTGGTGTTAATGCAGATTTTTTCAATTTTAATACTGGTGTATAACCATTATAAGGTAAAATATCACCCTCATTAAGATGGAGATGAATGCCTGATTCATCTTGTGTCCAAAATCTATTGCCTTTAGCATCTGAATCAAGTTCTAACCAACTTGGAATATTTAAAATATTATATTTAAAATCAGTATAACGTGAATAATAATGTGGTGATACTGCATCATCACGATTTTCTAAAAACCAATTATCTCTTGGCAGTGGCACCTGATAGCGATAGTTATCCGTTTTTTCAGAAATTGTCCCATCTTCTTTGATAACTCCAATCGTAGGTGATTGTGCAGCCGCTGATTTTCGTGTAATTCTCCAAATAGACGTCGGTTTTTCTTGCCCTCGGTCTATGTATAAACCACCTTTTATATGATCAAATGTTGCATTAACTTGTTTAGTATCAACAAGCGTATCTCCCTGATACATTTTCATTGTTGAAGTAACAACATCACCTTCACCTGGTCCCGTCCAAATCATCCCGCCAATAACTTGACTGATATTGATTTGACCTGCTGATGTACCAGAAAGTGGTCTTAAATCAAATTGATAGCGCCATGTCTCATTATCAGATAAATTTGTCTTGTTAGTCACAAATTCCGATTTTGAAAATGTTGGTTCTGAAATTATAAATTTTTTAGGTGCTTCGTAAACCAGCTTGCCATTATCAATTGTGCCATGCCCTGATGCTGAATAAGAAAATGACGTACTTGTTACACGTCTGTTAGACACGATATCTGATGTTAAATTATAGCGTCTTTCATTACTATTTGTGCCGCTAAATACGAATTCCCCTACTAATTGCTTGTCATCAGTACCCACGTCACGTTTAACGCGTTTTTTCGGTCTTTCTGAAGTAGATTGTGATGATAGTTGATTTCTATCAACTTGATTTAAAGCAGTAGATGTCTTAGTAGCATCACTCGAAGTTACAACTTCAGATTGTGCTGATGTATTATTTTTATCTATAGCACTAGGCGTTTTTTTAGTAGTTTCTTCTTTTGACGCAACATTATCTTGTTGCTGTACATTTTCATGTGTTGTCTTTGTATCCTTTAACACATCAGATGTTCCTACGTCTGTTACTTTATTTTTATTAACATTATTTGACTTTTCTTTGTCTTGAGCAAGATTTAATGATTTATCCTGTTGTTCTTGCGAAATACCATCGCTATATTCTTTATTAACAACTTTTTGTGTATTATCATCACTTTTTATCTCTGCAGCATGTGCTTCAGAATTAGCTCCAAAAATGACAGATGCTCCTATTAAAATTGATGTAATTCCTACTGAAAATTTTCTTATGGAGTATTTATTTTGAACATTCGAGAAATAATCCTTTTGTTTGCTTTTCTTCCTTTTCAATGGGTTCTCTCTCCTTAATTGAAATTATTAAGAGACCCCTTATATCTATCTCGGACTCATACACTATAATAATAATACGTTGCAAAACATTTTACAATATTAATGCTTTAAAAAAATAATTGTATGTGATTGTTTTATAATTCATAGCTAAAAAATTCTTAAGCGTATCAGCTTCAATCGCTTTCTCTTCGCAATGCCGTTATTTGTCGACTTGTTTTTCAATTTTTGGCATAAAAAAAGAGACCTCTCGGTCTCAATGCGGCTCATCGCATCCATTTGCTTTGCCTGGCAACGTCCTACTCTAGCGGAACGTAAGTCTGCTACCATCGACGCTAAGGAGCTTACTTTGCTTTGAGACAACCGCTCGCATCTTTCCTTATTGTCTATTTTTGTTTGCTCATTTAGCTCGACTAAACTCGCTGCTCAAAAATCTCAATGCGTCAGCTTCAATCGCTTTCTCTTCGCAAAGCCGTTATTTGTCGTCTTTGTTTTTTAACTTTTTGGCATAAAAAAAGAGACCTCTCGGTCTCAATGCGGCTCATCGCATCCATT
>OCLI01000113.1_pt1 | contig 18968 bp, 17 predicted proteins | sample 1481361 | NCBI WGS metagenome assembly OCLI01 (sample SAMN00990124, study PRJEB22392) | human gut metagenome
GAGACTAGATAAATTTTTAGCACATATGGGTCAAGGTACGCGTACAGAAGTAAAGCAATCCTTAAAAAAGGGGAATGTGACGGTTAATGGAAAAGTAGAAAAATCTGCTAAAACTCAAATCAATCCACATCATGATGTTGTTCAAATTCATGGTCATCAAATAGATTATGTTGAAACGGTATATTTGATGTTGAATAAACCTAAAGGCTATATTTCAGCCACCGAAGACCCTAAACAGGCAACAGTCATTGATTTAATAAAAGACTATAAATATTTAGATCTATTTCCAGTAGGCCGGTTAGATAAAGATACTGAGGGCTTATTACTCATCACTAACGATGGTCAATTTAGCCACAATTTGATGAACCCCAACAAGCATGTAGCTAAGACATATTTAGTAACTTCTAAGTATCCAGTGACTAAAGATAATCAGTATATGTTTAAACAAGGTGTGATGTTGTCTGATGGTTTGACAAAACCAGCTGAACTAACCATAATTGATGACTACCACTCAAAGGTTACTATATATGAAGGAAGATATCATCAAATAAAAAGAATGTTTCATAGCATTGAAAATGAGGTATTAGAATTGAAACGCATACAAATTGCTAACCTACGTTTAGATGAAGAGTTGGACGAGGGTCAATATCGTGTATTAACGCAAACCGATATCGAGCAATTAAAATAATATTCGAAAGAGAAGGTGTTTTACATGGCTAAAAAAGCAGGTTTTTTCAGAGTAATACTAGGTTTAGGAACAGCGGCAGCAGCTGTGATATTGTCTAGAAAAGAAAACCGTGACAAATTAAAGGTAGAATACAATAAATACAAAGAAGATCCAGAAAGCTACAAGGAAAATGCAAAAGAAATCGCAAATGACCTTGGATCTAGAGCAACAAACAAAATTCAAGATGTAAAGAACAATCCACAAGCATACATGAATAAAATAAAAAATGATCCAAAAGGCTTTATTCAAGAACAAAAATCTAAATTAACTTCTAAAAAAGATAATCAAAAGGAACTTGAAGAAGTGAAATTTGATGATGAAGGTGGATCAGCATCAAATAATTTACGTGTAGTGACAGAAGAAGATTTAAAAAATAATCGAAACAAATAAAAGTGTATCATTAAAATAGAAAAATACACATTCGGCATTGCTGGATGTGTATTTTTCTGTTTTATTAGTGAAATAATGATTCATTTAATAAGCCAAAAATTAAATAATGAACTGCCAAAATCTCTAATTGTCTGAACATTTTGTAATTCTTCTTAGATCTGACTGTAATTTATAGCATAAATTATGTAGAATAGAAAATATAAATTAAAAAAGGAAGTTGATCTAAATGTGGAAAGAAAAGGTTCAAGAATATGAAAGTAAAATAATAGATGACTTAAACGGCCTGCTTTCAATTGAAAGTGTTCGTGATGATAGTCTAGCATCTGAGGACGCACCAGTTGGCCCAGGACCTAGAAAAGCATTAGATTACATGTATGAAATTGCTCAAAGAGATGGTTTTGCTACGCATGATGTTGACCATATCGCTGGAAGAATTGAAGCAGGAAAAGGCGATGATGTATTGGGGATATTATGTCACGTTGATGTTGTACCTGCTGGAGATGGCTGGAATTCAGATCCATTTAAACCTGTTGTGACTGATGATGCCATTATAGCAAGAGGAACACTCGATGATAAAGGACCTACGATTGCAGCTTATTATGCTATTAAGATTTTAAATGATATGAATGTTGATTGGAAAAAACGTATTCATATGATTATTGGTACAGATGAAGAGTCTGATTGGAAGTGTACTGAAAGATATTTCCAATCAGAAGAAATGCCAACACTTGGTTTTGCACCTGATGCTGAATTTCCTGCTATCCATGGTGAAAAGGGTATCACAACGTTTGATTTAGTACAGCAATTGAAATCAGATGATCAAGATGAACCTGATTATGAATTGTTATCATTTAAATCAGGCCAACGTTATAATATGGTACCTGATTTTGCAGAAGCAAAGGTATTTGTTAAAGAAAATATGACAGATGTAATTCAACACTTTGAACATTATCTACAAGAACATAAACTAACGGGTGATAGCACAGTTGATAGTGGCGTTTTACAATTAACTGTTAATGGTAAAGCAGTTCATGGTATGGATCCATCATTAGGCGTGAATGCTGGTTTACATTTATTACATTTTTTAGGCTCATTGAACTTAAACAAAACAGCAAAAGATTTTGTAGACTTTAGTAATCGTTATTTATTTGAATCTCATTTTGGTGAAAAAATGGGAATGAAATTCCACACTGATATTATGGGTGATGTAACAACCAATGTAGGAATTATTGAATATGATAATGAACATGCAGGGCGTTTTGGTGTTAATCTACGTTATCCATTAGGATTTGAATTTGAAGAAGCAATTCACCGCTTTGAAGATGAAATTAAATCACTTGGATTTGACGTAGATTTAGGAAAGGTACAGCAACCACATTTTGTAGATAAAAATGATCCGTTTGTTCAAAAGCTTGTAACTGCCTACCGCAATCAAACTGGCGATTTATCAGAACCTTATACAATTGGTGGCGGTACATACGCGCGCAATTTAGATAAAGGTGTTGCATTTGGGGCAATGTTCAGTGATTCTGAAGATTTAATGCATCAAAAGAATGAATATATTACGAAAAAACAACTATTTGACGCAACAAGCATTTACTTAGAAGCGATATATTCATTGTGTGTGGAGGGATAAATATGAAGGTATATTTAAATGGAAAATTTGTAGATCAATCTGAGGCTAAAGTATCTTATGAAGATCGTGGTTATGTTTTTGGTGACGGTATTTATGAATATATAAGAGCATATAAAGGTAAATTATTTACAGTCGAAGAACATTTTGATAGATTTTTACGCAGTGCAGATGAAATAGGTTTAGATTTAGGCAAAACTAAAGAAGAACTTATTGACATAACACGCCAGTTACTAAAAGAAAATCAAATAGAAACTGGTGGTATTTATATTCAAGCAACACGTGGTGTGTCACCACGTAATCATTCATTTCCAACACCAGAAGTTAAGCCGGTTATTACAGCATTTGCTAAAAGTTACGATCGCCCATATGAAGAATTACAGAATGGCGTTAGTGCAGTCACAGTTGAAGATATACGTTGGTTAAGATGTGACATTAAAAGTCTAAACTTACTAGGTAACGTATTGGCAAAAGAATATGCGGTTAAATATAATGCTACAGAGGCGATTCAGCATCGCGGAGACACTGTTACAGAAGGTGCATCAAGTAATGTGTATGCGATTAAAGATGGCAAAATATATACACATCCGGTTAATAATTACATTTTAAATGGTATTACCCGCAGAGTGATTAAATGGATTGCAGATGATTATAATATTCAATTTATTGAAGAAACATTTGATGTTGATTTCTTAAAACATGCAGATGAAGTGATTATTTCTAGTACATCAGCAGAAGTTATGCCAATTATTAAATTAGATGGTGAAGCGGTTAATGATGGTAAAGTAGGACCTATAACACGTCAGTTGCAAGAAGGTTTCGACAAATACATTCAAGAAAAAAGTATTTAATAAATTGTGAAAAGATGAAATTACAACTACTTATTTAAGATGAATGTGTTATAATAAGACCTAAGCAAAAGTTAACTTTTGGACGTATAAATGACTAGTAAAATGTGACTTTTATTTTCTCATTTTCAGTTGAAAAATGAGGCTAAAAATTATAAAATTTACTTTGAGTGATAACAAAACTAAATGGTAAATTTAATTAAAATATCGGGACAATATTTTAAAAAATATAATAAAACACACTACTAGTGATTATATTATGACCAGCGTATTTTAGAAGTATACGACTGGTATAAATTAGAATATATGGCTCTTGAAACTTCTTTCTAGAGCCATTTTCTAATTGGAAGTGAGGTGAACGTGTTGGAGCAGTTTTATCAATTAGGGTGGACACTTGATTCTGCAGGTGGTGCTTCAGGCGAAGCTTATATGGCAGAACAAGACGGACAAAAGCTTTTCTTAAAACGAAATTCAAATCCATTTATCGCAGCTTTATCAGCTGAAGGAATTGTCCCAAAACTTGTTTGGACAAAACGTATTGAGACAGGAGAAGTCGTTACAGCTCAGCATTGGAAAAACGGCAGAGAGTTAGAGCCTATTGAAATGGCACAGACGAGAGTAGCTCAGCTAATGAAAAAAATACATAGCTCAAAACCCTTGCTAACGATGTTGAAACGCATGGAAATGGAACCAATTACACCAGCAATCATGTTGAACAAAATTAACGCCTCTTTATCCAGGGAAGTATTAAGCCATCATATTGTGAGAAAAGCGCTTATTTATTTAGAAGAACATATTCCAAATTTAGGTGCTCGCTTTTTTACAGTCGTACATGGAGATGTTAACCATAATAATTGGTTATTATCAGATAGGGATGAACTTTTTCTAGTGGATTGGGAAGGTGCAATGATTGCAGATCCTGCGATTGATATTGGTATGTTGCTTTACAACTACGTTCCCGAAAGAAAATGGTCTCAATGGTTCAAAATTTATGGTGAACAAGAAAGTCTTGATTTAAATAAACGCATGAAATGGTATACGGTCATACAATCCATCGGCATGGTGCAATGGTATGAAGAACAGAAGCGTTTTAAAGATATGAATACTTGGTTGAAGTTTCTTAATGAAGTTATGAATAGTAATTTATTTATTTAATAGGCTGATAAGTAGTTGCAGAAATGTAGCTACTTACAGTCTCAATTTTTTATATAAGGAGGATAAGCATGAGAGTTCGATATAAACCATGGGCAGAAGATTATTTAAAAGAGCATCCAGATTTAGTTGATATGGATGGTAGACATGCGGGATATATATCAGAATGGTTTGACAAAGAACAACCCATCTATATCGAAATTGGTTCTGGCATGGGGAAATTTATAACTACCATAGCTTCACAACATCCTGAAATTAATTTCGTTTCTATGGAACGAGAAAAAAGTGTGATGTACAAAGTACTAGATAAAGTGAAAGATTTAGGACTAACAAATGTCAAAATGATATGTAACGATGCCATAGAATTAACCGATTATTTTAAATCTCATGAAGTGTCTCGTATATATTTAAATTTTTCAGATCCATGGCCTAAAAATCGTCATGCAAAGAGGCGACTAACATATAAAACATTTCTAGCACTATATAGACAAATTTTAGTTAAAGATGGAGAAATTCATTTTAAGACAGATAATCGTGGATTATTTGCATATAGTTTAGAAAGCATGTCAACGTTTGGCATGTACTTTACTAAAATAAATTTGAACTTGCATGAAGAAGATAATGAAGATAATGTTCTTACAGAATATGAACAGAAATTTGCAGATAAAGGATCTCGTATATATCGCATGGAAGCTAAATTCCATCAAGATTTATAAAGTAAATGATGATGAGTCTGTGACATAAAGTTGTTGGACAAATAAAAAAGGCAATTTCTATTGAAATAATATAGAAACTGCCTTTTTTAAATATGTTGATGTAAAATTACATATCAATGAGACGTATTTTAGCAAGACACTTTGGAGTACAAGACAAGTGAAGACAGGGGCCCCAACAAATAGGCTTTCAAAAAGAAAGCCAACAGACAAAGCAAGTTGGGGGTGGGGCCCCAACAAAGAGAAATGCGAAAAGCATTTCACCAAGCACAGTAAGTCGACCTTGTATAGCAAGTTTCTTTCATGAACATAAAGTTACCTAAATAGGGTATACAAAAATAAATCAGCTTTTCATATTAAAGGAGAGAAATATATGAAATTAGGCGAATTTATGATTAATCAGCTAAATGGCGGTATAACTAAAATGGATGGTGGAGCTATATTTGGTGTAGTACCTAAACCGTTATGGTCTAAAAAGTATAGTGTTAATAATAATAACCAAGTTCCACTTGTTACATATCCTATACTTATTCAGACTGGAGAAAAAAATATCATTATCGATGCAGGATTAGGCAATGCCAAGTTAACAAAAAAACAAATTAAAAATTATGGCGTTGATTATGAAAGCAATATTGAAAAGGCTTTATCGCAGTTTCATTTAACTACGGATGAAATTGATTATGTATTAATGACCCACATGCATTTTGATCATGCAGCTGGATTATCAGATTGTGATGGCAATGCCATATTTAAAAATGCGATGCATATTATACAGCAAGATGAGTGGCATGAATTTCTTAGTCCTAACTTGCGAAGTAAAGCGACATATTGGAAGAAGAATCAGGGGGACTACGATCAGAATGTTATTTTATTTGAAGATACTATTGAAGTGCTCCCAGGTATTGAAATGCATCATGTTGGAGGTCATAGCAATGGCCTATCTATTGTAACAATAAAGAGCAATGGTGAAAGCGCAGTGCATATGTCAGATATTTTTCCAACTCATGCTCATTTAAATCCACTGTGGGTGTCCGCATATGATGATTATCCTATGGAATCAATTAGAGCGAAAGAAAGACTCATTCCTTATTTTATTTATCATAACTATTGGTTTTTATATTATCATGACCATCAATATTTTGCTTGCAAATTTCAATCAAATCCACAAACAATAATTGATAGAATAGAACGATGACAAAAGTGGAAATACGACATAACTATAAAGTTAGCGTATTTCCACTTTTGATGTAGATTAAAGTTCAACGATGTTTAACACTTCACCATTTTTGGCATCGACATAGAATTCATATTGTGTAAATTCATTATGTTTAACTTGGGTGATACCACCTTGATATATAATTCGCCCAGGGTAACTTGCGTCGTCAACTAATGGTGTTTCTAATATGTAGGAACCTTTAACATTTCTAAAATAAGACTTAACCTCATTTAACACTTGATTAGGATGCTTGAGTTTTTGACGTGTTAATATTAAGAAAAGAACAGGTAGGGTAACTAACATTAGTGTGAAAAGGACAATTAGCGAAATTAAAATTTTTTTATTTATGTCTTTCATGTTAAAATGCACCTCAAAATCAATAGTTCATAAATTTAGTTTACCATATTTAACATGATATAATAACTATCAAGGAGCGTGATTCTTGTGGAGATTGAACAAAATCGTACATTGCAACGCATAAAAACGCTAACTGAGTTGCATGGTGCACCAGGATTCGAAAATGATGTTAAAGCCTATATGAAAGCTGAAATGACACCTTATATTAGTCATTTTGTAGAGAATAAATTAGGCGGATTTTTTGGAGTGAAAAAGTCTAGTACAGCCAATGCTAAAAAAGTAATGATTGCTGCACACATGGATGAAATAGGATTTATGATTACTGAAATAACAGATAATGGTTTGCTGCACTTTACAAATCTTGGAGGTGTTGCCAATGATATTTGGCAAGGGCAAAGACTAACTATCAAAACACGTCAAGGTGATCAAATATTAGGGGTTGTAGCTAATATTCCTAAACATTTCCGCACTGGAAATGAAGCTGCACCTAAAATACATGATTTACTACTAGATATAGGTGCAACTAGTGCTGAAGAAGTCCGTGAACGCGGTATTGAAATTGGTGATTCTATAGTGCCAGCAACAACATTATCACGTCTGTCAGAATATCGATTTAGTGGAAAAGCATGGGATAATCGCTATGGGTGTGTCCTTGCTATTGAAATATTAGAATTATTAAAAGATGTTGAATTAGATGTGGATTTATATGTTGGTGCGAATGTGCAAGAAGAAGTAGGTTTACGTGGTGCAAGAGCATCTGCCGAATTGATTCAACCAGATATTGCATTTGTTGTTGATTGTTCACCAGCTAATGATGTAAAAGGCAAAGGATGTTTGTCCGGTGAATTAGGTGAAGGGACATTAATTCGAATTAAAGACGGCACAATGATCTTAAAACCAATTTTTAGAGATTATCTATTGAAATTAGCGAATGAAAAAGAGATAAATTATCAATATTATATGTCACCTGGTGGTACGGATGGGGGAGAAATACATAAGGCGAATCAGGGTATACCTACTGCGGTCATAGGTGTTTGTGCGCGCTATATTCATAGTACGGATGCTGTGTTTGATATTAGAGATTATTTTTCAGCACGACAGCTTTTAATGGAGGCTGTGGTTAACTTAGATCGTCATCAAATTAATGAATTACAATATGAAATTTAAGGGAGAATTAAATTATGATCCAACTTGAATCTGAACAACAATTTGATAAATTAAAGCAAAGTAATGTCGTATTTGAGTTTACTGCGGGGTGGTGCCCAGATTGTAAAATCATTGAACCAGATTTGCCAATTTTAGAGCATAAGTATCCACAATTTCAATTTGTCTCAGTAGATAGAGATCGTTTTATAGATTTATGTGTAAAATACGATATTATGGGAATTCCAAGTTTTTTAGTGTTTAAAGATGGTGATATGTTAGGTTCATATATTGGTAAAGAACGCAAATCAATTGCCCAGATTGATGAATTTTTAGCACAATATTGTTAAAATATTATTTTAGCAGTCAACATCGCTTAATTTTTCTGTAATTAAGGCTATATTTATTGTAAAATAATAAATGGTGTGAAATTGAGGTGTAAAGATGAACGTCTTTAAGATGAGAGACGAATTAAAGCAACGATTAAAATATTTAGACGTTGATTTTAAGTTTGATCGTGAAGAAGAAACTCTACGTATCTATAGAAATGATAATCATAAAGGCGTTACGATTAAATTAAATGCCATAGTTGCTAAGTATGAAGAGCAACAAAATAAAATTATTGATGAAATTGTCTACTATGTTACAGAGGTGATTTCACAAATGCAGGACCAAGGATTAGACCAAATTTCTGATATAAATATCATGCCAGTTATTCGTTCCACAAGTTTTGAGAAAAAGACTAAGGATGGAAGTGCATTTGTAATTGATAAACATACAGCTGAAACAAACGTTTATTACGCTGTTGACTTAGGCAAATCTTATCGTTTAATTGATGAAAGTATGCTAAAACAAATGAATATAACGACACAACAAGTAAAAGAAATGTCTTTATTTAATTTGCGTAAGCTTGAATGTTCTTATTCCACTGACGAAGTGAAAGGTAATATATTTTATTTTATTAATTCAAACGATGGTTATGATGCTAGCCGTATATTAAATACAAAATTACTTAATGAATTTGAACAACAGTGTGAAGGTGAAATGCTTGTAGCTGTACCACATCAAGATGTGCTTATCATTGCTGATATAAGAAATAAAACTGGCTATGATGTGATGGCTCATTTAACGATGGAATTTTTCACTAAAGGATTAGTACCTATTACCTCCTTATCATTTGGATATAGTAAAGGTCACTTAGAACCGATTTTTATTTTAGGTAAAAATAACAAACAAAAAAGAGATCCTAATGTTATACAGAGATTAGAAGCAAATAGAAAAAAGTTTAATCATAAAGAATACTAGAAGCGATATAGAGGAGTTTTAAATGATGAATTTATTTTACAATCCCAAAGGCGTTGGAGATGTGGCATTTCTACAAATAAATCCTGTTGAAGGTGACGTTGCTTATGAAATCAAAGAAAATGTTGTTCAATTAACACAAGATAACGCTGTTGTTGGTTTTAATATTTTCAATTTTTCTCATTATTTTCATATTCAAGACGTGGGTAATATTAAATTAACAGAGGAAATACTTAACAAATTGCAACAAGTCATTTCAGAAGCTGGTTATTCATATCAATTAGATGCTGATTTATCTCCAAAATTTGTTGTGGGTTATGTGAAAACAAAAGAAAAGCATCCTAATGCAGACAAGCTAAGTATTTTATCTGTTGACGTTGCAACAGAAGTATTGCAAATTGTTTGTGGTGCACCTAATGTAGAAGCTGGGCAAAAAGTTGTTGTTGCTAAAGTTGGCGCTGTTATGCCTAGTGGTATGGTTATTAAAGATGCGCAACTACGAGGTGTTGATTCAAGCGGTATGGTATGTTCAATGAAAGAACTTAACTTGCCGAATGCGCCACAAGAGAAAGGCATCTTGGTATTATCTGATAATTACCAAATTGGACAAGCATTTTTTGAATAAAAGTAGGAAGGTAGTGAGTATATGAGCTGGTTCGATAAATTATTTGGCGAAAATAATCATTCAGATAGTGATGTCTTTTTTCGTAAAACGCGTCGTCAACATTCAAAGCATCAATTAAATAGCGAAGACTCATTACTTCCTGAAAATAATGATATCTACGAAAGACCAAAAGGAAAATTTCGATTTCCTATGAATATTTCAGATAATGAAGTTCAAGATGATATTTCATCAACCGATAACGTTAATGAGCGTAACAATAATCGCCGTCGACAAACATATCAATCTGACTTCACAACTGGTCAAGCACATACACACCGCCGTAGACATAGAAATTATACAGGAAGTGGGCAACGCGCAACATCTTCACATGATGACAGACACAAAGAACAATCACATGCAGATAGTCAATCCAGATTAAAGAAACAAGCATCAGCATATACAACACAACAAACATCACCGCATTCGCATTATTCAAGCACTAAACCACGCTTTAAATTGCAATCTGAGCGGATCAAATCGTCTGCAAATGAAGCGAAACCTACATATCAAGCACATAGTTTTAAAGCTAGTGAAGTTCCCTCAGCTATTTTTGGAACAAAAAAAAGACGTCCAATTGAAAATGGTATCATTCCTGATGTTGAGCATGATAAGCGTGATGATGAAAGCCGAAATAACGATAAACAACAAACTGAAGTTAAAAGAGATACACAGCAACCAGTGCAGTCAACTCAGGCTGAAAATACGAATCAACAAAGTCAACACAATGATGAGACAACGCATCGCGATGATATTATAAAAAAACGCCAACCCGCACGAAATAATACTATAAATATCGAAAACATTTATGCTTCTCAGATTGTTGAAGAAATACGTAAAGAAAGAGAACGCAAAGTGTTACAAAAACGTCGATTTAAAAAGGCATTGCAAGATAAACGTCAGCAGAAACAACATCAAGATGATGACATACAAAAAGCCATAGATGCTATGTATGCCAAACAAGCTGAACGTTATACGGGTGAAAGTTCGCTTAATGACGATACATCGTTAAAAGATAATAATCGGCAAGCTGAGCATACTTCCGAAGATACTCATAATGATAACAACGATGAAAAAAGAGATTATCACTATGAGGAAATAGCTTTAGATGATATTCAACAAATTCAAGAATTAACAGATGATCAAGTTAATGTGTCAGACATTACTGATGTTTCTGCTGATAAAAGCTCAAATAACATTCAGCAATCGGATGACCAAGAAACATTAGAAGCTGAACAGCATAAAAATATGTTAGACAGAGAACAACACAGTGATAAACATCAAGATGATCATTTGATAGACAATGACATTACAGATGCAGAATATCATGAAATAGAGCAGGCTGACATTTCGACTAAAACTGCTGATGACAATAATACGCGTTCAAACAGTGATAATAGAGAAAGTTCTACAATTAAACAAGGTCATGCATATCGAAATCATGAGTCGCATAACGACATCGACTCAAAACAAAGTGCACAACACAGCGCAACTAAGTTGCAACAGAAAAAATCAGCAACGAAAAAAGAGCATAATCATGACACAACATATGCTGTAAAAGCACAAAATAAGAACAATATTAAGCTAGGTTCTAAACCATTTAACGTCGTTATGACACCATCTGATAGAAAAAGAATGATGGATCAACAAGCCAAAAGACGAGAAAAACAAGTTAATGTGCCAGAGTTAGCTCCACAGACATCACAAACATTAGACAAAAACAATGTCGCTAAAAATCATGAAAGTAATCATAACGTAATAGAAAGAAACACTGATGAACTAAGTCAAGATATATATCCACAAAATGAAGATTTAGAAGACGATTCCACTAATATACAGGCAAATGTAAATGCGACACAACCTGATGGTGAAATAAAACAATCTAAGAATGATAACAATAATATAACTGCAAAACCTGAACAGACAATGATACGAAGAGGCCCGAACATTAAGTTGCCGGATTTAGATATTTTAAATGATGCTCAACCACAAGAAATTGATGAAACATGGATTGATAGCAAAAAGCAAGAGCTTAATGATGCATTCTATTATTTCAATGTGCCAGCAGAAGTGAAGAATGTTACAGTTGGACCAAGTGTAACACGCTTTGAATTGGCTGTTGAAAAGGGTGTTAAGGTATCAAGAATTACTGCATTGCAAGATGATATCAAAATGGCACTTGCAGCCAAAGATATACGTATCGAAGCGCCAATTCCTGGTACAAGTCTAGTTGGTATTGAAGTTCCAAATCAAAACCCCACGAAGGTAAACTTAAAATCAATATTAGAGACTGAGCATTTTAAGCATTCTGAATCAAAATTAACTGTAGCAATGGGTAATCGAATTAATAATGAACCGTTGCTTATGGATATCGCTAAAACACCACATGCTTTAATTGCAGGTGCAACAGGTTCAGGTAAATCCGTATGCATTAATAGCATATTAATGTCTTTATTGTATAAAAACCATCCAGAAGAATTGCGGTTACTATTAATTGACCCTAAAATGGTAGAATTAGCACCGTACAATGATTTACCTCATTTAGTTTCACCAGTAATTACAGATGTTAAGGCCGCTACACAAAGCCTGAAATGGGCTGTTGAAGAAATGGAACGACGCTATAAATTATTTGCGCAATATCACGTTCGAAATATTACTGCATTTAATAAAAAAGCATCTTATGAACAACGTATTCCTAAAATTGTCATAGTTATAGATGAACTTGCTGATTTAATGATGATAGCGCCACAAGAAGTAGAGCAGTCTATTGCTAGAATTGCTCAAAAAGCGAGAGCATGTGGTATTCATATGCTAGTTGCTACACAAAGACCATCAGTTAATGTTATTACTGGTTTGATTAAAGCTAACATACCTACGCGTATTGCCTTTATGGTTTCATCAAGCGTTGATTCACGAACAATCATAGATAGTGGTGGTGCAGAACGTTTACTCGGATATGGTGATATGCTATATCTCGGCAGTGGAATGAACAAGCCAATTCGAGTCCAAGGTACATTTGTATCTGACGATGAAATTGATGGTGTTGTAGATTTTATTAAGCATCAACGCGAACCAGATTATTTATTTGAGGAAAAGGAACTATTAAAGAAAAATCAATCACAAGCTCAAGACGAATTATTTGAGGATGTATGTGAATTTATGATAAAAGAAGGTCATATATCAACGTCATTAATTCAACGACATTTCCAAATTGGATATAATCGTGCAGCACGAATTATCGATCAATTAGAACAACTAGGTTATATAACAGGAGCAAATGGTTCTAAACCTAGAGATGTATTGATAACAGAAGCTGATATAACAAATAATTAAATGAATAAAGGAGTATAAGTGATATGACGCATTATCATTTTGTTGGTATAAAAGGCGCTGGCATGAGCTCTTTAGCGCAAATCATGCATGACTTAGGACATGAAGTTCAAGGGTCTGATATTGAAAAATATGTATTTACTGAAGTAGCATTAAAAAACAAAGGCATAAAAATATTACCTTTTAGTGCAGAAAATATAAAAGAGGGTATGGTAGTCATACAGGGAAACGCTTTTCCAGACACTCATGAAGAGGTTGTTAGAGCGCATGATTTAAAACTAGACGTTATTAAATATCATGATTTCCTTGGTCACATTATCGATCAATATACCTCTGTGGCTGTTACAGGCGCACATGGGAAAACATCAACAACTGGATTGTTATCACATGTCATGAATGGTGATAAAAAGACATCATTTTTAATTGGAGATGGCACAGGTTTGGGAATACCTCAAAGCGACTACTTTGCTTTTGAGGCATGTGAGTATCGTCGACATTTTTTAAGCTATCGTCCTGACTATGCTATTATGACAAATATCGATTTTGATCATCCTGATTATTTTAAAGATGTAGAAGATGTTTTTGATGCATTTCAAGAGATGGCTAATAATGTAAAAAAAGCAATTATAGCTTGGGGGGACGATGAACATTTACGTAAACTTAACGTGGATATCCCAATATATTATTATGGTTTAAGTGATAAAGATGACGTATATGCCAATGATATTCAAATTACTGATAAAGGTACTGAATTTGATGTATACATCAATGGCAAATATTACGATCACTTCTTAACACCACAATATGGCAATCATAATATTCAAAATGCGCTTGCAGTAATAACAATTAGCTATTTAGAAGATATGGATGTTGCAAATATTAAAGAAGCACTTGAAACATTTGGTGGTGTCAAACGTCGGTTTAATGAAACTAAATATGATCAACAAATATTAGTTGATGATTACGCACACCATCCACGAGAGATTAGTGCTACAATAGAAACAGCAAGAAAGAAATATCCAAATAAAGAAGTCATTGCAGTCTTTCAACCGCATACGTTTTCTAGAACACAAGCATTTTTAAATGAGTTTGCTGATAGTTTAAGCAAGGCTGATCATGTCTTTTTATGTGAAATCTTTGGTTCTATTCGAGAAAACACAGGAGACTTAACGATTCAAGATTTAATCAAACGTGTTGACGGATCTGCATTAATAGACGAAAATAATATTGACATATTAGAACAATTTGATAATGCTGTGATTTTATTTATGGGCGCTGGTGATATACAAAAAATACAACGTGCATACGAACACAAATTAGGTATAACAAATAATTTTTAATATGTTTATACATTATTCTCATGGGTATTTAATACTAATGACATTTTTAATAGGTATTTAGGAGGCGTTTTTAATGGATTGGATTTTACCAATTGCTGGAATAATCGCTGCAATTGCATTCTTAATTTTATGTATAGGTGTAGTTGTTGTGTTAATGTCAGTTAAGAAAAATTTAGATTACGTAGCAAAAACTCTTGATGGTGTTGAAGGCCAAGTTCAAGGTATTACACGTGAATCTACAGATTTACTCCACAAAGTAAATCGTTTAACAGAGGATATCCAAGGTAAAGTTGAACGTTTAAACTCTGTTGTTGATGCTGTTAAAGGTATTGGCGATTCTGTTCAAAATTTAAATGGCTCAATTGATAAAGTAACAAATTCAATTACTCACAATATCTCTCAAAATGAAGATAAAATTTCTCAAGTAGTGCAATGGTCCAATGTTGCAATGGAAATTGCAGATAAATGGCAAAACAGACACTATCGTAGAGAAAGTTCAAACTACAAAACAAGTTCTGTAGCTGATGACACTAAAATCCATTAAATAAAGCTGCTTAACTTTTGTAGAGAAAACTTTTTAATAAGATGTAATTTCATGCACTTAAATGAGGTTTGTACCTGTTTAAGTGCATTTGTTATAGGAGGAGTTACAATGAGTCAAAAATTTAATCAACAACCACTTGAACATACACATTCAGGTGATATTTTATCTCATGATAGTTACCAACATCAAAATTTAACGCCCTATTCTAATGAAGTTCCAAAACGAAAAGACTTTGTAGTAAGTTTTATTACTGGCGCAATTATTGGTTCAACGATTGGTCTATTATATAAAAATAAAGGTTTTGAAAAAATAGATGAACTTAAAAAGAAAGAACAAGAATTAGAACAGAAATATCTTAATATAAAAGAACAAGCTGAAACGAATTTTAACGCTATAAAAAGCAAGATAGAAGACTTTAAACAACAAGATAGTATTTCACCAGATGAAATAGCAGCACAACAACAAGCTATTAAAGAAGAAGTAAATGATACATTAAAAGATGATTCACCAGAAGCACAAGAGATTCAGCAAGCTAAAGCAGAAGCACAAGAAGAGAATAAAAAAGAAGCGAGTGCCACAGAAATAGCAGCACAACAACAAGCAATAAAACACGAAACAAACGATACATTAAAAGCGCCTTCTAATAAAACAAAAAAGATGATAGCAAATAATCAAGCACAGCGTTTAGCACAAGCAGCAAAAGGCAAAGCTCAAAAAATGGAACAAGATAGCTCTGTTACGGCTAAAACAAAAGCGCTATTAACTGAACCAGAATTAAAATTTGTGAAAGTTGAACGTGTTCCAAATTTAGTTACAAAGCCTTCAATAAATCAACCAGAAGCACAAATTAAAGACCAACAAACGCATCAGTCAGCACATTTTGATAATGGCGTAATTACGCATGAAGAAAAGTCGATTCAGCAGGATAATTCAACTAAAAATGAACGTAAATCAACACCTAAACAAGCACAACGTGTAGAAAAAGCTAAAAGTAAAATTGATAAACGTACTTTCAATGATTAAATATTTAAAGGTATCTTCATCTATAATTAAGTTATAATGGAGATACCTTTTTACTTTATGTTATTAATATCAGAAAATTCTAAAAATATAGATCGTATGAGGTTGAAGAATAAAAAAAGAATTGTTAAAATAGAGTTTAATATTAATAATTTTATCGCTTTAAAGTGACACTAATTGTTAAAACAGAATTTTGAGGTGAGTATTTATGGGTAATAAATTAGAATCATACAGAGAAGAGATTGTATCGATTAATAATCAAATATTAGATTTGTTGTCCAAACGTGGGGAATTGGCGCAAAAAATTGGTGAAGAAAAATTAAAACAGGGTACGAGAGTTTATGATCCACAACGTGAAAAAGAGATGATAAACGATTTATTAGATCGAAATCAAGGTCCTTTTAATGATAATGTAATTAAACAGTTATTTAAAGAAATTTTTAAAGCGTCCACAGATTTACAAAAATCAGAAAATGAAAAACATTTATATGTATCAAGAAAATTAAAGCCAGAAGATACAGTTGTAACATTTAAAAATGGTGGCATTATTGGAGATGGTAAGAAATCATTTGTTTTTGGTCCATGCTCCGTTGAATCACAAGAACAAGTAGATGCTGTAGCTCGTAATCTTCAACAAAAAGGTGAAAAATTCATACGTGGTGGTGCTTTTAAACCTCGTACATCACCTTATGATTTCCAAGGACTCGGTTTAGAAGGGCTTAAAATATTAAAAAATGTCAAAGAAAAATTTGGATTAAATATTGTTAGTGAAATCGTTAATCCTGCTCACTTTGAACTTGCGGATGATTATTTAGATGTTTTCCAAATTGGTGCACGTAATATGCAAAATTTTGAATTACTAAAAGAAGCTGGTCGTACAAATAAACCTATATTACTAAAACGAGGGCTTTCAGCAACAATTGAAGAATTTACATATGCTGCTGAGTATATTGCCTCTCAAGGAAATAAAAATATAATTTTATGTGAGCGTGGTATTCGCACATATGAAAAAGCTACAAGAAATACATTAGATATTTCTGCAGTACCAATTCTTAAACAAGGTACACATTTACCTGTTATGGTAGATGTAACACATAGTACGGGTAGAAAGGACATTATGTTACCAACTGCAAAGGCAGCATTAGCAGTCGGTGCTGACGGTGTAATGGCCGAAGTTCATCCTAACCCTGCTGTTGCATTGAGTGATAGTGCTCAACAAATGGACTTAGATGAGTTTGACGCATTTTACAGCGAACTTAAACCACTTTCTGAATTATATAATAGCAAAAAGTTAAAATAGTTATTAGCTGAATTCAAGTACCTGTCATATTAATGAATCACTATGGCAGGTATTTATTTTAATTAGTAAATATTTTTTACAGATATGTGAACGAAATTAAAACATATTTAATACATAAGTTTTTTGTGTTAAACTTTGAAAATGAAATGAAAACACGATATAATAATAAATAAACCGCTTACAGGAGGACGCTATGACAGTTACAATTTATGATGTTGCTAGAGAAGCCAGAGTATCCATGGCAACCGTTTCAAGAGTGGTTAACGGTAATCAAAACGTAAAACCAGAAACACGTAAAAAGGTCAATGAAGTGATAAAGCGCTTAAATTATCGACCTAATGCAGTTGCTCGCGGATTAGCTAGTAAACGTACAACAACAGTAGGTGTAATTATTCCAGATATTTCAAATATTTATTATTCACAATTGGCTCGAGGTATAGAAGATATTGCAACGATGTACAAATATCATTCTATTATTTCTAATTCAGATAATGATCCTGAAAAAGAAAAAGAGATATTCAATAATTTATTAAGTAAACAAGTGGACGGTATTATATTCTTAGGTGGTACGATTTCAGATGAGATAAAAGATTTAATAAGTCAATCATCAGTGCCCGTTGTTGTTTCGGGAACAAATGGAAAAGACGATCAAATTGCATCAGTTAATATTGACTTTAAATCGGCTGCCAAAGAAGTGACAGAACAACTTATTCAAAATGGTGCAACTAAGTTTGCGCTTGTTGGTGGAGATTATTCGAAAAAGGCCCAAGATGATGTACTTGATGGCTTAAGCGAGGCTCTAAGGGAGCATCAACTTAAACTTGACGATGCTTTACATCTTACTGGAAAAGAAAGTTATAAAGAAGGTGTACATGCATTTGAACAGTTACAAGGCCATCATCCGGATGCTATTTTAGTCATTAGTGATGAGCAAGCAATTGGAATTTTGCATAGTGCTCAAGACAAAGGTGTGAAAGTCCCTCAAGATTTACAAATTGTAAGTTTTAACAACACGCGTTTAGTTGAGATGGTTAGACCAAAATTATCAAGTGTGATTCAACCATTGTATGATATTGGTGCAGTTGGTATGCGCCTATTAACGAAATATATGAATGACGAGCCTATTGATGAACCTAATGTGATTTTGCCACATAGAATTGAATACAGAGGAACAACAAAATAATTTTGGTGGAAAAATAAAAAATAGTATATAACCTAGTCATAAAATATATGCGGGTCTGGGATATAAATTCCTAAAAACAGCAGTAAGATCATTTTCAATTAGAAAATAT
>OCLI01000121.1_pt1 | contig 17985 bp, 19 predicted proteins | sample 1481361 | NCBI WGS metagenome assembly OCLI01 (sample SAMN00990124, study PRJEB22392) | human gut metagenome
GACAATTTATAACTATTTATAGCTATGTTATACACGATTGGTTGATAATTATCAACTTTATTTTACACACGAGTCACTCTTTTTTGCAACAGATGCACTTATTACACAAATTCTATCATTTCATAATTTTAGTTAATTAAATTTTACAAATTTACAAACACTTCATATTCACGCATTTTTTATGTGCTTTTAGGGAATATGTATATTGCTTAAAATTAGTACCTCAAGCATTCCATAGTCTTTGATAAGGGGGCTTTCTATGTTTATTATCTCTTTATTGTTAATCGTTATCGGTATAACGCTAATGATATTAAGTTGGCTAATTTCGCATCGAACAACATCGGTAGACTTAAGAGAAAAGCTTTATTTACCTGGCTTATGTGTTTGTCTTATCGGTTGCTTGTGTCTTATTGGATTCTTGATTAATCACTCTTTTTAACAAGGTAAAGTGATCAGTTACATACATAAAGATAGGAACATATACTGCTAATACAGAGTATTTAATGTTTCTATTTTTATAGTTTAAATAAAAAAGATACCGGAAACATTGTTATTGACACTTTAATGAAATAAGCATAAAATATAAGTATAGTTTTTATACCTAGGTGGTGTTCATATTGAAAGTAGAATTAGGTTTAACATCATTTGCTGATAACAGTGACATCTATATGCCAGATGGTAAACAGGAAAAAATCAGCAATGCCCAACGCATACGTAATATTGTAGAAGAAATAAAGTTAGCTGATCAATTAGGTTTAGATATCTATGGATTAGGGGAACACCATAGAGAGGATTACGCCGTTTCAGATCCAGTAACGGTGTTAGCCGCTGCTGCTGCTACCACATCACATATTCGCTTATCATCAGCAGTAACCGTCCTTTCATCTGATGACCCTGTACGTGTTTATGAACGTTTTTCAACATTAGATGCTGTATCAAATGGACGTGCTGAAATCATGATTGGCCGAGGTTCATTTATTGAATCCTTTCCGCTGTTTGGTTATAACCTTAATGATTATGAGGATCTTTTTAATGAAAAGTTGCAATTATTGTTAAAAATTAACCAGCAACCCGTGATTAGCTGGGAAGGAACTTTACGTCCCAGCATTGATGAAACAGGTATTTATCCGCGTGCTGAACATGGACCAATACCAATTTCTATCGCGACTGGTGGCACACCTGAATCATCATTGCGTGCTGGTGCATTCGGCTTACCTATTACGTATGCCATCATTGGAGGTAATCCACGTCGTTTCAAACGACATATTGAAATTTATAAATCTGTGGCACGTTCATACGGACACAATCCTGAGAAATTACCTATTGCTGTACATTCTTGGGGCTATATTGCTGAAACAGATGAAGATGCTAGAAGAGAATTTTTCCCATCTTTAAAAGCACATCAAGATGTATTAGGACAAGAACGCGGTTGGCCCGAGTTTGATGAGAATGCATTCGAAAGAGAAATCGGGCCACAAGGTGCCATTTATCTTGGAAGCCCTGAAACCGTAGCACAAAAAATAATTGAGACGATTGAAACATTAGGTTTATCACGCTTTATGATCCACACACCCGTAGGCTCTATGCCACATGAAAACACAATGAAGTCTATTCGTTTATTTGGCGAACGTGTCAAACCTATTGTAGATAAATATTTTGAAGATAAGTAGGAGGAATTTTAAATGATATTAAGATACGTCACAAATGTTAAAATTGCGAAAGAATTATTTGAGGCTTCAAAGCCAAAATTAAAAGGTGATCAAGAAATGAAAGATACATTCAGTAATGTCTTTGGTCTTGATGAAAAACTTGTCCCATTAGTAGGTGGATTAGAAGCTGCTAGTGCAACATTATTTTCTGTAAGTTTTTTAAACAAAAACATTTCACGCCTTGCTTCTTTAACAACTATTGGCGTGTTAGGTGTAGCCGCTTATAAACACTTTGAAGCAGGCCACGGTAAAGCAGGCGCACAACATGCTTTAGATTTATTGGGACTTGCAACTTTAAGTCTCTTAGATACTTTTGACGGTAAACGTCGTTAAACATAGTTCAAATAGTTAGAAAAATGAAGCGAGTCTGGGACATCATTATGTTCTAGGCTATAAACTAAATATTGGCAGTAGTTGACTGGATTGAAAATACGCTGATACCAAGCTTTATCAATCCTAGTCAACCTTACCGCGGGCGGGACTACGAATTCATAATGAATGCTGTCCCGTTATTATTTTTTAAGACTGTGATAAAAATTGTGCAAATGTCTGTGGTGTGTCATTCACAAGCTTTTGATAATCATCAGCATGTTGATCTAATAAGCCTCTAGCAGCTGCATCATACATTGAAGCTAATAACGCTCCAAAACCTTTTGGTTCATCATACATAGAAGCAAACGTATCTAACGAGACAGGCGCATAGTTGATTGTACTACCAGCTGCTTCTGAAAGTATTGTGGCTAGTTCTGGCATACTATAACTATTCCCTGATAATAAATACCGTCCACCCCATGCCTCTGGTTGTTGCAAGATAGCAATCACACCTTTAGCTATATCGTGACGCGAAATATAATTAATACGGCCATCACCCACTGGATAAATAAGCTTTTTCATTTTTACTAATTCAGCTAAGTACGGTTTCAATGGGTCCATATACATCGCCATGCGAATATACGTGTAGTTAAGACGGCTAGAAGCTAGTAAGCGTTCTGCATAGGCAAAATATGGACTCATATGGAATGGATTATTGTGCTGATCTGCATAAAAACCAATATAAAATATCTGTTTCACTTGTGCCTTTTGTGCTGCTTGCACTAAGTTTTCAACTTCTGGCAATCGTTTAAATGACGGATGAATAATACTTGGAATGAAGATAACTAAATCTATGTGTTCAAACGCTTGTGTCATACTTTCTACATCAAAATAATCTAATTGACGAATTGACACATTGTCCTTCCAGTGAGTTGGTACTTTCTCTAAATTTCTAACACCTATATTAAAATCTTTGATACGTGCTTTTATTGCTAATTCAGTAATATGAGTCCCTAAATGTCCCGTTGCTCCAGTAAGTAAGATTTTCATCTGATATGCCCCTTTTTTCAAAATTTATGAACTACACTTGCGAATCTTTTATAATATTAAAATCATAGTTATGGTCCTAGTTTACCTTTGTATAAGCTTATAATTCAATTTATAAATCATGATGTAATTGTTATTTATATCCAAATATATTAGCAACATTTTGTTTTGGATGTGACAAAATTGTAAGTCAATTGAGAGCTCATATTAAGGAGACTTTATTCCAGCTGTGGTAATTTAGTAACATACACAAAGAAGTAACGATTCCGTTTTAAGTCATAAATAATTACTATTATTTCTTTGCTGTATAGCTTGATTGAAGGACGCCTATTCTAAAGCCAGTAACGAATGTGCATGATAATATGTCGTTCTTGTTTCCATTAACATGTCTAGTCTGCTATTTCCACCTATGAGAAATCTCAACCGTCACTTTACATTTTTTGGTTTTCAAATACTTCCATAGAATCACTTATTAATAACAGTTCACTTACTTCACATTAATTTACTATCAACACCACTGATGTTGCATATTTCACAACACGAATGATTAAACTCAGCATCTATTTGGAAGATAACGACAAACATTGAATTGACAGCTTAATTTAGTTAAAATTTAACAGCTATGAATTATGAAAATAATTCGAGATATCTACATTAATACAACTATAACTTAACTTTAAGTATATCTATTCCGCATGATAGATAATTAGTGAAAAACATCTAAGCATCAACACCTTAAGCTGTCATTCATCCTTTCTAAACGTCATATTCGTATGTCTGACATCATGACTATTTTATGACTTAAATTTAGTAATGATTCACACAAACATCAAAGACGCGCAACTTATTTGAAGTTGTATCGCATGATATTTTGTTCCATATCCATAAGTAAACTGAGCAAAATTTGTTTATATGGAAAAGTATTTCACCTCTTAAACAATACACTTCATCTAAGGTAAGTACATTCTCATGGCTTTATAATAGGCTAATTTCATCAAAAAAAGAGGAGAGACATCGCTAAATGTCTCAACCTCATAACTAACACATTTACTGTTGTTGGCTTGCTAAAAATCTCTTTGTTTATATAACCTAGTATGTGATTTGTTGATATAATACAACAAGCACGCAGCTGGGTTCCCTACACAAGTACCTCGTCAGCTTTCCCTAATTTAGCTAACGGGGTACTTTTATGGTCATAAATAGCTTTACTGCACGCATAATGTTAATTACAAATAAGATTCCCAGGAGAATAAATAGTATAAATGCTATAACGGGAACTATTACCTGTATAATCTCTATGTATTCTGGCACTACCATTGCAGAAACAAAAAGAAACGCACCAGAACCTGGAATTCCAAATACGCATAGTAAGCATGCAATATGATTAAAAAAAGCATATTTTGCATGATATTTGATCGTGTCTTCCATCATAATCCACATCACAACGGGTAAAATAACTGGTGCGAAGAAGATGCTTAAATATGCAATTGCAGATAATATATTATCATTTTTACTACCTATTTGATGAGGTTTTATCGTAACCATGTGTGTTCTCCTTCTCAATATGATTTTAGTCAATAACAACACGCTTTTCTTCTTAAATGATCGTTTTAATAAACTGTATCATTTCGCTTACATATTGTCCTCTTATTTTAACATTATACTAAATCTTTCACTAAAAAAGCCAAGATAACTTATATTGCACATTTTGCCAATAATAAAATTATATTATACAAAATTTTGTGTATCTATAAATAACTGTCAAGATTTATCTTTTATTATCTACAAATAACACTAAACTCATATTCTTTTCTATTACAGTCAATATTAACATTTATTATCATTTTATGTTATGTTGAGCTTAAAGGTTGGTGAAATAGTGACTTCTACTGAAAATCGATTATATAAAAATGAAAATCAATGCAATAAACGCAAACATCGCAAAAGTTTCAAGTCATTGATTGACGCAGTGTTACTGTATATACCAGAAATTTTCGGTTTATGCTTTCGCTCAATTAAATGGTTAATGTCACGATTATAACGCCATTTTAGGCTTCAAGTTGTCTAACAACAGATATCTCGGAGTCTATTTTTTAATAATTAAAAGACAAATATTTATGTCATTTTGACTAATATACTTGTCAAAATGACAAAGATGTTGTATTGTGACATTAAGGAGTTGATGTCTATTGCGCAATCGCCTGAAAGAACTGCGTGCTCGAGATGGTTATAATCAAACGCAACTTGCAAAGAAAGCAGGGATTTCTAGACAAACCGTTTCTTTAATAGAACGTAATGATTTTACACCATCTATCTTGACCGCTATGAAAATCGCACGGATTTTTGGAGAATCTGTAGAAGATGTCTTCATCATTGAGGAGGAAGATTTATGAAAGTAGGCCGTTATATATTCTTTATAATCATTGGTGGTATCATCGGTGGCTTAATTGGTAGCAATATAGAACGTGTTGGCACGTTTATTGCTTCAACAAATTTCTCTGGTAGTCGCCTGAACCTTATTATATGCGTAAGTACTTCGTTACTTATTTTGGCATTAATGCTATATCAATGGTATGTACAACAACGTTCATTAAAGTATAAATATATGATTTCAAATGTTGATGACGGCAGTGATATAGATCATTATGAGAAGCAAGCAACTTTAGACTATAACAAAGTACACATTATAGCTCATTTACAATTGGCCATTGGTTTTATAGCTATCTTTTTTATTGCTCTAGGCAATGCAGCTCCTAATGAATTTTTTTATGCTCTTATCCCATATTTATTAACTTTAATCCCCTCATTGATGTTAGGCTTCTATTCACGTCGTTTTGATGCTCGACTACCTAAAATAGCCGAAAAACATTACACAGAGAAAGCTTTAGCTTTATTAGATGATGGTGAGCGTCATATTGTATTAATCTCTATGTATAAAAATTATCAAGTAAATCTTGTCCTACTGATAATGGCCATTGTCTTCATCGGTATTTTCTCCATCTATACTGGTTTAAACCAGACACCTGGCTTATTAGCACTCATTGTTATTTTTATTTATAACAGCTTAGGCTATTTAATAAAATTACGACAGTTTTATAAAGCATAAAATAATAGTGTATGACGCTCATTATTAAACATAAAATAGAAAAAGGGAGTGTGTATTAATGACACAGTTGTTAGAAGTTAGCAATCTTAATAAATCATATACCAAGTCTGACTTTAATCTTAGCGATATTTCGTTGTCGATTGCATCAGGTGAAGTATTGGGGCTGATTGGTAAAAATGGCAGTGGTAAATCCACGTTAATTAATACTTTGGTTGGCAATCGTTTTAAAGACTCTGGTGACATTAAATTTTTTGGACAATCTGTTACTGCAAGGAACAACCAATATAAAGAACACATCGGTGTAGTCTTTGATGATTTAAGGGTCCCAAACAAATTGACTTTAACTGACATAGACAAAGTTTTCACAAATATTTATACGACTTGGGATAGCAATAAATTTAAATCGACGCTAAAAGACTTTGATTTACCTACATCAAATGCGATTAAATCTTTCTCTCGCGGTATGCGCATGAAAGCAGCGATCGCCATTGCCTTAGCACATGATAGTCAACTGCTCATCCTGGATGAAGCAACTGCTGGCATGGACGTGTCAGGTCGTGAAGAAGTCATGGAAATCTTACAAGACTACGTTGCTAAAGACTATGGCATTATGATTTCTTCGCATATTTCAGAAGATATTGAAACACTAGCCACAAAGCTTGTATTTATGCGAGACGGGAAAATTGTCTTACATGTAGATAAATCGCATTTACTCTCACATTATGGCATTGTTAATGTGCCGTTAGCAGAATTCAATGTATCCAATGATTATATCATTGCTTCTAGAAAGCGTAACGATCGCATAGAAGCGTTGATTCATGACAGAAACCTAGTTCCTGAAGCTGAACCATTAAAATCAATCGATGATGCCACAAAAATCATTATGAGAGGTGATAAATAATGAAGGGTTTATTATTAAGCAGTTATTATACATCGAAAAAATCATTATTCACATATCTCATCGTTGCTTTGGCCTCAGCTATTATGTTTAGTTTTTTCAATCCAATCATGACATGCTTTTTAGCTATGATTTTCCTTATTTCACCGGTCACTGATAATATTAAACATGAAAAAGATTCACGCTGGATGTACTATGTTTCGACTTTACCTACAGGTCGAGCAACTTATGTTAAAAGTTATTTTGTCTACTATGGAATACTTATCCTGATTGGCCTAATTATGGGTGCTGGCGCATGTTTCATTGTGACGCAAAATATCAATTTAACGCTTATTTCGATACTCGTTGGGATAGGTGGCTCAGGTACATATGCCATTATGTTCCCTTTAACCTTTAAATTTGGACCGGAAAATTCCAATGTCATTATGATTTCAACATCATTCATCGTTATTGGCTTATTTTTCTTCGTGTTCTTTGGATTTGTTATGCCATCGCTAAGTGATAACGAATCATTTGATAGTGTGCTTAGCAATCTAACAACTCTATGGGTGCTTATTATATACGGTATAATAGGATGCGCTCTATTAATCCTTTCTTATATTGCATCATTGCAAATATTTAAACGCCAAGAACTATAACCTTAAATTCTTATATTTAACACAAATGAGCTAGAAATCTACTTTTATTCCACAGATTTCTAGCTCATTTTTAAAATTGCGTAGTATCACTACTTAACATCAAATTCATCTACGAGATCATTAAAATATGGCATACCACCTTGGGCACCCATACCGGTTACAGCATGGCTTGCTGCTAAATTAGCAAATGTAAGTGCTTGGTCTATATCATATCCTTTTTGTAATCCAGCAGCAAACGCGCCGTTAAATGTATCTCCTGCCCCTGTTGTATCTACAACTTGACGCTCAAAACCTGGTATCATCACTTTTATATTACCATTATGATACACTGCCCCTTGGTGTCCGAGCGTCACAATCAATTTGTTAGGAAATTGTTCAAGAGCAGCATCAATATTAGTACCAAACATAGCTGCGCTCTCTGTTTCATTCGGTGTTAAATAGGTTGCTTGGTCAATAACTTCTGCAGTCAAATCTCTATACGGCGCTGGATTTAAAATCGTAATAATATCATGTTCTGCACAATATGTAATGACTTCACTGACAGTATCTTCTGGTATTTCTTGTTGCAGCAGCACAATGTCTCCAGCTTTTATATGCTTTAAAGCCGTGGATACATAGCTTGAAGTCACTTCATTATTCGCTGAGGGTACTACGATAATACTATTATCATTATCACAAAGTGTAATATGTGCCGTTCCTGATGCCGAATCAGCAACAGGCTTTACATAATCTACTCGCACCTTATTGCGCTGTAAATTCTCATAAATCTCTTCTCCTAATTGGTCATCTCCAATACGTCCCACCATATAAACTTGCTCACCCAGACGTGCAGCAGCTACCGCTTGATTAGCTCCTTTACCACCTGGTGTAGTGAAAAAAGACGCTCCTAATATCGTTTCACCTTTTTGTGGTACTCGTTTAGTTGAAACAACTAAATCCATAGACATACTGCCTACAACATAAATACGCTTCATCTATGTTTCCTCCCTGTTGTCTTATTATGATTTAAAACCAAATATCTTTTTAAAATTAAACCAATATACACACAGCCATTTACTTTGTTAATCAGTAAAAACTCACGTAAAAAAGCAGGTACTCAACGCAACCCACCCCGTATAATTGCGTTGAATTCGAGATAAGATTTTAAACAAGTTAGCATGTATACCCAACCTTCAGTTTTGTCTAACATCATCTGGACATCTTGTTCATGGTAAGGATACTCGCGAACACTGACAATTGTCCCTTCTGCACTTGATTCAAAACATATCTCGCCTTGATATGTTCCCCATTGGAATTTGATTTGTTCATTAGGTATTGTTTCTTTTATAAAAATTTCCGTAGTAGCATCATATTCTTTGTATTGTAACTGAATCGTTTTCCCCGTTTCCCAACGTTCTGAGCTTGATGAAAACCAAAATCTTCCAATTTTCGCTGGGTCAACAAAGGCCTCATATGCTTTATCTGGTTCAACATTAATTTGCATCTTTGCATTTAATTCCATGTCAACGATCCTCCTATGGTGTTGTATCATCTTTCTGGTTCAAATCTATAGGTTCAGGCGTAAACAATGTTGCTTCGCTATCTTTAGGATAGTAAAATCCTTGAGGAACTGTTTGCAATTCTAATAAACTTCCCCATGGCGTTTGAATATATACAGTTTGATTTCCTGGTGTATCCTCATAGCGCGTATTCGCATGTGGCTCTGACAAAGGAATGCCACCTGCTTTCTTTACTTTTTCTAAAGCTGCAGGAAAGTCGTCTACATAAAATGAAATATGCGTATAACCCATATCTTGTAATGTAATCGCCGATGCTTGCGATGCATCTTTAAATTCAAACATTTCAATGTTAGGACCGTGACCAAAGACCATCATACGTTTTTTTATAATCTTAGCTCCCTTTTCAATACCTAATACACGTTCAACAAATTGTCCTGCACGTGGTTCATCTGTTAATTTTTGACTATCATAAGCGATTTTACCATCTAATGCCGTTTGAAAAAATGTCGTCGCTTGTTCTATATCGGGTACGGTTAAGCCAATATGATTAATTCCTCTTGTTACAGCCATGATTTTATTCATCTCTCTTTATCTCATTTTCATTTACTTTACCTATTTACCCTAATCATCATCACTGCTATCACAGTCTTATCTTCTTGCAGCTATTGACAACAGAAATTTGATGCTACCATCTATTCCTGCTTATGTTTAAAACGTACCTGCTGTTTAATTTATTGAAATTGGTAACTGTTATGCGCTTTGGCAAATCCATTCACTGTGTAAATCATCGAACCGCCTTCTGAGTTGTTTTCAATATCATTTGTACAAATGAGTAATTGATTTGTCCCTGGAATAAATTGAGGGTGCGTGGAACGCAGCATTTTCCCTTCATCACGACCGGGCATTAGAATTTGACCAATTGGATAGCCACGGCGATTAAACACAAGTACACGACCTTGGCCATACATGGCTACATATAAATTATCGTCACTGTCAATGCAACATGAATCCGGTCCTTCATGCCCAGTAAAATAGTATGGAATTGTCGCGCCAAACGATGCAATCGTCACACCATCATCTTCAAGCTGTATACGATGCAATCGATTTGTTGTAGTTTCTGTCACCCATAAAATTTTCTCATCCGTACTTAATGCAATTCCATTGGCTACTGAAATATTTTGAATGACAGGTGTGACGGTTTGAAAATCAGGTGAAACATAATAAACACCACCTTGTGGCTGTGTAGAGTATCCTCTAAAATCTGTAAAATAGAATCCACCTTTACTATCGAAAACCATATCATCTATACAATAATCATTACCAATATCCGAAATAATATCTTCAAAGTGTTGACCGTGTGCATCCGTCGCAAAGATGCCACCTGTTGTCTTAAAGTCCCCTAAATAACACGTGAACAAACGGCCATCCTTATGAATTTTTACTGCTGCGGGATTAACTTTAGGCGCTTGAAAAGCCGTACTTAATTTTTTCTTGGCAACATCAACTTTAAATACTCGCCCACCAAAAACTTCACACAAATATAAATCACCTTGCTGATCAAAAATCAAACCTTCTAACTGTAAGCCATCATCCGAAACTTTTAACCAAGGTTCCGCCGTTACCGTTTGTAAATCAGCCTCAGAAATAATCGGTACAGCGCTTTTAGAGGCACCAATGTATTTTAATGTAGGAAGTGCTTGTTCACACATGATTTATTCTCCTTTACATCGCAATTTATAGCTCTATCATATTATATGTGACCGTTTTCATCAAAAAAATATCATTCTCCATATCCGTCTGTTGATGTATTTGCGGCTTAATCTATTGAATAATGAATCATATTTGATAAAATATAGTAATGTCTTTTTTAAGAAAATTTGATTATTGTCATTTACTACATTTAACGATATAACTTTTAGAATAAGGAGAATCACAAATTATGGATTATAATGTACTGCTATATTACAAATATACAACCATTGATGACCCTGAAACATTTGCAGCTGAGCACTTAGCATTCTGTAAAGCAAACAACTTAAAAGGTAGAATCTTAGTTTCTACTGAAGGTATTAATGGTACGTTATCAGGTACGAAAGAAGATACAGAAAACTATATGGCACATATGTATGCAGACGAACGTTTTGCAGATATGACGTTTAAAATTGATGAAGCTGAAGGGCATACTTTCAAAAAAATGCATGTGCGACCTCGTAATGAAATTGTTGCGTTAGGTTTAGAAGATGATGTAGATCCTCGTGTAACAACTGGTAAATATTACTCACCAAGCGAATTCAAAAAAGCTTTGGAAGATGATGAAACAATTATTTTGGATGCTCGTAATGATTATGAATTCGATTTAGGGCACTTCCGTGGTGCAATTCGTCCAGATATTACACGCTTCAGAGATTTACCAAATTGGATTCGTAAAAACAAAGATCAATTAGAAGGTAAAAACATCGTAACATATTGTACTGGCGGTATTCGTTGCGAAAAATTCTCTGGTTGGCTAGTCAAAGAGGGCTTTGAAAACGTAGGTCAATTACATGGTGGTATCGCAACTTACGGTAAAGACCCTGAAACAAAAGGTGCATATTGGGACGGTAAAATGTACGTCTTCGATGAACGTATCAGTGTTGATATCAATCAAATTGAAAAGACCGTTATTGGCAAAGAACATTTCGACGGTACGCCTTGCGAACGGTATATCAACTGTGCCAACCCTGAATGTAATAAACAAATTCTGGTTTCCGAGGAAAATGAAGCAAAATATCTTGGCGCTTGTTCTTATGACTGTGCTAAACATGAGCGCAATCGTTATGTTGCTAAACAAAATATTAGTGATGAAGCATGGAAACATCGTTTAGAAAATTTTAAAGATGTGCCAGAACGCGCACATGCTTAATTGCAATTCAAAAGAAGGACTCGAAAGATGCTATTTGCGTCTCGAGTCCTTCTTTTATTAATTATGATTGCTGTTGTTCATATTTCTTATCTGCTTTTCCTTTTAAGAAGATAGCGCCTGCTGCCAAAATGACTATAAAGATGACAGAACCTATAATACCTGCATACTTAACGATATTACCAAAGATAATACCTACAGCTAAGAAGTCTGTATCTGAAAATGTTGTTGTCGCTAAACCTAAGTCTCCCAAGAAAGGGATAAATAATAATGGCAAGAACGTAATTAATATACCATTCAAGGCCGCACCAGCAACAGCACCTTTAATACCGCCTCGAGCATTACCAAAGACAGCAGATGTTGCACCTAGGAAAAAGTGTGCAACAACACCTGGTAATATGACAATGCCTCCCGTGAAAAATAGAATGAACATGCCAATTACCCCGGTAATAAAACTAACAAAGAATCCTATTAGCACAGCATTTTGTGCATATGGAAAGACAATTGGACAATCCAATGCTGGTTTAGAGCTCGGTACTAGTTTTTCCGAAATACCCTTAAACGCCGGAACAATTTCAGCTAAAATTAAACGTACCCCTGTTAAGATAATAAAAACACCTGCCGCAAAGGTCACACCTTGAATAACTGAAAAGACTATAAAGTTTTGTCCTTGGCTAATATGATCATGCACATAACCTACACCGGCAAATAGACAAGCAATCAAGTATAGCAGTGCCATGGTAATAGAAATACTAATTGTACTTTCTCGTAAAAAACTTAATCCTTTAGGAAATTTAATTTCTTCCGTAGATTTAGATTTCCCTTTAAATAGTTTACCAACCTCACCCGCTGCCCAGTAACTGATTGTTCCAAAATGACCTAATGCAACTTGATCATTTCCAGTTATTTTACGCATAGTAGGTTGTGCTAACGTTGGTAATATGGACATTAATAAGCCTAGTAACACAGCACCAATTGTTACAGTTAAATAACCTTTAATATGACCGACTGTCAATAAAATGGCTAAAAAGGCAGCCATATAAAAGGTATGATGTCCTGTTAAGAAAATATATTTTAAATTTGATATGCGTGCAATCACAATATTAATTAACATACCAAATACCATGATTAACGCAGCTGTTGTCCCATAGTCCTTTAATGCTAATGAAATAATTGCTTCGTTGTTTGGCACGACACCTTGAACACCAAATGCATGTTGGAATATTTTTCCAAAAGGTTCTAATGAATTAGACACAACGCCTGCACCGGCACTTAAAATAAGAAAGCCTAACATTGTTTTAATGGTACCTGTTGTAATCGCTGTGGCTGATTTTTTCTGTACTAACAAACCAATTAACGCAATCAATGCAACTAGAATCGCAGGTTGACTTAAAATATCAACAATAAAATCTAATATGGCATGCATGTGCGTCGCCTCCTTTAAATCATATTTAATGCTTGTAATTTTTGTTGTAATTTTTGTTGCAATTCTTCTTTATCTAAAATATTATCTAGCACTAAGACGTCTCCCAAGCGCTGTGCATTTTCTGCTAAATCGCGTCCACAAATAAATAAATCTGCCATTTCGGGACTTGCAGTCATAATATCACTATGCTCTACTTCGATATCTGCTGGTGCAGCTAAATTTTTCAGTGCTTCTTGTGCATTCATTTCTACCATAAAACTACTACCTAAACCATGTCCGCATACGACTAAAATTTTCATTATTCATCCGTCTCCTTTAATAAATTTAAAATTTCTGCTTTGTCTTGAGTTGCTAATAATTGTTGAACTGTATCTTTATCACCTAACACGCTGGCCAAATCTTGTAATACTGTAAGATGTGACTGCCCATCTACTGCGCTAAGCACAAACACTAATGATGCATAATGTCCTTCCTCCGAAAAGTTAACATGTTCCTTTAATTTAAGTAAGCTTAACCCTACCTCATTCACGTCACCATTTGGTCTAGCATGGGCGATGGCTATTTCGGGCGCAATGACAATATATGGTCCAAATTCATTGACACTATTAATCATGGCATCTACATAACCTTCATTGATAACATTTGCATTTATGAGTGGCTGTGCCGCTTCATGAATGGCAGTTGACCAGTCTGTGGTAGATGTTTTGACTACTACTTTATCTTCTGTCAATAAATCTAATGTCACCTTGCATTCCTCCTCTCAATCTAAATCGTCGATAAATCTATGAACAACTTCAAGTTGCCCATCTAAAATATGTTGCCTGTCTTTGTCATTCGTAATCAGTGCACTAAGTTGCCCAAGTGCAGTGAGATGAAAAGTAGGATTTTTTGTTGCCAATACAATAACAATATGCACTGGGTCATAATGTTGATGTCCAAAACGCACGCCATGCTCAAAGTAACACATTGAAAATCCTGCATCTTGAAGCACATGTGCCGTGCCTGCATGAACCAATGCAATATGTGGACTAATCACCATATATGGCCCAAATTTTTCTAACTGTGCAATCATCTCTTCAACATAGTCCTGCGCTACAATACCATCTTGTATTAATGCCGTTGTTGCATGTGCGATGGCTTCATTGCGCTGCATATGCTGTTGACACTTTTGAATGCGATGAATTGGCAACAACTGTCGTAACGTATAACCCTCTTGGTCAAGACGTTGCACCTTTTGTTCACGATGCGTATTGACGATGTGGTTTAATTTTTCTCTTGCCGCTAAGCTAAGAAAAGGATCAACAATAATAACGGGAATCTGTGTTGCCTCACATGGAACTGTTGAAACGATGTAATCTATGCCCCGTGCTAACAATTGACTTTCATCAATTTGATATATCGAGTAAGCATCTAAAATATCAAATTCTGGATAAACATTGCGCAGCTTATTTTTTAATAATTGTGATGTGCCAATGCCTGAACCACACAATAGTACAACTTTAATTTGATCTTGATGCTGGGCAATACGTTCAATACTTGACGCGAAATGAATCACGATAAAGGCAAGTTCATCTACCGTAAATGTAATATCATAGGTCTGTTCTAACAACGTAATTTGGCTCTCAATGATTCCAACAAGCTGATGATATTGTTGATAAATCTCTTCTTGCAATGGATTTTGTTGACTCATTCGATATTTAAGTCGATGAAGCGCTGGTTTCATATGAAGCAATAAGTTATCAAATAACTTGTCATCCTTATGCATGTCAATGCCTATTTCAGCACTGACTTGATAAATAAAACGTCGCAACACAGTTTCTAAACCTTCTTGCGTCCCCCGCATTTCTGCATTTGTCGAAACTTTTGACCCTAATAAATGCAGCGTGATAAAAATTGCTTCTGAATCTGGAAATTTAATATTAAATTGTCCTTCTAAGTTGTCTTTTAACTGTGATGCAATTTGAAACTGATACGTTTGTTTCAATGTTTCAGCTTGTTCGCTTGGCACATCAAATGAAAACTTTCCCTTTAGCCTATGAATAGCGATAAGCACATGATATATCAATCCATCAATCGCACTTTGTACAAGATGATAATCCATTTGTGTCAATGTATGAATCACGGTGTTTCTCACTTTAGTCAATTCTTCATCCGTAAATATATCTAATGTGATGAATGGCGACATTGTTTTAAAATATACTTGAATTCTGTTAGCGTAGGCACTGCGGTAAGCTTCTTCATCCCCTGTAATCATAAAACCTTTATTTTTAATATAGGCTAATTCGAGTTGATATTGTGTTAACCAATGCTGAATCGCTTTCAAATCATTGACAATCGTTCGTCGTGATACAGCCATTGCTTGTGCCAAATCACTTGAAGTCAACGGTTGTGATGTTTCGAATAATTTTAATATGATATTTAATACACGTTCATCTTTTGATAAGTGTACATCCGTATAAATAAGTTCATCATTTTTAGACAACGTCTCTTGTAAATTGTGGATTCTAACTCCATATGATTTGTGTCGTTGTAACGTAAATTGTCTTTCTCGCTGTAGATCCTCAATATGTTCGAGGTCATATTGAATCGTACGTTGAGAGACGTCAAACATGGTTGCTAAATCTGCAATTGTAGTATATTGCTCTGATTTCACTAAAAGGTCAAAAATTTTACTTTGCCGATTATTTAACAATTGTATCAACGCCTCCTTTTATAATTGTAAGCGATTTCTTTAGTGAATAGGTGTGCAACTTATTTCGTTTTAAAATCCGCAAAATTTCATAGCTATAGCATAACATCATTTAACATATTTTCTCTTTATTTTAAAAAGTTGAAACAGCTGTCTCAACCTATTATAATTGAAAATAATTCTCAATTAAATCTATTGGAGGTTGTTGTAAACATGTGTACAGGCTTTACTTTCCAATCACATAATAATGAAGTTATTCTAGGAAGAACAATGGATTATGACTGGCCTTTAACTGGACATCCTGCCGTCCAGCCACGTCATTATGAATGGAAATCACGTGTCGATTATCAAGGACAAACGCTTTATGGCTTTGTTGGTACTGGCAGCGACATGGAAGGATTTATTTTTGGTGATGGTATGAATGAACACGGATTAGCCATCTCCACTCAGTACGATCGTGATTATTGCAGTTATGCCTCTCAGTGCCGTGACGATGCTATGAACATTTCACAAAATGAAGTACTTACTTGGGTACTTGGCTACCATCAATCTATAGAAGAGTTATGTGCTCATGCGGATCAAGTTAACGTTGTAGCTGTAACTTTAAATGATATCAACGATGTACCACCATTACATTATCACGTTTCTGATGCTAGTGGTCGTACAGTCGAGTTAACATTTGACCAAGGACGTGTAGTCATTCATGACAATCCAATTGCTGTGTTGACGAATAATCCTGACTTAAATTGGCATTACGAAAATTTAAAAAACTATGTCGCAATCACACCTTATCGTCCTTCAGCCAAACAATTTAATGATGTCGAACTAACAACGCTTGGTAGTGAAGGTGGCACACGAGGTTTACCTGGCGGATTCACCTCTCCAGAGCGCTTTGTACGTGCAGCTTATCTTATACGTCATCTACAACCTTCTGATGACGATTATGCAGTTCTTGACGCCTTCAGAATTCTTGATGCTGTAAGCATTCCAAAAGGTGCCGTACGCTCACAAAATGACGATTTGCATTATACGTTATATCAAACCGTCTTTAATCTAACTTCACGCACGATGTTCGTCAAATATTATCAATCCAATCAGATTATTGAATTATCACTAACTGAATCCTTGCTTAACCAGTCGCACTTACAACTATTCGAACCAATATCTGGCATATCAACCACTAAGCTAAATTAAGCACACAGTTTTAGCATAAATATAAAAGAAGCACAAAGACGATTTTTAATGTCAAATCATCTTTGTGCTATTATTTTGTTATTGATATCTCATCCAGAAATGATTTAAAATCGAATTTTAAGCTTTTACATTGCGCGGTATCAATACAAAGGCTGAAATAACACCTAAAATCATCACAATGGCACCTGCAATAAACGAAACCATAGCTGCCGTTTCAACTGTATAGAATTGCAAACATACAGTAAATATGGTCGTATTAAAGGCAATGCCGAATGCACCACCAAGCGTCGCACCCATTTTATAAAGTCCTGTAGCAAAGCTTACTTTGTGCTCTGGCATATTAAAAATCGCAATTGTCAATCCTGGCGTTGCAACTAAGCCATTGCCGATAGCACAAATCACGTAAGCAATTGTTACAATCGCAATATACAAATGTGTCGTTAACGATGTCATACTAATCAGCATAATACCTAATGTTGGGAATAATGGACCGGCGATTAACATACTTTTAACGCCATAGCGTTTAATCGCAAGTTCACCTAAACGAATCATCGCAATTGCCATAATC
>OCLI01000136.1_pt1 | contig 16126 bp, 17 predicted proteins | sample 1481361 | NCBI WGS metagenome assembly OCLI01 (sample SAMN00990124, study PRJEB22392) | human gut metagenome
GTGCAATAAGCACAATTACACAATTAAAAAATGACGTCAATTCATTAAAAACAACTTTTGAAACAGATTATGCGAATAAAGTTAAAACTTTCAATGATAACTTCACAGAGAAGACTACTATTTTTAATAATAACTACACAACAAAGTTAAATGCTTTCAATGCCAACTATGATAAGAAGAATAGTGACATCAACACATTTTATAACAATGCAACACAGACTATGACCGATTTAAAAACCAAAACAGAAGCAGCAAGCGCTAGTATTGCTAACAAAAAAGTTAACGGTATAGTAGAAATTCTCGAGGGAGACACGTATTATATAACAAAATATGAAGACGGTTTCGCAGAATTGCATTTTACCTACGATTATACAGCTGAAAACACTAAAACGACATCAGGTTTTTACTATTATGACATCAATAGTATCACTTTCCCAGCTGGAATGAAATTCACGAAAGTTTTTTCTACTGCTGTAAGTATTTTAGGTAATTATTATATAACGGGCGGCACTTCTAAAAATGCGTTAGGTTCAGATATTGGTGTTCGTGTATGGTCATATAAAGATGCTGCAGGCACTCCTTGGACTTTACAAATATCTGTTTTAGGTAAATACAAATAGAAAAGAAGGTGCATAAGAATGTCGCTTGTTTTTATAGACCCTACGAATAATCAAGATTATACCGTTGAAGCAACAACTACCTTGAATAAAAAGATAAATGGCGACGGTCTTTTAGAAGTTAGGTTATTTGAAACAAAAGAAAACGCTGATTTTATTAACAAAGTTGGTAAACTTTGGTGGATTTCAAATGTGGAAGGCAACGGAGATAAGAGAAAATACGTCATTATATCTATAAACAAAAAAACAGTAAACAAAAAACCGACGATATCCATTGTAGCAAGAGAAAAAGTTTACGACGACTTAGCTAACGACAGGTTTTATGAAAAGATTGACGGTAGTTATACAGGTAAGGCCTATTTCGATGCTGTATTTAAAGATACAATATATAACTATACGTTAGTTGCAACTGTTTATGCTCAAGAATGGCAAAACGCAGGAGAGGGAGACTCAAGGTTAAATTTATTTTTAGGCGGTATTGATAGATACGGTTTAGAATTCGAGTATTTACCACAATCAAACACATTCATGTTAAAAGACAAGGTTTCCAGAGAGCCAGCGTATTACCTTTCAAGAAGAATTAATGCTAAAGAAATATCAGTCGATGAAGACGCATCTAATTGGGCCACTTATGCTAGAGGCTATGGTAATTTTTCCGATGAAGAAGGGTTCGAAAAAGCTTTATTAATAAGAGAATACGTGCATCCTTTAGAAAAAGTATTCAAACAGCGTAGACACGCAGAGCCTATTAAAGACGGAAGAATAAAAATTGAAGAAACAATGGACAAAGCACTAAAATCATTGGTTGACGACTCTCTTAAAATTTCTATTTCTGTTGATTTTTTAACAACAAAGTTAAGAGACAAAACAGGAAAAATGAACTACGTTTCGCCTAAAGAAGGCGATATCATCATGGTTGAAGATGACACTATTGACTTTAGAGAGCGTTTCAGAATACTAGAAATAAAAGAAACAAGAGATGCAAGACACGTCGTCACTAAGCAGGTTGTAACTTTGGGCGACAAGTCGCGTGAAGAGAGATATTACCAAAGTATTAGTGAAGCACAAAAATATTTAGACGACTTAAAAAGAGGTCGTGTTAAATTAGGTTATAGCGTACTACCTCAAGCAGTGAAAACCAATACAGACGCACTGAAAAGAGCGAGAACTAATTTAGAATTTGGCTTGAGTGGTATAACTGCAAGAGACCCATTAGACCCCAACGTGATGACTGTTTTTAACAGTAGAGGTATTGGTATTAGTGATAATGGTGGTTATAACTTCAAAAGTGCGATAACCGGTTATGGTATTAATGCGGACGCGATCACAACAGGTACGTTGATCGCTGACCATATCCGAGGTGGTACGCTAGCTAGTAACAATGACGATGTTTTATTTGAACTTGACGCTGGAAAATTGTCATTTCAAAAGAATAGTAGTATTGACTTTTATTCGAGTAAAAACAGTATTAAATACAACTACGATTTAGAAAAATACAACGAATATACTAATAAAACTGAAACTATACACACTTCAATAGGTATGCGTATTTTAGATAACAAAAGCGACCAAAGGCCAGATAGCAGAGAAGTGGGTTTGAGTTTTGGTGTATTAGACTATGATACAGACGAGCAAAACACAGCTGCAATGGCCGGTGGAATAGAATATATAAAAGGGTACCTAATAAAAGAAAATAACGCGATGACTTTTTATGACATTATAAATTTATATTCGAATACAATAAGATTAGGCAGCTCAAATATAAAATTTGGTGTAAACGGCATGGAGTACTACTATTCCGTTGATAATAACGAAATCGTCGACCCCACACTTTACAAAAAAGGAACGTCAGGCTATGTTTTAGCGCCTACAAGTCCACCAACAATGCCAACGAACTTAGGTACTACTGAAAGACGGTTCGACACTTGTTATACAAACTCTTTTAACGGTATATACACATATCAAAATACCGACAGATACTTTTCTGCAATACAAACTTTCGGATCAGGAAAAGTAAAAAATTTTGCTACAGAAAAACCTGAATATAGTTTTTATAACGGTGTAGGTATCGCATTTTCAGAACAAACAAATGACGCTTATATTAAAGTTGAAGATAGTTACTACTCATTTAGAGAAATAGTTAAAAAAATGCAATTAAAAGAATATAGATTCTATCCTGCTGGAAAAGGAATGGTAGAAGTATGAATGAAAAATCAGTAACAGAAGCAGTTTTAGAAAAAAGATTAATAGAAGAAATGAACAAGTCTATTAGTTTAGAAATACAACTGATAGAGCAAAGCAAAAAAATAGAAGAATTAAAATTACAATTGAAAGAGGATGAAGAATAAATCTTTTTATCAATTTTTAAGTAGGTGGGTATATGGATAACAACCAAAGAGGCGACCTTGAGCGTCGAGTAAGTAGATTAGAAGTTAATGATGAAAAAATTTTTACCTCTTTGGAACAAATAAAGGATGGTCAACATAATCAAAATTTAGTCAATCAAAAAATGAATTTTACTCTAGACAGCATCAATAGAGACCGAGAATTAGATAAAGAAAATAAAAAAGAAAATAAAAAGAATATTAAAGAAATAAAAATGTGGGTGCTAGGATTGGTTGGAACTATTGTCGGTTCTCTAATCGTAGCAATACTAAGAATAGTCTTTGGTATTTGAGAGGAGGTGTAAACTATGTTCAAATTTTTACTTGGTGTGAATTTTTGGGGCTGTTTCTGGTTCGGTAAGTGCAAATAGTATTTAATAAAAGGTCGACGCATTGCGTCGGCTTTTTTATTTTATCGAAAAAACAAATAACATTAGAGGTGTATTTATGGTACGAAAATTAAAAGACGTTGTAACCAATATTAATGTAAGCAATGTTGAAAACGGTTTTATTGGTGCTAACTTCTATACAGAAGATGACGGATCAGCTTACATCAGAATTACAATTAAAGATAAAGATGAAATATTAGACTTCACAAAGACAAACATGATACCTAGGTTAGATTTATTCGCTCAAGACGGTTCTATATTCACTGATGAACCGTTAGACATACTTTACCCTAGAAAAGGTGTTATACAATACAAAGTTAGAGACAACGTAATTCTTCACGTTGGTAAAATGGACGCTAAATTATTCTTAGCAAATGACAAAGATAGCATACATGTTGCCAACTTCTACTTTACTATCACTGATAGCGGTATGACTGGACCTATCGGCAAAGAGGTTCATGTTGATAGCTTACAATACTTAGTCGAAAGAGTAATGAAAGAAAATGCTATGGGACTGTTAGATGATAGTTTCAAAGAAAAGTTAGAAACGGATTTGAAGACTTACGTTAATGAAAATCCGGATAAGTTTAAAGGTTCCAAAGGCGAGCCAGGAAAAGACGGCAACGTTTCGTTCGATAGTTTAACAGATGCTCAAAAGAAGGATTTAGCAGCTTTTAGTGACATAGAAGATAAAGCGGTATCTTATCCTAGAACCGATTTTTTATTTTCAGGAAAAAACATATTTAATGCTTACACAATAGCGTCTGACATCATTTTGAATTATGCTGACGGTCAAGAAATCAAGAACGAAACATACGTTACAAGTGATTTTTTACCAATTGAACCGAATACAAACTACACACAAAATTACGCAGATGTGGTTGTTTTTTATGACATTAACAAAAAGTTTTTAAGTGGTTTATCTAGATCTGCTACACCTTCACAAGAAAGAACATTCAAAACGCCGAGCAACGCTTTTTTCTTAAGAACAACTACAATTAAAGACCCTAAATATGCAGGTTATAATTACTTAAATTATCAAATTGAAAAAGGGAGCACCAAAACAAGCTTTGAAAAATTCAATTATAGCTTACCTGGCTTAAATCAAAACATTCCTAGCAGATATGTTTCAAACGAAATGTTATACGATTACAGCATAGCGGCGGATAAATTAAGCTTTACTAAACGATCAGAAAACATTTTCGATAACTCAAGAATGACAACTGGCAAATATGTCAATCAGACTAATGGACTTTTGTCAGATAACGCCAACTATTCTGCGAGTGATTACATTTACATTAAAGATGCGACAACATTATCTAAAAACAATAATTTTGCCACATATGCTTTTTATAATAAAAACTTTGACTTTATGCCAATTACAACAACAGCAACAACACAAATTACTGTACCTCAAGACGCTTGGTATATAAGATTTAGTATGTTAACTAGTGCGATTAATTCAACGATGCTTGTTAAAAGCGACAAAGTGCCAGAAAGTTATATACCGTATGAAATAAAGATACCTAGCAAATTTATAGAGAAGGAAGCTACACAAGATAAAACTGATTATAACATCGATTCTTTTGGTAAACACACACTTAAATCATACACAGCTGACATAAGCAAACAATTAAATGCAGATTACGCAGGCAAAACAGAGGTTGCGTTTATTGGCGACAGTTGGGTTCAAGGTGGAGAGTTTAGGGGTGGAGACAGACTAACTTTACCACTTAAAGAAAAATTCATGAAGCTGGGCTACGCTGACGGCGGTATTGGTTTTATCGGACTAGCAAACAATCATACAGGCAATGGTTTGTTAAGTGTAGAGTTAAAAGGTAGTTGGACTCAATATGATGCGAATTTAGATATCGGTCCAAAAGCTAAAGGTTTAGATACTGCTATGGTCGAAAGCTCTACTGCTGGCGATAGCATAGTGGTAACATTCTATGAAGAAATCGACTATTATGAATTGCACACGTCAAACATCGGAAAATGGCGATATAAAGTAGACAACGGCGAATGGACGACAGTTGATGCTACACAACAAGAAGTAACACCAATCAAACTAGATTTAGGTAAACATACAATTACACTTGAAGTTGTTGAGGGTCTCGTGTCATTTATTGGCTCTTATGCTTATAAAGGCAATAAAGGTGTAGTTATCCATAAAATGGGCAACGGTGGTTTGAAATCATCTCAAATCGTAGCAACTGATCGTGACAACTGGGTTAAACAAATCAAACGTTGTAACGCTAACACATTCGGTATTTTACTTGGTACGAATGATATGGCTGCGAGTATGACAATCACTGATTTCGAAAAAAACATGAAAGAAATCGTTTCACGAATAAAAGAAGGTAAACCATTAGCAAGTGTATTTTTGATAAGTCCGAGTGGAAACAACGTACAAAATACAGCGTTAGGAATGTCAGAATATAGCAACGCATTATATCGTATCGCTAAAGATTTAGACATTGGATTTATTAGCTTATACAGAGCTTTGGGAGACTTCAACACTACTAACTCAAACGGCTTGATGTACAAAGACGGTGTACATCCTAATAAAAATGGCGGATATGCTATTTCAAACGTAGTATACGACAGATTACTAAGAATTTAATTTTAAGCTGGCCTTTATAGGTCAGTTTTTTATTTTACTCAAAAGGAGATAATTAAATGAAAACAGATATAGGATCAATTGTAAGAACAATAGTATTTATTTTAGCGTGGGTCAACCAATTTTTAGCTACTAAGCATATTTCCCCTATCCCAGTAGATGAAGTTACTATCAGCTCTATTATTACCGGTGTGATTTCTATTTATACTTGGTGGAAGAACAACAATTTTACTCATGCGGCGCAAAAAGGGCAACAGAAAATACATGAAGTTAAATCAGGAGTAGAGACAACGACTGGAGGCGCGCCACAAATGAATGGAGATGAGTTTTAATGGTATCTGTTAGAACTTATAACCAAGCAATTGCGTATGTAAAAAAAATGGAAGGCAACGCATATGACCCTGATAGATCTTATGGCGCGCAATGTTTTGATTTAGCCAATCAATACTGGCTTTATTTATTTGGCCATACTTTAAAGGGTGTAGGCGCTGCAGATATACCAACATGGAACAACTTTACTAATGAAGCTACAGTGTATGAAAACACACAAACATTTCAAGCTAAACCGGGCGATGTTGTTATTTTCAATCGAAATTATGGTGGCGGATACGGACACGTTGCAATTGTATTAAGCGCCACTTTAAACACAATAAATGTCATCGAGCAGAATTGGTTGGGAGGTGCTCAATGGTCCCCACCAGAAGTTGCTACACGTCGAGCACACGGTTATGACTTTCCTATGTATTTTATTAGACCATTCTATGCTAAAGAAACAACTAAGAATAAAGTTAAAAGTAAAGTAACTCCCGTTAAAAAAGCTACTACCAAAAAAGGCAAAAAGATTTTATTAGTTGCCGGACATGGTAAAGGCGCATACTCTAACGACCCAGGAGCAGTAGCAAATGGATATAACGAACGAGATTTCAACAGAAAAGAGATTATTCCTAGAATAAAAAAATATCTTGAGAGTGTAGGAAATACAGTTGTGCTGTATGGCGGTAAGTCAATGAATCAAGACTTATACCAAGATACACTTTACGGCCAACGTGTTGGCAACTACAGTGATTATGGCTTGTATTGGGTTAAAAACAATGTTAAACCTGACGCTATTATTGAATTTCATTTAGATGCAGCGGGGCCTACTGCAAGTGGCGGACACGTTATTATTAGTGATAGATACCCTGCAGACGATATAGACAAAGCCTTATCAAGTGCATTAGGTAAAACCGTTGGTAAAATTAGAGGTGTGACACCTAGAAACGATTTACTTAACGCTAACGTTACTGGTCAATTAAACTTAAACTACAGACTTATTGAACTCGGTTTCATTACTAGCGAAAAAGATATGAATTATATCACTAAGAATTTAGATAGTTTTACAAAACGAATTGCTGAAGCTATAAACGGTCGTCAAATTGAAGCTAAAGCAAGCAAACCGTCAAAAACCGTTAAAACTAAGTGGGATTGGAAAGGTACGTTTTATCCTAATACAACGATTAAAGTTAGAAAATCTCCAGGCCTAAGTGGCACAGTAGTTGAAAGTGGTTCATGGTTATACAATAAAAATGATTGGGTTAAATTCGACCAAGTCATCAAAAAAGACGGACATTGGTTTATCAGATTTAAATACCAAGCGCCTGGATCTAGTGACAAACATTTCTATTGCGCAGTATGTAAAATCACTGATAAAGAACAAAAAATTAAAAAAGAGAAATATTGGGGTCAAATTGATTGGGCATAATATGTTATAATATATTTATCACGTCATTATGTGAAGGGTGGTCTTATCGACTGCCCTCTTTTTTTATGTTAAAATAAACTTACATGTTAAACATTCGAAATCCATGAAGTCTTGACCACCCACACATGTCACTGGGTGGTTTTTCTATAATTAAAATTAAAGAAACTTAACTAAAACTAGATGAATTTAACAAAATGCGAAAAAATTACACATTTCTATTGCATACAGACAATATAAAGTATTATCATAACTATGAAGAAATACAATTATATCAAAAGAAAGATGTGGGTAGTATGGCTACAATAAGTATTACTACAGATTATAAATTTACACAAAAATCAGCTCAAAAGCTTTTAAATGCAATGGATGTTAACGAAAGTAAAAGAATTAATAAAACAAATGTGAACGCAACGAAAATTAAAACAGAAGACGAAATAAACGACATTTTGAAGGGCTATCAGGATAATTGACCTTAAAAGTATTATCTCTTTCTGAGTTGTTAACAGGTACCAAACAAGAGGTTAATGCCAAAATACCTGCAATTAAGAATATGTTGAACACATTTGAAACGATATCTATAACAGGTAGTCAATCAGCGCACGACGTTGATAATTTTTTGAAAAATAAATCTGTTATATTTGATAAACAGGGTTTGTCTAGAACTCATTTAGTTTTTTCTAGTTATAAGGGGCAAACTATTTTAGTTGGTTATTTCACTATTAGTAATAAACCTCTAATATTCACAAAACGAATGCTAGATAAATGTAGCAAAACATTAAAAAAGAAATTATATCAAAAAGGTGAGACTCATAGCAGTAACGACAACCTAATTATTCAAGGTTATTTGGTTGCTCAAATAGGAAAGAATTATTCTAAGGAAGCGTTAGCTACTAAAGCAATAAATGGTAAGGATTTACTTACATTAGCCTATGAAATGATTGAAAGTGGCGCTAAAATTTTTGGTGGTTCATATATTTGGGTAGAGTATGAAGATACTGAAAAATTAAAAAGGTACTATAAAGATTTTGGATTTACTGAAATAGAAAATCATACGAGTGAGAATGGCTTAAAAATGGCAATTTTAAAAATATAATTTTTAAATGTTTAACCGCGTTCTAAATGAGCGTGGTTTTTGTATGGCACTAAGTAACATGGATATTGATACATGTACCGCCATACATGTTTGCAGATTGTTCAACTACTGCGACACGTTGCCCTTGATTCGCAGCAAATTTTGCAAGCGTTTTTCCTGCTTTTCCAAAACCTATAATTAATAAATCATAATGTGTCATAACATTATGCCTCCTTTATTATATCTTCAATCACATCATCGATTGTCTTATCACGATAAAAATTTAAAATCAGTTGCTGTTCTTGTTCGCGATAGTGTGACATGGTAGTGGCAATTTGATTTGAAATGATACAATCACTGTCGATACTGCCTGTGAATAAGCGTTGTGTGTGTGTTTTATCGAGAACAAATTGTGAATAAAGTTCTGCTAGGGTGATAGCAGCCGTATGTTGATTAGCTTGATATCCTCCATGTTTACCACGAATTGTTTGTATATAATTACTATTGTTTAATTGTGACATTACACGTCTGAGTTGTACTGGATTTAAACACGTCAATTCTGCTAATTCAGTACTACTATAATGCTTATCTTTATGCTTTGCTAAAAAACATAAGACATGTACAGCAATGTTAAATTCTAAGTTCATCATGTCACCACCTTAATGTAACTATTATAGTTACATTAAATAAAATGTTAAGCAATGTGTCAACTTATTAGTCTTATTGAGCAGAAGTATGGAATGTTTTTACATGATGTGGGTAAATAATAATAAATAGATAAAGTTAAAGGAGTGTATTGTTTTGACCACTAAAGTACAATTAGGCAAATCAAATGTTGATGTTTACCCTATTGCGTTAGGTGCCAATGCAGTTGGTGGACACAATCTATATCCTAATTTAGATGAAGAACAAGGTAAACAAGTTGTACGTGAAGCAATTGATAATGGTATTACATTAATTGATACAGCTTTCATTTACGGACCTAAACGTTCCGAAGAACTTGTAGGTCAAGTACTTAAAGAATATCCAAGAGAGCAAGTTCAAGTGGCAACCAAGGGATCTCATGTCATAAATGAAGACGGTAAAGTTTATCATAATAATGAACCGGCATTTTTAAAGTCACAAGTAGAAGAGAGTCTTGCGCGTTTACAAGTAGATTATATTGATTTATATTATATACATTTTCCGGATGAATCAACGCCTAAAGATCAAGCTGTTGCTGCATTGCAAGAATTGAAAGAAGCAGGAAAGATTAGGGCGATTGGCGTGTCTAACTTTACTTTAGAACAACTTAAAGAAGCCAACAAAGATGGTTATGTCGACGTTGTGCAATTAGAGTATAATTTATTGCATCGTGAAAATGAGGATATTATGGCTTATGCGGCTGAAAATAATATTACATTTATTCCATATTTTCCGCTAGCTTCAGGCATTTTAGCTGGCAAATACACAGAAGATATGACATTTGACGATCACCGAGCTCCACGTCGGGATTTTCAACCTGAAACATTTAAAGATAATGTCCGCCGTGTCAATGCTTTAAAACCAATTGCGGAAGCGCATCAAACATCAATAGCTAATATTGTATTAGCCTTTTATTTAACAAGACCAGCCTTGGATGTCGTTATACCTGGAGCTAAACGAGTTGAACAGGTTAAAGAAAATATTGCAGCAGCACAGCTTACATTGACGGACAAAGATATTGAGACGATTGAACAATTATTTCCAATAGAAAAATAATGTCTTAATAATAAGTAAAAAGATTTCTGATAACGTTTATATAAGTGTCAGAAGTCTTTTTTTATATTGAGTATGTTAATGTGTATTTATAGAACTTGAAAGTAAGAAGAATGGGTATTAAGAACATGGCAAGATTGGCATCATAAATAATAATGATATTATGAATTAAAGGAGAATGAGTATGATGATTACAGTGTTATTTGGAGGAAGTCGTCCTGATGGTAATACGGCACAATTAACAAAATATGCATTACAAGGACTTGAATATAACTGGATAGATTTGACAACATATCAGCTAAATCCAGTTAGAGATGCTAGACATGATAAGGGAGAAATCACTTCTTATTATGATGATTATAAAGCACTTATTGACCAAGTGTTAGCAAGTGATGTGGTTATTTTTGCATCACCCGTATATTGGTATAGTGTTTCAGCTTCATTAAAGGCATTTATCGATCATTGGTCAGAAACACTTATAGATCCACAATACAAAGATTTTAAAATGCGTATGTCCCAAATTGATTTTCGTTTGATTTTAGTAGGTGGAGATGTACCTAAAGTAAAAGCTAAACCATGTATTACACAAATGAAATATAGTTTAGATTTTGTAAAAGCAGAGTTATCAGGATACATTATTGGTACAGCCGAACGTCCCGGAGATATTATGAAAGATAAACTAGCATTAGATAGAGCAACAGAATGGAATCAAGCATTTAGTAATAAGATATAAGCTAGCAAGTTGGATGATAAGCTATCTTTTAAATGCGTGATTTTTAAATTTTAAAGAGATATTCTAGGGTAACATTTCTAAAAAGTTAATGGCTTAAGTCTCATATCTATAATAATGATATGAATAACTCAAAATGTGATATAATGCAACTATTATTACTTCATTAACGGTCAGGAGAGACAGGCATGTATAGAGTTAGAAAAGCGACTGAGCAAGATGCAGTAGCCATTCGAGATGTTGCTACAAAAGCTTGGTATAACACGTATTTAGCAATTTATGCTGCATCAACAGTCAACGAACTATTGGCAGCTTCTTATAATGAGCAACATTTAGCGAAACGTTTAAAAGAACAATTATTTTTAGTTGCTGAAGAAGAAGGGATTATTGTAGGATTTGCCAACTTTATTTATGGTAAAGAACTATTTTTATCTGCCCATTATGTGCATCCTGAAGCACAGCATAAAGGATACGGCACAAGTTTATTAAATAAAGGTATAGAAACATTTAAAGGTCAGTACGATACAGTATATTTAGAAGTAGACAATAAAAATGCTAAAGGTATTGAATATTATCAAAATCATGGCTTTGAAATCGTGCGTTCGTATCAGCCAGAAATGTATGGCGAACATATGGATTTAGCTTTAATGAAAAAGGAAATAAAATAGCTTCGTTTTGCACAGCAGACAGCAACATGATTCATGATATTTCAAGCCTCAAAAGGAGGATAACTTTGAATTTATCATCATACGCGACAAAAAAGTTAGCAGAAGAAAAGGTGTTTAAAGACCCTATACACAGATATATACATGTCAAAGATCAACTGATTTGGGACTTAATCAAAACGAAGGAATTTCAACGCTTACGACGTATTAAACAACTTGGAACGTTGTATTTATCTTTTCATACAGCCGAACATAGTCGTTTCGGTCATTCTTTAGGTGTTTATGAAATCGTCAGACGTCTTATTGATGAGTCATTTAACGGGCGTGAAGCGTGGGATAACAGTGACAGACCACTCGCTTTATGTGCTGCGCTACTCCATGATTTAGGACATGGACCATTTTCACATAGCTTTGAAAAAATTTTCAATACTGATCATGAAGCCTTTACTCAAGCAATTATTGTTGGAGATACAGAAGTAAACGAAGTGTTAAGTCGCGTTTCGGATACCTTCCCACAAGAAGTTGCAGATGTTATTAATAAGACGCATAATAATAAGCTCGTGATTTCAATGATTTCATCACAAATTGATGCAGATAGAATGGATTATTTACAACGTGATGCTTATTTTACAGGCGTATCTTATGGCACGTTTGATATGGAACGGATATTGAGATTAATGCGACCTTCTAAGGATGAAGTACTAATTAAAGAAAGTGGTATGCATGCTGTTGAGAATTTTATTATGAGTCGTTACCAAATGTATTGGCAAATCTATTTTCACCCAGTTAGTCGTGGAGGAGAAGTATTGCTTAATAATTGTTTGAAACGAGCGAAACACTTATATCAAGAAGGCTATATATTTAAAATGCATCCACATGACTTTGTACCGTTTTTTGAAGGAACAATGACCATAGAACAATATATTGATTTAGACGAAGCCGTTGTTCTTTATTATCTTAAAAATTGGATTAAAGAAGATGATGCAATATTAAGCGATTTATCGCGACGGTTTATCAATAGGGATTTGTTTAAGTACATTCCTTTTGATGGTTCTATTATAACAATTACGGAATTACAAGAATTATTTATTCAAGCTGGCATAGATCCAACGTATTATTTTGTTAGTGAAGCTTTTTCAGATTTACCCTACGATTATGATAGACCAGGATCTAACCGTCAACCGATTCATTTGCTACGAAAAAATGGTCATATTCGAGAAATTAGTAGTCAATCATTAGTAATTTCCAGTATTACAGGTATTAATCGTGAAGATTATAAATTATACTATCCTAAGGAGCGCATCCTTAATATTGCTGACCTTGAAGTTAAAGGTTCAATTATTAATTTACTCAATGAGTTAAATTAATGATTGATATAACCATTCAGTAACATTAGCTGATGCGTAGAATAGATAATAGTTAAAGTTCAAATAGATACTTTTTGATTTATATGGAGGTGTCATGATTGGCAGAGAATAAAGGATTTAAGTTTAATATTATTAAAAATGACCCTTTAGATGGCCATAAAGGTACAAATATTGGCTCAATTAGCTTAGATAATATTGCACCTGTATTTATTGATGTTGCCAACCAAGAAGCTTTTATTGATATTGGAGGTATGCATGCACGAGCTCAAGTAGAAAAAGGTGTGAAATGGATAACTGATAAAGAAACAGTAGAAGGTGACGATGCAAAGGAATATTGGCTTTGTTGGGTGACGACTGAACGTAGTGAACAAGGTCCATACTATGCAGGCGTTACTGCATGTTACTTGCTCGTTAATAAGTCCATTCGCCGTGGTTATAAAAGCATGCCTGAACATGTTAATATGATGGATAAATCAATGAAACATCATGTTATCATAGATCATATTGGTGACAATAACAAACAGGTACTCAAGAAATTTTTACAATCACATAATAGTGAAATGTGGAATAATTCGAGCTCTGAGCTACATTTAGCATTTGAATAAGATTGAGCTATACAAGCTTATATTATTTAAATATAAAGACAACACGTTTACCACTAAACTTGTAAAGTCTTGGATATAGATATCAGGTTGGGACATAAATCCCAGCATAATCGCACAAAGATGATTAAAAATTAAAAATCGTCTTTGTGCTTCTTTTATGCTCAATACGTCGTATTTAAAAGCACTTGGTTTGGTCTTAAGTGGTAGGTAATATAACAAAGAATAAAGAAGCGCCTGAGAGATAACGCCTCATTTATTTTAGGTTCGTAACAATATATTGGCAGTAGTTGACTGGATAGAAAATACGCTTAAACTGAGTTTTTTCAATCTTAGTCAAGCTTGCCTGCGTGGGAATATGAATGCTGTCTTACATGCTTGTTTAACTTGTCAAAGACATTGTTATCCCGGATGCTTTATATATTTTATGCTTAAAATATAATTTAATGAAAAACATTGTGAGCTAGGTTATTGCTAACGATAGTAAGCTTTTGCATGGTATAATTAAACTATAATAGTGTTGTATTACAACGAATGATAGGAGTGGAGTAATCATGAAAGCAGCTGTTGTTACGCAAGATCATAAAGTAAGTTTAGAAGATAAAACTTTACGTTCTTTGAAACCTGGAGAAGCACTTGTTAAGACAGAATTTTGTGGTGTTTGTCATACTGATTTACATGTGAAAAATGCGGATTTTGGTGATGTTACAGGTAGAATACTAGGTCATGAAGGAATCGGAAAAGTGATTGAAGTTGCCGATGATGTTACCGCATTAAAAGTCGGCGATCGTGTGTCAATCGCTTGGATGTACGCAGCTTGTGGACGTTGTGAATATTGTACTTCTGGACGTGAAACATTATGTCGTGATGTCCAAAATGCAGGTTATACGGTCGATGATGCAATGGCAGAAGAGGTTATTGTAAATGCAAATTATGCCGTTAAAGTGCCTGATGACTTAGATCCTGCCGCAGCTTCATCAATTACTTGTGCTGGTGTTACAACATATAAAGCGGTTAAAGTGAGCAAAATTAAACCTGGACAATGGATTGGAATATTTGGTATCGGTGGTTTAGGTAATTTAGCAATTCAATATGCTAAGAATGTGTTTAATGCTAAAGTCGTTGCATTTGATATTAGTGATGATAAGTTGAATTTTGCCAAAGAATTAGGTGCCGATGCAGTCGTGAACACTAAAAATCAAGATGCAACTGAAATCGTTAATCAACTAACCAATAATAAAGGTTTAGATGCCACAGTGATTACTGCAGTAGCGAAGACACCTTTTAACCAAGCAGTTGATGTTGTTAAAGCTGGTGCACGTGTTGTTGCTGTTGGTTTACCTGTAGACAAAATGGATTTAGATATACCACGTCTTGTGTTAGATGGTATTGAAGTCGTCGGTTCTTTAGTAGGAACACGTCAAGACTTAAAAGAAGCTTTCCAATTTGCTGCAGAAGGTAAAGTTGTTCCTAAAGTTAAAACACGTGACTTAGAGGATATTAATGATATCTTTGAAGAAATGGAACAAGGTAAAATCACTGGTCGTATGGTTATTAAGTTTTAATTTGAACGATACAACATCATTATAGCTATACATCAAGCTGGGACATTTTGTTACTGTTCCAGCTTCTATATGTTTTCATTGGTTAAAGAAACAAATTTAGGAAAGTGTGATAAAAATGACTAACAAAAATATTGATACAGTTTTTGAAATGGGTGAAAAAAATGACGCATTTAAAGAATATTTTATTGGGGATAGTTATCTTAATATGTTGTCTACAGAAGGCATAACTATTGGTAATGTAACATTTGAACCTGGTTGTAGAAATAACTGGCATATCCATCATAAAGGTGGACAAATCTTACTTGTAACAGCAGGTGAAGGTTATTATCAAGCCTGGGGAGAACCTGCACGTAAGTTAACGAAAGGTGATGTGGTTCATATACCAGCAGAAGTCAAACATTGGCATGGTGCTACAAAAGATAGCTGGTTTACACATTTAGCGATTGAAGTTCCAGCAGAAAATAGCTCTAACGAATGGTTAGAACCCGTCGATGATGAGCAATATAGTAAGATTGAATAATAATGTTTAACGTGATTTTCCCATTTAAATGAATTAATTTTAAAACAAAATATGAATTATTTCTGTTCAGCGCATAGTGATAAAATATACAAATACTGAAATTTTATATATAATAAA
>OCLI01000149.1_pt1 | contig 15087 bp, 17 predicted proteins | sample 1481361 | NCBI WGS metagenome assembly OCLI01 (sample SAMN00990124, study PRJEB22392) | human gut metagenome
GCAAGCTGGGGAACGGGGCCCCAGCACAAAGAATTTCCGTAAGAAATTCAACAGAAATGTGCAAGCTGGGGAAACAGGGCCCCAACAAAGAGAAATGCCCAAGTATTTCAACAAAAACGTGCCCCAGTAAGGTATTTAAAAAACAATTATATTTTTATGTATAGAAATGGGAGTTATCAAAGTAGCAGGGCGTTAATTGATTTCTTTGTTGGCAAAAAGCCGAACATTATTATCAGTAAATACAAAAACCACACATCAACTAGTATTAGATGCGTGGTTTTATATATGTGTAGATAAAGTATAAAATCTCCTACAATTTTGGCATTTTAGATTTCCAAAAATGTCCTTCAGGATAATATAATTTTTCGATTTTTTGTTGTAAAACGAGTTTTTTCAATTCTTTATTAAGCAATTTTTCTGGCCATTCATAAATGGTTAATAATTCTTCCATCGTGACAAGTTGTTTTTTCTGGATATATATTTCCAATTTAGGTGGAAGTTGCTTTTCAATCGGAGTGCCCATTAATTCGTTAATAATATACGTATATATATGGTATGGATATAATCCTTCAACTTTCAGACCTTCTTCATGAATGTTCTCATTGAAGAATACAAGTGAAGGAGATTGTTCAATTTCCATTTCTCTAGCAATATGAAGATCTACTTTCAGACTTTCAGTTAATTTACTAGTTTGTAAATCCTCTTTGAACACTTCATAATCAAGCCCAGCATTTTTAATACAATTACAAATCATATCTTCTGTAATAATATCGCATTTAGGGACAATCTCATTTTGCATTAAATGTATAAAGCGTTCAGCTCTGAGCCGACCTTGTAATTCTGCAGCTTTATAAGCTAAAGCAATATTATCAAACTCTGATGTACTTTGAGCTTGGCATTTGGTCAAGACGCGTAATGAAGGATTTAGTATATGTCTTATTCTAATGTATTGATTATATTCAATTCGAAGTTTAGAAATCAATGCAGATAATTTAAAGCAATCTGAGTCAAATGGGTCAAAAAATGAATAGATTTCAATTTTGCTTACAGGTGACAGATTTGCATCTTCACGACTCTCATTGTGCATTAATTTTAATTCTTCAGCCATGTTTTTCACCTTCAATGTCTAGTTAAGCATTTACCATATGGTTCGCAGTTAAGCGAAGTCGCTCATATAAGTATTCACCAACACCGGCTGGAAATTGTGCGGCTTGGATTGCTATATACATATTTTCCAACCATGCGTCACGTTCATATGTTGTAATTTTAAATCTTAAGTGTCGCTTCTTAAGCATTGGATGTCCATGTTCAGCTGTGTATAAATTAGGACCACCCAGAAATTGCGTTAAGAATTGCTTTTGCTTTCGACTTGTTTCTTGAAAATCTCCAGGAAATAAGTGATTAATTCTGTCGTCTTGTTCTACGAGAGTATAAAAATAATCTATCATCTTGTATAGCGCTTCTTGACCTATAATGTCGTAAGGTGTTGATGTCATGTAATCACCTATTTCTTGTAATTATATATCTAATATAACATGAATTTTTACATTTAAAAGTATTTCGCCTTCCAGTACAACGCTTTAATATTTATATAATCATTGTGCTTTGTAATCGAAGAATCGCTGTACTTTGTTCTTAGGTTTAACATAGTCAATTCCACATTCTTGAAGAAAATTTAGAAAGATTTGCTTGCCTTGTTCGTAATCATTAACCTCAAATTCAAGTTCATAGTCTTCAGTTCCCAAGTATTCACTATGGTCAAGAACAAGAAGTTGATGTTTAAAGTATACTTCCATGCGATGTGTTGTTAGGGAACCTAAAATGTTTAATTCATCATCAGTTATATCGAATTGCATCAATTGATGTTGAATATCTTCAGGAAATTGTTGTAATGTCAAAGTTTTACCAATTTCAGGTATAAGATTGGTGGAATGATTATATTCTGTTAATCCAACAGTTGCAGGTACTTTTAAAGTAAGTTCATAGCTGTCATCTTTGACACGGATGCGCAAAGCACTATGGTTAGCTTTCAGTTTAAAATCGCTAGTATCTATATAAAAATTTGTTTGTGAAAAAGGCATAACATTTTGAAAATACTTTTGACGGATATCATCATATTGTGAAGCAGTTAATAACTGTTTAAATTCAATTTCGTGATTTGTTGACATGGATTGACACTCCTTTAACACATGCTGTGATAATAACATTAATATTATGCAGTAATTCATCAAAAAGTTAAAGTAAACGTGTGCGCTGGGATATTATTAAACCACTGTGGTTTCTTTTGCAAGTACTAGTTTGAAACATGTGTTATGTATGAGATTTATGTTAAAATAGTAACGAAAATAAGGAGGAACAGGCATGCGTATTTATGTAAATGAAATTAAAGTTAAAGATGATGGCATTTATTGCTACTCAGATGACCCAACAGATGGTTTGGAAGAAGTAGGACAAATGCTTGTAGATAGTGATAATTATGGATTTGCTTACATATTAGATGATGGACAGTCCTATTCATACCTCATTTTTGTAGAAGAAACATGGTCAATGTTGCATGAAAATAGAGATAAAACCATTATTGTAAATGATGATTTGAAATTAGAACATTTTCAGGAAGAATTCGATTTTATACTAGATAATATCGTTGGCAATAATAATTATGGTAAGGAGTTTGTAGCAGCAGTAGAAAAAACTTTTGAACTAGAGTGAAGCGGAGTGAAGTAATATGAATCAATGGGATCAATTTTTAACACCTTATAAGCAAGCTGTAGATGAATTAAAAGTAAAACTTAAAGGATTACGTAAGCAATATGAAGTTGGAGAACATGCATCGCCCATTGAATTTGTCACCGGCCGTGTTAAGCCAATTACTAGTATAATCGATAAAGCGAATAAGAGAGGTATACCCTTTGATCGCTTGCAACAGGAAATGTATGATATCGCTGGATTAAGAATGATGTGTCAATTTGTAGATGATATTGATGTTGTTGTTAAGATGTTACGACAAAGACAGGATTTTAGAGTGATTGAAGAGCGTGACTATATTAATAATACAAAACAAAGTGGCTATCGTTCGTATCATGTAATTATCGAATATCCAATTGAGACATTAGATGGTCAGAAAAAGATTTTAGCTGAAATTCAAATTCGTACTTTAGCGATGAATTTCTGGGCTACGATCGAACACACATTACGTTATAAATATGATGGCGATTATCCAGATGAGATACAGCACCGATTAGAACGTGCTGCTGAAGCGGCTTATTTACTTGATGAAGAAATGTCTGAAATTAAAGAAGAAATACAAGAAGCACAAAAATATTATTCACAAAAACGAGCTAAAAAACATGATAATAATTAATGAGGTGTAAAGTAATGCGTTATACGATTCTATCCAAAGGTGACTCGAAGTCGAATGCATTAAAGCATAAAATGATTAGTCATATGAAGGACTTTCACATGACACAGAATGATGAGAATCCAGAAATAGTTATATCTGTTGGTGGAGATGGTACTTTACTTCAAGCATTTCATCAATACAGTCATATGCTTTCCCAAGTCGCTTTTGTAGGGGTGCACACTGGTCACTTAGGATTTTATGCTGATTGGTTACCTCATGAAGTGGAAAAATTAATTATAGAAATTAATAATTCTGAGTTTCAAGTCATTGAATACCCATTATTAGAAATGATTGTACGCTATAATGATAATGGTTATGAGACGCGTTACTTGGCATTGAATGAAGCAACGATGAAAACGGATAATGGCTCTACACTGGTTGTTGATGTTAATATTCGTGGTAAACATTTTGAACGCTTTAGAGGAGATGGTTTGTGTATCTCTACACCATCTGGGTCTACTGCTTATAATAAGGCGTTGGGAGGGGCATTAATTCATCCTTCCCTTGAAGCAATTCAAATTGCTGAAATTGCCTCAATCAATAATAGAGTATTCCGTACGGTCGGTTCACCACTTGTCTTGCCTAAGCACCATACATGTTATATCACACCTGTAAACCATGATACAATTCGTACAACCATTGATCATGTCAGCATTAAACATAAAAATGTCAGCGGTATTCAATATAGAGTTGCCAATGAAAAAGTAAGGTTTGCTCGTTTTAGACCTTTCCCATTTTGGAAACGTGTCCATGATTCCTTTATTGAAAGTGATGACGAACGATGAGATTCACTTATGCAATCAAATCACCTGATGTACTAAAGTCATTTTTACAACAACAAGGTTTTTCCAAGAAAACGACAAGCGCCATTAAACAAAATGGCGCTTTACTTGTTAATCATGAGCCGGTCACAGTGCGTTATCAATTGCAACCGGGAGATAAGCTCACGATTATTTTGCCTACTGAAATTCCAAGTGCTAATTTACAAGCCTTTCACCATCCACTTGATATTGTTTACGAAGATGATTATCTATTAATCGTATGTAAACCGAGTTTACAAAATTGTGCACCATCGAGGGAGCATCCACATGAAAGTTTAATTGAACAAGTGATAGCTTATTGTCACGAGAATGATAATGATTTTACACCACATATTGTGACAAGACTGGATCGTAATACCACAGGTTTAGTGTTATTAGCTAAACATGGTCACATTCATCATCTCTTGTCACATATCAAAATAAACAAGCGTTATATAGCACTGTGTCATGGCGCAACTCAGCCAGAAGGAATTATAGAAGCGCCTATAGCCCGTGCAAATGATAGTATTATTACGCGGCAAGTTTCATCCACTGGTAAGTATGCTAAATCAACTTATCGAACGCTTAATAGCAAACAAAACGTTAGTTTATGTGAAGTTACATTACATACAGGACGCACACATCAAATCCGTGTACATTTTCAATACATTGGACATCCTTTGATAGGAGATGCGTTATATGGTGGAAATCATGATATGATTCACAACCATTGTTTGCAATGTACGGCATTACAATTTAAGCATCCTATTTTGCATAAAACGATATCAATAACTATTGATTATAAACAACTAATATGCCTGTATAACATGCTATAATAAACCAGTAATGGAGGTGTTCCAATTGTCTTTGGAGATAGAGAAAGCGGACAATAATCAACATGCGGTATATAACCAATCACTACTAGATGAATTATTAAATAACAATGATATTGATGATTTTAGAAAAGAATTTCTCGCAATGCATTCATATGAGCAAAGCGAGTATTTTGAGGATAGCGATAATGTTATTAGACATAAAATATTTCAATTGTTATCACCTCAAGAAGTTGCTGGATTTTTCGATCAATTAGAAATAGATGATGAGGATTATGAGCAATTATTCGACACAATGAATGCACAATATGCAAGTAAAGTTTTAGAAGAAATGTCCTACGATAACGCGGTAGATATATTAAATGAGTTATCAAAACCCAAAGTAGCAAGTTTGCTGACATTGATGAATAAAGACGATGCCAATGAGATTAAGGCATTACTGCATTATGAAGAAGATACAGCCGGCGGGATTATGACGACGGAATATATATCATTAGAGGCTGAAACACCAGTTAAAGAAGCATTGATGCTTGTCAAATCACAAGCTCCTGATGCAGAGACCATCTATGTTATTTTCGCAACGAATGTAGAAGGACAATTGGTTGGTGTTCTATCATTACGTGACTTAATTGTTTCTGAAAATGATGCTTATATAGAGGACATTATGAGTGAGCGTGTAATTAGTGTGAACGTTGCAGACGACCAAGAGCATGTTGCACAAAAAATGAGAGACTATGATTTTATTGCGTTACCAGTTGTTGATTATCAGGACCATCTGCTTGGGATCATAACTATTGACGATATTTTAGATGTTATGGATGAAGAAGCTAGTGAAGACTATTCTCGTTTGGCCGGTGTTTCTGACATTGATTCAACGAATGATTCAATTGTAAAAACAGCAGCAAAACGTTTACCTTGGCTCATTATTTTAACATTTTTAGGTATGATAACAGCTACCATTTTAGGCAATTTTGAAGATACTTTATCTAAAGTTGCTTTATTAGCAGCATTTATTCCAATTATCAGCGGGATGTCAGGAAATTCAGGCACTCAATCACTAGCCGTTTCAGTTCGGAATATTTCGACAGGAGAGATTGATGAACAAAGTAAGTTTAGAGTTGCATTACGTGAAGCGGGGAGTGGCATGTTATCTGGTTCGGTTTGCGCTATCATCTTATTTCTAATTATCGTTGTTGTTTTCAAACAGCCGTTTTTAGCTTTAATTGTTGCAGCAAGTTTAACTATAGCTATGACGGTTGGTACTTTAGTAGGTTCCATGATTCCATTATTAATGATTAAAATAAACATCGATCCTGCAGTAGCAAGCGGTCCGTTTATTACTACAATTAATGACATTGTTAGTATGTTAATTTATTTCGGATTAGCAACATCATTTATGTCATATTTAACTTAGGGGGGCGCATATGGAGTTTTTCTCACTTGTAATTGTTGTCGTAGCGGCATTTTTTACGCCGATATTAGTAAATCGTTTAAATATTAGTTTTTTACCTGTTGTTGTAGCAGAAATTTTAATGGGAGTGATTATTGGGAATTCTTTTCTAAATTTGAAAAGGATAGCATGCTCAATATTTTATCAACGCTTGGCTTTATCTTTTTAATGTTTTTAAGTGGTCTTGAGATTGATTTTTCAGCCTTTAAAAAAGACACACGCAATCGTCAGGGGCAAAGTCAAGAGGATAAAAATGTGCCTAGCCATTTAAATATGGCGTTAACTGTTTTTATCTTTATTATGATTATTTCTATTGTTTTAGCTTATGCTTTTAAATGGCTAGGTTTAGTTGATGATGTGCTATTGATGATTATTATTATTTCGACAATTTCTTTAGGTGTTGTCGTGCCAACGCTAAAGGAAATGAATATTATGCGCACGACGATTGGACAGTTTATTTTATTAGTAGCAGTATTAGCAGACTTGTTTACTATGGTGTTATTGACAGTATACGGTGCATTAAATGGTCAAGGTGGCGGTTCGATATGGTTATCAGCGATTTTAGTTGTTTTTACCGCTATTTTTTATATTATTGGTATTCTGTTCAAACATATGTCCTTTTTACAAAAATTAATGTCAGGTACAACACAAATTGGAATCCGTGCGATTTTTGCATTAATTATTTTATTAGTAGCATTGGCTGAAGGCGTGGGTGCTGAATACATTTTAGGTGCGTTTTTAGCTGGTGTCGTAGTTTCATTACTTAAACCCGATGAGGAGCTTGTGCAAAAATTAGATTCATTTGGTTATGGCTTTTTTATACCGATATTTTTTATTATGGTTGGTGTAGATTTAGACATACCATCACTTATTAAGGAACCCGCTTTATTGATTATTATACCGGTATTGATAGGTGCATTTTTAATATCAAAACTCTTACCAGTATTATTTATTCGACGATGGTTTGATACGAAAACAACCATTGCGTCAGCATTTTTACTCACTTCAACATTGTCATTAGTTATTGCGGCGGCGAAGATAGCAGAACAGCTAAAAACGATATCGTCAGAGACATCTGGTATTTTAATCCTCAGTGCCGTGATTACTTGTGTCTTTGTACCTGTTGTTTTTAAAAAATTATTCCCAATTCCAGATGAAGTTAATCGACGTATTGAAGTGGCGCTCATTGGGAAAAATCAACTAACCATACCAATTGCACAAAATCTAACATCACAGCTTTACAATGTGTCTTTATATTTTAGAAAAGATTTAAGTGATCATCGTCATTTGGCTGATAGTATTACTGTACTAGAAATCAATGATTATGACGAGGCGATATTAACTCGATTAGGTTTATTTGATAATGATATTGTCGTATGTGCAACCAATGATGATGAGATCAATCGTCGTGTTGCGATGATGGCAGAAGAACACGGTGTTAATCGAGTGATTTGTCGTTTAGAGACAATGACTGATGACGTGGGAATGAAAAATTCTGGCATAGAAATATTCAGCAACTTTTTAAGCAATAAAATTTTTCTTAAAGGACTTATTGAAACACCCAATATGCTTAATTTACTAAGCAATGTGGAAACATCTTTATATGAAATTGAGATGTTAAATCATAAATATGAAAATCTAGAATTGCGTAATTTCCCATTTGGTGGCGATGTTATCTTTGTACGCATAATTAGAAATAATGAGTCTATCGTGCCACATGGTGATACACAGTTGCGTTATAAAGATCGTTTAATTGTAACAGGGTCTAAGGAATATGTAGATGAACTTAAAGGCGAGTTAGAATTTTATTATTAAGGGAGTGAAAATGTTACTCAATGTGAATTTGTAGTCCCGGCCCGGCAAGGTTGACTAGGATTGAAAAAACGTGGTATCAATGTATTTTCAATCCAGTCAACTACTGCCAATATTTAGTTTTAGCTTAAAACATAATGATGTCTCAGGCTCAGGAACATACATGTTACACCACAAGTATCGAGGGCATTAAAACACTTTATTAGACACTAGAAATAGTGTTAAAATGTTGTATGATGCATAGAAGAGAGAGTTATGTATATAAAAAACGAAACAAGGAGATAGTTTAAATGTTAAATCTTGAAAATAAAACGTTTGTCATTATGGGTATTGCAAATAAACGCAGTATTGGGTTTGGCGTAGCTAAAGTATTAGATAAGTTAGGCGCAAAGTTGGTATTTACATACCGTAAAGAACGCAGCCGTAAAGAATTAGAAAAATTATTGGAACAATTAAATCAAAATGATCCAAAATTGTATCAAATTGATGTGCAAAAAGACGAAGATGTTATTAAAGGTTTTGCTAAAATTGGTGAAGAAGTAGGCAATATTGATGGCGTTTATCATTCAATTGCCTTTGCAAATATCGAAGATTTACGTGGTCGCTTCTCTGAAACATCACGTGAAGGTTTCTTATTAGCTCAAGATATCAGTTCATATTCATTAACACTTGTAGCGCATGAAGCTAAAAAAATTATGCCTCATGGCGGTAGTATTGTGGCAACAACATATCTTGGTGGCGAATTTGCCGTTCAAAATTATAATGTGATGGGTGTAGCTAAAGCAAGTTTAGAAGCGAATGTTAAGTATTTAGCGCTAGACCTTGGGCAAGATAACATCCGTGTAAATGCGATTTCTGCTGGCCCAATTCGCACACTTAGTGCTAAAGGCGTAGGTGGTTTCAATACAATTTTGAAAGAGATTGAGGAACGCGCACCTTTACGTCGTAATGTAGATCAAGAAGAAGTCGGTAAGACAGCAGCATATTTACTTAGTGACTTATCTAGTGGTGTGACAGGTGAAAATATTCATGTAGATAGTGGATTCCACGCGATTAAATAATGATATTTTATTGAACACCGTTTGCATACCATAAATATATGGTAAGACACGGGGCCCCAACAAAAAGAATTTCGATAAGAAATTCCACAAGCTCAGGAAGTTGGGGTGGGCCTCAACAAAGAGATGTTTGAAATGAAAGCCAACAAACAAAGCGAGTTGGGGTAGCAAAAGAAAGCTGTTTCTTAAGAAAGCAAACCAACAATATAAAATGTTTTAAATAAGCCAGTAAATGAGTTTAAATACAACCCATTTACTGGCTATTTTTCTAGGAATGATTGTCCAGTTTCTTCTTTAGTTTGAAAACATTACACTGCTCTTATTAATCTTTAACGTCACTATTGGCTTTATCCATAATACGAGTGCGGTACTTAAAGATGTTGCTCGCGACTGTTTTCAACACTGCGTATAATGGAACTGCGATAAGTATGAGTGTAAATCCACCTAAATCGCCAGCTGCTAAAATAACGACGATAATTGTTAATGGGTGAATGCTTAACGATTTACCCATTACATTTGGTGTAATGACATTACCTTCAAGTTGTTGTGCAATTAATGTGACTATACAAACCCAGATAAATGTTGTAGGGCTATCGATAATTCCTAAAATGCCAGCTGGTGCGAATGACAACCATGGGCCTAAGAAAGGAATTAAGTTAGCAACACCAGCAAATAATACGAGTAAAGGTGTGTATGGTAATCCGATAATTGTATAACCGATATATAAGATGATTCCTAGGATAACACTAACGGTAACCTGTCCTTGGATGTATGATTTTAATGTAAAGTTTAAATCCTGTAATAAACCTACAGCAAAAACTTTACGCTCTCCTTTGAAAAATTTAGCCACAGCTGGAATAAACTTTTCATGATCTTTTAACATATAAATTAAGAAGAACGGTACCATAACCAACAAGAAGATAGTAGAAATAAATGAAGTAATATAACTTAAAGAGTTGGCTAATACATCAGATACGCCATCTCCTAAAGACTTCACAGTATTATTAATACGAGTAGTCACATCACTAGGTAATTTATCCATTTGTTTTAGTGAGAAATTAATAATTCTTTCAACGTCATTTTGAATAGTTGGAATAGCATGAATTAAGCTATTAACATTTGAAATGATGATAGGTGCGATAAATGCAACAACAACTGCAACAATTGCAATCAAAGCAATAAAAATTGTTGTAATACTTGCCCATCTAGGGAAGCCAAATTTTTCCAATAATGTTTGAAATGGTAAACAAATATAAAATAGAAAACCACTTAGTATAAATGGAAGAAACACTGAACCAATGATGGTAGCAATTGGTGTGAATACGCTATGTACCTCCATAATTAATTTTATCAGTAAGAACAGAATTAATAATGCAACACCCGTTCTAAACCACACTTTATTAAGCATATGCTTAAGTCCTCCTAAATTTCATCATTCAATATATTTAAGTATATATCAAAACTTGTAACGACAAAAGTTATTTTAAATATAAACACAAATAAACAATTCAAGTTGAAGCCAAGATATTTTTTAAATGAACTTATCATTACTGTATTTTTCAAATCTTATTTTAAAAGTGAAAATCTCTTGTTACAATATGAATACGATAACTAGGGGGCCAGTCCAAATGTTAGATTTTAAGCCAGGTAAAATTAATAAACATATTTTACATAGTGTTATATTACAAAGAGATATTACGTTATCTATATATTTACCCGAAACATATACTAATTTATCAAAATACCAAGTAATCATTTGCTTTGATGGGCTCGATTTTCTTAGATTTGGTCGTATTCAAAGAGACTATGAACGCTTAAGACAAAATGAACAAATCCATCCAGCCATAATCGTAGGCTTTAACTATGAAGATGTAGATAAGCGACGTGCTGAGTTTCATCCACAAGGTCAACGCAGTTCACAGACGATTCAAGCTGTAGGTAAAGAGTTGTTACCGTTTATAGATCAAACATTCCCAACATATAAAGTGGGTAACGCGCGATTATTAATAGGAGATAGCTTAGCCGGAAGTATTGCATTAATGATTGGGCTTACTTATCCGACAATATTTAGTCAAGTTGCCATGTTAAGTCCGATGTATGATGACTCAATTAGAGCACGCTTTGAAGCATGTCAACAACGTGATCAGTTGACGTTATGGCAAGCAATTGGATTGGAAGAGGAAGATTTCAAGTTACCAACGACAGGAGCGCCAGCCAATTTTCTAACACCAAATCGAGAATTGTCGGCACTAATAAAGCGTTATGGTATGTCACACGAATATGTGGAATTTGATGGCGGACATAATTGGAAATCCTGGAAACCAATGTTAGAGGATATTTTGAAATATTTCTTAAAGGTCGAAGAATAAGAAGATTTATAATATGCATAGATTACCAATGGGGCGTATCACAGGCAACACGATTGTTGATCAAAAAGCAGTTTGTTACAAGAAAGGTAGCGGGACTACGAATTTATTAGAATTCTGCCTCGCTCCGCGGCAAGAGTGACTAAGGTGGAAAAGCTTGATATAAGCATATTTTTAATACAGTCTATTCATATATAGTTTAGAGCTTAAAACGTAATTATGTTTTAAGCTCTAAATAGCTAGATTCATGCCAATAAAAATAATTCATATAATGAAATAATTTTTATTGTGCATTTAAGCTTATTTTTAAAGTTTTATAAAGCTTGTGCCGTCGGACGGATGATGATTTCATTAATTGAAGTTTCCACAGGTGTATCAATTGCAAATTGAATCGTACGTGCAACTTGTTCAGGTGGAATAGCTAGATTTGAGTAGAAGTCTTTAAGATTGTCTTTAATTTCTTGATCACTACCCTGTTGTGGTAATTCAGTTTGTACAGCTCCAGGTGAAATAACAGTTACACGTATATTTGATTGTACGCTTGCTTCCTCTTGTCGTAATGCTTCACTTGCTGCCCATACACCAAACTTAGTAGCTGAATATACACCTGTTGTTGCGCCAGATTGGTGTGCAGATAATGAAGCAATATTGATAATATGACCTGATTGTTGCTTACGCATAGTAGGTAAGGCAGCATCTATACCATATAAAGTTCCTTTTAAGTTAACATCAATCATTTGATCCCATTCTTCAACCAAACCTTTTGAAAATTCAGACAATGGCATTAGTCCTGCATTATTAATCCATACATCAATTTTTTTATAGTTTTCTAATGTCACTTGAGCTACTTTTTTACTTTCTTCTAGTTTTGATACATCTGCAGTAACATAGATGGCTTGACCACCATCATTTCTAATATCATTAACTAATTGAACCAAACGTTCCTTACGTCGCGCAGCAATTACTAAAATATTACCAGCTTTAGCTAACATTTTGGCAGTTGCTTCTCCTATACCACTACTTGCTCCTGTGATTACAATTACTTTTGACATATGTTAATCGTCTCCTTTTTCATCTTTCCTTAGGGCTACATAAGCCTCATAGCGTGCTTTTTCTGTATAACCATTTTTTTGTAGTTCTGCTAAATGTTGATGGATTTGTATCTTTTTGACTAGATATTCACGAGTAGATATAAGTTCATTAATTTGTGTATCCAATTTAGTTAAAGTGTTATTCAAAAGTTGAGTTGATAATTGATGATTGTGAAATTCTTTCATAATTTGTTTGATATCTTGTAATGACATACCAACATTTCGATAATGTGCAATCGCCATAAGCGTATCCATAGTTATTTCATTAAAAATACGAATACCTTGCTTATTTCTAGGTATATTAATTAAACCTTCTTTTTCGTAAAAACGTATAGTGTGTGGTGAAAGTCCAGTCTCATTAGATACTTCTTTGATTGTCTTCATTGAATCTCCTTTCCAACATATCTTAACCATAAACCCTTAGAGTAACTCTAAGTCAAGCTTTAAGTATAATGAAATTATAAAGGTGGTAGAGGGACTACGAAATCATTATGAATTCTGTCTCGCTCAGCGGCAAGAGTGACTAAGGTGAAAAAGCTTGATATAATCGTATTTTTAATACAGTTAACTACTGCCAATACAGAGATCAAAGCTCAAAATATAATTATGTCCCAGACTTAATAATATTATTAGTCAAAAATAATTAATTATTTATTTTTAAGTAACGGTTTTCATGTGATTTTGATATAATAGAGCTATGTAAAACAAAGGAGGGGTAACAATGATTTTAGGATTAGCATTGATTCCATCAAAATCATTTCAAGATGAGGTGAACGCATACCGTAAACGTTATGATACTCATTACGCTCAAATTAAACCTCATATCACAATCAAGGCGCAATTTCATATTAATGAAACGGAATTAGATTCAGTTAAACAAGATATTAAAGCTAGAATTAGTGATATTGCACCTATTGATGTACATGTGACAAAAGCATCAAGTTTTAAGCCAACTAATAATGTTATCTACTTTAAAGTTGCGAAAACAGATGAATTAGAAAAATTATTTAAACAATTTAATACAGATGCTTTTTATGGTATAGCTGAACATGCATTTGTCCCACACTTTACTATCGCTCAAGGTTTATCAAGCCAAGAGTTTGAAGATATTTATGGACAAGTTAAATTAGCAGGGGTAGACCATAAAGAAGTTATTGAAGCATTATCACTCTTAGAATATGACAATCAAGAAGATAAGTGGAATGTTATTGATACATTTCAATTTTAAACAATATGAATAAAAGATACTGTATGATGCACAGTCTAGTCATCATACAGTATCTTTTTTTAATGCGTATGTTTATTTGATTTAACGAAAAACGTGCCATAGAAAAATGCTAGAAATAGGAATACTATAGCTGAAAAGTAAAATGCATTATTCAAACTGTTTGTGAATTGAGTGATAAGACCGCCAAATAGTGGACCTATCATCGAACCAAAACCTTGCACACTATTAAAAACGCCCCATGTTTCTTCTTGCTCTTCGGGATTAATTTGTCCTGCCATAAATGTATTCCAAGCAGGGAGTAATAAACCATACATAAGGCCAATAAATAACGCAATTAACCACACAATCATGATGTTTGTGACTAATGACAGCCAGAAAATAAATGCTGTGTATAGTACAAAGCCAAAAATGATAATGCTATACATAAAGTTACGGCTATTATTGTCAATCATTTTAGATAAGAACAGCATAGAAAAGGCGCAGGCCAATCCACCAATTACAATAGCAACGGTATATTCTATGGTTGTTACTTTGACAACTTTTGTCGCATACGTCGGTAAAATAGGAACGAGTGCTGAAACTGCTGCACCTTGGAGTAAAATACCAGGAAACAACACAAGATGTCGTTTCATAACGTTTATAATTTGACCGATTTGTTCTTTAACTGGCTTAGTATTGTAATTAGTTAATTGAATATTAACAAAGTAATACATAACCCAAGCAACAATGACAACTAAAGACATCATAAAGGCAAAGCGAGTAGGGTGCAATTTAACAAGCACATTCATAAACGCCCAACCAACGAGCAACCCAGAGAGCCATGCAAAATAAACATAACCCATTTGTTTGCCACGTTTATTTTCCTCTACACTTGATAACATGATAACCCAGATTGGGCTAACAGCGATACCGAGCATAATCGCTGATAAGATAATGATAATAGGGTTTGCTGGAACCCAAATCACTAAAAATAAACTAATAAAAGCGAGGAAAAAGCCTGCTGTTAGCACAAGCTTTGCTCCCCATTTTTTTAGTAGAAAACCTATAAC
>OCLI01000166.1_pt1 | contig 14137 bp, 11 predicted proteins | sample 1481361 | NCBI WGS metagenome assembly OCLI01 (sample SAMN00990124, study PRJEB22392) | human gut metagenome
GAGCTGCAAACAGAGACCCTAACGCTTTCACTAATCCTGATAAATTTAATATTTATAGAAATTCTGAAAGTAGCAAGCCATTCACCACTCATTCTCAAAGTTTATCATTTGGAGCAGGAATCCATACATGCGTTGGTGCATCTTTCTCGTTAATTCAATTAGAAATGGTGGCAAATATTTTATTAAAACGATTAAAAAATATAAAATTAAAATCCATGCCTCTTGAAGAAAAAGGAATATATACTAGAGGACCTAAATCAATGATAATTAATTTTGATTAATTACAAATTGTAGACAAACCTACTTTGAAAAAGGTTGGTTTGTCTTTTTATGATTTTTAAAATATATTTAATAATCCAATAGATTCTTACAAACTTTGTTAATAGCCTTCACCAGCAATATATCGTATAAGTTTTTATTACATCAAAATCGAGACTGAAGCATAGAAATTTTGTTTTCTGAGAATTATATTATCACTAATACGAAGGTATAAGTAGTAATAAAAAGTTGAACATTAACATCACAAAAAAGCTTTTCAACAAAGAAACCCAAAACAGAGAAATGCTCCTCACGTGTATACGAACAATACGAGTTCGGTTAAATGATACAATTCGCAAAAATTTGAGGTACAATTTTCGCGAATTGCTCGTTTCAACTCAAGTCATCAACATTTTTGTCTCGACCTCGTCTTTATGGATGACTAACGATTAACGTGAGTTGTCCATCAAATTCGACGTCATAATCATCAGCTGTGATAATAAAATGACTGCCTTTGTTAATTGGCCATTGTTCTCCATCTATAGCTACAATACCTTGTCCATCTATCACAGATACTAGACAATAAACATGTGGTTTCTCATATGGTAACGTGCCATCAATTTCCCATTTATCTACTGTAAAGAATGCGTTTGACACAAACTGTGTCATTGACTGGCCGTGCTTGATACTATGTATCGGCACCGTATTAGAATTTTTCGTTTCAAGATCAATAACCGCCTTACTCTGTTCCAAATGAAGTGCACGTAGTTGTCCATTTTTATCTTTGCGATCATAATCATAAATACGATAGGTCGTGTCTGAAGATTGTTGTGTTTCTAGAATCGTTATCCCGGCCCCAATGGCATGTACAGTTCCAGCCGGCACATAGAAAAAATCACCTGCTTTAACCGGAACGTGTTTAAATAACGTGTCAAAGTCTCGTGCATCAATCTTCTGGGCTAACTCAATTTGATTATCTGCATGAACACCATAAATAATTTCTGCACCTTCCTTAGCACTGATAATATACCAGCACTCTGTCTTACCATACTCGCCTTCGTGTGCTAAAGCGTAGGCATCATCCGGATGAACTTGCACAGATAATTTATCATTAGCATCCAAAATCTTTGTTAACAGTGGAAATTGGCTGCGTTGATCTTCTCCAAATAATGCGCGATCTTCATCCCATACTTGCGTCAAAGTCTTTCCTTTATGCGGTCCGTTTTCAATAATGTTCGGACCATTTGGATGTGCTGAAATCGCCCAACATTCACCAGTAGTATGACTTGGAATATCATAATTAAATTGTTGTTGTAAGGCACGACCTCCCCAAATGCGTTCTTGAAAAACTGGTTGTAAAAATAACACCATGTCCTGACGCCTCCTTTATAGTTGTTGTAACATGTGATATATATCTGCTGTTGATGCTGCTTCAATAAATTGTTTACGTGTAGCATCGTCCATTAAGGCTCTTGATAAACGTTGTAACAACTTCAAATGTGTATCATTACTATGATTTGGCACAGCTATTAAGAAAATAATTTGTGGTAATGAACCATCTAGACTATCCCACTTTACACCTGTTTGATGCTGTAATACTGCCACAACAGGTTCTTTAACTGCAGCTGACTTGGCATGTGGAATCGCCACGTTCATTCCTATTGCAGTTGTCGCTTCGGCTTCCCGCGCTACAATAGCATCTTTTAAAGTTAAACAATCATTAATATAGCCATGTTTATCCAATTGCTGAATAAGGCAATCTATTGCTTCATCACGCGTCATAGGTGTTTGGACACGTTCAATCAACTCTTGATGAAAGATTTGTTGTTCAGCAGTATTTTTATTGTCAAGATTTTCATTTACTGACGATTGTGGAGGCGTAGTAACTTCTGTGGCTAACGTTGTTTTTGCCTGTGTTTCATCAACATTAATGGCAGGCGTTTTACGTTTTAACAATAATACAGTCAGCGTTGTCACGATACTACCAACAATGACTGCTATAAAGAACCAAACAATATGGTCGATACCTCCAAGTACTGCTACAATCGGACCACCGTGCGCGACACGGTCACCCACACCACCTAAAGCTGCAATCACTGCTGCCACCATTGCGCCAAACATATTGGCTGGGATAATACGCAATGGATCTTGTGCTGCAAATGGAATTGCACCCTCAGTAATACCAAATAATCCCATTGTAAATGACGCTTTACCCATTTCTTGTTCTGATTGATTAAATTTATGTTTTTGGAAAAATGTAGCTAGACCTAAACCTATCGGCGGTGTACACACAGAAACTGCGACCATTCCCATAACCGTATAATTGCCTTCAGCGATCAAAGCCGAACCGAAAAGAAAAGCTACTTTATTAACTGGGCCACCCATATCAAAGGCAATCATTGCACCAATGACTAGTGCTAAGATAATGATATTTGTACCTTGCATACCTTTTAGCCAAGTGGTTAACACACTAAAAATACTCGAGATTGGCCCTCCGATAACAAAAATAAAAATTAAACCGACAACCAATGAAGCTAATATCGGAATAATAATAATTGGCATAATTGGTGCCATCGCTTTTGGAACTTTAACCTGTTTAATCCATTTAGCAACATAACCAGCAATGAACCCTGCAACAATGCCACCAAGAAAACCGGCACCTGCAGCACTACCATAGAAACTACCATCCGCTGCGATAGCACCACCAATCATCCCGGGTACTAAACCTGGTTTATCTGCGATACTATATGCAATATATCCAGCTAAAATCGGTACCATAAATCCAAATGATAATTTTCCTATATTTTCAATTGATTTCCAAAATGTACCATCATGCACCACTAGGCCTTTAGATGATGTTTCTCCGCCTAACGTCAAAGCAATCGCTATCAGCAATCCACCTACAACTATAAATGGCACCATAAATGACACACCATTCATTAGATGTTGATAGACCATTTGCACGCCACTTTTTTTATTTTCATCATCTACCACATCATGTTCGTTTGTTTCACCGTGATGATGATAAATTTTAGCGTCATGATCAATGATACGTTGAATTAATGCTTGTGGATGATGAATGCCTTCGCGCACATTTTCATTAATTAATCGTTTACCATGAAACCGAGCCAAATCAACTTGTCTATCAGCTGCAATAATAATGCCATCTGCCTCACGTATCTCCTTGGCAGTTAACACATTTTCTGCTCCCACGCCGCCCTGTGTTTCAACTTTAATATCAACACCCATCTCTTTAGCTGCTTGTTCTAATTTTTCTTGAGCCATATATGTATGAGCAATTCCATTCGGGCAAGATGTAATCGCTAATATTTTCATTTCAATCACGCTCCTCAACTTAAATTGTAAGCGATAACATTAAGGCATTAAAAAAGATAATTGCCACTAGTACCGGCAATTATCCTTGTATTAATCCGAAAATTTCTTGTTTAAATGCAACTTCGTCTAAGCGACTCAAGTGTTCTACAGCTGAATCATCTAATTGAGCTAGTACGTGCATCAGTTGCTTATTCATGTGTATATCTTGAGGTGTAATGGCTAAGAAAAAGACTAACTTGACCTCATGTTCTTGCCAATAAAAACCCTCACTATGTTTAAAAATTAGAACATGTGACTTTAGCACCTTGTCTGGATCTCCATGTGGCATTGTTACACCATGTCCAATATAGGTGGATGATGCTTTCTCACGTAATAATGCTGTATGAATGTAATCCTCTTGCACTGCATGACATGCCATTAAAATATCATGTGCACGATCAAATAACTCAGGCAAACTTTGATATGACTTAGCTGTAATCACTTTAATAGGAATTGAACTCATATCATGGGAGGTTATGGTTGGATTAAGCTTTTGCTTAACCAATGATTGAATTTGATGTTGATCCTTTTCTGATAATAATGGAGATATCTTTATGACATCAACATATGATGGTACCTCAACATCTATATCATGTGTCATCACTAAAACGTCCACACCTTCAAATGAATAAGTAGCCAAATCATCATACTGAAGCGTATCTTGCACTTTAATATGTCGATTTAATGTTGTTAATTTCGTTTCTAATAGTTGAGAAATACCTAAGCCATAGTAGCAACAAATAACCATATGAACACGCGTCACTTCATTTCGATCAATGGATGCTTGAAAATGAATGGTTAAAAAGGCAATTTCATCTTCACTCAGCGTAATATCCGCTCTTTGCGACAGTGTTTGAACAATGTCAAATAATACATTAAAGACATATGGGTAGAGCGTTTTGATTTCACTCGTCAATGGATTATTCATATACACTTCTTTTATAATCCTCAAATACGTACGACTAAAATGTTCCGTTAGATTGTCTTTTAAAATAACATCTTGACTAAATGGAATATGCATCTTTGCTTCCATTTTTAAAATTAATTGTTGAATATAACTATCAATAAATAGTTTTTCGAACGTTAGCTCAAACTTATTAAAATGATAACCGATGAAAAAAGAGAATAGTTGGCTTGTATCATCATTTAAGTCATAGCCTAAACGATGATTAATTTCTTCAATAATTCCTCGTGAAATCACTAAGGCTTCTTCATTTAAATGCCAAGACTGTGCATTCGACTGATGTCTTTTCATAATTAAAATAAGATGGATCATCAATTGTTCTATTTGTATGTCGGATGTAGATAGTTGCTCCGCTTGTAAATTAGTTTTAAAAATCTGACGTATTGTACAAACATGTGCTTCGGGTAGTTCATTCAGAATCAAATCTTCCACACGTACATGCTGTGTTGCTAACTGATTCAAATGTAAAATTGCATTATTTATTGCAGTTTCACTACCTTCTACAATAATACCTTTTCTTTTTTTAATATGTATATCTACTTCAAACTTGTCACACCACATGCGCAAACGCTCTAAATAATCCAATAATTCACGCTTTGTGAAACAAAATTGTTGTTCCAAATCTGTCAGAGTTACGATGGTATGATGCATCAACAATCGATAACCCAGCTGCACTAGATGGTTACTATCCTGCAAAGAAAATCTTTGAAGAGCCGCTTCGATATCTTCAATCGTGTAACGCGCCGTATTAAGCGTATATCCTTTAGCCTTTACACTTATAATCAGTTCTGCTAACAGTGACATATTTACAATTTTAATATCATTTCGTGCCGTCCGATTCGATACATTTAAATACGTTGCAATCTCATCTGACGTTAAATAACTCGATTGATTATTTAAAAATAACTGTACTAATTTCAATTGTCGATCAATCATCATTCACCCTACTCTCTATCTCAGGATTCGTTGTTGTTTAATGAGCAACCGTTTTCAAATACTTATTGTAGCCTGGAACAAAACGGAAAGCAATGAAGGATCTAGTAATATTTATATAGGTCTCAACACAAAATAATAGCACAAAGATGGTTTGATATTAGAAATCATCTTTGTGCTTCTTACGACGAGAGCGGGACAGAATTCATAATAAATTCGTAGTCCCGCCCTCTATTAAAAATTTCGTTTATTATTATTTCGTTGTTGAAAATACCGTATTACTAAAATTTTCGCCCTATTATTTTCTGTTATAAGATCATCATTGATAAATGCTAGAATACCTGTACTAATCAAGCAATAAACACACTGTGCATATGGTAATACGATTTAAAAATATTGGACTTCCACCTGTAATATATGAAATACATACCATTATGCTCATCATAAAGGTTAATATAAGCAGACCCAGCTTTTTCTTCTTATGCGGATGGGAAAAAAGATGCATTCGTATCATATGAAGTTTGCTAAATATACATGCAATTTCTTCGTACATATTCCCTTCAAAATCATAGTATCTATAATGAATACATTTATAAAGTGCTCGTAATGGATAATCTACATTTTTTGAAGCAAGTTCCTTATTTATATCTTCTACTGTATCTAACCTTAATTTGTTTTCATAAAATTTTCTATTTAAACCTCTCTTGATAAACCATCTACCTTGCAAATCCCTGTAAATTATAAAAAAGTTTAAGCATGTCTGTATTAATACGATCCATACCATTATATTTGATAATATCAATGCACATACGATAGCAATTAGCATAATTTCCAAAAAATCATTCTTTAAATTTAGCAGTATTTTTATTTCTATAGCTAATGGAAAGCAAAAAATACCAATGATAACAATTGAATTCAAAAAGAACATAAAATAGTAGTCCCATTTCTTTTCAAAATCAAGAAACTTGAGCATGAATTTAACCGTGCTTTTCAAAATTGCTAGCATGTTCTTGCCTCCAGTAATTTTATTCCATGTTTTAATCTTTATATATACGTAGATGTCTTATTGACATAACCTATGATGCTATTATTAGTAACATTCTAGCATATCTCATTTTATATTTTTTATTATATGTATTCAGCACCCCAACTTGCGTTGCCTGGTGAATTTCTTCTCGAAATTCTCTTTGCTGGGGCCCCTGTCCTTCATTACTTTCATATCTTATTAAGCTATGATACGTTAGGGTTATTCTTAGTAATAAGGAGTTGAACAGTTTGAATCAAGAAGCATTAAATCATGAATTATTGTTAATAAAACAATCTATCGATATGTTACGAGAAACATTAGCACCTGACTTAAAAACTCGTGACTTAATGCTATTGCGATACGGCTATACTGTGAATGAAACGCGTGAACTTGATCGTTATTTCTATGAGTTATTTCAATCTAAAACGTCTGTTTCTTTTGAAGATTATCATCAAAAGGTATGTAAAATTCGAGGTTTACCTCACATTTCGAAAATTCAAACGGAAGATATCTTAATTGGCTACAAAGCGAGTGGCCTTTATACACAATTAATGTCTGAAATCTTGCGAAGTAAATAAGTTTTCTTTATTATTACAAATTGAATAACGCGCTACAAATCCAACTAATTTTGTAGCGCGTTATACTCTGCAGAGCATCGATCGATGTGTCGTTGGAACCTCAGTGATTTCAACTTTTTGACTATAGCTTCATACACAAATTCTTCACTTGTGTTAAATTTAGCAACTCGAAAGTTGCTATGTTTTGATTATATCGCAGTAAACCGCTTGTGCACGTCCAAAATAACGATTATTGAATAGTTGATATAATTATATTTGAAAGTGTTAAATTTACAACTATTTTCGTACAATTTTATTGTATAGATTGTGCATTATATTCTCAATTTTTATTCGTCAAGTCACAATTGCAGAAGAAAAATAAACTACACAACTAAAATAATTAGAAATTAGGCGACACTTTTTGTAAATTGTCTATTAATTCTTATAAAATTACTCATATTTATTGCTAAAACACCACTATAATCCCATAATATTATGTATAATAATAGTGTAGCGATTTTATAGTAAGTTTTGAGTCTTATTATAATAGATGTTGTTCAGACATCATCCAAATAAAATCAGAGCCATGCAATACTTAACTTTTAAGTATCATGACTCTGGTTTTTATATTTCAATTTATTTCGATTTATTAGTACGGCTTTCTTTCCAAAACTGATAGATGTTAAAGGCGATAAATACGAAAGTCAATATAACTAAGCCTATCACAGAAATATAGATATATTGTGAGTTGTCTTTAGCAAACAAACACGCAACAATATTAGGCATACAAAGTGCTAAAATAATCAGTGCATACATTTTTTGCTTTAGTAAAATACATGCTAACATAACTGCAATAAGTAAGACTATCCCTAAAATAATACTTTGCTGTTGATTCAATGTCACGATGTTATAAATCGGAAATTTTCCTGTTAAATACGTACTTAATACCATTAAGCCAAAGATAGGAAAACCAGTCAAAAAGGCTAAAACATAAAGCCTCTTCTTATCTCCAAATTTTAAAATAAGCATTTTAATTACATACAATCCTACAATGACATTGATAAAGAAGATAAAGAAAATATTTAAAATATAACCGACACTTAATGTAAATGATTTAGTAAATAAATCTGGGATAGTAAATACGGCAATCATAAAGAGAATAAAGTAAGTCATATACTTAGCCAATTGATTAGCAAACGGCATATGCCGTGCAAAGCGATTGGCATAATCTTGTACTGGCGTGTCAATAATATCGCTCACATCTTTACCTTGCTGTTCACATATCGTTAAATGATCTCTTAATTCTTCATCTATTTCATCAATTTGTTCTTCACTTTTACCTCTAAATAACAATTCTACTCTAAGTTTAGTTAAAAATTCCTCTGACTGTTTACTTAACATTTATTTCACTCCCGAATAAATTTGTCATTCCAATATTTAAATATTGCCATTTTTCTTTAAAACGTGTTAATTCGTCTAAACCACTGTCAGAAATTGTATAATATTTGCGTTTAGGGCCGCCATTATTGGATTTACGTGTTGTGGTATGCACATAACCCTTTTTGCTTAGACGTAGTAAAACTGGATAAATACTCCCATCACTAATTTCTGGAAATTGATTTTCTTTCAATTTTTCTAAAATTTCGTAACCGTACGTTTCACCTTTTGCAATTAAGCCTAAAATTGCACCATCTAAAAGCCCCTTCATCATTTGATTCGAAACAGACATATCTATCACCTTTTTATCAACTATCTTGTAATATAAGATAGTACATCAAATTCATTTTGTCAACTATCTTACAATAAAAGATAGTAATTTTCCAAAAAAACACCCTCAATCCATTTAACCAATGCATTGAGGGTGTGCTGTCCTATTATAAAATAAGTAAATATGGATTTTCGATATATTTTGCTAATACTTTTAAAAACTCTGCAGCGCCTGCGCCATCTAATATTTGATGATCGAAAGTTAAACTTAAAGGAATACGTGACACTTGTCTCAAACTATCACCATCTAATGTGACTTCTTTCATCAATGCACCAACACCTAAAATCCCTGTTTCTCCTAGATTAAGAATAGGCGTAAAGTATTCAATACCACTTGTACCCATATTCGTGATGGTGAATGTTGCACCACTCAATTGAACATCATCTGTGTGACCATCACGTACGGCTTGAGATGTTTTTTTAATTTCTTCAGCGAGTGCACCAATGCTTTTCGTATCAGCTTCATTAATAACAGGTACCATTAGCCCTTCTTCTAATGATGTTGCAATACCTAAATGAACATCCTCATATTCCAATAGCTCACCATTGTCATAGCGTGCATTCATTGCGCCATAGTCTTTTAAGGCAAGTACAACTGCTTTAGCTAAGAGTGCAGTTACAGTTAATTTCACATCTTTATCTGCTTGATTTAATTCAACGGTTAATTTGTCTTTAAAATCAAGTAGACAATCGGCATCTACTTTGCGATGTAATGTTAATTGGGCTGTGTTAGCTAAACTTTCACGCATATTTTGTGCGATGCGCTTACGCATTGGATTTAATCCTTCTCCAATATTAGTAACATCAACGTTTTTACTTGTTTGGACTGATGTTTCAGTAGCTTTACTGTCATCGTAATCATAACCCTGAGCTTCTACGCGTTGAATGTCTAATTTGGTAATACGTGCATTTCCACCTGTGCCTTTTATGCGATTAATATCTAACGCTTTGTCTTCAGCCATATTGCGTGCAAGTGGTGAAATAAAGATACGCGTGTGTTGTGGTGATTTTTCCACATCTGCAGTTTCATTTGTTGACTCAGTTGAACTTGAGCTATTATCTGTAGCTTCGTCTGCATCACCAATGATTCCAAGAACACCTTTAACTTTAGCATCTTCTCCTGCTTGAACCTCGATTTTTAGCAATGTTCCTGTCGCTGGCGCTTCAATATCTTGGGTTAATTTTTCTGAGCTAATGGTTGCTATACTATCACCTTCGTTGACATCATCACCTTCAGCGACAAACCATTCTTCTACAGTACCTTCTGTCATTGTCATACCTAGCTTTGGCATAATGATATTTTGACTCATTTATGTCACCCCCTCATTTATGATTTAACTTTTCTTAAGTCATCAACTAATTCTGCTGCAATATCTAATACTTTATCTGCATTTGGAATATATGCTTGTTCTAAGTTTGCTGCGAATGGTACAGGAGTATCTGGCGCCGTTACTTTTTTAATTGGACCATCTAAATAATCAAAAGCACGGTCGCCCATAACCGAAGCAATATCTCCTGCAACATTACATTGTGGGTTAGATTCATCAATCACAATTAAACGTCCGGTCTTTTTAACAGATGTTAATACAGTTTCTTCATCCCATGGTGAGACAGTGCGTAAATCTATCACTTCAACGGAAATATTGTCGTCTTTTAAACGATCTGCGGTTTCTTCGGCTACAGCAACCATTTTACCAATTGCCACAATGGATAAATCTTCCCCTTCACGGACAACACGTGCTTTACCTATATCAACGGTATAAGGTTCCTCTGGCACATTTCCTTTTTGTCCAAGTAATGTTTTATCTTCTGAAAATACGACTAAATTGTCATCTTGTACCGCCGCCATTAATAATCCTTTGGCATCATATGGGTTTGACGGAACAACTACTTTTACACCTGGTATCGCAGCAAACACGTTATAAAGTGATTGAGAATGTTGTGCCGCTGCACCTGCACCAGCCCCATGAACTGTTCGCACGACAAGTGGAATTTTAGCCTTACCGCCAAACATGTATCTCATTTTAGCGCCTTGGTTTAAAATAGGATCTAATCCAAATCCTAGAAAATCATTAAACATAAGTTCTGCAATCGGACGCAAACCTGTAGCTGCTGCTCCCACTCCTGCACTTAATGTAATGTGTTCTGCAATCGGTGTATCAATGACACGATTACGGCTATATTTTTTCGCTAATCCTTTTGTCACTCCAAATACGCCGCCAAAAGTATCATCGTCATTAATGTGCTTAACGCCTGCACCACCAGAGACATCGGTACCAATGAGAATGACATTTTCATCTTGTTCCATTGATTGATCAATCGCTTCGTTAATTGCACCCATAAATGTTAGCTTTCGCGTTTCAGTCATAATGATATCCTCCTTTTAGGCAAATACATCTTTATATAATGATTCGACATCTGGTAAATCACTGTCATCAGCATATTTCACGGCATCTTCAACTGCTTGTTCTGCAGCTTTTTCAATGTCGTCAGCTTCGTCTTCAGTTAACCAACCTTCTTCAATCGCTTGCTTTCTAAATTCTTCGGTTGCATTTTTATCAGCATTGCGATCATCTGGTGATTTAACCTTTTGTTCGTCACCTTCAAAGTGACCATATTTCCGATAAGTATCACATTCAATTAGGGTCGGTCCTTCACCTTTTTTAGCACGCGCAACCGCTTCTTCTGTCGCTTCTAAGACTGCCATGACATCCATACCATCCACACGTACACCTGGCATGTTATATGCAGAAGCGCGTTCAGCAATTGTCTCTGACGCACTGGCATAATCATGTGTTGTACCTTCACCAAATTGGTTGTTCTCACAAACAAAGATAACCGGTAAATTTAAAATAGACGCAAAATTAAGTCCTTCGTGGAAATTGCCTTCGTTTGCAGCGCCATCACCAAAGAAACATACAGCCACATTTTCTTTCTGCTGGTTGCGAATAGAAATACCTGCTCCGATTGCTAAACCAAAACCGCCACTTACAATTCCATTAGCACCTAACATACCTTTATCAATTTCGGCTACGTGCATAGAGCCACCCTTACCATGACCTAATCCTGTTTTTTTACCCATAATTTCTGCCATCATGCCATTCAAATCACAGCCTTTCGCGATGGCATGGCCATGACCACGATGGGTACTCGTGATGTAATCATCATCTTCAAGTTGTGACATGACACCAGTTGCAACTGCTTCCTCTCCAACATATAAATGGACAAAACCAGGAATTTTACCATCACTGAAAATTTTGTGCACTTTTTCTTCAAAATAGCGAATTTCATTCATTGTCTTATAAATCCAACGTGCTTGTTCTTTTTCCATAACTCATTCCTCCTCATATCCTCTTGATAGTGGTTTGCTATGTCCATTTAGTCATCGTCGTTGCTTTAACTAAACATCATGGCATATCTCACATATGAATCGCCTGATTATAATAAGCATCTGCACCTTCTCCAATCGCTTCCAACAATGCCGGATGGGGTTGAATAATTTCACTCAGCTCAGCAATCGTTCCCTCAGATGCTTTAACACCTAGTAATTCCCCAATTAAATCGGTAGCATGTGGTCCTACTATAAATGCACCTAGTATTTCTTTATATTTTTCATCTATTACCAACTGTACAAATCCTTGTCCTTCACCTTTAATTATGGCTTTAGCATTTCCTTGAAAACCAGATGTCGTCACTTTCACTTCGTAACCTAGCGCTTCAGCTTGTTCAGCTGATAATCCTACCGATGCAGCCTCGAGGCGTGTATAAATACAGCGAGTAATATCTTCTTGTTTAATTGTTTTGGGCTGCATTCCAGCTAAATGTTCAGCTACATGTATACCATGAGCACTTGCGGCATGCGCTAATTGATAACCAGATGTTAAATCTCCGATTGCATAAAGATGTGCTTTTGATGTTTGATAGTGCACATCAACTTGTAGGTACTTACCGTCACGACTCAACTCCAAATCATTTACAATTTCGATGTTTGGTTGACGCCCTGTTGCTACTAACAAACGATCAAAAGAAATCGTATCTTGTCCTTTTAAATGCAATGACTTTTTCTCTACCTTTTCAATATCTGCAGATGTAATAATTTCAATCCCTTGTGACTCTAAATGTTCTCTCAACAGCGCTCTCACTTCATCAATTTCAGTAAGCAATATATCATCTGCTACTTCTACAATGGTTACTTTGACACCTAAATCTGCCATGGATGATGCCAATTCTGTAGCAATGACGCCACCACCTATGACTACTAATGATTTAGGTAACGCTTCCATATCAAAAAACGTATCTGTGGTTTCATAATCAACGTTTTCTAAACCTGGAATAGGTGGTACAAATGGTCGACTGCCTGTTGCTAATACAACATCTTGTGATGACAATGTTTCATCATTTACTGTAACTGTAAGATCAGAATTAATTTTGGCTTCTCCCTTATAATAACTAACCTTATTTTTCTTCAATAAATGGGTCACACCACTTGTTAATGTTTGTACAACTTGTACTTTACGTGAAGTTAATTGCGCAGCATCAATCGTCAAGTTTGATGTGTGAATACCCCATTCATCTGCACTTTGAATGTCATGCACTTTCTTACCATGCTCTAATAAGGTCTTGGATGGAATACACCCAACATTAAGGCATGTACCACCAGCATTATTCTTTTCTATGATAGCTACTGTCTTACCTAATTGTGCCGCACGAATTGCTGACACATAACCACCTGGACCGGCACCAATAATAATCACATCATACTTTTCTGTCATGAATGTCCCCCCTTTTGTTCACAATGTTTTATGACTTAATATACAATGACTAGTGTTTCTAGAAATAAGAAGATTTTTGCAAGCGTTTTCTTATTTCTTCACCACCATTTTACGCCCGCGTTTTTGAATATTCAAATAAATATATATTTTAAGTTATTGTTAATTTAAAAATAAAACAAGTGGACCTTAATTAAGTATCGCAATTCATAATTGCCAATTGAGAAATAGCAACCTTGCTTAGTCAATTTTTTATACACTTTTTTAATCCCAGACACATACACAAATGCTTTTCAAAGAAGCAAAATACTGCCGGTTCCTTTTCAGCGTTTAACACTTAGTGTAATGCCTCATCTATGTTTTCTATAACATCAAAATAATTGCATTAAAAAAGGAGCAGGATAGAATTCATTATGAATTCGTAGTCCAGCCCCGGCATGATTTAAATATGTATCTCCAATCTTTTTTAGCAACGTCAAAATTCAAC
>OCLI01000178.1_pt1 | contig 12843 bp, 8 predicted proteins | sample 1481361 | NCBI WGS metagenome assembly OCLI01 (sample SAMN00990124, study PRJEB22392) | human gut metagenome
AAAATATGATTCATTTTAAACAAAATAGTCTATATTCTTCAACATATATATAACCTTTTGCAGTCATGCCTGAACAATATGAACGAATAAAAACTTTTATCGAAAATCAAAATAAAATAACGATGCCCTCTTTGTCGGATGATCAATTCAATATTCTGAATAGACGATTAATCGAAAAATATACAACTCATCAACTCGCTATGATTAGTTATTTTAAAAATGGTACGATTCATTCTATTGCAGCTTATATTAAACGTATTGATACTTTAAAGCAGTATATTACAATTAGTAATGAAAATGGCTCACAAACGATGCAACTCAAATTTGCAGTATTATGTCACATTGAATAATAAAAATGAGCGGAAATTGAACTCAATTCCGCTCGCATTTATCATTTATTTACTTGTTGTGACACCTTCATAGCCAATATCTACTTCTACTGTTCTTCCATGTGTTATAACAAAAGAAACAATTAATCCATCTTTCTTAGGTTGATATTCGAAAATACCACTTTTTTTATCACTTGGAGTACCCTTTACTTTTTTAAAATCTGAGCCATACGCTTTTTTTAATTGATTATATGTCAAATCCCCTTTAACACTAAATTGAACTTTATTCGCCTTCTTGCCATCTTTACTTACACCAGTAAATTTTTGGTTATATTTTTCAAGTTCTTTATTACTATGCGCTTTTTCAAATTTTATTCCATTCATTGTTACATTTCCATATTTAACTGCTTTAATAAACTGTTGATTTATTACAAATCTTGCGTCTTTATCAACATATCCGTTATATACATAATATGGCTTTGTAGCTGCATGAGCTGTATCCTCGATTGGTAAAACAGTTGTACTTACGCCTAATACTGTCCCAAATGCTAAAGTAACTGATGCTATAGATTTAACTATTTTATTCATGATTGTCCTTCTTTCTCTAATGGATTTTTATTTCACTATTATTATCTCATACTCTTTATCTTAATTCACTATACTTTAGATGTATCTATCACAGAATTATGTAAATAAAATGTAATATGATTTGGTTATATAAATACTACCTATTTGTTGAACTTTGATTATAATAAACTAAAGAAATGAATTAAAAATGGAGGACTATCATTTGAAAAAAATATTAGCAACTATAGTCATTATATTACTTGTTGTGGCATTAGGATTCTCAGTCTTTTTTGCAGCCACTCATTCTAATCAGTCTGACCCAAATCAAACACAATCTACTAAAAAGAAAGATAAAAAAGAAACTACTTCTGAAAGTCATACAGTTCAATCTAATGAAACAAGTCAGTCTGACAAGGGTACCACTGCGCAATCTGAGTCAACAAGTCAATCAATACAAGAACACGAACAAACGACACAACGTCATTCTACTGTTCAGACTACACAGCCAAAAACAAGCGAATCATCAACTACGTCACAATCACAACATAGTTCAGAAAGTAACACATCAAAACGCCCTACATCTCAAAGCACAGAAGAAAAAACATCTTCAGAGCAAACATCAACTGAACAACCTTCAACAGAAGAAAAACCTTCTTCACAACAAAGTACTCCATCATCTACTGAAAATCACACTAATCATAGTAGTGAGTCTAATAACAAATCTAATTAAAAATAATAGCCTGACTGATAATGATGTTTCATTATCAATCAGGCTCTTTTATTTTCTATTCTGTTACTTTACTTTCTTCTACGCGTTTTGCAATCTTAGTCATAATTGGATCTAAGAATGGTTTAGCAATAAATCCAATTAAGAAGAAACCAAGACCGAAGAGTCCAAATATAATTAATTTTGTAATTAAAATTTCTGGTACAATACCACCGACTACTTCACGTAAACAATCAATTAAATACGTAAATGGTAAGTACGGTGAAATGTTTTGGAAGAACTTAGGTAGTGTAGCCACTGGGAAGGTACCACCGCCACCTGCAATTTGTAATACTAAAAGAATAATGGCTACAGCTTTACCTGGGTTACCCAGTATAGATACACACGTATAAACAATGGTATTAAACACAATGGCTCCAAAAAGTGCCACAAGGACAAAGAGCAATGGTGATTCTACTTGTGCACGAAGTAAGAATAAGTCACCTGTTGTAACAATAAGTGTTTGTAATATTCCCATTGTTATAAAGAACATCCCTTTACCAAGATATTCTTGACGTTTTGTTAATTGATCAGCAAGTTCTTCATGTTTGTTGTGTACAGTTAATAAACTTACTAATAACAAGGCACCTACCCAAATAGATAATGCTGTATAGAACGGTGTCATACCTGAACCATAATCTCTGACTGGGAAAACATCCACAGTTTTCTTATTAATTGGGTTTGCGATAACATCTGCTTGTTTTTTCAAGTCGTTTTTCAGACTATTAACAAGCTTATCTACTGCATCATCATCGTCCAATTGATTGAATATATCATTAGCCTTATTTAAATCTCTTTCGATGCCAGGTAATTTTGTTTGTGCAAAGTTCGCTAAATTCGCTAAAGCTTCTTTTGCTTTTGGCTGATTTTCATCTAATAGATTAACTGCATTATCATACTTATTAAATAAAGTTGGTAAGTTAGCATTAACAGTAGCTGTTGCATTCGCAAGACGTTGTTCTAAATCAGGCAAATCATTACGTACGAAGTCTGCAGCTTTGGCTACATTTTTTCGTACTGTTGGGAAGTAATTTTTAGCAGTTTGAGTTGCTTCAATATATCCCGCTTCAAGTGATGGTAACTCACTTTGAAGTGTTGCAATACGAGTTTGACCATCACCTACAATGTGTTGACCTGCTTGAATCACTTGATTAATCGTATTTAATTTAGATTGCACATCTGATAATACGACTTGGCCTTCACTTAATTGTTTTGTAATATCATTAGAAACTACAAGTAAACGATGATTTAAATTATTTTTAATGTAATCTCTATAACTACCTAAACCAGAATTTAAAGCTGGCAAGCTTCTTAATACATTAATAGACTCCGCACTACCTTTACCACCACTTGATAATGTATCAATCAATTGGTTAGTAGAACGTAACGTATCATTAATACGGTTATTGGTACTTTCGATTCGTTTAATTTGTGGTGCTAAATTCACATGTTCACGTTGTTGTAATTCTTTTAATACATCAATCAATTGTTGATTGTATTTTGAAGTGTTTTCTAAACGTCCTTTAATATTTCGAAGCATATCATTATATTCTGTTGGACGATTAGAGGCAATAACACCATAAGTAATATCTCTTAAAGCTTTCACATCAGATTGTGATGCCTTAGCTTGCTTATCTGCATTTGAAGATAATGCAAGTAACGCTTCAGCCAGTCCACTATTCATAGATTTAATATCTTCATTTGAAAGAATCTGACCATTAGGTAATTGATCATTATTCGAACTATTACTTAGTTTTTGAATCGTATATTGAGGCATACCGTTGTCATTAGTTGTCGCACTTTGTTGTCGTAAATTATTATTCACATTACCATTAACTGCTTGTGCTCGCCTAGTTGCCTCTTGATAATCCCCAACACGTTGCTTAGCCATACCTAAATAACCTTGCGCATCATTAAGTTGTTGATTCGCTAAGTCTAATCCTTGACTCGCAATCTCTACCCCTCTATTAATTTTAGGGAATGTCTGAGGAATATCATCTGCTGCTACATTCACTAATTTCTGAATGTTAGGCATATATTCATTCAATGCGAGAATGAGTTTTGCTTTTTGATTTAAAGAAGGAATCGCTGCATTGACATCATTTAATTTTTGTTGAGCATTTAAAATATCATCTTTATAGGTATCTAAATCACGGAATTGATTCGCATATTGATCAAGCTGATCTTGATGATCATTAAGATAAACAATTCTATCTGCAATTTTATTCAATTTAGGTAAAGATTGATGGGCAGTATAGACTGCATTTTTAATTTTATCGATAGTTGGTACTTCGTCTTCAATTTGAAGACCTACTTTATTTGCTGCTTTCAATAATGCTTTCGTTACAGTAGTATTAAATTGTTTATTGGCTTCATCAACAATAATTGTCGAACCGGTATCAGTCATTTTAGGGGCGACAGCATTAATTTTTTGGTTCACTTTATATGTAATATCTGCTTTTTCCGGATGTTTACGAAGTGTTCCCGTAATTTGATGTGTAAATTTCTTAGGTATATAAATTCCTGCATAATATTTACCCATTCGTATTTCATGATCTGCTTTCTCCCGACTGACAAATTGCCAATCAAATTTATCATTGTTCTTCAATGTGTCTTCGAGCGTATTACCTACATTAATTTTCTTACCTCGAATTTTATCGCCTTGGTCTTCGTTTACAACTGCCACTTTAATATGACCTGTATTACTATATGGATCCCACATTGCCCATAAATTAAACCATGCGTAAAATGAAGGTAAAATTGCCAAACCGCCTAGAATTACCCAAGCAGCAGGTGTTTTAGCGACACGCTTTAAGTCTGTCAAAAATAGTTTAAACGCGTTCTTCATTTTCACTCTCCTAAAAATGAAATATTAAGAATTTATATCAATATGATTTAAAACATTGTTTTTTATATCGTAGAATTAGTATAATACTTTTATCACGAATGCCATAATTAGTTGATATACGTCAACAATTAAAATGGTACTCATGCATTATAGCAGAAAATAATTTTAGCGACAAAACTAATGCTACGTTAAAATACGATAGAAATCGTCTGACTTAAGACGGATTTATAAAATATATTATACAAAATTAAGGAGCGTTTATTGATGTCGAAGCAAAAATTTATGATATATTTGCTAACTACAACTCTGGTTTTACCAACATTTACATCTAGTGTTGCTCAAGCTGAAGAGAATACAAAAGAAACTAAAACATCTGAATCAAATAATGAGGATTCAACTTCTACATCAGAAACAACACGTACTGAAAGCAATGAAACTCCATCTTCAGAAGATTCAACTTCTGATAGCTCTGATAATAATAAAAAGCAAGACTCTCAGTCAAAAGAAAGTCAATCAGACACAGTTTCAAATGAAGATGCCGCTTCTCATTCTAAACCATCATCAACACATTCGAAAAATAATCGTTCATCTCATACTAAAGATGAAGACACGTATCATACACCATTATCTGTATTTAACATGAATGGTTCAAATCATTCATTCTCATCAAACTTTTTAGATCCTAGTCACTTTGAAAATGGCTTTAGTTTAACAAGTTTGATTTCATCTTTATTCCATTTTGATGATGATATTTCTAAATATGAACATGTTGAAAGTGATTCATCTTCATCTAATACTAATGATGACAAAAATGCAACGAATACAACTTCTTCAGATGAAGATCGTACTGAATCATCACATCAACACACAACAATTGATCCATCACCTCAAGACTCATCTGATAAGTCAAATAGTCATACCACACCATCAAATCAATCTGAGGTACTAACAGAAAATAACCAGTCAGATCAATCGTCTGAGTCATCATTTAAATATAGTAACAGTAATAACAATTATTCAACTGATGATTCTAGCGTAAGCAAAGCCTTAGATTCATTGAATCAATTAGCTTCAGATTTAAATGATTCTAATACTAATGAGTCCTCGACATCTGAAAATAGCAATCAATCAACATCACAGCAAACAACAAAAAATACAACATCTCAAACCTCTCAAGAAGAGCAAGCAACACCTAATAAAGATCGTCAACAATCAGAGGATGTACTAGATGCGCTTCTTGATAAATATAGTGATAAAGCAACACAAACACATAAAGACTATACATCATCTAAAAAAGACAGCACATCTCAAGCATCACAAAATGAAGATTCAAAAAAAGATACATCAACAACTCAAGACCAACTAGACACAAATAAAGACAATCCACAATTACCAACGGAAAAACAACTAAAACATAAACAAGAAGCACCACAATCATTTGAAAATGATTTTAAACAAAGTAATACACGCGCTATAAGTTTATTCCAAGACGTACCACAATTAGATGGGAACAATGTTACTAATGGAAAGATGGCAGTGGTAGAAAATAAAGCAACACGTGAATTTATTACATCTATTGCTAAAGATGCGCATAAAATTGGGCAAGATAATGACATTTATGCTTCTGTCATGATTGCGCAGGCCATTTTAGAATCAAGTTCAGGTAATAGCGCTCTTGCACAAGCACCAAACTACAATTTATTCGGTATGAAAGGTAGTTATAAAGGCGCTTCAGTTAACTTCAATACACTTGAAGCTAGTAGCGATAATCATATATTTAGTATTAATGCTAGTTTCCGTAAATATCCAAATCTTAAAGCTTCATTAAAAGATTATGCTGATTTAATCAAACACGGTATTGACGGTAATCCTACAATTTATAAATCATCTTGGAAAAACATTGCACCAAGTTATCGTTCAGCAACACGTCATTTAAGCCAAACTTATGCGACTGATCCAAACTATGCAACGAAATTAAATAGCTTAATTGAACATTACAATTTAACTGATTTTGATAAGAAACACATGCCTGATTTAGATAAATACTCAAAATCAACAGGAAGTAGTGGCACAGATGTTTCAGGAAGTGCATTTAAGCCATTTTCAATTTCAGATGTTGCTTCACCGTATCCATATGGTCAATGTACTTGGTATGTGTACGAACGTGTTCAACAATTTGATAAACATGTAGGCGGTCATTGGGGCGATGCACATAACTGGGATAATAGCGCTGAAGACGCAGGTTATAGTGTAAGTACAACCCCTAAAAATCATACAGCTGTTGTATTTGAAGCAGGTCAATCTGGAGCAAGTGGGTTATATGGTCACGTTGCTTTCGTTGAAAAAGTCAATGATGATGGATCAATCATTATTTCAGAATCAAATGTAAAAGGATTAGGTATTGTATCATATCGCCAAATTGATGCGGATACTGCCTCATCTTTACACTATATTCAACCTAAATAAATGCATAACAAAAGCCATTGAGTTTCAAAAATTTGAAACTCAATGGCTTTTTTATTATGAATATACTAATACTTGGGCAACTAATAAGCCACCGCCAAAGATAAATACAAAAACGACAATTGGCCATACAAATTTAAACCAATGTGAATATTTCATATCCAACATTTGTAATGTAGCCATAATCAATCCTGTTGGTGCTAAAAATAGCATCGCATATTGTCCAAATTGATACGCTGTAACAATCACAAATCGAGGGATACCTACTGTATCAGCAAGTGGTGCAAATATTGGCATCGCCAGTACAGCTAATCCTGATGATGAAGGAATAATAAATCCTAGGAAGAAAAAGATAATCAATAATACAAGAATAAACAGTGGTCCATTCACATGTTTTACAAGTGATGATGAAAAATTTAACACTGTATCTGAAATCAGTCCATCATTCATAATCCTATTAATACCACGTGCAAGACCAATGATTAATGATACGCCTACTAAGCTTGATGCACCATTAACAAATGCATCGACCACTTTTTTCTCACCTAATCCATTCTTACCTAATGCGACAATAAGCATAATCACAATGGTAAAGGCTAAAAACATAGACGCCATAATCGGGAACCACCATCCCTGAGTCATGACGCCCCAAATCATAATTGGGAATGGCAAGATAAAGAGTATTAAAATAATTTTTTCACGTAAGGTAAAGATACTGTCTTCACCATTATTCTTAATCACTGACCATTGTCTTTCAAACTTCACTTTATCATCATAAGTGTATGATCGTTTCGGATTTTTTTTAATGCGTTTTGCATACCAATATAAATATCCTATCGTAAAGATGGTTGCTACAATAAGTCCAGCAATACGCCAATATAATCCATCTACAAATGTTGTTCCTGCAGCATTAGAGGCAATGACTACTGAAAAAGGGTTAACGGTTGAAAACGTACTCCCAATAGAACTCGCCAGAAAAATAGATCCTACACATATAATAGAATCATAGCCCATCGCTATAAAAATAGGTACCAGAACTGGATAGAAAGCGACCGCTTCTTCTTCAATGCCACATAACGTTCCACCTAAAATCATTAAGATAGATACCATAAAGACCAGTAAAAATTCATGCCCTTTCGTTTTTTTAGTTAATGCTAATAATCCCGATTCAAAAGCACCACTCGTTTGTACGACGCCTATTAAACCACCAAGCACAAGAATAAATACCATGACATCGACAGCTTCAATCGTTCCATTTACCATACTTGTCGTAATTTGATCGGGACCCGCTGGCTTTTGTTTCAAGCGCTCGTAAGTTCCAGGAATCGATATCGGTTTATTGATAGCACCTGATTTAAATTGGTTCACATCAATTTTGACACCTAATTTATCAAGTTGATTTTGTGTCCCTGGGACTGTCGTTGTTTTATGATGTGCATCGACAATCTTAAATTCATGCGCTCCTGCATTATAAGAAAGCTTAGAATACGCACCTGCTGGCACAATCCAAGTTGCTAACACTGCAATAATGGTTAAAATAAATAATATTGTAAATGCACCAGGCATTTTTAATCGAAACCGTTTTTTCTCTTTGTTATCAGATACTGTATGAGATACACCTTCACCGTGTTCCATGCTCCCCACCCCTTTAATCTTAATCACTTCAATATGTACTACGTCATAATTACAATTGAGTCATTTTAAAATTGTTTTTTCACACTTTAAGTTTATGTCTAATGCATATGACATTCAATGATGATGTAAAGTAAATTGATTACTATTCATACTTTGGATACATCTTTTACATATGTTGAGTTGTCCATTTTAGTGCAACAACTCAATATATAAAAATAGAGTAAATAATTAATGTTCAATGGCATTAATTATTTACTCCTATTTATTTGGTTTAGTTATTAGATTGGTGATGTTTACGACGACTGAACCATACAAGTGCCCCACCTGCAATAGCAATCACTGCTGCAATCGGAATCCAGTTTTTCTTAATAGCTTCACCTGTTGCAGGTAATGATAAATTTCCATCACTATTAAATAAACCGCTAAGTAAACCATCATCGCCTAAATGACCTAATGATAAACCTTGTGTTGGATCAGGAATATCACTTATACCATCAAGTAAGCTATTTCCATTTGTTAATCCATCAAGCAAACTACTACCTGAAGGAAGATTACCTAATAGACTTGAACCGAGATTTGAACCACTTGTGTTACCCGTAATACGATCTAATAATGATGGGCGATTTACAATTGGATCAAGAATATAATTTAATCTATTTTTGGCTTGACCTAAGCTATTTTGAAGTTGTAATAAGTCATTTGCTTTACCATTAATTGTACTTTTCACTAAATCCAAAGCATTCGCTTTGTCAGATTGTACTCTTGAAATAATATCAGCTAAAACCTTCGCTTTTGCTTGGTTTAATTTTGTTGCTAACATTGTTTCAATAGCTTGTTTACGATTAGACGTTTTATCTAAAATATCATTTAAAATATCATCACTAGACACAAGACCATGTTGATTAAATGCTTGTTTTAAGCGATCAACAATTTGTGAATTTGTTAAATGGTCATTGGCTAATCGTTTCGCAATAGTAGCCGCTTCATTTTGCCCTAAACGTGTAGATAAAATTGTTTTTAATAAATCCTCTTTATTAGTAGCTTGTTCTAACATAGATTTTAAAATGTCATCACTCGTTGTTGAAGTTAATCCATCAATTTGTTTCATAATCTGATCTGCAATTTGTTTATCAGACTGCCCTTTTGTTTTAATATTTTTCAAGATGTGTTGTGCTTCATTTTTACTAAACACGCTGTTTAATATATCTTCAGCTGCATGTTGTTTGTCAGACGCTTGTTGCAAACGATTAAGAATAATATCACGGTTATTCTCTATATTTTTACGTACAGTTTCAATGTCATTATCAATAGCTTGTTTATCTTTTTTCGCTAAATCAGCTTGATTTTGAATTTTATCACGTAAATCAGATAATTGATCTAATTTACGATTGATATATAAATGACTGGCATCATCTTTACTATTTTCAATTTTAGCAATAGCTTGATTAATTTTTTCAGTTTCTGATAATTGGTGATTCACTTTATCAAATTGATGATGTCGTACATCTGTATCTAAGTCTTGATCTTTATGCGTATTGTTTAATTTAGCTAATTCATCTAATAAATGATGGTTTGAATTAGAATGTGTTGTGTCTTCTGTTGTTGGCGCTTCTTGAGTGCTAGATGATTCAGTTGTCGCCTCTTCAGTATTATTGTCATCACTTGGTAATTGGTTTGAATTGTTTTCTTTTGAACTTTCCATGTCTTTTTTAGCACTATCGATATCATTTTTAATACTATCTAATTTATCAACAATAGAAGTTTCTGATTTAGAAGAGGTTGGTTGATTTGAAGGATCCTCAGTTGTTGGTGCTTCTTTTGATGATTCTTCCGTAGTGGATTCCTCTTTCGTTACTTCATCAGTTGTGTTTTCAGAAGTATTTGATTCAGAAGACGAAGATTCATTTGATGTTGTTGCATCTTTTTGTTGACCGCTATCAACTTTATTAGATAGAGCATCTAAATCTGATACGATGTTATCTAAATCATTTGATATATTAGATGTATCATCAGCAGAAGTGTCGTGACTTGTTGTAGCTTTTTCTTCTGTTGACGCTTCTTGAGTGCTAGATGATTCAGTACTATTATCCTTGTTTGAAACGTCCGTTGTGTTTTCTTGTGCTGTTGCTTTACTTTCTTTTTTCGCTTCTTTGATTATATTTTTAATTTCAGTCTGATTTTTAGCACTTTCAATATCTTCTTTATAACTTTTTAACTCAACTGCACTTAAATGTTTTAGTTGCTTAATGTCTTTTTTCGCTTTATTAATTGCATCTTGTAAATCTTTTTGAACATGTGTTGAAGTTTCAGAAGTTGCTGTTTCAGAAGTTGCTGTTTCTGCATCTTGTGTTGCTGCAAATGCATCTTTCGTAAACCCGTAACCTACAAGTGAACTACTTAATATTAAAGCTGAACATGACACTTTTAAATACGAACTTAGCTTCGACATTTTACGATTTTTGTTTTGCGTATTTTTATTCATTAATGCCACCCTTTTTTAGTGATATTCCATTTCATTATATAACATTTTACATAAAACTTGAATGTCTTATTATATTTTTATTTATTCGTTTTAATCAAAGATTAAACATCATTAACTATTATATTTTTAAGCGTTTTATATTCATTTTTCGAATATTCGCTACCTCTACTGAATACTGATATTGACCTGTTAAATCAATCAGCGATAAAAACTTATTGTGTCCTGCGCCTGTATCTATAGATAATTCATTTTTATTTTTATAAATCTCGTCTTTCTTTAATCCATAGCGATCATTCGGTACATGACCATGAACTAAATATTTATTTTTAGGAATCTGACGATTAAGCGAATGTGAATAATGTCCAGTAGTATATTCTTTAATCTGCTTATTCAAAGGTTTATTGGTATCTATTCCTGCATGTGCAAAAATATAATTACCAATTACTTCAACAGCAGATAATTCACGTAAGAACGGATGCCAACGCTTAATCTTTTTATCTTTACTATTTAACCAGCGCATTTCATGATTACCTGCTAAAGTAAGCGCACCACGTCGTTTTAACCTTTTAACCAATTTTAATGTTCCAAATGAATCCGGCCCATTATTTACGTAATCCCCCATAAGTACGAGTTGATCTTTTTTGGGATTATATTTTGCTCGTTTTAAAAGTATGGAAAGGGCTTTTCGATGTCCATGAATATCAGAAATCACAAGTAGTCTTTCTGACATGTAAATCTCTCCTTAAATGTAAATGCTTTATGTTGTAAGATTTGTTACGCAACATTGTTATTACCCTCAATTTTTAATTTAATACATGAGAGCGTAACAAAATTTTTATTCAATCCTCTACTGATGATACTGTATATCCCATTATAATGTATCAACATTAACTAACTTTAAACAATTTATTAACGTAACCTCAAAATTCTTTCTTTAATATAAATAATAGAATAGAAAAAATTTATATATTTTGGGGAATTAATTTATGAATACAAAACAAATGATGATTTTTAAAAATTTTGTTGAATTGCAGAATGAAAATGCTGTTGCTGAAAAACTGGGGATAACGCAACCAACTGTAACATTTCATCTAAAAAATTTAAATAACGAACTTGGAATACCTTTATATTTTAAAAAAGGAAAATGTTTCAATTTAACCGATGCTGGAGACTTACTTTATCGTAATTCTAATAAAATGCTAAATTTAATTGATGAAACAACAAATATGATTGAAGAATTCAAACAATCTAAACGTGGAACTTTACGCGTTGGAGCAAGCCATGCACCTATTTATAGTATTCTTCCTAGCACTTTAAAAAAATATATGCATGATTATCCAAATATTGATATTAATTTAATTGTAGATACTGCTCCTATAATACTAAATAAAATAAAAGATAGAGAGATTGATATCGGTGTTATTTCAGAAAAAGGATTCAATGAAAAAGAATTGAAAGTGAAACGTCTTCAAGAAAATCCACTTGTTATCGCAATGGATAAAAGACATCCTTTGGCTTCAAAAACAGATATTTCATTAGAAGATTTAAATGCGTATCGTTTCATTATTCATAGTAGTGGTTCAACACGAGAAAGTATTGATGATTGGCGAAAAAACAATTTTATTGATTTAAATGTTCATATGGAATCAAATAGTATTAGTAGTATATTAACCATTATTAAAGATTCTAATTATCTAAGTCTTGTAAGCCAAAGCACCTTATTCCATCATCCTAATATTATTGGTAAGTCATT
>OCLI01000183.1_pt1:5000-12640 | contig 12640 bp, 10 predicted proteins | sample 1481361 | NCBI WGS metagenome assembly OCLI01 (sample SAMN00990124, study PRJEB22392) | human gut metagenome
GCTTATACTCGCTGGCTCCGTCAGTGTAGCGCGCGTGCGGCCCAGAACGTCTAAGGGCATCACAGACCTGTTATTGCCTCAAACTTCCATCGACTTGAAATCGATAGTCCCTCTAAGAAGTGACTATACCAGCAAATGCTAGCAGCACTATTTAGTAGGTTAAGGTCTCGTTCGTTATCGCAATTAAGCAGACAAATCACTCCACCAACTAAGAACGGCCATGCACCACCACCCACAAAATCAAGAAAGAGCTCTCAATCTGTCAATCCTTATTGTGTCTGGACCTGGTGAGTTTCCCCGTGTTGAGTCAAATTAAGCCGCAGGCTCCACTCCTGGTGGTGCCCTTCCGTCAATTCCTTTAAGTTTCAGCCTTGCGACCATACTCCCCCCAGAACCCAAAGACTTTGATTTCTCGTAAGGTGCCGATTGCGTCAATAAAAGAACAACAACCGATCCCTAGTCGGCATAGTTTATGGTTAAGACTACGACGGTATCTGATCATCTTCGATCCCCTAACTTTCGTTCTTGATTAATGAAAACGTCCTTGGTAAATGCTTTCGCAGTAGTTAGTCTTCAGTAAATCCAAGAATTTCACCTCTGACAACTGAATACTGATACCCCCGACCGTCCCTATTAATCATTACGATGGTCCTAGAAACCAACAAAATAGAACCATAACGTCCTATTCTATTATTCCATGCTAATATATTCGAGCAAAGGCCTGCTTTGAACACTCTAATTTTTTCAAAGTAAAAGTCCTGGTTCGCCATAAATGGCTACCCAGAAGGAAAGGCTCGGCTGGGTCCAGTACGCATCAAAAAGATGGACCGGCCAGCCAAGCCCAAGGTTCAACTACGAGCTTTTTAACTGCAACAACTTTAATATACGCTTTTGGAGCTGGAATTACCGCGGCTGCTGGCACCAGACTTGCCCTCCAATTGTTCCTCGTTAAGGTATTTACATTGTACTCATTCCAATTACAAGACCCAAAAGGGCCCTGTATCGTTATTTATTGTCACTACCTCCCCGTGTCGGGATTGGGTAATTTGCGCGCCTGCTGCCTTCCTTGGATGTGGTAGCCGTTTCTCAGGCTCCCTCTCCGGAATCGAACCCTTATTCCCCGTTACCCGTTGAAACCATGGTAGGCCACTATCCTACCATCGAAAGTTGATAGGGCAGAAATTTGAATGAACCATCGCCAGCACAAGGCCATGCGATTCGAAAAGTTATTATGAATCATCAAAGAGCCCGAAGGCATTGATTTTTTATCTAATAAATACATCCCTTCCAAACAGTCGGGATTTTAAGCATGTATTAGCTCTAGAATTACCACGGTTATCCAAGTAGTAAGGTACTATCAAATAAACGATAACTGATTTAATGAGCCATTCGCAGTTTCACTGTATAAATTGCTTATACTTAGACATGCATGGCTTAATCTTTGAGACAAGCATATGACTACTGGCAGGATCAACCAGATAACTACGTAGTAGTGGTCTTCCCGCGCCCAAGCCTCTCCCCGCCAAGAACTGGAAGGGAGTAGCCAAAAACACGTTCAAACCGTACAAGTTATTTATTTGGTTGCAAACACATTGCTGTGTCCGTGGAAAGTCGGCTCGCCCGCCAGTGTTTTACCACAGCAAGCAAGCCGCTCCACATCCATATAGCCCTCTTAAGATTCTCCCGGTGTGGTGTCCGTGCGACTGTGCAACGACAAGAACTGCCGCGCACGTCGAACATCGCCAACCATGGAGGGAGTTACACTCGGCAAAGTCACAGATTTTACTCCGGCTACTTGCCAAGGCATACCCCCGAGTCGGTTTTAGTTTTCAATACTTGCTATCAGCTAGTAATCCACTAAATCCATCAGTGCCCATACACAGAATCGTTAGATATCTGGTGTGGGACTGTTCAGGCTTGCCACCGCAAAGTGGCTTGCCCATGCCGAACGTAGCGTATAAAGTAGGTCGTGATGTGTATATCACTTCCAGACTCTCCCCACTCGTCGACTTGGCCTTAAACACATTGCAATAGCCCAGAGAAGAACTCTCTGTATTCTTGCAATTGTCTTTTCTGCTTTCGCATATAGTACCTCCGAGCGCAGTTTCACACTGCAAAAACGTGTCCACTAACAAACTGTTTTTCCAGTGCGCACCCACAAAATCAATTTGGCTGTGCAGCAGACAAAAGGTGAGCCTCTGCCATAGTTGAAAACGAAAAAAGGTGACTTTTGCGGGTCTTGACACTTAGCGAAATTCAAAAAAATTTTTTGTCTAAATTCCCCTTCCCCATACAAAATGGGCAGCCTATACAAGGCATATCATTACAACTAAAATGGCTGTTACTACTAAGTTTGGTCTGGAGATTATTTTTATCCCATTTTCTGTTGTTTCCCGTTTGAACCAGAGTGATACCTCTTTTTTTGACTGACCCACCCAAAGGGGCAGAATGGCAAATTCTTACCCCTCCTATACAGCACAACCAGTTTTGGACATTTTTTAATTTTTAAAAAACTAAACTCATCCTCAGGGCATGGCAATAATCTCTGGATAGTTTGTTTTTAGGGATTTTGAGTTTTTGAAATTTCGGAATTTTCGGTGGTAGCTCATCTGATTTTGTGTCCGCGGATGTGTATCTCCGACGGAGATTACCCCGGTTTTCGGTGCGGACCGGAGGGCGTGTCCGGCGCACCAGAAAAAAAATCTGGGGTAGCGATGAGGACGTGTAGATCATACCAAAAAAAAATCCGGGGTAGCGATGAGGTAGTGCAAATTATACCAGGCAAAAAATGTGGGGTAGCGATGAGGTAGTGCAAGTTATACCAGAGAGCCTCAATTTGAACGTGGTACTGCACACAAACCGTAGCCCTAACCCTAATTAAATGCACGTGACCCACACAATTTTCAACCACCAACAACACACCAAAAATGTATGTACACTCGGAGTGGAAAATATTTCCCCAGGCATAATTGTGGTTGCCAATTATAGTGGAGTGTTTGTTATTAGTATAGGAGTACTCCTTTTATGTGGAAAAATCGAAAAACATAAAACAGTGCAGCTATACACTAACAAATGGTATACCCATGGTCAGACAACACCAAACAACACACCCGTAATGGTTGGTTTGGCTAAATAGAGCATCTCATTTTGTGTATTATTTTATGTTTTGGATATTTTTAGTTTGAAATTTATATAAAAATATTTTACTTCAATTTTCTTGCCAAATTTTGTACAAAAAGTAAAAAATAGAACTTCCAATTTTTGTTAGACAAACTTCAATCTAACAACCGGGATAGTGTTTTGGGGGCTGTGTAACACCACTGGTGTAATAAAAGTGCCAATATTTGGAAATTAATTTTTTGGTGGTGGACGTTTCTTCCTAAAACACCTAGATGTGCTAGTATAATTGCACAACCAGCACGCACACTGCGTCTGGCCGGCCCTGGACTACATTTTGTCTCTAACATTCGTAGCTGCAGCACTGCTACAACCCAGTCAACTGGCCACCCGGACATACATATTCCCGTTTTGTGCCACAGCCACCCAACTTTCCGGCTCAAAAAATGGCTCCACACAATTTGGGCACCCCGATTACCCCTCCCCTGCAGCGACAGCACATACACTTTGGTGGTTGTGGGGCTAGAGCCCTAAAAGTGAATTTGGTCACGTGAGAGACAGCAGATAAGGTTCGCATTTTTTTATTTTTTCGGTTGCGGCCATATCTAGCAGAAAGCACCGTTCCCCGTTCGATCAACCGTAGTTAAGCTGCTAAGAGCAATACCGAGTAGTGTAGTGGGAGACCATACGCGAAACTATTGTGCTGCAATCTATTTTTTTTAGTAAGGTATATTTTTTTTTTGCATGAACCAAGGGTAATCGACCCTGCTCTATCCAGTGATGGTGATAAAGTTGGGTGGTGTCTAACAAAAAGGGGGAGAACCAGAGGGTGTATAAATAAGGAGAAGCTGGGATCGAACACAAGAAAAAACACCATACAAAAAAATTGCCACACAATAAAAATTGCCATACAAAAAAATCACCATACAAAAAATGTTAGGGTTTTTTCCCATACAAAAAAATACCATACAAAAAAATTGCCATACAAAAAATTTACTATGTATTATACGCATACAAAAAATTGCCATACAAAAAAATATTACATAATACACCATACAAAAAAATTACTATGTATTTTTTCCCATACAAAAAATTACTATGTATTCTCACACACACAAAAATTTACTATGTAGTACACACACAAAAAAATTGCCATACATTTTTTACTATGTATTTTTTCCCATACAAAAAATTATTATGTAGTGCACACATACAAAAAATTACTAGTATTCTCACACACAAAAAATTACCATACAAAAAAATGTTAGTGTTTTTTCTACACACACAAAAAAATTACTAGTATTTTTTACCATACAAAAAATTACTATGTATTACACGCACACAAAAAATTGCCATACAAAAAAATTACTAGCATTTTTTCCCATACAAAAAATTACTATGTAGTGCACCCATACAAAAAATTACCATACATTTTTTACTATGTATTTTTTACCATACAAAAAATTACTATGTATTCTCACACAAAAAATTACCATACAAAAGATTGCCATACATTTTTTCCCATACAAAAAATTACTATGTAGTGCACGCACAAAAAATTTACTATGTATTCTCACACACAAAAAAATATTACATAATACACCATACAAAAAAATTACTAGTATTTCTCCCATACAAAAAAATTACTATGTATTCTCACACACAAAAAATCACATACAAAAAAAATGTTAGTGTTTTTCCCATACAAAAAATTACTGTGTAGTGCACGCACAAAAAATTACCATACAAAAAAATTACTAGCATTTTTTCCCATACAAAAAATTACTATGTAGTGCACACACAAAAAAATTACCATACATTTTTTCCCATACAAAAAAATGTTATGTAATACACGCACACAAAAAATTGCCATACAAAAAAATGCTAGTATTTTTCCCATACAAAAAATTACCATACATTTTTTCCCATACAAAAAAATGTTATGTAATACACGCACACAAAAAATTGCCATACAAAAAAATGCTAGTATTTTTCCCATACAAAAAATTACCATACATTTTTTCCCATACAAAAAAATGTTATGTAATACACGCACACAAAAAATTACCATACAAAAAAAATGTTAGTGTTTTTTCTACACACACAAAAAAATATTATGTAATCCACGCAAAAAAATTACTAGTATTTTTTACCATACAAAAAATTACTATGTATTGCACGCACACAAAAAATTGCCATACAAAAAATTGCCATACATTTTTTCCCATACAAAAAATTACTATGTAGTGCACGCACAAAAAATTACCATACAAAAAAATTACTAGCATTTTTTCCCATACAAAAAATTACTATGTAGTGCACTCATACAAAAAATTTACTAGTATTTTTTACCATACAAAAAATTTACTAGTATTTTTTACCATACAAAAAATTACTAGTATTTTTCCCATACAAAAAAATTACTATACAAAAAATTGCTATACAAAAAAATCACCATACAAAATTATTACTATACAAAATTACTTTATTTTATTTTACTAATCATTTTTTATTAAACATTTTTTTTAAAAATTAATTTAACCAATTAGATGGCAGTGTTTTCGTTTAAAGATTACTTTTTTTTTTGCACACAAAAAATGCATACAATAACTTTTTTTCTCTAACAAAATTATTATGCTATTGTTCACCTCATAGAAAATTCTAGCTAACAAAAGTTTATTTTCTACACAAAACAACTTAAAACAGACCACTAGTAAATTTTTTTTTAATAAAAATTGCCACACTATTCTCTTTTTTAAAAAAATTAATATCTACAATTAATTAAATTAATAAAATTAGTATCTACAATTAGTAAGATTAAATCGGTAATTAAATCTGTAATTAATCAATCCACTAATCTACCATTTTGTTTTTTTAGTTGTTTTTTTCCGTCTGGAAAAGTTGTTACACGTAACATTGCACAAAGACGCCAAAAAAAAATTTTTCCATACAAAAATTGCTAAACGAGAACCCCTACAGTACTTTTTTTTCCGTAAACGAGCAAATTAATTTGACAATAGATAAACAAACAAGCCCCTTTTTTCAACGTGTCATTAAGAAAATTGAATTATAAATATATTTCAATATCACCTTATTTTTGAAATTTTTGTGCCACCACTAATAATTTGCTCAACTATTAAATTTCAACACCATGAAAAGTTAGTGACTAGCATCAGCTAGTGTTTCAAGAAGTTTGACAATAAATGTCTATCCCCAGTTAATATCTAGAAATGAATTCAGTACCATTGGTTAAACAAGGTTATCCATAAACGTCTATCCCCAGTTGATATCTAAAAATGAATTCCAGTTCCATTGGTTAAACAAGGTTATCCATAAACGTCTATCCCTGTTATTGGTAATATTTAAAGCTCTTATTCGGTTCTAGTGTCTCAATTGGTTATCCATTAACATCTATTCCCAACTCCATCATTATTGGCAATAAATAAATGGGTGTTATATCTATTGGTAATAACTAAACTGGTGTCAATTCAATTCCAATATGGTCATGACAATTGAAAGTGTTACTGTTCTGGTTTACATATTCTACAGGTTACGACTATTGATTGGTTAGAAGTTTGGTTTCAACATCACCTGTTGCTAAGAATAAATGTTGGTCATATCAATTGAATCATTTGTTGGTGTTATGGTAAGTAAATGCTGGTTATATCTATTATCTACAACCACCAAATGATAAATGCTGAACCGTAGTCACCAACTGTTATGCTGGTTGTATCTATTGACTAAAACTACCCTAGGGATAAATGCTGAACCGTGGTTACCAACTGTTATGCTGGTTGTATCTATTAACTGCAACCACCAAATGATAAATGCTGAACCATAATTACCAACTGTCATATTGCTGGTACTACATTAAGAATAAATGCTGCATCTACAAGTACCACCTGTTGTGTTAATAAATGCTGCACCTGCTAGTACAACTGTTGCTGGTCATGATAGTTACTACACATTACACACCAGACAGTGGCAAACAAGGTTATGTAGCTATTATATATCTTAAATAGCCAACCACCAACCACCAACCGTTTCTCTTGATCGTTTACTTGTCTCTTACCATTAGGGTTATAACCCTAACCAACCACTAACTCTTAACCACCTTTAGGGTTATAGCCCTAATTGAAAAATTTTCACTAACCATAATTTCCACCAACCTTATTTCCACCAACCTTATTTCCACCAACCCTTATTTCCACCCAACCCCTATCAACAACTCCATATCAGAAACCTCATAAAAACCTTCTACAAGCCTCCTACGAGCTCCCCCATATAACGTTGTCAACAGCTCTACCCCCTGTCGCACCCATCGTATCCTCTCACACTTCTCGGTGGTATAAAAAAAATTTTTTCTCCCAAAAAAAATCTTCTCCTTTCCACCACTTTTTTCTTCTTCTTCCTTCCCCATTCCCTCCCAAATCCCCCATTTTCCCCATTTCCCCTACCCTCCTGGCCCTGTATTCCAAAATTTTCTCGGGGCTACGCCCCGAACACAACCTCCCACCCACCCA
>OCLI01000187.1_pt1 | contig 12457 bp, 13 predicted proteins | sample 1481361 | NCBI WGS metagenome assembly OCLI01 (sample SAMN00990124, study PRJEB22392) | human gut metagenome
GTGAGCTACTAAGAAATAAGTGTTGTGATATTGATAGTCAGCTGATGCCATTGCTAACATTACACCAGTAACCCCACCTAATAGGAAGTTAGGAATAAATGCTAATGAGAATAACATCGGTGACTCGAAAGTAATTCGACCTTTGTATAGTGTTAATAACCAGTTAAATAGTTTTACACCGGTTGGTACACCAATTAGCATTGTTGAGATTGAGAAGAATGAGTTGATTAATGCACCATTACCCATTGTGAAGAAATGGTGAACCCAAACTAAGAAACTCAAGAATGCGATACCAGCAGTTGCCCAAACCATACTTTGATGTCCGAATAAACGTTTACGAGCAAATGTTGGGATAATTTCAGAGTAAATACCAAATGCAGGTAAAATAACGATATATACTTCAGGGTGCCCCCATACCCAGAAGAAGTTTGCCCATAACATAGGCATACCGCCGTCTGCAACGGTAAAGAAGTGTGTTCCAAAGATTCTATCAGCTGTCATTAACGCTAATACAACAGTGAATACTGGGAATGCCAAAATGATAATTAATGTTGTAACAAATGCTGTCACTGAGAACATTGGCATTTGCATAAATTTCATTGTTGGCGTCTTCGCTCTAAGAATTGTAACGAAGAAGTTGATACCGGTCATCAGTGTACCAATACCCGATAGCTGAATTGCAATCAAATAGTAGTTTACACCTGGACCAGGACTGAATTCGCCAGCTAGTGGTGCATAGTTTGTCCAACCAGCAGCTGGTGAACCACCAATAATAAATGATAAGTTGAATAAAATCATACCAGCAAAGAATAACCAGAAACTAATGTTATTCATAACTGGGAAGGCTACATCACGCGCACCAATTTGTAATGGAATAACAACATTCCATAAACCGAACACAAATGGCATAGCCATAAAGATAATCATGATAACACCGTGTGTACTAAAAATTTCATTATAGTGGTTTGATTCTAAGAACTTGTTGTCTGGTACAGTTAATTGCGTACGAATTAACAGTGCATCAATACCACCACGAACGAACATTAATACTGCACAGATTAAATACATTAAGCCGATTTTTTTATGGTCTACGGATGTGAACCATTCAGTGTATAGATATTTCCATAATTTGAAATAAGTAATTACCGCAATAACAGCGATGACTAAGAATGGTGCACCAATTTGTGCAGCTGTAATCATCCAGTTACCTTTAACTAGTAATTGATCCCATGGAAAATTCATTAATGTCCACCTCCATGATCATCATCGTGCTTAGACGCATTTTCGTCTTTAGCAGATTTTGAGATTTTTTCCATTTCCTTATGATTGTGTTTTTCTTCATCCTTAAATTTACCTTCATAAGGATCATCGTTGCCAAGAATCATAGGTTTCATTCCATGACGTGCATAGTTAGCATTTGTAACTTTAACTTTACGTGCAGGCTTGATTGGTTTATCAGTTACATCTTTGTAAAGATCTTTTTCATCTGTGAAGTTAGGATCTTTTAGCTCGAAATTAAAACGTTTATAAGCATAGAAGATGTATTCTGGATCAGCTGCAGGGTCAACAAATGCCATATGTGTACCATTGAATGTGAGTTCTTTATTAGAAGTACTTGGTAAGAGTTGTTTATCAAAGGTATCTTGATCTAACGTTTTCTTACTGTGTGCTTCTTTAACCCATGAATCAAAATCTTTTTCACTTACAGAGTGAACTTTAAATGTTTGACGTGAGAAACCTTCACCATTGAAGTTAGAGTTACGTCCTCTGAAAGTACCTAATTGATCGGCTGTTAAAGTCCAATCCATAGTCATGCCAGTCATGGCATATTTTTGACCACCCAATTGTGGAATCCAGAAACTTGTCATGGTATCCATCGCTTGAAGCTTGAATGTTACCGGACGGTCTTTAGGAATAGTTAATGTATTCACCGTTTCGACCTTCTGATCTGGATAAGCAAAGAACCATTTATATCCAGCACTTACTGCGTAGATTGTAATAGGATCTTTGTCCTTTTGAGGTGGTTTTTCGTAATCGTATAAAGTTTTAACTGTTGGAATAGCTAAAGCAGTTACGATTAAGATTGGTACCACAAACCAAATAGTTTCAATTAAACCATTGTGGTGCATCTTACCAGATTCGTCATTTTTATTATAACTGTACTTAAAGATAAAAACGGCGAACATCGTAAGTACAACAGCAACAATAACAAGCATGAAGACGATTGAGTAGATAATCAAGAACTTCTGACTACTTGCTACTGGCCCTTTTGCATTAAAAACTTCTAAATTGGAACAACCACTAAGCAATACCAGTGTCCCAAACATTAGAAGCAAAGACTTAAATTTTGACACTTTTTTGACCTCCTAATACTACAAATGTAGGGCTTACCATTAATTTTAGTTTATTACGCAATATTTACAAGTACCTATAAGAAAAAAATTAAAATTATATGTAGGGAAAGACTAATAATGTGAGTTGTGGCGGGAAGTCCGAGATTTGTTAAAATTATGTGTCCATTCTGTGAAACCTAATATTTTAGCGGGAAGAATAGCAGATCAAGGGAATAGTTGAGAACGGTTATCATTTGTAGGGGTTAAGCGGTTTCCAGAATATTAAAAAAGACAGAGTTAAAACGCTCTGTCTATGTATCTATTATTTAACTTCGATATATCGGGTTGAAGTTTCAAGTGCGCCATCCGAATCAACGACTTCATATTTAACTTTATATTTTCCTGCTTTTGTTGTGTCAACATGGCCGTCAACTTGAATTTTATGTGTTAAATCTCCATCCTCTTTATCATACGCGCGTATACCTTTCAAAGGATGGTATTGTTGTCCTTTTTCAATAACTATATCATTTACTCCCTTTAATTCGGGTGCGTGGTTAGTAGTTGCTTCTGCACTTAAATTTGGGGTAACAAGGGTAGCGGAGACACCAAGCGCTGAAAGTGACTGTATTAGTTTATTCATATTTTGTTTACCTCCGAGTCATTAAGTCGTCTATCTATTTATCTTCACTATACACGTTTAGTTTTTATAATTCATCGTACTATAGTCCTAATATACAATAAATAAAATTTAAATTAAATAAACATCTAGAAAAATATTTATTAAGGTTTTGTAAAATGACTAATTTGTGAATTATTTTGCATAATAGTGAATTAGGTCCAATCTAAGGTTTAGAATAAAAAGTGGAAATAAGTTTGTATCATTAAGGGAGTTGAAGTTATGTTAACTGAGAAAGAAATGGATATTGTTCAACAAACAGTACCCGTATTGCAAGAAAAAGGAACAGAAATTACATCAAACTTTTATAACAGAATGTTTAAGCAACATCCAGAGTTAAAAAATATGTTTAACCAAACCAATCAACAAAAAGGATTTCAATCCACAGCGTTAGCACAAAGTGTATTAGCAGCAGCTATTAATATAGAACATTTAGAACGGATTATGCCAGTGGTAAAAGAAATTGCTTATAAACATTGTGCTTTACAAGTACCACCAGCAGGATATGATATTGTAGGAGAAAATTTAATTGCTGCTATTAAAGATGTTGTCGGACTTGATGATAGTAGTCCAATCATACAAACATGGAAAAATGCTTATCGAGAAATAGCACAAGTATTTATTGATGTAGAGCAAGAGATATACAGTCATATGTTATGGGAAGGCTTTCAACCATTTAAAATTGTTAAAATTGAAGAATTATCTTCCGATATTAAAGCATTTACTGTTGAATCATCGCAATATGATTTAAGTCGCTTTGAACCTGGTGAATATATTACGGTCGATGTCTCAAGTGATAAAATGCCTTACCGAGCTAAACGTCATTATTCAATTGTAGCTGGAACACCACAGCATTTAACCTTTGCAGTTAAAAGAGATGTTTCTACCCACCATGAAGGTGAAGTGTCTACTATTTTGCATGATGAACTGCATGAAGGGGACGATATTAATCTCTCCGCGCCGGTGGGACCATTTAAAGTAGATAATAACAGAGACAAACATTTGTTTTTAGGTGCAGGTATTGGTGTAACACCGCTCGTTCCAATGTTTAAACAAGTAATCGATAATGATAAACAATCACATTTTATTCAAGTAACTGCAGATACTGATGATACGCCATTTGTTAATATATTATCTCAGTATAGTGATAATGCTACAGATGCAAGCTATGAATTATATGATCGCTCAGTGCAAGGATATTTAAAACAAGCTGATTTAGTACAACATATTGATGAACAAACTGCAGTATATGTTTGTGGAGGTACTAAATTTTTACAATCAATGATTAGTATGTTAAGAGAAATGGGTGTAAATGAAAGTCAGATTCATTTTGAAACATTTGTGCCTAAATTAAGTGTTGAAGTATAATATTGGATAAAAACGATCTAGAAAACGCCTTGCTAAGATATAAATATGACGTATTTTGGCGAGACTCTTGAGGGAACAGGACAAGCTGAAGACAGGGGCCCCAACAAAGAGAAATGCTTTTCGCATTTCTCTTTGTTGGGGTGGCTGAAGCTGTCCCCTAAGAAAGCGAGCCAACAATACAAAGTATTGAATAAAAAAGAAGCACTCAGATGAGTTGAATTCAATTCATCTGAGTGTTATTTTTCTGAGATGTATGTCCCAGCCTGTTCTTTTTCAATGACTCGTGTCCCAAGATGATACTTTATAGCACAACACTTGCATTCACAATGCTTCTTAAGGTTGAATATATTGTAATGTCTCAGCTTGATTAGCATTGATTTTACGATATGAAATCACACCTAAGCCTTTGACATTGCTTTCTGAGATAATAATTGAACCATCGCTGTTTACTTTTTCGACAAACGCAACATGTCCATAATAGCGATCCGCATTAAGCTGCCCTGGTTTAAACGATACCGCTGTATGTTCTGATGGATGATTTGACACTTGATAGCCTTTATCACGAGCACGCACAGCCCAGTCTCCGCCATTACCCATTGATCCATCTACATAAAGATTAAATTGTTGCAAACGATTATAGACATACCAGGTACACTGCCCTTGTGGGTAAAAGTTTTTAGACTGACTGTCCATTTCTTTAAACGGCTTATAGTCACCTTGATTATCATCGTAAGACTTATTGAAAAATGCTTCATCTAAAATAGGCATTTCTTCTCCATCCAGTTCCGTTAGACGATATTGTTTAATAATACTATTTAACTTTTTATCGTAATCAGGATCCGTTGAATACGTACCTACTAAACTTTTTGTAGCATCTTCATATGTCATGCCAGGTGTCTTCCAACTACCTTGATAAATATTGTTATTCCCGTTGATACCATAACGAATTAACTTAGCATAGTCTTCTAATGCTGCTTTAGTATCAGGATAATTGCGAAATGCTGCAGTTGTTTGATACATTTTACCTTCAGAATCTGCTTCTAATGTATTGAAGTTTGTAGTTTCTCCTTGATAAGCACCTTTCACGCCAAATAAATTGTTATGTGGCGCACTTGCAAGCGCACTATTACCAGAATCAGATTCTAATATGGCTTGTGCAATCATTACAGAAGCATACAAATGTTCCTTTTGTGCAACATGATGTGCATCTTCAGCAATGTTTTGTATAAATTCACGCGTGTCACTACTCTGAGCAACTTCATACTGTGTTTCAGCTTTATCATCAGTATCTGGCGCTTGCTGCAATATCGCTGTATCGCGATAACCATTTGTAGATGAATCTCCCTGCTTCGTCACAACTTGCGCTGCTCTCCTTTGAGATGACTCATTTTCACTCGTCTGAGGATTGTTAACTTGCTGATGTTGTGCCTTAGACGTCGTTAACTGCTTAGATTGTACATCGTTCGATTCTTCATCATGTTGCATACGTTGAATCAATGTTTCATCATCATGCTGAGATGCAACTGTTGACGTCTCATTAGGTGGTAATAAAGTTACTTTAGGTGGCTTATGCTGATTGACGCGTTGATGCGAGGCAACCACTTTAGGCAATGGTACTTCTTCTTCAATATCATTGATTGGTACTTCCGTTGATTCAATGTGCTTGTCTTTTGGGCTAAGATACGCATCCTCATCTTGCTTATGTACCTTTTTATTTTTATGTTGATGCACTTGCGTATCCATCGCATAGGAACTTAGTGGCGTACTTATCAATTGCGACAATGCAGTGACGGTAATTACACAAAATATTAATTTATTTCTGCTCACTTATTTACCTCCATCAATTCTCTATTCCCCAGTGCTGATTGCATGAATAAATTTCAAAGCAATCTGATTCACTTTACTTTAAATATTGATAACCAATGTCATATTTTATTACAGTATTTTCTAAGATTGGACTTGAACTATCTTGTGATTGATGACGTACATGTTGGTGTGCTTTGCGAAAAACATCTGATTGTAACCAATCTTTAAAATCTTCTTCAGTGTCCCATAATGTTAAAATTTTCACTTCATCATAATCTTCTAATTCATGTGTTTTCGTAACAAACATGCCTTTAAAGCCTTCTAATGTCTCTATCCCATGTCTAGTATAGAATCGATCGATAATCCCTTCTGCTGTACCTTTATCTAACTTTAATTTGTTTTCTGCCATAAAATTCATTGCTACATGCTCCTTTTCTATTTTAATTCAACTAATTTTGTGACCACTACAATACGGCCAGATGTTTGACTATACGCATCTTCACATGTCGATAACGTTACAATCTTATCTTTAGCTGATACTTCTGTAGTAGTATTTATTACCGACTTGCGCATCGTTTCTTTTAAAAATTTGTCATAGGCTTGCTGCGTTTTAAAATATGTTTGAATATAATTATCTTTCGTCGTTGTTTGATAAGTACTTAAAACTTCTAAGCGATATTTATGATATTTTGTATCGAATTGAATGCTTTTATGCTTATCATAAAATGATTGTTTTAAATATTTTTCTAATACATCAAACATGGTGTTATCACCAACATGATGTCCATAAATGACAGTGTTTAAATCAGGCTGTGCTATCGCATTACGATAATCCATAAAAATACTACCTTTGCGACTTGCTTCATGCTCAAAATCATGCTGTAAATAAGTCTTATTATCTTTAGCCTGCAATACCGGATAATTTAAAGTTGAATCACTAAGGTGAATCCAGCCAACAATATCCTTGTTCACTTGTTCTAATTGTGTAAACTGTGGTCTGACCTCATTATTTGCTGATTGCGTAGTATAGTTTTGTTGTAAGTTCTTATATCTTTCTTCAGCTTGTTTATCTGCTAAATGTAAATGATAAATTTGATAGACTGAAATGACGATAACTGCTATTAGGATGATTTGACATAATCGAAGCACTAATTTCATTTGTTGTGTCCGCCTCGTTTTTTGACAATGACCGTGCCGCAATCAGGATCTTGAAGTATCTTTGCATCAATGTGGTACATGTCTTGAATTAATGTGTGGTCAATAATATCTTTAGGTCGCCCTTGCGCAAGTAATCCTTTATTGCCTAGACAAATCAGTTCGTCACTATATTCAATCGCTTGATTAATATCATGTAGCACCATAATAATCGTCATTTGATATTCCTCATGCAGCCATTTAATGATATCTAAAAAAGGTTGTTGGCTCATCTAACAATAAGTATTGAGGTTCTTGTGCTAAAGCCATGCCAATAAATACACGCTGTAATTCACCACCAGATAGGTTCATCACTGATTGATGTTCAAATTGTGTCAAATCTAATTGTTGAATCACCGTATTCACGACACTATCTTTGCGTAAATCTTTCTTAAACAGACGTTGATAACTATAACGGCCTGTTTCAATCACTTGTCTAACAGTAAAATCTTCAGGTACCTTACTTTTTTGATGTACCGTCGCTAATCGCTGAGCTAACGCTTTCTGGCTATATTGATTTAATAATTTGTCTTGAAGAAAAATCTGACCACTTTTTGGCTTGAGATTATGAGATAAAAGTTGCAACAAAGTAGATTTTCCTGATCCATTTGGCCCAATAATGGTAGTTATCGCATTCGACTTAAATTCGAGTGAAATATCTTCAAAGATTGGTCGCTGTAAGTCGTAATAAAAGTTAAGATGTTCTATGCGCATGACTTACCGCTCCTTTACAAATCATATAAATTAATATTGGACCACCTAGCATCATGGTTAGCACATTCGCTGGTATTTCAAGTGGTGGATGAATAGTACGGCCAATGATATCGGCTAACAACACCAACCACGCACCCATCATAGCTGAGTATGGCAATACTTTTTTATAATTACTGCCAATACATCTACGTACAATATGTGGCACAATCAAACCTACAAATGCCATTTGTCCTACTATTGCTGTTGCACCACTTGCTAAAAAGACAGCGACTAATCCAATCATTAATCGATACTTCGTAATATTAAAACCAATATTATTTGCCTGCTTCTCATCAAAAGCCAATAAGTTTGTTTTTTGTGCCAAAATCAAAGCTAAAGTAATACCGATGATTGCAGTAATTGCAACAATGTATACATCATTCCAAGTTTTCATAGTAAGACCTTGTGGAATCTTCATAAACGGATCTTGAGCTAACAGTTCTAGTATGCCATTTAACATTGCATATAATGCCACACCTACAAGAATCATTCTCACTGGCGCTAATTTATATTTCGCAATAAGCACAAACAACACCATAAATGGTATAACGCCACCAATAAAACTTAGAAATGGCGCGTAAAAATATAACCCTGGAAATAGTAAAAGCACAAGACTGCGAACCACTAACGCACCTGATGAAACACCCAAAATATTTGCTTCTGCGAGTGGATTTTGCAGAACAGCCTGTAATAAAGCGCCTGTACTGCTAATATAGCCCCCACAAATAATGCAATAAATATCCTTGGAAACCTTAAATCGATAACCGCATCAACATGCTGTTCGCTACCAGTAGTTACTTTAGTCATTACTTGATCAAAACTAATTGGTATTTTACCAACAACCACAGCAACATATGTTGTCACAATGAGCAATGCTAACATGATAACCATTAAAAATGCTGGATGTTTTTTCATATCCTCTTCCTCTTTTAAAACTTAATGTTGATTATAAAAAACGTCATATAATTGCTTCATGGCATCATCAGCATCAACATTTGCAGTAATGCCAAAAGGTATCTCTTCTAAATCATACACACGGTCTTCTTTAACTGCTTTAAAATGTTTCCAAATGTCATTTTGCTTAAATTCTTTTTGGAACATCTTTTTCACTTCATCTGGCATACCATGAGGCAAGCGTAAAATGATGTCTGGATCGACATTCACTAGATTTTCAGTATTAGAAGATATATATTGTTTTGATGTATCTTTAATCACATTTTCTCCACCTGCAATTTTCACTAAATCCCCAATATATGATTTATCTGTAGCTACTAAATAACTTCCAGGAACCCCCATTAAAATAAGCACTTTAGGGTGTTTCTTTTGTTTAGCAGCTTTGTCTTGAATATCCTTTTTGACTGAATTGATGTGTTGATTTAATGCTTTTGCCTTACTTTCACGATTAAATTGATGTCCCAATTGCGTGATGGATTTTTCCATGCCATCTAAACTATCGTAATCGTAATAATATCCCTTCATATTCAATTGTTTATAAAACGGCTTCATTTCATCTTTAATCGTACTTACACTTAATACATGTGTTGGATTGACTTGTTTCACCGCTTCCACACTTGGTTGCATCGGTTGTCCAACTTCTGGCACGTCTTTATAACGCTTAGGCAATGTTTTATATGTCGTTGGCTTTCCGACAATAGGAATGTCCAGTTTATCTAGTGTCATCGTTAAAGCCACCGTGGTTGGTACGATGCGATATGCGTTACCTTGTTGATCTACATTATCACCTTTTGTATGTTTACTACTTTGACTACATCCAGTAAGCAACACAAGCAATATAGCTAATGATGACATTATTTTGCTGATGTTCATTTTGTTACTCACCGCTTTCTATTAATGAAATATGTAGCAATTAAACCTGCTACTGAAATAAAAATTAAAATTCCGAATATAATATAGTCTTTCGTATGTTTTGGCAAATTAACGTTAGGTTGTTTATTGCCATCTGTGTGATAAGATTTATCAGCATTTCTATCAAATGCTGGTGTTCGTTTATTTTTATCTTTGTGCTGCTGCGTGGCGTGCGCTTTATTTTTTGATGCAGCTGTTGTTACTTGTTTCTTTTCACCTTGTTGTGCTGACGATTTATGTGAAGATGGTGTTGGTGTTGGTGTTGAACTTGATGATTGCGTTGTCGTTTCACTATTATTAGACGGCGTTGTTGTTCTACTTGAAGTATCTTGATTGTTGGATGCATGTGTATCATTATTTTGCTGTGTTTGTTGTTGCTGCTTAACATGCGCTTGTTGTTTTTCTGAAGCTGGAGGTACTGACTTATCTCCGGGGTCTTGCTGATGTTTATCTTTGTTACGTTTTTCCGCTGATGTATCTGATTGACTATCGTCTGTTTCATTTGGATGTTTTACACCTAGCACAATATACGTTGTGTAGTGATGATCATAGTTTAATTCTGGAATGACAATGTGGATGCGTGCTTCTATCTCTTTAGTATCTTCTTCTACAGGTATGCGCACAGTGGCTTCTTGAGTATCACTATTTTCATAGATGACCTCATGTTGTAATTTCGTATTTTGATGATAAAATTGATAAGTTTGCCACCAGTCTATATGCGTTAACGTCATTTCAAAATAACGTTTCCCTTGAATCGTGACGTAATGTCCTGGGTGTTTCACATAATCATCCATATGTGACAGCTTATTTTCTTCTTTTTTACGTACATAAAAATTAACTGCTCGCTTATTAACCTGATGACCGTCTTCTTGCGCTGTTGATGGTGTAATATTGAATAGCAGTTGTTGCTGTTTTTCTTGCCCATTCTCTATAGTTGTAACGTTAACTTTATAATGCGTTTGTTGCTTATTTAAAGGTAACAATACATAATCTTTAGTTGGCTGTGATGGTGTGGTATGTATGTTAAGTAATCTCATTTGCCCTTGATCTTCAACTTGAAGTTGCTTCCACAATCCATGTTTAACAATGTTAATTTTTGCTACAAGTCGCCCATGATCTTTAATGATTTGAACACTTGGATCAACCATCTTATTGTATGATTGCGCAAGTGTCTTGCTATCTGCATAATAAATACTTAATTGAGCGTTGCTTGAATGAGTCCATTGGTTTGTGTCTATATGAGAAGGAGCTGATGAATAACTCGAATCATCAGCTCTAACATTAAGCATTGCCGCATTACTATATGAGCCAGTAACAACAGACCATGAAAAAATTAATGACGTAGCCAATAATAATTTCAAACGCTTAGACATTATTAGTGGTTACCTTTTCTGTTACGTTTTAAAATTGCAACAGATAGCATTAAGAATACCACGGCTACAACTGGTATTAAATAAACATATGCCGGTGTACCAGCACTCGTTTGAGGATTTTCAACTGAAGATCCATCAGTAGATGCGCTGTTACTATCTGAGCTTGTACCATTTCCTGCATCACTTGCTGCTGAGCCTGTACCGCCATTTTCCGATTTATTTATTCCCGGTGTTGCTGCACTAGAACTACCACTATCTTTGCCGTTAAATTTATATGTAATGTTATAGTGGTGGTCATATTTAAAAGGTTTACCATTTACTTTTTCATTTATATAAACTGAAATTTTACCGTCTACTTTACCTGATGTTTTACTTACTTCAAATTCTGACGTACGTTCATCTTTTGCTTTATTGGTATTGATGATTTTTTCATTTTTACCTTCAATACTCATTCCGGTAATCCAGTGACTATGATTAACTGTTATTTGAACATATTTCTTACCATTTCTTTCAACTACGGTTGCTGGTTTATTAAAATAGTCATTCGCAATCGAAGTATCATTGGTATTATATTTTAATACCTCATAATTAAGTGACTGACCCTCTGCGAACGCGCTGCTTGATGACAATATCCCAAATGAGAAAATACATAAGAATATAAAACTAACTATTTTAAATACTGTTTTCACGCTTATTTTGCCTCCTTTTCACGATAAAAATATAATCATTTTGCTCACTCTAGTTCTACTTATTAGATTAATTGAAAATGATTATCAATGTCAATTTATTTTTTAAATTTTTTCTTAATTTTTTAAGGCATTTAAGAAAATAAAAAACTGATCGCACCACATTAGCAATTAAAATGACAACGCTTAGCTCATACCCCATACATAGAACGTTTTATCGCAATTCCTTATATATTAATGTCTTTATCTAGATTGTATTAACAAAGTTATGGTAGTTATGACATAAGAAATTAAAGCGTGCTTAAACAGTTATATCATTGCTAACCTATAATGAAAGTATCTTCCATAATGGATTTAGTTGTATTTTCATTTAGTGTCTATTTCCTTCATTTAATAGCAGAT
>OCLI01000188.1_pt1 | contig 12433 bp, 6 predicted proteins | sample 1481361 | NCBI WGS metagenome assembly OCLI01 (sample SAMN00990124, study PRJEB22392) | human gut metagenome
AACGAAAATAAAAATTACCTATTAATATACATTTTGTACTTGAAAAGAATATTTAAGAGAAATTATGATTAAAAAACATTTAATATAATTAAAATGCGTAATATTAAATAGTGATAAATCTGTTATAATTCATATATCATTTTATTATTACTCTAATTATATAGATTAAAATGTATTATTATAATTATTTTGTACTATATATCAAAATTCTCATATACATCTAGGAAATAAAATAGAGTTTGATATGCAATGACAACTATTTTAACCAACTATAGGAGGTCAGTGAATGACTAACAGAAAGAGAAACTCGTCACAACGCATGGATTTTATCCCAAACAAACTAAACAAATATTCAATCAGAAAATTTACAGTAGGTACAGCTTCAATATTAGTAGGTGCCACACTTTTCTTAGGGCATCATGAAGCTGAGGCAGCTGAAAAACAACAATCCATATCTCAAAACCATAGCGATGAACAAGAAAGTTCTCAAGCTGATACAACAGTAACCACAGAACAAACAACAAATAATAATGTTTCTTCTCAAACTAACGCCACGTCACCAAGCACTCAAGATAAAACAACGATAGATCACACTGAAAATCCATCTTCAACAAACCAGCAGATAACAGAAAATCAATCACTGCATGCAAAAGATTTACAAACATCAAATCAAAACAATGTCTCGCATAAAGATACTGCAAACAAATCAACAGAAAAAGAAGCTAGACAACATCAAAATCATAAATCGACAATTCAACAACAAGAAAGTTCAGAAAAGTTAGTAACAGCTGCTCAAAATGCATCAGCTACAAACCAAGCTGTATCCACCAATACGAATGAGACACATGTACAATATGCTGATAAAAAATTGAGCCAAATTGGCGTGAACCATCAAACGAAAGAACAAGTTAAAGCTTCACTAGTTACTAAGAAAGCTTTTAAGCCACGTTCTAAACGAGATTTAGATAATACAATTGTGGCAGAAGCCTTAAAAGCAGACATTACAAACCCTGACTATGGTGTTAGAACCCCTGCAACTCCTGTAACTGCAGCTGCTTCAACATCTCCAACAACGCGTGCATTGAGTAGTAATTATAGAGTAAGAGCATTAGCGGCAGCTACACCAACAGGTAAAGATGTGAGTGACAAAATTAAATTTTCAAATATAGATATAGCAGTGGAAGGTAGAACTGCACATACAAATGCTAGTGGTCAACGTGAATTATGGGTGACTTCTGGAGATATTTTATCTTTAAAAGCAGATTATACCGTTGACAATAGCGTTAAAAGTGGAGATACATTTACGATAGGCTATGGACAATATATTAGACCTGGAGGATTTTCGTTACCATCATCGGACACAGAATTAAGAGATGCAAATGGTGCAATTATAGCTAAAGGTAAATATGATAGTAACACGAATAAAACAACCTACACGTTTACAAATTACGTTGACCAATATGATAATATTCAAGGATCTTTTAAAATAGCTGCAACTGCTAAACGAGAGAATGCCATCAATGATAAAGGATCATATAATATGGACGTAAAAATTGGAAATGTTTCTTTCAATAAAAATATTATTGTTGATTATGGTGATAATAAGAATAACCCTTTAAATGCATCAACGCTTTACAGAGATCCAAAAACAAACCAACAGTATCGAATCATTTATATTAATGAGCCAGGCAAAACATATAAAAATGTGAAATATCATAGTACAACAATGAATGGAAAACTCATAGATGGCACAGATGCAATAAAAGTTTATAAAGTGAATGATCCTTCAGCAATGGTCAACAGTTTCGCACCCGATTTAACTTCAAGTAAAGTAACAGATGTTACATCATCAAAAACAATTACATATGATAATAATCGCTCAACTGTAAATGTTTCATTAGGAAATTTAGACGGTAAAACACGTTATATTATTGCTGAAAAAGTAGAACCTACAACTGACAATGGTAACTTAAGTTCAACGTTTTCAATAACTAACGATGATAAAAATAATCCAACAATTTGGGCGGCAAGTACTACACAAGGTGCTGCTGGAGACAATTCAACTGGTAGTGGTCAACAAATAGGTAAATATTCACTTGGCGACACTGTCTGGAATGACAAAAATCGAAATGGCATTCAAGATATAGGAGAAGAAGGCATACCTAACGTTTATGTTACTTTAAAAGATGCTAACGGAAATGAAATTGACAGAGTGACAACGGATGAGAACGGCAACTATAAGTTTAAAAATTTAAAAAATGGAGAGTACACTTTAGAATATTCAACTCCTAATGGAGGATATTCGTTAACCAAAGCAGATCAAAGTAACAATGATGCAGTCGATTCAGATGCACAATTAGTCAATGGCAAATATGTTGCTAAAGCTACAATTCAAGATGATGACAACATGACAGTTGATGCCGGATTTTATAAATCTGTTTATAACATTGGAGATTTCGTTTGGAATGATACGAATAAAAACGGCATTCAAGATGACGGAGAAAAAGGACTTGCCGGTGTAACTGTATTATTGAAAAATGAACAGGGACGTACAATTGCAACTACTGTAACCGACAAAAATGGCAAATATGGCTTTTACGAATTAGAATCTGGTAACTATACAGTTCAATTTATTACACCTGATGGTTATACATTATCACCATCAAAAGTAGGTACAGATGTAACTAAAGATTCTAATGGCGATGAAGTACCAATTAAATTAACTGAAAATGATTATTCTAATGATTTAGGTTTATACAAGCCGGATGCACCTAAATTAGATGACTATGAAATTACAGTAGAAGATAAAAGTTATGAAAATACTGTTCGTGTTAACACTAAGTTACCTAAGAATACAATCCAACTTGCACAACAAGGTAAAGATGGTCGTGATCGTGTATATTATAAACAATTAGGCTATCATCCAGATTTGACTGGGAAAGATGCTTCAAAATTACTGCAAATAGACGGCTATTATTTTGAAGAAGTACGCCGAGATCATATATACCAGTAACAAGATGCTATTTTTGAATATAACTTGGATAATAACACAGGTGTTAAAAATATAACGTATAATCCAACAACAAATACGTATACTGTGACATATCAAGATGGTTCAACAAAGGAACTACCAGGTCAACAGCCTAAAGGATTAACAATAAATAATAGTTATATTAATCAAAATGGAGATACTATTGTGGAATTTAGTGATGGTACAACTATTACGATTCCTAAAGGTAAAGATGGTGTCGATGGTAAAAAAGGTGAAGATGGTAAAACACCTAAAATTGAGCAAACACCAATTACCGATAGCTCAGGCAAACAAATTGGGGTTACAATCACTGTTAAAGATGGTGATGGTAAAGTAATAAATACGCAAAAAGTACTTAATGGTCAAGATGGAGCAAAAGGAAATCCAGGTGAAAAAGGCGAAAAAGGAGACCCAGGAACGAAGGGTGACAAGGGCGAAAAAGGAGATACAGGCGCTGCAGGTCGAGATGGTCAGAATGGTCAAGATGGTAAGTCAGTTATTGCAAATACAGAACGTGGTACAAAAGATGGTCAAGAAGGCGCATATATTAGAATCTATGAGGTCAATCCAGATGGTAGTCGCGGCACAATGATTTCTGAAACATTCATCAAAGATGGTGTGAAAGGCCAAGATGGTAAAGATGGACGTTCACCATCAATCCAACAAACGCCTATAAAAGATGAAAAGGGTAAGATTATCGGAACGACGATTACTATTCTAAGTCCAGATGGTCAAGAAGTTTCACATCAAGATATTTTAAATGGTAAAGATGGACAAAATGGAACATCTGTGACAACCATTACAGAACGTGGTAGACAAAATGATCAAACAGGCGCATATGTTAGAACATATGAAAGAAATCCAGACGGTAGTCGTGGCAAGCTCATCAGTGAAACCTTTATCTCAGATGGTCAGAATGGTAAGGATGGACAAAATGGCATGAATGGAAAATCTATAACAGCGGAAACACGTCCTGGTACAGATGCTGATGGAAACACTGGTGCATGGATTCGCGTTTATGAGTTGAATCCTGATGGCACTAAAGGCCAACTTATCAGTGAGACGTTTATTAAAAATGGCGCAAAAGGTGAAAAAGGCGAAGACGGTAAGACACCAAAAATCGAACAAACTCCAATACGTGACAGTTCTGGTAACCAAATAGGTGTAACAATCACGGTGACAGATGGTGATGGGAACGTCGTTAGTAAAGAGAATATTTTAAATGGCAAAGACGGTGCAAAAGGTGAAAAGGATAAGACGCCATCTGTAGAACAACAAGCCATTCAAGATAAAGATGGAAAGCAAATCGGAGTCACAATTATTATCAAAGATGGAGACGGTAAAGAAATCAGTCGTCAAAACATTCTAAATGGCCAAGATGGTAAAAATGGTACTCCTGGTAAGGATGGTCAAACACCAACAGTTGAAACAATGCCAGCATTAGATAAAGATGGAAAGCAAATCGGTGTAACTATTATTACACGCGATGGTGATGGTAAAGAAATTGGGCGTCAAACAGTGACGAATGGCCAAGATGGTAAATCTATTACTGCAGTAACGGCACGTGGAGAACAAAATAATCAGACAGGTTCATGGATACGTGTGTATGAAGTAAATCCAGATGGCACACGTGGTAAGTTAATTAGCGAAACGTTCGTTGCTGATGGTCAAAAAGGTGCTGACGGTAAAAACGGTGTTGATGGCAAAGACGGTAAAACACCAACAATCGAGCAACAGCCTATTCGTGATAAAGACGGAAAACAAATCGGTGTAACTATCATTATCAAAGATGGAGACGGTAAAGAGATTAGTCGTCAAAAAATTCTAAATGGTCAAGATGGTCAAAAAGGTGCTAATGGTCAAGACGGTAAATCTGTAACTGCAATTACAGAACGTGGTACTCAAGATGGCCATAAAGGTTCATACATTAGAATTTATGAAATGAACCCAGATGGTACACGTGGTAAATTGATTAGTGAAACATTTATCGCTGATGGCGAAAAAGGTCGAGATGGTGTTGATGGTCAAGATGGTAAGTCAGTAACTGCCGAAACTACACGTGGAGATAAAGATGGTCAAACTGGAGCGTACGTCCGAATTTATCTAACCAATCCAGATGGTACACGTGGCAAATTAATCAGTGAAACCTTTATTGCTGATGGTCAAAAAGGTAAAAATGGCCAAGATGGTAAGACCCCAACAATTGAGCAACTTCCGATTTTGGATAAAAACGGAAAACAAGTTGGTGTGACAGTAATTGTCAAAGATGGAAATGGCAAAGAAATTAGTCGTCAAGATATCTACAATGGGCGTGATGGCCAAGATGGTAAAGATGGCAAAACACCATCTATTGAACAACAGCCAATTTTAGATAAAAATGGTAAACAAATCGGCACTACTGTGATCATTAAAGATGGAAATGGCAAAGAAATCAGTCGTCAAGATATTCACAATGGTCAAGACGGTAAGACCCCAACGATAGAGCAGGTACCTTCTTTAGACAAAGAAGGCAAACAAAACGGTATCATTGTGATCATTAAAGATGGTGATGGCAAAGAAATCAGTCGTCAAACGATTTTAAATGGTCAAGATGGACGTGATGGCAGAGACGGTAAGGCTCCACATGTGGAGCAGCAACCAATTTTAAATAAAGACGGAAAACAAATTGGTATTACTGTGATTATTAAAGATGGCGATGGTAAAGAAATCAGTCGTCAAAATATTTATAACGGTGAAAAAGGTAAAGATGGCAAGGACGGTAAAGATGGTGTAGATGGTAAATCAATTACTGCCATAACAGAACGTGGTACAAAAGATGGTAAATCTGGTTCTTACATCTATATCTATGAAATGAATTCAGACGGTAGCCGTGGCAAATTAATTAGTCAAACCTTTATTGAAGATGGCCAAGACGGTAAAACACCAAGCATTGAACAACAACCAGTTAAAGATGAAAAAGGAAATCAAGTTGGTGTTGTTATCATTGTTAAAGACGGTGATGGTAAAGAAATCAGTCGCCAAGTTATTGTAAATGGCAAAGACGGCAAAGATGGTAAAACACCAAGCATTGAACAACAGCCAATTAAAGACGAAAATGGTAAGCAAATTGGCATCACGATTATTGTTAAAGATGGTAATGGCAAAGAAGTAAGTCGTCAAAACATATACAATACATCTAATATCACAAATATTTATGTTAACGTTGAAGGCAACATTGTCTTTGTCTTCAAAGATGGAACAACTTGTATTTGTAAATGTGAGCCAAACAAACCGAATGAGCCAAACAAACCAAATGAGCCCGGCAAGCCAAGCGAACCAGGCAAACCAAATGAACCAAACAAACCGAGTGAGCCAAACAAACCAAGCGAACCAGGCAAACCAAGCGAGCCAACCAAGCCAAGCGAACCAGGCAAACCAAATGAACCAAACAAACCGAGTGAGCCAAACAAACCAAGCGAACCAGGCAAACCAAATGAGCCAAGCAAGCCAAGCGAACCAAGCAAACCGAACAAATCAGTTCATACTAGTACAATGAAACATGTGAACTATAAAACAACGAGTCATTTACAGCAAGTTCATGATACGACACAATCAAACAATGATAAAAAACAGCAAGAATTGCCAGCGACAGGTGCTGTTGATGACAATGGTTATCAAGCTCCATTCTTTGGATCATTATTTGCAATTTCAGGAACAATATTGTTCTTAGCAAGACGTCGTAAACATCATCATCAATAACAATCATTAAATAGCGTTAATTATATGAGATTCGTTATAGTATAGTAGTTTCTGAAGTAATCAAACAGGTATGGGAAACTAAAGGTTGAAAATCTTTTATCCCATGCCTGTTTTTTATAAAATGAGTTCAGTTCGTTTTTAAGAGAGAAGTCATATCTATTTAGATATAGAAATATTTTAAATAATTACAAATAAATATTAGAGATAAGCTTGACTTTAGTTATAAATATCGTTAAAGTATTAGCATATAATTCTGACAATTCAGATAGGTATTAACTGCATTGTTGCAAAAATGGAGGGGGGATCACAATACGATGTCAGTACCTAAAATAACTTACGATGTATTTTCTGAGGACCCTTTTATAGAAAAGCTAACACTAGATGAAGAAACAAAAGGCGCATATGACATTTTAAAGTGGGCGTATGACACATATGGTGAGTCGATCGTGTATGCATGTAGTTTTGGTGCAGAAAGCATGGTGCTCATTCATATTATTAGTCAGATTAAACCTGATGCCCAAATCGTATTTTTAGACACAGATTTACATTTTCAAGAAACATACGATTTAATAGAAGATGTAAAACAACGTTTTCCTCAATTACGTATCGAAATGAAGAAACCAGACCTCACACTTGAAGAACAAGCAGAAAAATATCAACCCGCACTATGGAAAGCAAATCCCAACCAATGTTGTTATATACGAAAAATTAAACCACTAGAAGAAGTTTTATCTGGCGCAGTAGCTTGGATTTCTGGATTAAGAAGAGCTCAATCCCCAACAAGAGCACACACGAATTTCATTAATAAAGATGAACGTTTTAAATCAATAAAAATTTGTCCTTTGATTTATTGGACGGAAGAAGAAGTTTGGGACTATATCAATGATAATCATTTACCTTACAATGCTTTACATGATCAGCATTACCCAAGTATTGGATGTATTCCTTGTACTTCTCCAGTGTTTGATTCAGATGATTCCCGTGCAGGAAGATGGTCGAGCTTTTCCAAAACAGAATGTGGCTTACACGTAGCAGATAAGCCATAAAAATTTTACTACTTATTCTTATTATTCCGATATGAATTTAAAATAAAATTAGCATTGTAAAGTTATACACGGTTATTTCATAATAGAAGGGTAGATAAATAAAATAGTAATTATTGATAAGAGGTGGAACGATTGAGTTTAAGTGTAACAAACAGTCCATTTACTGCAGAACAAGCCAAACAACTTAGTGAAGTTATTGCTACGTTAACACCTGAACAAAAGGTATGGCTTAGTGGCTATTTAATTGCCAATCAACAGACAATACAAACCAATTCATCGGTTCAAAGTGAACAACTCTCAACAAAAGCTGAAGCAGTTATTCAAAGCAATGAACCGGAGATAGAACCAACACAGCGCAGTATTACGGTACTTTATGGTTCAGAAACAGGGAATGCGCAAGGTGTAGCTGAAATTTTTAGCGAACGTCTAACGAATCTTGGTCATAACGTTGTAATAAGTAGTATGGACACATTCAAAACAAAAGAACTTAAGAAAGTAGAAGATTTATTTATTGTCACATCGACACATGGAGAAGGTGACCCGCCAGATAATGCGCTAGAATTTCATGAATTCTTGCATAGTAGAAAGGCACCTAAGTTAGAAGGTGTTAGATTTTCAGTACTAGCTTTAGGAGATCAAACTTATGAATTTTTCTGCCAAACAGGTAAAGATTTTGATAAAAAACTAGCTGAATTAGGCGCAGAACGTTTATATGAACGTATTGATTGTGACATTGATTATGACGAAGATGCGGAAAAATGGATGGCTAACGTCATTAAAGCCATTGATACTGAGTCAAGAGGTACAGAAAGTGAACAAGTTATAAGTGAATCAATTAAAGCAGCTAAAGAACGAAAGTATTCTAAGAGTAATCCATATGAAGCAGAAATTTTGGACAATATTAATTTAAATGGCAAAGGTTCAAATAAAGAAACACGACATGTTGAATTGTTGCTAGATAATTTTGGAGAAGAATATGAACCTGGCGATTGCATTGTAGTATTACCACAAAATGATCCGCAAGTCGTTGATTTGCTTATCGCAACATTAGGATGGGATCCAGAAGAACAGATTCCTGTATCTGAAGATGGTGATACATTAATGTTATCCGATGCATTAACACGTCATTTTGAAATTACTAAGTTAACGAAGCCATTGCTACAACAAGCAGCAGTCATATTTGACAATGATGACTTGAGCGACAAAGTTCAAGATAATGAATGGGTTCAACAGTATATCAATGGTAGAGATTTTATTGATTTGCTTAATGATTTTGGAACGGATGAGTTGCTACCTGTAAACTTGTCACAGCTTTTACGTAAGTTGCCACCAAGAGAATATTCCATCTCAAGTAGCTATAAAGCAACGCCGGATGAAGTGCATATTACAGTGGGCGCAGTGAGATACCAATCTCACGGACGAGATCGCTCAGGTGTTTGTTCAGTTCAATTTGCAGAGCGTCTTCAGCCAGGAGATACGGTACCAATTTACTTAAAACGTAATCCAAATTTTAAGTTTCCAACAGAAGCGGATACGCCGATTATTATGATTGGTCCAGGAACAGGAGTCGCACCTTTTAGAGCTTGCATGCAAGAACGTGAAGAGCTTGGATTTAAAGGTAATACATGGCTATTCTTTGGAGATCAGCATTTTACAACAGACTTCTTATATCAAACTGAATGGCAAGCATGGTTAAAAGAGGGATACTTAGAAAAAATGGATGTGGCTTTTTCTAGAGATACAGACCACAAAATATATGTCCAACACCGTATTATGGAACGCAGTGCACAGTTTAATGCATGGTTAGAAAAAGGAGCATCTATCTATATTTGCGGTGATGAAAAACACATGGCAAAAGATGTGCATCAAGCCATCAAAGATGTGTTAGTAAAAGAACAGGGACTTAGTCAAGATGAAGCAGAAGCATATTTAAAACAACTTAAGAAAGATAAGCGTTATCAACGGGACGTATATTAAAAGAAAGGCAGGGGGATTCAATGGCAAAATCGAATGAGCAACTTGAGCAAGAATTAAATCAAAAACTTGATCAATTAGAATACATCAAAGATGATAGTAATTATCTACGTGGCACGATTGAACAAGGTTTAGCAGACCCGTTAACTGGTGCTATTTCCGATGATGACACTAAGTTGTTGAAATTTCATGGTAGCTATCAACAAGATGATAGGGATTTGCGTGACGAACGGCGAAAACAGAAGCTTGAGCCAGCGTATAGCTTTATGATCCGTGTACGTCTTCCTGGAGGGACAGCTACACCAGAACAATGGATAGCCATGGATGACATATCAAATCAATATGGTAATCACACAATGAAATTAACAACACGCCAAACATTCCAATTTCATGGCATTTTAAAGCGTAATTTAAAAGCATCTATGCGCCATATAAATGATGCATTACTAGACACGATTGCTGCATGTGGGGACGTCAATCGTAATACAATGTGTAATCCTAATCCGTATCAATCACGTTTTCATCAAGAAATGAATGATTATGCAGCAGCAATCAGTAATCATTTATTACCGCAAACCAATGCATATCATGAAATATGGTTAGATGGTGAAAAGGTGTTGGATTCAAGTGAAGAAGTTGAACCGATGTATGGTAAAACATATTTGCCACGTAAGTTTAAAATAGGCATTGCTTTACCGCCAAGCAATGATATTGATGTTTACTCACAAGATATTGGTTTAATAGCTATTGTTGACCATGATGAGTTGATAGGATTTAATGTCTTAGTTGGTGGTGGTATGGGTATGACACATGGCAATAAAAATACCTATCCACAAATCGGGCGTTTACTGGGTTATATACCTAAAGAAGAAGTGGTCGATGTTTGTGAAAAGATTTTAACGATTCAGCGTGATTATGGTAATCGTGTAGACCGAAAAAATGCACGCTTTAAATATACCGTTGATCGTTTAGGGCTTGAGAGAGTCAAAACAGAATTAAATCAACGTCTTGGATGGGAAATTCAAGAACCAAAAGCCTTTAAATTTGAGCATAACGGTGATCGTCTTGGTTGGATTCAAGGAGAACACAATTGGAATTTTACGCTGTTTATTCAAAATGGTCGTATTAAAGATTTAGAAGATTATAAATTGAAAACTGCTTTGCGAGAAATTGCTGAAGTACATCAAGGAGACTTTAGATTATCACCCAATCAAAATCTAATTATTGCTAATGTGTCTCCAGAACATAAAAAGGATATACAAGATATTATTGAACGTTATCAATTAACAGATGGTAGACACTATTCAGGTTTACGACGTAACTCTATGGCTTGTGTTGCATTTCCAACATGTGGTTTAGCTATGGCTGAGTCAGAACGCTACCTACCTTCATTGATTGGTAAAATAGAAGATTTACTAGATGAAGCAGGTGTTAGTGAAGAAGACATTACAATTCGTATGACAGGTTGCCCAAATGGTTGTGCACGTCCGGCATTGGCAGAAATAGCATTTATTGGGAAAGCACCAGGAAAATACAATATGTATTTAGGTGGTGGTTTCAAAGGAGAACGTTTGAATAAACTGTATAAAGAAAATATTGATGAACAACAAATTTTAGCAAGTTTGCGACCAATATTAATGGATTACGGTAAGTCACGTTTAGAGGGCGAACATTTCGGTGATTTCGTCATTCGTTCAGGCGTTATTGCTGAAGTGCATTCTGGTCAAGATTTTCATAGCTAATCAGCTAAAAAGAGGGTGTTAATATGGGGAAAGTCTACTTAGTTGGTGCGGGTCCAGGTGACCCGGAGCTGATTACAGTAAAAGGTTTAAAGGCAATTAAACAAGCGGATGTTATTTTATACGACCGTTTAGTCAATAGGGAACTCTTGGATTACGCAACGGCAGGTACAAAATTGTTTTATTGCGGAAAGGATCCTAATAGACAGTCGTTGCCACAGTCAGAAACGAACAAAATGCTTGTGAGCTTAGCTAAAAAAGGTCATACAGTAACACGTTTGAAAGGTGGAGATCCCTTTGTTTTTGGCCGTGGTGGTGAGGAAGCGGAAATATTAGCGCAACATCATATAGCATTTGAAATTATACCTGGTATTACAGCAGGAATTGCTGCGCCAGCCTATGCGGGGATTCCAGTGACGCATAGAGATTTTAGTTCATCTGTCGCTTTTGTGACTGCAGTGAATAAGCCAGGAATGACTAAAGCTGCTTATTGGGAACATCTCGCACATGGACCGGAAACGTTATGTATATATATGGGTGTTAAACGTTTGTCTGAAATTTGTGGTTTATTAATTAAATACGGTAAACCTATTGATACCCCTGTTGCATTAATCCACTTAGGTACAACAGCATATCAACAAACGGTCACTGGCACATTGAGTACAATAACAGAAGTAGCTAAAAATATTAAAAATCCAGCTATGATTGTAATTGGTCAAGTCGTACAGATGCATGATAAAATTCAATGGTTTACGGAACAAACTGAACAGATGAGAATGGACTATTCACAAGTGAATTCTAAATAAATTAACAGGAGGATAAAGATATGAATATGCCACTTATGGTTGATTTAGCAGGACAACGCATTGTAATTGTCGGAGGTGGGCAAGTTGGTGCCAGACGAG
>OCLI01000192.1_pt1 | contig 12282 bp, 10 predicted proteins | sample 1481361 | NCBI WGS metagenome assembly OCLI01 (sample SAMN00990124, study PRJEB22392) | human gut metagenome
ACTAGAATGACATGAAAGAAAAATAGTGTTAATAGAAACCATAGCGCAAAAACAGGATTAAATGGATCTAAATGAATGGCATCTTCTTTACCAGTTAAATAATAATAAATTGAGAAAAAAGCAAAGAATAAAGCGTAAGGAACAATTAGTTTTTTGGCTACTTTTTCTAAATAGTTGGGTTGCTCAATATTTTTGGCAAAATACCCAGAAATAAAAAGAAAAGTTGGCATATGGAAACTATAGATTAATAAATACAATGCGGACAAATATTTATCTTCAGACGTATAAGACACTAATAAATGTCCCAACACGACAAGAAAGATTAATATGGCACGTGCATTATCAAAAAAGTAGTCTCTCTCTTTTAATGTGGACATTTATGTTATAACTCCTTTTATATGTTAACTGTATCTAATTTATTATATTTAATGACAGAAATGCAACGAATTTAATCATTTTGTCGAATAGTATTGTATATTTTTCCAATAAATCTTATAATATTATCAATTAAATAATAGTGGAGTAGAACAACAATGTACAAACAACTAGAAAATCTTATTACACTTACCAACAACGACTTGAACTTAGTGAACAGACGATTTGGCCAAAGAACAGATATTACGGCCGACCAATTAGAATTATTACGTATTTTATACAATTATGACCGTTTATCGCAGTATGATTTAACGATGAAGATAAGTAGAGAACAGTCTATTGTATCGCGATGGATAAAAAAATTAGTGTCAAAAGGGTATATTATGAGTCAACAGTCACATGAAGACTTACGTTGTAAAGAATTAACCTTAACAAATGAAGCACGTGATTTAATTAAACAAATCAATACGGCACGATGTTGCCAATGCTTAACAGAGGAAGAGGTTGAAAGCTTAACACAATTACTTAATAAATTAAACAGTAGACATATTTATTTATAATTCTAATAATCATGTTATATGCAGAACGAGTTGATAAGACTGTGAGGTCTTATCAACTCGTTTTTGTGATTTTTACATTGAAGAAACAAACAGTGATACTTTTATGTGTATATGAAGTATCACTGTTTGCTTTAAATATTATTTATAAGTTGGAACATCGAAATATTTACCAGATTCGTGAATTGTATCGTAGAAATTTTTCATATTTTGTGCATTGACGCTTGCCCAAGTGACACCCGTAGCATATTGGTGTTTACCTGGATTTTCAGGATTCCATCTCATTTTATAAAGTGTGTTTTGTCCAGCTTTAACATAAGATTGTCCAATAAATTGAGCGCCACCAACAATTGCTTTTTCTACAGAGTCCCATCCAGCTTTTTTAGCATAAGTTATACCATCAAAAACAGGATTGCTATCGTATGCTCCAATACCAAAGACGTTATGGTATTTAATTGCGGTTGTTGTGCTTAACTTACCATTGACAATATTAGCACCTTTAGCTAATTGTGATTGACCACGTCCTGTTTCAAGTAAAGCATGTGAAATTAAATAAATTTCATTTAAGCCATATTGTTTAGCAGCTTGGCTGAATGCTTGACCTTGATTCTCTAATACACCGCAACCTTTTAATAAATTATTCAAACTAGCAACCGATAAGTACTGTGGTTGATCTAATTGTAAAAATTGATATTTTTGAACCGGATCATTAACAAATTTTGATGTGTCCATCGCACTTTTAACTTCTGCGAGTGTAGCATTACGCCATTTTGATGGACCAACATAAGATTGTGGCGGGTAAGGTAATGACATTTGTAATTGTGCTGCGGCATCTAAAGTCATACCTGTTGCTGAATATTTAATCAATTCTTGTGACAAGTCATTTTCATTTATCCAAGCAAATTGACCGTCGCTAAATTGTCCGTAATACCATTTCACACCATTCACCACTTGGTATTTTGCGACAATGAATGTTTGTTCATAATAAGGGCTTAATAAATGCTTTGTTTTCAAGCTTAAATCGTCATAGAAATAGCTATCCTTATTATTAATAACAAACGTATAATTATATGCTGTGTTTGAAGATAATGATGTTAAATCTTTTTCTGCAATCCAACCTAGCTTGTTATTAACACTACCATATAAATACTTAACGCCATCGATTGTGACTGATTTTGTCGCTTTAAATGTACGTTGTGCTAATGAATTTGCTTGTTCCAATTGTTGTTGCGTTGTACCCCAAGGGATTGAATATAAACCTTGGTTTTTACTGTTAACGCGATATTGATTTGTAACTCTATTTTCAGTTCCATAATTTTTAATATTAACATCTTTAATGTTATACCAACCGATAGGGGTATTTTGATTATGATTTGTTAATAGTACATAAGTATTATTGCCAACTGTACGCTGTTTAGTGATAGTGAATGTTCGATTGCCATATTTAGCAGCATTTTTACCAGCTTTATCATAAACGCTTGTGCGTATGCCTGAATTATTTACTTTAACTTGGCCAATCTTATTCACGGTTTGTACAGCTGAAGCAGCTTTTTGTGTTGTTGAAGCCGTTGTTACTTTTGTTGTTGGTGTTGTTTTAACAGCTAATGTACGCACAGCTGATTTAGCAGGTGTAGCAACATCGCTTTGTTTAATCCAGCCCCATTGATGATTGATTGAACCATGTAGGTATGTTTCTTTACCAACTGTTAATTGGTCAATTGAATTAAACTGACCGCCATTTTTAGGCGTTTTAGCAACAACTTGGTTGTCTTTGCTCCAAGGAACGTAATAAATATTGGCGTTACCTTTAACATTGTATTGTTTCTTAACTTTTGTTGGTGTGCTTTGAGCAATAGTCACTTGATCTGCTGGTACCCAGCCACGTGTAACATTACCGTTAAAATCTGCTAATAAATAATAAGTTTTATTATTTAATGTCGCTTTTTTATTGATTGAGAAAGTTCTTCCACTTAATAATGGATTTTCTTTAACTGTTTTATCATATACTGTTGTATAGGCGCCTTTAGTATCTGTTGATACTTGACCTAGCGTATTGGTTAAATTTGAAACATTTAATTTTTTAGAATTATCTGTTGATGGTTTTGTCGATGATGAATCATTGTTTATAGCAGATAAATATGCTTTACTAATCCAGCCAGATTTACCATTCACTGTACCGTATAAATAAGTAGCTGTACTAATCATTTGTGATTTTGTTGCTTTAAATGTTTGGTTGCTTGAACCTGAAACTGTTCCAGCTACTTGACTTGGCGTACCCCAAGGAACAGTGTAAAATTTTGTGCCTGGTTTAACACTGTATGATTGATTAACTTTAACAGGGGATTTTGCTGTGTTATAAACCACGTCACCTTGTTTTACCCAACCAAATGTTTTACCAGTATTGTAATCATTAACTAAGTAAAATTTATCATTACCTAGAGTAGCTTGTTTAGTAACTGATAACGTTTTTTGTACTTGGTTTGTTTTCTTGCCTGTTTTATCATAAACAGTGACAAATAAACCACTATTTGATGGTTTAATTTGCGCCACACCAGAGTTCGTACTTACTTTAAGTTTTCCTGGATTTGTAGGTGTTGATGGTTTCGATGGATCTGTTGAGCTTGATGTGCCCCAAGGTGCAACTTGCCCTGTTTTAATAAGATATTTTTCATTAATCAAGTCATATAGTTCCGCATAACTATAACCATGAGACTGTAAATATGCATGTGGGTCAGTATGGTCTGTGCCACCTAGCCAATGACTTACAGCATAATGTGTCCATACCGTACCATTACCATCATTTTCAGCACTATCAGGTTTTAAACCATAATATTGAAGTTGTGTTGCTGCATAATCAGCATAGTTGTTCATCGAACGCGCAAATGAAGCATAGTCATGCGTATGCACAATTTCGACATTAATAAATCGATTGTTAGCATTTGGGCCTGCTCCCCAAGAAAGGTAATCTGTAGGTGCTGTTTCAACAATTCGATTACCGTCTACAAACGCATGTACAAATGCAGAGTTGTAGTTACGTTTCATGAAAGCAATTTCACCATCGATAGTAGAATTATCGTTTGCTGTATCATGCACCACAATACCTTCAGGTTTTCCAACACCATTTCTATAGCCATATTTAGGGAAATAAGATGTATAATCTTCTTCAATTTTAGGTGCTTGTATATTATTTTTACGTATGTAATCATTAATTGAAGAATTAACTTGTGGCTTATATTTAGGTAATGATGATGTTGCTTTATATGTACTTACAGCTTTTCTAAATCCAGTAAAGCCAGATGTTGATTTAGCTGTTTGAGCTTTAGTTGCACTTGAGCCCATACCGCCAACGCGTCCTTGATAAGTAGTAACGCTATTAGACTGTTTTTGTGCAGTATTTTGAGTAGATACTGCTTTTTGATTTGTTGTCTCAACATTGTTTTGTGATTTTAGTGATGTATTTGCTGCTTGTGTAGCTTGTTGCTTTGTCGTTGTAGACACATTTGCATTAGCTTGCTGTTTTGTTTTGTTACTTTGTGCAGCATTTTGGTTATATGTTTGAGCATCTTGACGTGCTGTAGTTGTGGCAGCTTGTTGTTTTGCTTGTTCAGTTTGTTGTTGAGACGCTGTTTTAGTTTGTTGTTGATTTTTTGCATTTTGTTGCTGAGACGTCTGTGCATGAGTTTGGTCAGTTAACGTATCTAATTTAGCATCATATGTTTGACCTGACGTTGTATCTGATGATTTAACTAATGAAGGATTATGATAGGCTTGAACGCCTGATACATTTTGAGCTGCGTTAGATACAGCTTTTTTTGCCTTGTTTGCTTTAACGACATCATTTTGTTGATCAATCACATTTTTGTTTGTAGATTGATCTGTTGTTGACTCAGCTGCGTGAGCATGTTGTGCAGTTAATGTTGCTCCAAAAAGCGATAATGCAAGCATTGACGGCAATTTAAGATTGAATTTTTTCGTCATATTTCGTACTCCTTAATAATTGTTAAATACAATTTCATTATAAGGCTTCTCCTTATAAAAAAGATTAATTTAACGATTTTGTAAACTAAGTTTAATTTTACTTTTTAAAAAGAAATGATTAAATGACTTACAATGCGTTGTAGCAATGTTTCAAAGTTAATACTATTTATGTGAGAAAAAGCAGATATGTCATAATTTAGATGTTCCTGTAATCGAAACGTAATATTAATAAAGATATTTTTCCATTTTGATATGCTCAATTTGTTCTTCCATAAAGGGTTGACCTACTGTGGAATAGCCTAATAACTTATAAAAAGGTTTGGCATGTATTTGCGCATGTAATGTCACATAGCTATATCCTTGTTCATGGATAAATTGTTCGATAGCTAGCATCAATTTCTTACCTACACCCGTTCTGCGATATGATTTAATGACCGCAATGCGTTCAACTTTAACGGAAGTATTGTCGTTTCTAAACCGTCCACAGGCAATGGGTTTACCTTGATGATCATAACCAATGACATGTGTGCAATCGTCTTCAAACGCATCTAGTTCATGCGCTAAAGGAACACCTTGTTCTTCTACAAATACGGTCTTACGTATGTTAAAGCAATCAGTCAGCATTGCTTTATTTGTTACAATTTTAAATATCATCTTATCTCTCCTTTATGCATAAAATATTACCCCTTTGCTTATATGACTAATCTAAATATCAAATTTGCTTGTCTATCGAATATCATTAAACTGCTTTTACCTTTTAATTATCCAACAAATGTGGATACGCCTATTTTTGGCGAAAAAACGATGTGATACTTACAATGCCATTTTGTATGTGTGCAACTGTTTCTGCCAGATAACATGTTTATATTGGTTGACTGGATTGAAAATGCATTTATTACAAGCTTTTTTCAATCCTAGTCAACCTTGTGGAGGTGGGACTACGAATTCATAATGAATACTGTCCCGCTATCTTCTTTATATAAATAAAGAAGATCCTAAGACATAATGATTATGTTTAGGATCTTAACTAAGTGAATGATATTCCGCAACTTAATTTTTCTAGGAATACTGTCTCAGATTCATATATGTGTGTATTAAATTGCTTCTTTTCTAATAATAGCTGTATATTGCCAAAAAATTCTCATTTGGGCAATATTCCAATTATTCATTCCCATTGTGAAACCAGAAGGTCTAAAGATGGTAACATCTGTTACTTCTAGTGCAGCTGCTACAAGATATTGTAATGGAATACTTAAGTTTTTCATTGTTTCAGTAATACCATTTTCGTCGTAGACCCAAGAAAAGGGTAAATCTGATTCGAAGACATCTACTTTATCAAATATTTCTGGTAATGCAAGTATATAGCAGGCACCATCGACAACCGGGTTCTCAGCGCTGTGACTATAATAGACGAGTAAAGCCTCATAGTTTTCGCGATGTTCGTGATTGACATAAAAGAATTCATTTCTAAACAAAGCCATATCTTTACTATGGATAATTTGTTGTTCTAACATATTAAACATTCCATTAATATTGGCAATTTTTTCGTAAGTTTTACGAGACATTTAATGAACTCCTCTCCATATTAATACGTTTGTGCTGAATTAGTTTGACTTTGATTATTCACATCATTGTTGTATTGAGTGTTACCAGTATTTCCATTTTGTTGATTGTTAGTTTGATTAGCTGAATTATCTTGGTTCGATGACTCCTTATCATCATTTGAAGCTGTGCTGTCTTTTTGATTTTTACGCAATAAGCTTTCTTCTAATTCGGTTAATGGAACGAGAGAACCATAGTGTTTGATTACGCGTTCGTCTAAGAAATCATCTTTATCTGTAATTTTAGATAGACCTAAGTCAGAACGCAAAATATTTGAATATTTTTGAATGCTTTTCACACTAGGATTGTAATAATAAATTCCATTTAGATAGTCATCGCTACCTTTAAGTTGCGAAGTTTTAAAATCAACATCATCAGAAAGGTATCGTGATGCTAAAGCCTCAATTTGTTTTGTAGTTAAATTATGTTTGGCATTTTTGCCAGCAATCTCTATGAGGTTGTCTAATTTATCGTAAGAATCCATTTCTTTGGCTTTTTTAAATAGTAATTTTATTAATTCCATTTGACGCTCACCACGTTTTAAGTCTGAATCATGATGACGTGTTCTGGCAACGGCTAGTGCTTGATCACCGTTTAATTTTTGATCACCTTTTTTAATTTTTATTTTACCTGAATCTTCTTTGTTCGGTTCACTTAAATTATAGGGTACATCATAATAGATTCCACCAAGTTCATCCACTGCTTGTACAAAGGCTTCCATATTTATGCGCACATAAAAATCTACTGGTACATTTAAAGTTGCTTCTACAGAATCCATTGCAGCTATAGGGCCACCATAAGCATGCGCGTGTGTGATTTTATCATAATAGCCTACTTTTGGTATGTAACTGATTGTATCACGTGGAATACTTAGCAATCTAATTTGTTCTTTCTTAGGGCTAAATGTTGATAGGATCATTGCATCAGTACGTGAATGTTCAGTTGACTGACCGTTTTTACGTCTACTGTCATTATCGTCTATACCTAAGAATAGAATTGAAACTGCATCTTTAGATGGGTCAACTTTTCCTTCACGTAAGTTAGATTGACGTTGTGCATCATTTTTACTATACGATGTTTGAAATGCACTTTCAGAACTTTTAAATAGTTGGTAAGCGAAAATTGCAGGCACAGCAATTAAAGCGAAAGTTAATAATATCATAAAGTATTTCAGGATTTTGTTCATATATTGTGCTCCTACGAATTAAAAATAGTGGATGACCACTTTAAATTGTCATTATAGCCCTCAATTTTATAACTTTATAGACTAAATTACAATACTTATCTTAACAAAGTTTTTACAAAGTTAAAACAATATTTCCGATGAAAACTAAATAGTCAACCGTATAACAAAACTGTTATATCAGACATCCTACGACCTTAGTAGGATGAATTTTTAGTAGAATGGCATAAGATAAACTTAGTGCAATCGCTGAATAAATAACTTATAATATAAAAAAGTTAACTAACGAATTGCAACTAAATGTATTACACGATGTGTAAACAAGAAAATTTTTGTGAGGACCAAAGCGCATGAATATAAATAAAAAGTTAATAGGCATTATTGTTATACCATTTGTATTGCTAGGAATTTTAGTATTTTCATTTCATCAAATGTGGAATGATGACACGGGCAATAAATCTCAAATAAAGATATCAACGAATAAAGAAGATAGTGCCGACTCGAATGAGGATTACATAGCAAAAAGAAATAAAAGTGTAAAAGATGTTGCCAATTTAAAGACAATAGAAGCTAAAGGCAAGCAATATCAAGAAATAAATAAATATCTTAAAAAGCAAAAATTTAATGGAACAATTGCGGTTTTTAAAGATGGTAAATTAGTTATGAACAAAGGCTATGGTTATCAAGATTTTGAACATAAGATCAAAAGTTCACCTAATACAATGTATTTGATAGGTTCGGCTCAAAAATTCACCACTGGTTTAATGCTTAAACAACTTGAACTTGAGCATAAAATTAATATTAATGCACCAGTGTCTAAATATTTACCTTGGTTTAAAACATCAAAAAAGATAACGTTAAAAGATTTAGAACTACATAAAAGTGGATTATATAAATTCCAAGCATCTCCGTCTTATGAAACTTTGGATGATGCTGTGCATGCTATACAAGAAAAAGGTATGGACCCTAATGGCTATCATAAACATTTATATAATGACGGCAATTATCTTGTGTTAGCTAAAGTTATAGAAGAGGTAACACACAAACCATACGCGCAAAATTATTATGAACGCTTAGGTAAACCATTAAAACTTAATAACTCAGCATTTTTCAATGAAAAGCCATTTCAACAACATATGGCGATAGGCTACTATTACAAAAATAATAATTTAATAAGTGCCAAGCCGAATACACTACAAGAATATTATGGTGCCGGTAATTTATTCATGACGACTAAAGATATGGGTGTTTTACTAGAAAAATTAATTAATAATAAAATTTTTGATCAATCAGTAACTAATCCGTTCATTCATGAATTTGGTACCAAACGCTATCCAACTAATTATCGCTATGGCTTTTATACGTTCCCTAAATATAATAGAGTCAGTGGTATGTTTAATGGTCAAAATTTTACTGGTTTTTCTAATGGCAAATATACAGTGGTTTTAGGGACAAACAAGATACTCTCCAATACTACTAATAACGAATATAAAATTACGCATATATTCCAAAATATCTTAAAACAAAACTATGATATTAATGTATATGGTAAAAAGTTCTATTAAAAATAACCAGGCTGGGACATCAATCTCAAAGTAATAGCACAAAGATGATTTGACATTAAAAATCGTCTTTGTACTTCTTTTATATTCAATACTGCGCGTTTATATATGAATTTACACTAAAATGATTTTTAAAAAATAAGAACCTTTCACATTATTTAATAAATTTCTCTAAATGAGAGGACTTATGTATAAAAACAATAACCTGCCTCTACATAAGTTACCAAATAGAAACTTCAGTCTTAATAGCCTACAAATGATATCTCTGACCACATTAATGACATTATGAAAAGCATATAGGGCTTTTCATAATGTCATTTTAAATCGTTACATGAATGTCTCAGACTGATTGTTATGCTTATTTACAATATGCTAATGAAGACAAGAAACTTTCTAAATACTGATTAGATTGTGATGATGTTACGACCGTACAATTCGGATTGTTAGACTTAATATCAACTACTGTAGCACCCTTTGTATATTTACCATTGAGCTCAATTTGTAGTCTTGCTGATACAGTAAGATATTGATTGGGATTTAAAAGATATAGAATTGTAAAGACATCATAGACATTTAAACCGTGTTCAATGTTTTCAGTGCGATAATGCTGAAATAAATGATAGAGCATTGTTCCAGTTTGATTTATTTGTTTTAGCTGTTTAACTACTGAATGGGGCAAGGGAGATTGTCTTGCTAAATCCAATCCGACCATCGTTAACGGGACACCAGAGTTTACTACAATATTGGCTGCTTCTGGGTCACAATACATATTAAATTCAACTAGGGGAGTTACATTTCCTCGACCTAGACTACCACCCATAAAAATAATTTCCTTAATATAGTGTGCGGTTTCTGGGTAGGTTGCTAATAATAAAGCGATATTTGTTAGTGGTCCTAAAGCAATAATGATCACGGGTTCTATACTTTCTATAAGTACATCTTTTATAGCTTCTACAGCTTTAGTAGAAGCTAAATCAGCAGTGGTTATTGGAGGGAAATCATACCCTGCCATACCTGATTCACCATGGACTTCTCGTGCGTCATATAAATCATTAATTAATGGATGAGCAGCACCACGATGTACGGGTACGTTACTATTAAAAAAGGATTTTAATTTAAGCGCATTACGTGTTGTATTCTCAATGTCGACATTACCATTCACGGTTGAAATCATTTTTACGTCTATGTAGGGATGATTTAAAGCAATACTAATTGCTGCTGCATCATCAATACCAGGGTCCGTATCAATAATAATAGGGAAAGTCATTATTATCTTCTCCTTATGTCATTTTTAGTCTTAGTTTACCTTAAAAAATAAATGCAAACAAAAAACCAGCTATCAAAGATTTTACTTTGATAGCTGGTTTTCACTTACATTCATAAGTTAGTAGCGCATTATAAGTGGTGTGAGTGTCCACCTTGCATTACCCAGTACGTACCGATAACAGTAACAAGGGTGATGATAATGGCAAAAATAACTTTGAATGATTGAACTTGTCCATCTTTACCTTCAGTTAAATGCATAAACATTAATAATTGAAGGGCAGCTTGGATAAATGCAAATCCAAAGATGATTGTAACTTTAGCATGGAAAGTCAATGTTGTGTATAGAGTTACAAACACTGCTAAAAGCGTTAATACGATAGAAGCAATAAATCCGATTGTATGTTTTACGATTGTATTCATCCGCTATACACCATCCCTATCATATATACGGCAGTGAAGATGAAGATCCAAACAACATCTAAGAAGTGCCAGTATAAACTTACAATGAATAACTTAGGAGCATTGTATTTATTCAATCCACGAGTTGCTACTTGGATTAATAAGCAAATGATCCAAACAATACCTAACGAAACGTGGGCACCATGAGTACCTAAGAGGATGAAGAAACTTGACCAGAACGAACCGATTGTTGGATTTACACCTTCGCTAGCATAGTGCGCGAATTCGTATATTTCAAATCCAACGAATACAAGGCCTAATGCAAGTGTAATAATCATCCATAACATCATTAAGTTTTGCTTTTCTTTACGCATATAGTAAATTGCAATACCACATGTGTAAGAACTTAATAACAAGGCAAATGTCATAATCAATACGAGTTTTAACTCGAATAAATCAGTTGTCAATTTACCTGCATAATCGCCACCATGTTGTAACGTTAATAACGTTGCAAATAGTGTACCAAATAAGGCAAATTCGGCTGTAAGGAAAATCCAAAAGCCAAGTTTATTTAGTTCACCTTCATGCGTACGTGCATCAATAGTTTTTACATCATGACTCATGACTTACAGCCTCCCTTTCTTTAATTCGTGCTTCTCTTAAGCGAGCTTCATTTTCAGCAACTTCAGAAGCTGGAATATGATATCCGTGATCTTGAACGAAACTTTGATAAATCATCGTACCAAATACACCTACTAAACAGATTAGGGCAGGGATGATTGTTTCGAAGATTAAGAAGAAACCACCGATAGTCATGAAAATACACATCCAGAAACCAGTGTGTGTATTGTTAGGCATGTGAATGTCTTTGTAATTATGGTTGTCTAAGTAGTGACGACCATGTTCTTTCATATCAACAAATGTATCATAGTCATTCCAGTCTGGAGTGATTGCAAAGTTGTATTTAGGTGGAATAGCTGAAGCAGTAGACCACTCTAATGTACGACCAAGACCATCCCAGTTATCACCAGTTGCTTCACGAGGTGCTTTAATATGGCTATAAACGATGCTAACAACAAGGAATAAGAAACCTACTGTCATTAATAGGGCACCGATTGTTGAGATGAAGTTTAGTAAAAACCAGCCATCTGAAGGCATATACGTGTATAAACGACGTGGCATACCATCTAGTCCAAGAATGAATTGTGGTAAGAAACAAACGTTAAATCCAATCATGAACAACCAGAAACACCATTTGTTTAATGTTTCATTTAATTTGTAACCCATCATCTTAGGATACCAGAATATTAAACCAGCTAAGCAGGCAAATACTACACCAGTAACCAATGTATAGTGGAAG
>OCLI01000193.1_pt1 | contig 12121 bp, 10 predicted proteins | sample 1481361 | NCBI WGS metagenome assembly OCLI01 (sample SAMN00990124, study PRJEB22392) | human gut metagenome
TGAGATACCTAAACGACGAGATTTTTTCCAGTTTGAACCTCTGAATCGAGCCATAAATTGACTCCTCCTTTTCTTTTTTGTTGTTATGAATAAACAAAAAAGAGTGCTATATGCTCATCAAGATATGTTGTTTTATGTGTCTTCGCCTTATAGCTACAGTTACACGACACGTCCGCTTTGGGAACAACATAGTGCTTAATAATATATAGCTGCTACTTTCGTAAATTCACACAAATATTATTGTAACATTTTATGGTAAAGTGTCAATACTTAAATATAACTACAGAGAAAGTTGTTGTTCGATAATTGATACTAAGTTTTCTAATTGTCGCTGATCTTCCTCTTTAAAACGACTGTTAATAGGAGAATCAATATCTAATACACCAATAATTTCATTGTTTTGATGTAAAGGTATGACTATTTCAGATTTACTTTGTGCATCACAAGCGATATGTCCCGGAAATTGGTGGACGTCCGCAATGCGCTGTGTTTGGTTTTGTGCAACAGCAGTGCCGCACACACCTTTTCCAATAGCGATGTGAACACACGCTGGATGACCTTGAAATGGTCCTAATATTAGTTCTTGATTGTCTATTAAATAAAAACCAACCCAATTTATTTGGTCGAGATTATCATTTAATAAAGCAGATGTGTTACTTAATATAGCGATTAAATTAGTTTCATCTTCTATTAAACTCTGAAGTTGTTTTGAAAGTAAATTATAATTTGTAGATGTTGTACCAGTCATTAAATTACCTCGCTCATTTTTCTTCATATTATAATAGGTAAAAATAAATTCGGCAATTCATCTATTTTTCACTTAAATCACAGGGCAAATTACGTTATAATAAAATGTGATAAATTAGGAGGAGAATGAGATGGTTTTATACATTATTTTAGCAATTTTCATCATTTTATTGATTGCTATAGGAATTATGTTCTTTTTGCGCTCAAACAAGCGAACTTTAATTTCTAATGCTGAAGAACGTAAAGTTGAAATTCAACAGTTACCTTATGAAAGCAATCTAGAAAAATTAACAAAGCTAAACTTGAAAGGTGAAACAAAAACGAAATATGATGCATTGAAAAAAGCTACAATGGATAACACAACTAATTATTTAGCACCAGTAGAAGAAAAACTACAAAGTGCTGAAGAACAGCTTGATAAATTTAAATTTTCAGCAGCTCAGAATGATATCGATGATGCCAATGAATTAATGGATCATTATGAAGAAGGGTATCAGTCACAATTAAAAGAAGTTGATGAAATTGTAGCTTTACATAAAGATAGTGATAGTATTTATCAACAATGTAAAACAAATTACCGTGAAATGAAACGTGATGTGTTGGCTAATAGACATCAATATGGTGAAGCAGCTGCACCTTTAGAACAACAAATTGAACAATTCGAACCGCAACTTGATCAATTTGAAACACTTAAAGCAGAAGGTAATTATGTTCAAGCACATAATCACATTGCTGGCTTAAATGAAACAATGACACAACTTAAAACATATATGGAAGAAATTCCGGAATTAATTCGTGAAGCCCAAAAGGAATTACCAGGACAATTCCAAGATTTAAAATATGGCTGTCGCGACTTAAAAGTTGATGGTTTTGATTTAGACCATGTCAAAATTGATGGCACGCTACAAAGTTTGAAAACGGAATTAAGTTTTGTTGAGCCAATGATTAGTCGATTAGAATTAGAAGCTGCAAATGAAAAATTAGACGCCATTAATGATAAATTAGATGAAATGTATGATTTAATTGAATATGAAGTTAAAGCCAAAAATGAAGTTGAAGAGTCTAAAGAGGACATTACTGACGCATTATTTAGAGCGAAAGAAATGAATTATACACTTAAAACTGAAATAGATTATGTTAAAGAAAATTATTTCATTAATGAGAGCGATGTTCATAGCGTGAGACAGCATGAAAATGAAATTCAAAATCTAATTGCAGTTTACGATGAAATATTACAAGAAATGTCTAAGTCAGCGGTCCGTTATAGTGAAGTTAAAGACAACTTAGAGTATTTAGACGATCATGTTGCAGAAATAAACGAGGATCAAGAAAAATTACAAAATCATTTAATTCAATTACGAGAAGATGAAGCAGATGCTGAAGATAATCTTTTACGTGTACAGTCTAAAAAAGAAGAAGTATATCGTCGATTGCTTGCATCTAATCTAACAAGTGTACCAGAACGATTTATCATTATGAAAAATGAGATTGATCACGAAGTTAGAGCTGTAAATGAACAGTTTAGTACCAAACCTATTCATGTCAAGCAATTAAAGGATAAAGTTGCTAAAATTGTAATTCAAATGAATACGTTTGAAGACGAGGCTAATGATGTATTAGTAAATGCAGTTTATGCTGAACGATTAATACAATACGGTAATCGCTATCGTAAAGATGATAATAGTTTAGATAAGAGTCTAAACGAAGCAGAACGCCTATTTAAAAACAATCGTTATAAACGATCAATTGAGCTTGCTGAACAAGCACTTGAGAAAGTTGAACCAGGTATAACAAAATATATAGAAGAACAAATGACAAAAGAATAATTGCACTATACAATAGAAATGCATAAAATAGGCTGGGACATTTGATTATGTTCCAGCCTACTTATACTATATTGACTCCGTAATAAAAATTAAATTGCACTACTGTTCTACGAATTCAATTGGGTAGTAGAATCTAAAAAGAGACAAATGAAGAAATTTACTTTTAATTTTTCAAAAAAATAGTATAATGCTTGAGTATTAATTTTTATAAAAATAGCAGATAATAGTTTTAATAGAATACAGTTAAATGAAAGAGAGTGTTGGTTTTGATTTATCTTGATAATGCGGCAACAACGAAAGCCAATCTAGACGTAATAGATTCTTTTGTAAAGGTGAATCAGTCATTATATTATAATCCGAATAGCCCACATTATGCTGGGTTACAAGCAGCGCAAATATTGCAACAAGCGAAAAAGCAAGTAACACAAATCATGAATTGTCCGCAATTTGATGTTCTATTCACTAGTGGCGCAACTGAATCAAACAATATCGCATTAAAAGGTATCGCTTATAGAAAAAGAGATACAGCTAATGTCATTATAACATCCGTTTTAGAACATCCTTCAGTGTTAGAAGTAATGCGTAGTTTAGAACAAGAAGGTTTTACATTAAAATATGTAAATGTTACTTCGCAAGGAATAATAGATGTGGAACATTTAAAACAATTAATGTCCGAAGATGTTGGTCTTGTAACGTGTATGCATGTTAATAATATTATGGGACAAATTCAACCTATACAAGCTATTGTAGATTTATTAAAGCACTATCCTAAAGCGCATTTTCATGTAGATGCTGTACAGGCATTTGGTAAAATACCTCTGTTAATAGAAGGAATCAATAGCATGAGTCTGAGTGGTCATAAATTTAATGGCTTAAAGGGACAAGGTTTACTTCTCATAGATAATGTTAGAAAGCTCACACCGATTATTCAAGGTGGCGGTCAAGAGTATGGTGTACGTAGTGGAACTGTTAACTTGCCTATGGATGTATCTTTGGTCAAAGCGTTAAAATTAGCTAATGAACACTTGTTATCACGGTATGAAAAATTTGCATCATTTAAACAGCAAATTGTAGATATGTTAAAAATTTATCCAGGTGTATACTTAAACTCGCCAGAAAATGCTGCACCACACATTGTTAATATCGCATTTCCAGGCGTTAAAGGAGAAGTACTTGTCAATGCATTTTCTAAACTGGATGTTATGGTTTCAACAACGAGTGCTTGCTCTTCTAAAAGAGAAAAACTTAATGAAGTATTGTTAGCTATGGGATTGTCAGATAAACGCATTGAAGGAAGCATTAGAATATCCTTTGGTGATACTACAAGCCAAGAAGATATAGATACATTCAAAAAAGCATTTAATGAAATATATGGAGAAGTGAAGGAGTTATTAAAGTAATGAATTATGATCATATTTTAGTTAGGTATGGTGAGCTCACTTTAAAAGGGGCTAACCGTAAAAAATTTGTCAACTGCTTAAAGGACAATGTGAATAAAGCATTAAAATCAATCAATGGCACGCATGTCATGGGAAAAAGAGATCGCATGTACATAGATTTAGAAGAAGAAACGGATTGTAATGAAGTCATCCAGCGCTTAACTCAAATTTACGGTATTAAATCAGTAAGTCCAGTATTAAAAACTGGCAAAACTGTTGATGAAATCAATCAACTATGTATCAAATTAGCATTAAATTTTAACACAAATGCTTCTTTTAAAATTGATGTTAAACGCTCAGATAAAACTTTTCCATTAGATACTTATGAATTACAACGTATAGTGGGTGGCGCTGTTATTGAAAATGTTCCTGGACTTACAGTGAACGTAAAACAACCAGACTATGAACTACGTGTTGAAGTTAGAAAAGACGCGATTTATGTATATCATGAAATCTTTGAAGGCGCTGGTGGGTTGCCAGTTGGTACAGGTGGCAAAACATTATTAATGTTATCAGGAGGTATTGACTCACCGGTTGCAGGAATTGAAGTAATGCGTCGTGGTGTAACCATTGAAGCCATACATTTCCATAGCCCACCATTTACAAGTGAAAAAGCCAAAGAAAAAGTCATTGAACTTACACGCATTATGTCTCAACGTGTAGGTCCAATTAAATTGCATATTGTTCCATTTACAAATTTACAAAAACAAATCAACAAAGTTGTTCACCCAAGATACACAATGACATCTACGCGTCGTATGATGATGCGTATTGCTGACAAAGTTGTTCATGAAATAGGTGCACATGCGATTGTTAATGGAGAAAATCTAGGACAAGTAGCAAGTCAAACGTTGAAAAGTATGTATGCTATTAATCATGTTACTTCTACACCTGTATTACGTCCTCTTTTGACACTTGATAAAGAAGAAATTGTTAAAATGGCACGCAAGATTGGTACATATGACGTATCAATTCAACCGTTTGAAGATTGTTGTACTATTTTTACACCAAAAAATCCTGTAACAGAACCAGATTTTGATAAGGTTGAAAAATATGAGCGTGTGTTTGATTTTGATAGTTTGATACAACAAGCGGTAGAGCAGATTGAAACATTAACAATAGATAAAAATTATAAAAGCAAAAAAGATGAAGACACAGCTGCTTTAATAAATGAATTATTTTAGTATCTTTGATAGTTATTAAGTGTAAGGGGATGCTGTGATGGATATAAATATTTACATTGTTTTAATTATCATTTTATTTGGCTTTTTAGCTGCATTCATTGATGCTGTTGTAGGTGGGGGTGGCTTAATATCAACGCCCGCTTTGTTGGCAATTGGTTTACCACCTGCATTAGCATTAGGTACAAATAAACTTGCAAGCAGTTTTGGATCCTTGACGAGTACGATTAAATTTATTCGGTCTGGACATGTGGATTTGAACATCGTTCTCAAGCTCTTTCCATTTGTATTCATATTTGCAGCTGGAGGGGCTAGTTTAGCTATCTTTCTGCCAGCAGAAGTACTTAAACCATTAATTATTATCATATTGACATTAGTAATGGTATATACACTAGTGAAAAAAGATTGGGGAAGTGTACGTACTTTTACTAAATTAACGCCTGTAAAAGCAATAATTTTTGTAACACTCATGCTTATTATTGGTTTTTATGATGGTTTTTTGGGTGGAGGTACGGGTTCATTTATGCTGTTTGTATTATTGCTATTTGGTTTTGATTTTTTAAGTGCAGCTGGAAATGCTAAAGTTTTGAATTTTGCGTCAAATATAGGTGCACTTATCTTGTTTATGATTTTGGGGCATGTTGATTATATGATTGGTTTCATTATGGCTATAAGCATGATTGTTGGATCATATGTTGGTGCGCGCTTTGCGATTGCCAAGGGTGTAGGATATATAAAATTATTATTTGTCACTGTCACTTCAATGTTAATATTAAAAAATATTTTTGATTATGTCAGAGATTGGTTATAAGAAAAAATAGTACTTTCTTTATAGATTAAATGATTGATTTTGTAATTATGTATGGCGTATGATGACATATATGAAGTATATAACATTATTAGGAGGTCATCGATTATGGCTGAAGTCACATTCAATAACCAACCTATTCATTTATTAGGTTCAGAAGTACAACAAGGAGATCAAGCGCCGAATTTCACAGTATTGGCTAATGATTTAAGTGAGGTAACATTAGATACTTATCAAGGACAAAAGAAATTAATTAGTGTGGTTCCTTCTATAGATACTGGTGTTTGCGATCAACAAACGCGTAAATTTAATGAAGAAGCAGCGAAAGAAGACGGTGTTGTATTAACGATTTCTGTAGATTTACCTTTTGCACAAAAGAGATGGTGTGCAGCGAATGGTTTAGATAATGTCATTACGTTAAGTGACCATAAAGAACTTTCATTCGGTAAAAATTTTGGTGTAGTTATCGAAGAAATGCGATTATTAAATCGAGCAGTATTCGTCTTAGATAAAAATAATAAAGTTGTATATAAAGAAATTGTAAGTGAAAACACTGATTTTCCAAACTTTGATGCTGCATTAGAAGCATATCAACAAATATAATCTGTTAATAATATTAAATTGATGTGTCCACAGTTATTTCAATCGATGAGAACATAAAGATATTGACTTCTCAAGAAATAATGTGGACATTTTTTATGAGAAAGGAAGTCTCGTTATCATGCAAGAACAAGAAACCATCATGGAAACGTTATTTAAAACGCTTGATGAAAAGGCTAAGAGCTTGAATAAAGAAAATGGACAAAGCTTTATCGAAAATCTAGGATTAGCGATGGAATATGTGTATCAACAGCGTCGAGATTTACTTGAACAAGCTACATTACAAGATCGTCGTAAAGCCTTTCAATTTGCCTATTTAAGTTTATTACAGGAAGAAACCATACAGGCCAATCATCAAATCACCCCTGACTCAATAGGATTGATTTTGGGATTTTTAGTTCAAAAGTTTATGGCAAAATCGCAAGAATTACATGTTGTTGATATGGCAAGTGGTGCTGGCCATTTAAGCGCAACAGTAAATGAAGTATTGAAAGAATCGACGCTCATGCATCATCTTATTGAAGTTGATCCCGTGTTATCAAGAGTAAGTGTCCATTTAGCGAACTTTTTAGAAATACCTTTTGATGTATATCCTCAAGATGCTATCATGCCACTACCTTTAGAAGAAGCCGACGTTGTGATTGGAGATTTTCCTATTGGATATTATCCTGTTGACGAGCGGAGTAAAGATATGGTTTTAGGATTTAAAGAAGGACATAGTTTTTCACATCATTTATTGATTGAACAGAGTATAACAGCTTTACGTCAAGGTGGTTATGCATTTTTAGTAGTACCTAGCTCTATATTTGAAGGGGATAGGGTACAACAGCTGCAGAATTTTATTGCTACAGAAACAGAAATGCAAGCATTTTTAAACTTACCTAAAACACTGTTTAAAAGTGAACATGCGCGTAAATCTATTTTAATTTTACAAAAGAAAAAACCACATGTGACTAAATCGGTTGAAGTTTTATTGGCTAATATACCTGATTTTAAGAATCCACATCAATTTCAATCATTTATTGCTGAATTGAATGATTGGTTAGTAACAAATCATCCAGAAAATTAAACTGTATTACTCTTGAATTACTACTGTATTAATGGTTAAATAGTATAGGATACTATTATAAAAAATGGAGGCCAAGGACAAATGTCGAAATTAATTTTGGCGATTAACGCTGGTAGTTCTTCTTTGAAATTTCAATTGATTAGAATGCCTGAAGAAAAATTAGTAACAAAAGGTTTAATTGAACGTATTGGATTAAAGGATTCAATTTTTACTGTAGAAGTAAATGATGAAAAAGTAAAAGAAGTAAGAGATATTAAAGATCATGAAGAAGCAGTTAATATCATGTTAGATAGTTTTGAAAAACATGGCTTCATCGAAAATATCAATGATATTGAAGGAACTGGTCACCGTGTTGTTCATGGTGGTGAATTGTTCCCAACATCAGCTCTTGTAACTGATGAAGTAGAGAAACAAATTGAATCATTATCTGAATTAGCACCGCTTCACAACCCAGCTAATTTGATGGGAATTAGAGCATTTAAAAAATTATTACCTAATATTCCACATGTGGCAGTATTTGATACTTCATTCCATCAAACAATGCCAGAACAAGCTTATTTATATAGCTTACCTTATCAATATTACGAAGATTATGGCATTCGTAAATATGGTTTCCATGGTACGAGTCATAAGTATGTCTCACAACGTGCTGCAGAGTTATTAGGTAAACCAATTGAAGAATTACGTATTATTACATGTCATATTGGTAATGGTGCCTCAATTGCAGCTATTGATGGTGGAGAATCTATTGATACTTCTATGGGCTTCACACCTTTAGCTGGTGTGACTATGGGTACACGTTCAGGAAATATTGACCCAGCACTTATTCCTTTTATTATGGAAAAAACAAATAAATCAGCTGAAGAAGTTCTAAATGTATTGAATAAAGAATCTGGTTTATTAGGTATTTCTGGTACTTCAAGTGACTTGCGTGACCTTGAAGGAGATGCTCAAGAAGGTAATAAACGTGCACAAATTGCTTTAGATGTCTTTGCAGAGAGAATTCATAAATACATTGGTTCGTACGCTACAAGAATGCATGGGGTTGATGTCATTGTATTCACAGCTGGTGTTGGAGAAAACTCTGATGTTGTTCGTGCAAAAGTTCTTGAGGGCTTAGAATTTATGGGCGTATATTGGGATCCTAAGAAGAATGAAGGATTACGTGGTAAAGAAGCCTTTATCAATTACCCACATTCACCAGTAAAAGTCTTAGTTATTCCAACAAATGAAGAAGTTATGATTGCAAGAGACACAGTTAAATTTGGCGATTTATAATAATTTAAAGTTAAAAAGGAGACGTTTCTGAAATAGGGACGTCTCCTTTAATTATAAGGGTGTATTACAGGTTTGACATAAATTAGCTTTGTGTTTCTTTTATACTCAATATTGTGAATTGTTGTTTCTCATACATAGGTGAGAACTTCAGCTACCCAACTTGCTTTGCTAAAAAAGGTTTAACCAGCTTTACTGTGCTTTGGACTCCTTGTTCTGTTTTCTCATGTGACTGTGTCGCCTATGGAATTCGAACTTAAAAGCACTTAGCTATGTCTTAGTATCGTTTAATATAGTAACAAAAAAGGGCAAAGACATTTATGTCTTTGCCTCGTCAATATAATATAAATAAAAGTGATTTAATTACGCTTGATATTGCTTACGAAGTTCTGCTGTAGCCACTTGTGGTTGGAAATCTTCTGGGATTTCTTCAGTACGAACCACTAATACGTCACATGGTGCATGACGTACAATAGCTTCTGAAACAGAGCCAACGATAAATCGTTCAACTGCATTAAGACCTGATGTACCGCACATAATTAAATCTGCATGTAATTCAGATGCTAGTTTTTTTGGAATAATAGCTTTTGGTGAACCGAATTCCAAACGCGTTTCAACTGTTGGAACACCTGCTTTTGTAGCAACTTCTTTATAGCCTCTCAGTAAATCCTCTGAGAAGTTTTTAGATTTCTCAGTAAACTGAGCATCATACACTTCATATGAAGAATACGTTCTTGAATCAATGATGTTAACAATCGTTAATTTAGCCTCATTACGTTTTGCAACATCTACAGCTTTGTTAAAAGCCCATTCAGCTTCATGTGATCCATCTACTGCGATTAGAATATTTTTATAAGTTAACATTGCGGTTGCCCCTTTCGCTTTTCTTAATTTTATTTTACCACAATTTACAGAATATTAAATTAATATAGTTTTACAATTTTGTGTATATTTTGATTGCGCTTTCATAGTGATAGCGTTACGATATGAATGGAGGTGGAAGGAATGAAAATAGGGATTCCAAAAGAAATAAAAAACAATGAAAACAGAGTGGGCTTATCACCCAGTGGTGTGCATGCTTTAGTTGAGCAAGGGCATGAAGTTCTTGTTGAAACTAACGCTGGTATGGGCTCATTTTTTGAAGATATTGATTATGAACAGGCAGGTGCTAAAATTATAAATGATGCATCTGATGTTTGGGATGTTGAAATGGTTATCAAAGTAAAAGAGCCATTGGAATCAGAATATCAATATTTTAAAGAAGGTCTTATTTTATTTACTTACTTACATCTGGCTAATGAAGAAAAATTAACACAGGCACTTATCGATAATAAAGTGGTTGGGATAGCATATGAAACAGTGCAATTACCAGATCGTTCATTACCATTGCTTACACCAATGAGTGAAGTTGCAGGTCGAATGTCAGCTCAAATCGGTGCAGAATTTTTACAAAAAGTTAAAGGCGGAATGGGCATCTTGCTAGGTGGTGTTCCAGGGGTACCTAAAGCACGTGTATCAATCATTGGTGGAGGACAAGCTGGTACAAATGCTGCTAAGATTGCACTTGGTTTAGGTGCAGATGTAACAATTTTAGATGTAAATCCTAAGCGATTACAGGAACTTGATGATTTATTTGATGGTCGTATTCATACTATTATGTCAAACCCACTTAATATTGAAAATGCAGTGAAAGAAAGTGACTTAGTTATTGGTGCAGTACTTATTCCAGGAGCTAAAGCACCAAATCTTGTTACAGAAGATATGATTAAACAAATGAAAGATGGCGCGGTCGTAGTTGATATTGCCATAGACCAAGGTGGTATCTTCGAAACGACAGATAAAATTACGACACATGATGATCCTACGTATATTAAACATGGCGTGGTGCACTATGCAGTTGCGAATATGCCTGGAGCAGTACCACGCACATCTACGATTGCATTGAATAATGCAACACTACCATACGCACAATTACTAGCTAATAAGGGGTATAAAGAAGCATTTAAAGCTAATCAACCATTGTCTCAAGGTTTAAACACGTATAAAGGTCATGTTACAAATAAAGGTGTTGCTGAAGCATTTAATTTAGAATACCTTTCAGTTGAAGATGCGCTTAAAGAAAAATAATTGAGGTAAAAAACGTCCGGATTAAAGTTATCCGGACGTTTTAGTATAGCAATATTTTATTTATCATAACGCGTAAGTATTTCATAACCATTTTCAGTAACTAGAATATCGTCTTCAATTCTCACTCCTGCTACGTTAGGTACATAAATGCCAGGCTCAATTGTTATGACCATTCCAGCTTCTAATACGTTTTCATTTGTACTAGAAACATCTTGATATTCATGCTCTTCTAATCCAAGTCCATGTCCCAAACGATGTGGGAAATATTCTCCATAACCTGCCTCAGAAATAATATCTCGTGCTATTTTATCAATTGCTTTAAGCTTTACACCTGGCTTAATAGCTTTAATTGCAGTTGTTTCTGCTTTTAATACAATATCATATATTTCCTGTGCTTGATTTTCAGGTGTACCGAATTTCACAGTTCGAGTCATATCACTGCAATAGTGGTTAACGATTACACCTAAATCAAAGAGGACATATTCATTGTCTTGTAACTCACGATCTCCTGGTGTGCCATGAGGTGATGCAGCATGGTCTCCAAATAATACCATGGTATCAAAACTCATTTCAGAAACACCATATTTTTTAATTTCATTTTCAATATGATTTACAACATCGCGTTCTTTTACACCAACTCTTAAGAAAGAAACACCAATTTCTATACATTTATCAGCGAGTTGGGCCGCTTTTTTGACGTTTTCAATTTCAGAAGCTGATTTAATATTTCTTAACTGTTTAATAGTAAAATCAATGTCATCAAATGATTTTACGTTAAAGCCTTGTGCCAATTCACGTTGTCGTTTAACAGTTAAATGCTCACTTTCTATCAACATTTTATTAAATGTTTGTGTCATTAAATTAAATGGATTTTCAGTATCTAGATAGCCAATGATTTTACCTTCAAAGGGAGATGCTTTTACTTCTTCAACTTCCATTTTAGGACAGTATAATATTTGTTCTCCATTTTTTTTAATTAGCAGAGCAAATAATCGTTCATGTGGTTCACTGCGATAACCAGTAAAATAAAAGATATTAAGTGGTGTTGT
>OCLI01000194.1_pt1 | contig 12117 bp, 9 predicted proteins | sample 1481361 | NCBI WGS metagenome assembly OCLI01 (sample SAMN00990124, study PRJEB22392) | human gut metagenome
ATATACTAGGGGGGCTCACTGCATGAAAGTGACAGATGTAAGACTTAGAAAAATAGAAACAGACGGTAGAATGAAAGCACTTGTTTCAATTACTTTAGATAAGGCATTCGTTATTCATGACTTACGCGTAATTGAAGGAAATTCTGGTCTGTTCGTCGCAATGCCAAGTAAACGTACACCAGATGGTGAATTCCGTGATATTGCACATCCGATTAATTCTGATATGAGACAGGAGATTCAGGATGCTGTGATGAAAGTATATGATGAAACTGATGAAGTAGTTCCAGATAAAAATGCCTCATCAGAACAATCAGAAGACAATGATTAATATATAATTGATATAAACTTTAGAACAGGTTCAACATAATGCGGATGTTGGACCTGTTCTTTTAAAATACAAGCACATTAACATTATTATTAACAAGATGATAAGCCATTTACGTTTCTTTAACAACATCTTATAAATCTTGAAAGTGGCGTAATAATTAAATTATAATAATGACGAAGTGTAATTTTTATTGGAGGGTTAGCATTCATGCAGAGATATGCGATTATATTAGCAGCTGGTAAAGGTACAAGAATGAAGTCGAAAAGGTATAAAGTACTACATGAGGTTGCTGGGAAGCCGATGATTGAGCATGTATTAACGAATGTTAAAGCATCAGGTGTAGATCAAGTTGTAACTGTAGTAGGCCATGGTGCAGATGAGGTCAAAGAAACATTAGGACATCAATCATTGTATAGTTTTCAAGCTGAACAACTAGGTACGGCACATGCCGTGAAAACGGCTCAAGACCACTTAAGCAGTAAAGAAGGAACGACACTAGTTGTATGCGGAGATACGCCACTGATAACTGCTGAAACGTTACAAGCATTAATCGAACACCATGAGCGAAATAAGGCCCATGTCACAGTATTATCTGCAACGGCGATTAACCCATTTGGATATGGACGTATTATTCGTAATGAGCAACAACAGCTGGAACGTATAGTTGAAGAAAAAGATGCATCGGCGGCCGAAAAAACGATAAGTGAAATCAGTTCGGGTATTTTTGCTTTTGATAATCAAGTGCTCTTTGAAACGCTAAATCAGGTGCGAAATGACAATGCACAGGGAGAATATTATCTACCAGATGCAGTTGCCTTGATTTTACATAATCATGGTATTGCCGAAGTCTATCATACAGATGATTTTGATGAAATTATAGGTGTCAATGACCGTGTGATGCTTAGTCAAGCTGAAAAGGCGTTACAACAGCGTGTAAATGACTATCATATGCGAAATGGCGTAACTTTGATTGATCCAACTCAAACATATATTGCACCAGACGTTGAAATTGGTATGGATACGGTTATTGAACCTGGTGTAAGAATTACTGGGACAACAACGATTGGAGAAAATGTACATGTAGGTCAATATTCTGAAATTCATAATAGTAAGATTGCTGCACATGTCGAAATCAAGCAATCGGTGATTAATGATTCTAAAGTGGGCGCGTATACGAAAGTAGGGCCATTTGCACAATTACGTCCTGGTTCTAACCTGGGCAAAGATGTCAAGGTAGGTAACTTTGTTGAAGTTAAGAAAGCTGAGCTGAAAGATGGTGCAAAAGTATCTCACTTGAGCTATATTGGTGATGCTGAAGTCGGAGAACGTACAAATATTGGTTGTGGCTCTATCACTGTGAATTATGATGGCATAAATAAATTCCGTACAGTGATTGGAAGGGATGCCTTTATTGGATGTAATACTAATCTTATTGCACCAGTTACTGTTGGTGATGGCTCGCTCATTGCTGCAGGATCAACAATCACAGATGATATTCCTAATGATAGCTTAGCGCTTGCAAGAGCACGTCAAATCACTAAAGAAGGATATGTAAAAAAATAATACTAACAATCTAGAATATACTTTACGAACTGTAATCGTTATTCCGAATTGTCGAAATTAATAAATTTTAGTATGAATTTGATTGAGTCATAGTAAAAGACGCGTTTTTTATATATAATATGTATGCATAGAAAATAATTGGAGGACTATAAATGTTAAATAATGAATACAAGAATTCATCTTTAAAGATCTTTTCTCTTAAAGGAAATGAACCTTTGGCACAAGAAGTAGCTGATCGTGTAGGGATTGAATTAGGGAAGTGCTCTGTAAAACGTTTTAGTGATGGCGAAATTCAAATTAATATTGAAGAAAGCATCCGAGGATGTGACGTCTTTATTATTCAACCAACATCATATCCAGTCAACTTACATTTAATGGAATTGCTCATTATGATTGATGCATGCAAACGTGCGTCAGCAGCGAATATTAATATTGTGGCACCTTATTATGGATACGCACGTCAAGACAGAAAAGCACGTAGCCGTGAACCTATTACAGCAAAATTAGTAGCTAATTTAATTGAAACAGCTGGTGCAAATCGCATGATCGCTTTAGACTTACATGCGCCACAAATTCAAGGCTTCTTTGACATTCCGATTGATCATTTGATGGGTGTTCCTATTATTGGTCAACATTTCCAAAATGATCCAAACATAAATCCAGAAGAGTGTGTCGTTGTTTCACCAGATCATGGTGGTGTAACGCGTGCGCGCAAACTTGCTGACATTTTAAAAACTCCAATTGCAATTATCGATAAACGTCGCCCTAAACCTAATGTTGCAGAAGTTATGAATATCGTTGGAGATATTGAAGGGCGCACCGCAATTATTATCGATGATATTATTGATACAGCTGGAACGATAACTTTAGCTGCACAAGCGTTAAAAGATAAAGGTGCGAAAGAAGTATATGCATGTTGTACACACCCAGTACTGTCTGGTCCGGCTAAAGAACGTATCGAAAATTCAGCGATTAAAGAACTTATTGTGACAAATTCAATCTTATTAGATGAAAATCGCAAACCAGCAAATACGAAGCAATTATCTGTTGCTGGACTATTAGCACAAGCTATTGTCCGTGTATATGAACGAGAATCAGTAAGCGTCTTGTTTGATTAAGCCTAGTCACAGCAATTTGACTTCAAATTCATAAGCGTGTATAATACATTCGTTCGTGATTATACGAATGAAATAAACATTTGCAAGCAATGTTCGCATTGATGGGCAAATGAGGAGTGCTCTGTAAGAGAGCAAAATTCGAAAGGTGGAAATCAGAATGGCTTCATTAAAGTCAATCATTCGTCAAGGTAAACAAACTCGTTCAGAACTTAAAAAGATTAGAAGTTTAGGTAAAGTTCCTGCAGTTGTTTACGGTTATAGTACAAAAAATACTTCTGTTAAAGTTGATGAAGTTGAATTCATCAAAGTTATCCGTGAAGTTGGTCGTAACGGGGTTATCGATTTAGGCGTTGGCTCTAAATCAATTAAAGTTATGGTGTCAGATTACCAATTTGATCCGTTAAAAAACCAAATTACACATATTGACTTCTTAGCTATTAACATGACTGAAGAACGTACAGTAGAAGTGCCTGTACACTTAGTTGGTGAAGCAGTGGGTGCTAAAGAAGGTGGCGTTGTTGAACAACCATTATTCTACTTACAAGTTACAGCTACACCAGAAAATATCCCAGAAGCAATTGAAGTAGACGTTACTGACTTACAAATTAACGACAGCTACACAGTAGCAGATGTTAAAGTAACAGGTGACTACACTATTGAAGATGAACCAGAAACTTCAATCGTAACAGTAGTTCCACCAACTGAAGAAGAAGTGGAAGCTATGGAAGGCGATGCTGCTACGCCAGAACCAGAAGTTGTAGGAGAATCTAAAGAAGACGAAGAAGCTGAAGAATAAAGCTTATAACATTATTGTTTAGCTAATTGTACGATTTACAATTAATAGCTTATAGTGAGCCAAGTTAATTGTGATGTATAAAAGCGACGAATCATCGTCTTATATGAGCACTAAACTTATCAACATAAGTTTAGTGCTTTTTTGTGTTATGATGATGAATGATATAAAATAGTGTGTATCTTTAAAAAGTAAAGAATCAACTTATTTTAATAATGATAACCATATAATAATAGAATTAGAAAAACATACATGAGTGAGTCAATCTAAATAAATGCATCATGTATGGTACATTAATTTACAATTTGGCATGGAGGTTTCAACATATGAAATGTATTGTTGGTCTTGGAAATATAGGCAAACGATTCGAACATACAAGACACAATATTGGTTTTGAAGTGGTAGATTATCTTTTAGATAAATACAATTTTAATTTAGATAAACAAAAATTCAAAGGTGCATATACCATTGAGCGTATTGGTAATGATAAAGTCATGTTTATCGAACCAATGACAATGATGAATTTATCGGGGCAAGCAGTTGGGCCTTTAATGGATTATTACAATGTAGCAATAGATGAACTTATCGTGCTTTATGATGATTTAGATCTTAACCAAGGTCAAGTCAGATTAAGACAAAAGGGTAGTGCAGGTGGTCATAATGGTATGAAATCGATTATTCAACATTTAGGCACGGAGCAATTTAAGCGTATTCGCATCGGTGTTGGTAGACCGACTAATGGCATGTCAGTACCTGATTATGTATTACAAAAATTTTCAAAAGAAGAAATGATGACAATGGATCATGTAGTTGAACATGCAGCTCAAGCAGTAGAAGCATTTATCGATACGTCACGCTTTGACCATGTCATGAATAACTTTAATGGTGACGTCAATTGAAATCAGTGATAGCAGAATACATCCAACAAGATAAACGTTTCCAAGAATTAGATCAGGTATTTGGACAAGAAAATATTTTAGTCACTGGATTATCTCCATCGGCTAAAGCTACAATTATCGCGGAAAAATATCTTACTGACCATAAGCAAATGCTCCTTATAACAAATAATCTCTACCAAGCAGATAAATTAGAAACAGATTTATTGCAGTATATTGATTCGGCAGAAGTATACAAATATCCTGTACAAGATATTATGACAGAAGAATTTTCAACCCAAAGCCCTCAACTTATGAGCGAACGCGTACGCACACTTACTGCGTTAGCACAAAATGAGAAAGGGTTATTTATCGTGCCATTAAATGGTTTGAAAAAATGGCAAACACCTATAGACATATGGCAAGCACATCAAATCCATTTACATATTGGTCAAGATATTGATGTGGCACATTTACTACAGCAACTTGTGAACATGGGGTATCGCCGTGAATCTGTTGTTTCCCATATCGGTGAATTCTCAGTGCGTGGTGGTATTATCGACATCTATCCGTTGATTGGCGAACCGGTAAGAATCGAGTTGTTTGATACGGAAGTCGACTCAATTCGAGATTTTGATATTGAAACCCAACGTTCCAATAATAATTTAGATGGTGTCTCAATCACTTCTGCAAGTGACTATGTCATCACTGATGATGTCATTAAGCATTTACAAAGCAATTTAAAAGCTGCATATGAAGACACACGTCCAAAAATTGAAACATCGGTAAGGAATGACTTGAAAGAAACCTATGAAAGTTTCAATCTTATAGACACGACAGCCGTCGACCACCAATTATTACGACGTTTAGTTGCATTTATGTATGAAACGCCTGCTACTTTGATTGATTATTTTCAACAAGATGCCATTGTCGTAGTTGATGAATATAATCGTATCAAAGAAACAGAAGAAACGTTGACCACTGAAGTCGAGGACTTTATTCATAATTTAATAGAAAGTGGTAATGGTTTTATTGGGCAAACTTTTATGCAATATGACGGTTTTGAACATTTATTAACTCATTTTCCAGTGGCATACTTCACACTGTTTACATCCTCAATGACTGTTAAATTAGCTGATATTATCAAGTTTTCTTGTAAGCCAGTGCAACAGTTTTATGGACAATATGATATTATGCGTTCTGAGTTTCAACGCTACGTACAAAATGACTATACGATTGTAGTCTTGGTAGAAACAGAAACAAAGGTGGAACGTATTCAGGCAATGCTAAACGAAATGCATATTCCTACCGTTAAAAATATTCACAGCGGTATTGCCAGTGGACAAGCTATTGTGACGGAAGGAAGTTTATCTGAAGGTTTTGAACTACCTTATATGCAACTCGTGGTAATTACTGAACGAGAATTGTTTAAAACAAAACAGAAGAAACAGCGCAAACGTTCTAAGACAATATCAAATGCTGAAAAGATAAAATCATATCAAGATTTAAAAGTAGGTGACTATGTAGTTCATGTACATCACGGGGTAGGCCGCTATTTAGGTGTAGAAACACTTGAAGTTAGGGATGTTCATCGCGACTATATAAAATTACAATATAAAGGTACAGATCAATTATTTGTTCCAGTTGACCAAATGGATCAAGTCCAAAAATATGTTGCTTCAGAAGACAAATCGCCTAAATTAAATAAACTTGGTGGCTCTGAATGGAAGAAAACCAAAGCCAAGGTACAACAAAGCGTTGAAGATATTGCTGAAGAATTGATTGCTTTATATAAAGAACGAGAAATGTCAGTAGGTTACCAATTTGGAGAAGATACAGCTGAGCAACAAGCTTTTGAATTAGACTTTCCATATGAGTTAACACCTGATCAAGCAAAATCGATTGAAGAAATTAAAGCAGATATGGAACTACAAAAACCAATGGATCGTCTGTTATGTGGTGATGTTGGCTATGGTAAGACTGAAGTAGCGATTCGTGCAGCTTTTAAAGCAGTAATGGAAGGTAAACAGGTTGCATTTTTAGTTCCAACGACGATTCTTGCTCAACAACATTACGAAACATTGATTGAGCGAATGCAAGATTTCCCGGTTGAAATTCAACTTGTCAGTCGTTTTAGAACGGCGAAAGAGGTTAGAAAGACGAAAGAAGGGTTGAAGTCTGGTTATGTTGATATCGTTGTAGGGACACACAAGCTACTAAGCAAAGATATTCGATATAAGGATTTAGGGTTGCTTATTGTAGATGAAGAGCAACGATTTGGTGTTCGCCATAAAGAACGTATTAAGACATTGAAAACGAATGTTGATGTCTTAACATTAACAGCAACACCTATACCAAGAACGCTGCATATGAGTATGCTTGGTGTGCGTGATTTGTCAGTAATTGAAACGCCACCAGAAAATCGCTTCCCAGTTCAAACGTATGTGCTAGAACAAAATACGAATTTTATTAAAGAAGCATTAGAGCGCGAACTATCTAGAGATGGTCAGGTGTTCTATTTATACAATAAAGTTCAGTCGATATATGAAAAGCGTGAACAACTACAAATGCTCATGCCTGAAGCAAGTATTGCTGTAGCACATGGACAAATGACTGAACGGGATTTAGAAGAAACTATGCTAAGTTTTATCAATGGAGACTACGATATATTAGTAACAACTACGATTATAGAGACAGGTGTGGATGTACCAAATGCCAATACATTGATTATTGAAGAAGCGGATCGATTTGGTTTAAGTCAATTGTATCAATTAAGAGGACGTGTTGGACGTTCGAGTCGTATCGGTTATGCTTATTTCTTACATCCGACAAATAAAGTATTAACCGAAACAGCTGAAGATCGTTTGCAAGCGATTAAGGAATTTACAGAGCTAGGATCTGGTTTCAAGATTGCGATGCGCGATTTAAATATTCGTGGTGCGGGTAACTTATTAGGTAAACAGCAACATGGCTTTATCGATTCAGTTGGATTTGATCTATATTCACAAATGTTAGAAGAAGCAGTAAATGAAAAACGCGGTATAACTGAAGAAACGCCAGATACACCTGAAGTAGAGATGGTATTAAATTTAGATGCCTATCTGCCAGCAGAATATATTCAAAACGAACAGGCTAAAATTGAGATATATAAAAAGTTAAGAAAAGTTGAAAATGAGGCACAACTTGACGATATTAGAGATGAATTGATGGATCGTTTTAATGATTATCCGATAGAAGTTGAACGTTTACTTGATAGTGTACAAATTAAGATACATGCATTACGTGCTGGGGTAACCTTGATAAAAGATCAAGGAAAAACAGTGGATATTACATTATCGGTGCAAGGAACGAAAGACATCGATGGTGAAGCATTGTTTAAACAAACACAACCGCTTGGTCGAGCTATGAAAGTAGGTGTTCAAGACGGGGTGATGAAAGTTACTTTGAAAAAATCAACACAATGGCTTGAGAATTTAAAATTTTTAGTGAAATGTCTAGAAGAAAGTAGAGTTATTAAAGATGAAGACGAAATCCGCATTTAGTGGTGTAGTGGTACTGACTGGTGCGCTCATTGTTGTCAAAGTATTAAGTGCACTTTATCGTGTACCGTATCAAAATGTATTGGGTGATGAAGGATTGTATGCCTATCAGCAAATATATCCTATTGTTGCGTTAGGCATGATATTATCAATGAATGCAATTCCTAGTGCAGTAACGCAAACTTTAGGTGGACATGGTACGGCGCAAAGATATTCAATGGTGCTTCGATATTTGCAGATAGTAGCTATTTTTATTACTGCATTATTATTTCTGTTAGCGCATCCAATGGCATGGATGATGGGAGATGTTCATCTAGAAATAATGATTAGAGCAGCAAGTTTAAGTTTCTTATTTGTTGGGGTTTTAGGCGTATTAAGAGGTCATTATCAAAGTCAACAATTAATGACTATTCCAGCAATTTCCCAGGTAATAGAGCAGATAATTCGAGTTACAGTTATCTTTGTAGCGATAGGATTATTTATACTTTATGGAAGAACGATTTATCAAGCTGGCATGCTTGCAATTTTAGGTTCATCGGTTGGTTTTCTAGGTTCAAGTCTTTATTTAATCTATCATCGGCCGTTTAAATATATGCGTCAGCTAGATACGACGACCATACCTTGGCGCCGACTATTGTTAGCAGTTATGGTGTTCGCTATAAGTCAACTATTAGTTATTTTATGGCAGTTCATCGACAGTTTTACAGTAGTACACATGTTAAAATCAAACCATTTATCATTTCATGAAGCGATTAAGCAAAAAGGCATCTATGATCGTGGCGCATCATTTATTCAAATGGGCTTAATTGTCACAACAACTTTTAGTTTTGTGTTGATTCCGTTATTAACACATGAGTTGCAAGAACAACAATGGAATTTAATGAATCGTTATGCGAATGCCTCTCTGAAAATTACTATATTAATTAGTAGTGCTGCCGCAGTAGGATTAGTTAATTTATTACCATTGATGAATCAAGTTTTTTTTAAAACCAACAGTTTAGTCATAACGCTAAGTGTTTATATGGTAACGGTAATATTGGTATCATTAATTATGATGTATATTGCTTTATTACAAGTGTTTAATGAGGTTGCAACGGTGATGATTAGTGTTGGTATTGGTTTAATCGTTAAAGGGCTGTTAAATATTATGTTGATTTATCAATTAGGAATTTTAGGTGCCAGTGTGAGTACCGTCTTGTCTTTAAGTGTGACAGGTTTGATTTGCCATCAGCGTGTAACGACACGTTATAAAATGCAAGGAATGGGTCGATTCTTTATTAAATTATTGGCAAGCATGTTAGTTATGAGTCTTGTCGTGCAAGCTGTGATGTGGCTTATTCCTACAACGGGACGCATTGGTGGATTACTTGAACTTCTAATTGCGGCATTTGCAGGAGTTGGGATATTTACCTGGCTTATAGCTGAATGGCGTATGTTAAGCTATAGAGAACTAAAACACTTACCTTATGGAGATAAATTATATCATTTTAAAACAAGGAGTCGACGATAATATGACGCATAAGATTACAATTATTGGTCTTGGAAATTATGGTTTAGACGATTTACCATTAGGAATATATCGATTTATTCAACAACAAAACTGTGTATATGCACGAACGTTAGCACATCCTGTTATAGAAGCATTGCGTGAGGATATACATTTTGAAACGTTTGATGATATCTATGAAGCACATCAATCTTTTGAAGATGTTTATCAAACCATTGTCGATCGTTTATTAGAATTGGCACAACAACAAGACGTCATTTATGCGGTGCCCGGTCATCCTTATGTTGCAGAAACAACGACGATGCTATTGTTAGAAGCGGAGAAGCAACGAGATGATGTCAGTGTGAATGTACTTGGAGGGAAAAGTTTTATCGATGATATTTTTGCCGCGGTAAAAATTGATCCGAATGATGGCTTTACAATGTTGGATGGTACAGATATACAGCCAGACCGTTTGAATGTGCGCACAGCTACAATCATTACACAAGTTTATAGTAATATGGTAGCTGCAGATTTGAAAATTACTTTGATGGAACGCTATCCGGATGATTACCATGTTAAAATCGTTGATGGTGCGCATGGTGATAATGCACAAATAACGGAGTTACCGCTCTACGAATTAGACCGTGATGCATCTTATTTTAATAATCTAACTAGTGTTTTTGTACCTGCAGTTGAAGACGAGCGTGTGCTATATTCAGACTTTGATTTTGCGGTACAAACCATTGACACACTTGTCGATGATGACCACGGTTGTCCTTGGGATAAAGCGCAAACACATGCCTCATTGAAACGCTATTTACTAGAAGAAACATTTGAATTATTTGAAGCGATTGATAATAAAGATGATTGGCATATGATTGAAGAACTTGGTGATATTTTACTACAAGTATTATTACATACCAGTATTGGTAAAAAAGAAGGCTATATGGATATACGTGAAGTTATTGACGGCTTAAATGCTAAAATGATTCGACGTCATCCTCATATCTTTGGAGAACAACATGCAGAAACAATAGATGATTTAAATACTATTTGGCTAGAGGCGAAACAACAAGAAGGCAAAACACCACGCGTCAAATTCGAGAAAGTATTTGCAGACCACTTCATGTCGTTGTATGATAAAACCAAAAATAAAGACTTTGATGAAAATATGCTCAAAGCCTATTTACAGCAAGGAGAGGCAGAGTCATGAGATTAGATAAATATTTAAAGGTATCACGTTTAGTAAAACGACGTACCTTGGCTAAAGAAATCAGTGACCAAGGTCGTATTACTGTTAATGGTAACGTTGCTAAAGCAGGTACAGATGTTAAGGTTGAAGATGAATTAGTCATTCGCTTTGGTCAAAAGTTAGTTACAGTTAAAGTAACTGCATTAAATGAACATGCAACAAAAGAAAATGCTAAAGGCATGTACGAATTGATCAAAGAAGAACGTACTAAAAATGAACCACAATTTGATGAATAATGGCTTAAAGGAGGTGACAAGCATTGGATAAAAAAGTAGAACAAATAGGTAATCAGTACACATCACAAAGAAACAAACAAAAGCAACGAAATAAGATGAAAATGCGTATTGTTCGCCGTAGAATTACAGTGTTTGGTGGTATACTATTAGCCATTATATTAATGTTAATTATCGTGCTTGTCCTTCAAAAGCAAAGTAATAGTGAAGATGCTGCTGAACGAAAACATAAAGAAGAACAATTTCAAAAACAACAAGATGAAGAAATTGCATTAAAAGAGGAACTGAGTAATTTGAACGACTCGGATTACGTAGAGAAAATTGCGCGTGATGATTACTATTTGAGTAATAAAGGAGAGGTTATCTTTAAATTGCCAAGTGATAAACAGTCAGATAAGTCAAAGTCGACAGATGATGATCGCTAATCGCTTTATAAAATAGTAAAAACAATTAAATATAGAGGATACAGTTAACAGTTTTATTAGAAACAGCAGCTAATCTTAAAATAATCTAGCTATAGCATTGTGAAAATATTAAAACAGGAATATAATAAGGATAAAATCGAATCATATCGGGAGGATTTATTTAGAATATGTCAATCGAAGTAGGAAATAAGCTTAAAGGTAAAGTCACAGGTATCAAAAAATTTGGTGCGTTCGTCGAATTACCTGAAGGGAAAAGTGGCTTAGTACACATTAGTGAAGTGGCAGATAATTACGTTGAAAATGTAGAGGACCATTTATCAATCGGTGATGAAGTTGAAGTTAAAGTATTATCAATTGCGGATGACGGAAAAATCAGCTTATCAATTAAAAAAGCAAAAGATCGACCACGTAGACCACAACACAAATCACATCATAGTAAACCGCCACAAAAAGCTGAAGATTTTGAAAAGAAACTAAGTAATTTCTTAAAAGATAGTGAAGA
>OCLI01000201.1_pt1 | contig 11692 bp, 9 predicted proteins | sample 1481361 | NCBI WGS metagenome assembly OCLI01 (sample SAMN00990124, study PRJEB22392) | human gut metagenome
AATCCAGTCAACTACTGCCAATATATCGTTCATAGTCTAAAACATAATGATGTCCTAAACTAATCATTTTAACCTTTAGGTGACCATATTAACACGTCATGGCCTTCTGGATTTTTAGCGTTTACGTCTTCAAATCCTAATTTAGTAAAGAAATCTTTTGATTGATTGCGTCCAATAGCTTTGATTGGAAGACCTTTCTCTTTAGCAAAGTCAATGAGTGCACGTCCATAGCCATGATGTTGATATTCGGGGAGCACTTCTAATTTCCACAGTAGTATGTAATTATCGTAATCTGGGAAATAAAGTTCTTCCACGTCACCTTTACGCAATAGTGCCATGCGCGCTACCAAGTTATCTCCGTGAAAAATGCCATAGAAAGGTGTTTCAGAACTTGCATCAATCATTTGTCCTTGAAATTCATCGACCATATATAAATCCTTATTGCCATACTCTCGAAAAGCTTCAAAAAGTTCATCTGTTTTATAATTAATTTCTAATCGTTTAATTTCTACCATAACATATCCCCCTTAGCATCTTTATTTTACTATACCCTAAAAAAATATGTGTAATTCATTTAGTTTTGAAACACGAAGCACCGAAAATTTTAAAAAGTGTAAGCCGTTAAATTGTCAATGTGTTGTATAATCTTTATACTGTATTCATAATAGCGATACTGAAGGAGAAAATGTATGGACTGTTTAATTACTAAATTACATGATAATGATTCATTCATGACAAAATTAAAAAACAGTGATCCATCGCTAACATCATTTTTCCAGTATGATGCGATGAAGAAAACAAGTTTTGATGTTAAGATGAACAAGCCTAATAATGGTAGAGAACAACAACTTGCACAAATTATTCAAGACTATATGTCGGATTTAACTTTATCAGAGCAACAGCAAAAAAATATTGAAAACTTAGCAGCAGGGGCTAAAGTTGTCATTGGTGGTCAACAAGCTGGTTTGTTTGGAGGACCTTTATATACTTTTCACAAGATATTTTCTTTGATAACGTTATCTAATGAGTTGCGAGAGCGCTATGATTGTAGCGTTGTTCCAGTATTCTGGATAGCTGGGGAAGACCATGATTTTGATGAAGTTAATCATACTTTTGCTTATGATCAACAATTGGCTTCTGTGGAAAAGATTAAATATCATACTTTGACTCCACCGGAAAGTAACGTAAGTCGATATGTCCCGGACAAAGTTCAAATGAAAAATGCGCTGCAAGCATATTTCAAGGAATTAGCTGAAACAACACATACTGCTGAATTGTATCATATGTGTTTACAAATCATAGAACGCTATGACACGTGGTCGAATATGTTTAAAGCACTTGTACATGAAGTGTTCAAAGTGTATGGTGTGTTATTTATAGATGCGCAATATGAGCCACTTAGAAAGTTAGAACGTCCTATTTTAAAGGATATGTTGCGCAAACATAATGATATAAATAAAGCATTTCATCAAAAGCAACGTGAGACTGAAAACAATAAGCTATCAAAGATGATTGTGACTGACACAAACGTCCATTTATTTTTACATCAGGATAATATGAGACAATTACTTACGGAAGAAAATGGTATTTATAAGTTAAGTAAATCAGAAGTTACTTATCGTGAAGATGAATTATTAGACTTGATTGAACAAAATCCAGCGCAATTCTCAAATAATGTTGTTACACGTCCAGTAATGGAAGAATGGCTCTTCAATACTGTAGCGTTTATAGGTGGCCCAAGTGAAATTAAATATTGGGCAGAATTAAGCGAAGTATTTAACACGTTAGATGTGGAAATGCCTATTGTATTACCGCGTATAAAAATAACTTATCTCTATACTAGAATAGAGAAACTTTTACAACAATACCAATTAGATATAGCTGAGGTATTAACTAATGGAATTGAAGAAAAGCGTCAAAAATTTATACGTGAACAAGCATCGCAAACATTTTTAGATCAAGTTTCACAATTAAAAGAGATTCATGAAGAAATGTATCAAAAATTAAAGCGAGAAGTACAACATAACCAAAATAATAGCAACTTAGTTGATAAAAATCATGAAATCCACCATAAACAACTTAATTATTTAGAACAAAGATACTTATTAAATATTGAACGTGAAAATGTGATTAGCATGAAACACTTTAAGGAAATCAGTGAATCACTCCATCCAATGGGAGGACTCCAAGAAAGAATATGGAATCCATTACAAATAATGAATGATTTTGGGATGGATGTGTTCAACCCCTCCACCTATCCACCACTTTCTTACACTTTTGATCATATTGTTGTAAAACCTTGATATATCAAGGTTTATAGCCGTTTCGTCTTTTTGACGAAACGGTTTTTTTATGTCTTTTTTTATAAATTTTAAGATATTTTACAGAATTAGTGGAGGATAGTGGTGAGATGTGGTAAATTATAAATAAGGTGAGGTGAGAAAAAATGTTCATGGGAGAATACGATCATCAATTAGATACAAAAGGACGAATGATTATTCCGTCCAAGTTTCGTTATGACCTCAATGAGCGTTTTATTATCACAAGAGGCCTTGATAAATGTTTATTTGGTTACACGTTAGAAGAATGGCAACAAATTGAAGAGAAAATGAAAACCTTACCAATGACTAAAAAGGATGCACGTAAGTTTATGCGTATGTTCTTCTCTGGTGCGATTGAAGTAGAACTAGATAAACAAGGACGTATTAACATACCTCAAAATTTGAGAAAATACGCCAACTTAACAAAAGAATGTACAGTAATAGGGGTGTCAAATCGAATCGAGATTTGGGACCGTGAAACATGGAATGATTTCTATGAAGAATCAGAAGATAGTTTCGAGGATATTGCTGAAGATTTAATAGATTTTGATTTTTAAATGGGGGAATAAACGTGTTTCATCATGTCAGCGTTATGCTTAACGAAACCATAGATTACTTAAATATAAAGCCTGATGGTGTATACGTAGATTGTACGCTAGGCGGCGCAGGACATGCCCTTTATTTATTAAATCAGCTCAATGATGAAGGTCATTTGATTGCTATTGATCAAGATACAACAGCAATAGATAACGCAAAGGAAGTGCTTAAAGCGCATCTACATAAAGTGACCTTTGTTCATAATAACTTTCGAGAACTCACACACATTTTAAAAGAACTAAATATTGAAAAAGTAGATGGCATTTACTATGACTTGGGTGTTTCAAGTCCACAGTTAGATGTCCCGGAAAGAGGATTTAGTTATCACCATGATGCGAAATTAGATATGCGTATGGATCGAACACAAACGCTTAGTGCTTATGAAGTAGTAAATGAATGGTCATATGAAGCATTAGTAAAAATATTCTATCGCTATGGTGAAGAAAAATTTTCAAAACAAATTGCACGGCGCATTGAAGCACATCGCGAATTACAGCCTATAGAAACGACATTACAACTGGTTGATGTGATTAAAGAAGGGATACCTGCCAAAGCGAGACGAAAAGGTGGTCACCCAGCTAAAAGGGTGTTCCAAGCCATTCGAATTGCCGTCAACGATGAATTGTCAGCATTTGAAGATTCAATTGAACAGGCAATTGAACTTGTAAAGGTTAATGGACGCATTTCAGTAATTACTTTCCATTCATTAGAAGATCGATTGTGCAAACAGATTTTCCAAGAATATGAGAAGGGTCCAGAGGTACCTAGAGGTTTACCAATTATTCCAGAAGAATACACACCAAAGTTAAAAAGAGTTAATCGGAAACCTATCACTGCTACTGAAGAAGATTTAAATCAAAACAATCGGGCACGTAGCGCCAAATTACGTGTTGCAGAAATATTGAAATAAGGAGTAATGGACGATGGCTGTAGAAAAAATTTACCAACCATATCAGGATGTTTCTCAAACAAGCATTCCTAAACAACAACCACAAGCAGAACCAAGAAGACAAACTGTAAAAAGAAAAGTAGTTGTACAACTTACTAGATTTGAAAAGGTCTTATACATATCATTGATTACTGTCATTGCCTTGATTAGTATTTATGTGCTATCTTTAAAAATGGATGCGTATGATACGCGAGGAAAGATTGCAGATTTAGATCAAAAGATTGAAAAGCAAACAAGTGAGAACAGCGCACTTAAATCTGAAATTAAAAAGAATTCTTCTTATGAACGCATTTACGATAAGGCAAAAGCACAAGGTATGAGCCTTAAGAATGATAATGTAAAGGTAGTGCGTAATAATGGCGAAGCGAAAAATTAAAATTAAAAAAAATAAATTAGGAGCAGTCCTCCTTGTTAGTTTATTCGGACTGCTCTTTTTTATATTGGTTTTAAGATACTCATATATCATGGTGACCGGACATTCTTCTGGACAAGACTTACTAACACGAGCAAATGAAACGTATCTTGTTAAAAATCAAGAACAACCCGAACGCGGTAAAATTTATGATCGTAACGGGAAAGTGTTAGCTGAAGATGTTGAGCGTTTCAAATTAACTGCAGTGATTGATAAGAAGGCCAGTGAAAATAGTAAAAAGCCTCGACATGTCGTAGATAAAAAGAAAACTGCTAAAAAATTAGCAGAAGTCATCGATATGAAGGCAGATGATATTGAGAAAAAATTAAATCAGAAAAAGGCGTTTCAAGTTGAGTTTGGTCAAAAGGGAACAAATTTAACGTATCAACAAAAAGAAAAAATTGAAAAAATGAACTTACCAGGCATTACACTATATCCAGAAACAGAGCGGTTCTATCCAAATGGAAATTTTGCCTCTCATTTAATTGGACGTGCACAGAAGAATCCAGATACGGGTGAACTGAATGGTGCACTGGGTGTTGAAAAGATATTTAATAGTTATTTAAATGGTAAAAAAGGTGCACTATCATATATACAAGATATATGGGGGTACATTGCACCAAACACGAAACATGAAAGCTCACCTAAACGTGGAGATGATGTACATTTAACGATTGATTCCAATATACAAGTATTTGTGGAAGAAGCTTTGGATGGTATGGTTGAACGCTATCAACCTAAAGATCTGTTTGCCGTTGTAATGGATGCTAAAACAGGTGAGATTTTAGCTTTTAGTCAACGACCTACATTTAATCCTGAAACGGGTAAAGATTTTGGAAAAAAATGGGCAAATGATTTATATCAAAACACTTATGAACCAGGATCTACATTTAAGACTTATGGGTTAGCAGCTGCCATTCAAGAAGGTAAATTTAAACCAAATGAAAAGTATAAATCAGGTCACATGGATATTATGGGATCAAGAATATCTGACTGGAATAGAGTTGGTTGGGGTAGAATACCTATGACACAAGGATTTACTTATTCTTCAAATACACTTATGATGCAATTGCAAGATTTAGTTGGTGCAGATAAGATGAAATCTTGGTATGAACGCTTTGGTTTTGGTAAAACGACTGGCGGCATGTTTGATGGTGAAGCAAGTGGTAATATTGCATGGTCTAATGAATTACAACAAAAAACATCAGCATTTGGACAATCAACGACTGTAACTCCTGTACAAATGATTCAAGCGCAATCAGCCTTTTTTAATAAGGGAAATATGTTGAAACCATGGTTTGTGAATAAAGTAGACAATCCTATTTCTAAAAAAACCTTCTATAAAGGCGAAAAATCTTATGCAGGTAAGCCAATAACTGAAGAGACAGCCAATAAAGTAGAAACTGAACTTGATAAAGTTGTTAACAGTGAAAAAAGTCATGCACAGAATTATCGTGTAGAAGGCTATGATATCGAAGGTAAAACGGGAACGGCGCAAGTAGCGGATGAAAAAAGCGGTGGTTATGTTAAAGGGCCTAACCCATACTTTGTAAGCTTTATTGGAGATGCACCTAAGAAAAATCCACGTATCATTGTTTATGCGGGCATGAAACTTGCACAAAAGAATGACCAAGAAGCATATGAATTAGGTGTTAGTAAAGCTTTTAAACCAATTATGGAAAACACACTTAAATATTTAAATGTCGGCAGCTCAAAAGACAAAACAAACAAAGCAAAATATAGTAAAGTTCCAAATGTTGAGGGTGATGCCACTCAAGATGCGAAATCCAAACTACAAGATAAATCGTTAAATCCAATCGTTATTGGCAGTGGTCAAAAAGTAAAAACGCAATCTGTCAAATCTGGAAGTGAATTATTGCCACATAGTAAAGTACTTCTTCTTACTGATGGAGATGTTACAATGCCAGATATGAAAGGTTGGACGAAAGATGACGTATTGGCATTCCAAAGTTTAACGAATATTAAAGTCATCACAAAAGGAACCGGCTTTGTTACTGATCAATCTATTTCAAATGGCACGAAGCTGAAAAAAAGCGATAAAATTGAGCTTACGCTTTCAGCAAAAGATGCTGATGGCAGTCAATCAGAAGAGCAAGCTACTTCATCGGATAAGAATGATTCAACCGATAACCAAAAGCAAGATAAAAAAGATACATCTAAGTCAAAAGAGTCAAAAGAGGATTCAAAAGATCAACAAGACAATGCAGCTAAAGACAGTGAAGATTAGCTTGCTTCAATTAATGATGTGAGTTAACTAAAAATTTAATTTGTAAATTAAGATATAAACACGTATCACACAGTTTTGCGCTTTATGTTTAACTGCGCAGCTAGATATGGAGGAGCTAGAAGCCCCTATGCCTGTTCTATAAGTAAATTGTAGAACAATTTTCAGAATAACAATGTTTGTCAGCTTCTTCTCCTCGTGATTATCTGGCTAGATCATTGAGTAATGATGAAATATTACTTATCACATGGCAACATAAAATACATCTAAATAATGATGTGAAGTGTTAGTCATATTGTTAAAATAATAAAGTGAAAATGATGTGTATAAAATTTTGTATCTTAGTTAAAAAGGAGAAAATTATGCTTTTTTTATTTGCGATTATTGCGCTACTTATCACATTCGTATTAGTACCTGTACTTATTCCAACTTTAAAGAGAATGAAATTTGGACAAAGTATACGAGAAGAGGGTCCAGAGAGTCATATGAAAAAGACAGGAACGCCAACAATGGGTGGATTGACATTTTTAATTAGCATTATAATAACTTCGCTCATTGCTGTATTCTTCGTCGACAAATCCAATCCAATCATTTTGTTATTATTTGTAACAATTGGTTTCGGTTTGATTGGTTTTATTGATGATTACATCATTGTGGTAAAGAAAAACAATCAAGGTTTAACAAGCAAACAGAAATTTTTGGCTCAAATAGGTATTGCAGTTATATTTTTTGTATTAAGTTATGTATTCCATTTAATTCATTTTTCAACTGCGATTCACATACCTTTTACAGAAGTGGACATTCCTTTATCCATTTTCTACGTGATTTTCATTGTCTTCTGGCAAGTTGGTTTTTCCAATGCAGTTAACTTAACAGATGGCTTAGATGGTTTAGCAACTGGATTGTCTATTATTGGATTCACAATGTACGCGATTATGAGCTTTATCTTAGATTCCCCAGCCATAGGGACATTTTGTGTTATCATGATTTTTGCATTACTAGGTTTCTTACCATTTAATCTTAATCCCGCAAAAGTTTTCATGGGGGATACGGGTAGCTTAGCGCTTGGTGGTATATTTGCTACCTTGTCGATTATGTTAAATGCAGAATTATCATTACTGTTTGTTGGATTTGTATTTGTGGCTGAAACATTATCAGTTATTTTACAAGTAGCTTCTTATAAATTAACTAGAAAGCGTATTTTCAAGATGAGTCCGATTCATCATCATTTTGAATTGTGTGGTTGGAACGAATGGAAAGTCGTTACTGTTTTTTGGACTGTTGGCTTGGTTACAGGACTTATAGGCTTATGGATTGGAGTGCATTAACATGCAGAATTATACAGGTTTAGAAGATAAAGATGTTCTTGTTCTTGGTTTAGCTAAAAGTGGATATGAGGCAGCAAAATTGTTGACTAAACTTGGAGCTATTGTCACTGTTAATGATGGCAAAGATTTATCTCAAGATCCACATGCAAAAGACTTGGAAACAATGGGTGTTACAGTCGTTGGCGGTGGACATCCACTGTCATTATTAGATAAAAGCCCGATGATAGTTAAAAATCCAGGAATTCCATATCATTTACCTATTTTAATCGAAGCGCAAAAACGTGGTTTGAAAATCGTAACTGAAGTTGAATTAAGCTATCTAGTTTCTGAAGCGCCCATTATCGCGGTGACTGGTACAAATGGTAAAACAACGACAACTTCACTTATAGGTGATATGTTTAGTAAGAGCAGGTTGACTGGACGCTTATCTGGTAACATTGGTTATGTTGCATCAAAAGTCGCTCAAGATACGCACCCAGATGAATATTTAATTACAGAATTGTCTTCATTCCAATTACTAGGCATAGATAAGTATCGTCCACACATCGCTATTATTACAAATATTTATTCGGCGCATTTAGACTATCACGGTACACTTGAAAATTATCAAAATGCTAAAAAGCAAATATATAAAAATCAAACAGCAGATGATTATCTTATTTGTAATTATCACCAACGCCATTTGATTGAATCAGAACAATTAAAAGCTAAGACACTTTATTTTTCTACACAACAAGAAGTAGATGGCATTTATATTAAAGATAACTTTATTATTTATAAAGGCGTGCGAATTATAAATATTGATGATTTAGTGCTACCTGGTGAACATAATTTGGAAAATATTTTGGCGGCAGTCTTAGCATCATTATTGGCAGGTGTTCCTGTTAAAGCTATCATTGATAGTTTGACTACATTCTCAGGCATTGAACATAGACTGCAGTATATTGGTACAAATCGAACTAATAAATATTACAATGACTCAAAGGCTACTAATACATTAGCAACACAATTCGCGCTTAATTCATTTAATCAACCTATCATTTGGTTATGTGGTGGGTTAGATAGAGGTAACGATTTTGATGAACTAATTCCTTATATGAAACATGTCAGAGTAATGGTTGTGTTTGGCGAAACACAAGAGAAATTTGTTAAATTAGGAACGAGTCAAGGTAAATATGTAATTAAAGCCACAGATGTTACAGATGCAGTCGATAAAGTACAAGATGTGATAGAACCAAATGATGTCGTATTACTCTCTCCGGCTTGTGCAAGTTGGGATCAATATCAAACCTTTGAAGAACGAGGGGATAAATTTATTGAAAGTTTTAAAGCACACTTACCATCATATTAAAGGGTGTGAATAAACATGGATGAACAAAAATCAGATAGTAAAATAAGACATATCAATGCCAACGATTTTGAACGACAGCGCCGTAAATCTAGTACAAAGCGCAGACGAAACCGCTTATTTAGCGATAAAGACAACTTCGATACTTCAACGGAGCAAGAAGATAACACACAATCAAACATAGACAATCATGATTCTTCAAATCACATCAACACGGCTACACAACATGAAAATAATGAGGAAATCCAAAACACAGAAGATGAAATAAACAACAGTGCTTTAGAAAACAATCTGCATGAGCAACAAAATGAACCATCTGAAGAAGACTTATCCAGTACAGCACAAGATGATACAGCAATCCAACATAATACTGATGACGGCGATGTGACAGAAGATAATGAAGATATTGAGAAACCGCCGCCACTTACACCTGAAGAACTAAGAGAACAAAAAAGACGACAGCGTAGAAAACGTCAAAAGACAATCCAATACATTGTTATAACAGCGCTGATCCTTATCATCATACTTTTTCTGTTGTATATGTTTACGCCAATTAGTCGCATAGCAAATGTAACAATTAAAGGTAATCATAATGTATCAACATCAGAAATAAATAAGCAATTAAATGCGAATAGTGGCGAAAGAATGTATACATTTAGTAATAGTAAGGCTAAGGCCAAATTAAAAGACAATCCTTTGATAAAAAATGTTGATATACAGAAACATTTGCCGAATACATTATCTGTTACAATAGAGGTATGATTAAAGATAAGGATGATTATATTCCAATATTAGAAGGGAATACGGAATTAAAAAACTATAAAGGGCAATTAACAGACCGAGGACCTATCATTGAAGGTTTTAAAGGTGATAAAAAACAAGAAATTGTTCACGCCTTAGCGGAAATGTCTCCTAAAATTAGAAGTATGATTGCTGAAGTAACATACGAACCACAAAAGAATAAGCAAAATCGAATTAAATTGTATACGAAAGATGATATGCAAGTGATCGGCAATATTAAAACGATAGCAGATAAAATGAAGTACTACCCACAAATGTCTCAATCGTTGTCACGTGATCAATCAGGTAACTTAACAACAGATGGATACATTGATTTATCAGTAGGAGCATCGTTCATACCTTACAAAAATCAAGAAGCACAACAATCACAAACTGAACAAGATGTGACAAAAAACTCTCAGCAAGAAAATGAGGCAAAAAGTGAATTACAAAGTGTACTTAACAAAATAAACGAACAATCTAAAAAAAATAATTAAAAAATTCCGATATATTATGTCTTTATAGTTCACAAGTGTAACGACGTATTGTAAACTAAACATAGTGCATTTTAATAGTAATTTGTCAGGAGGTGCCTATCTATGGAGGAACATTACTACGTTAGTGTAGATATTGGTTCATCAAGCGTAAAAATAATAGTAGGCGAAAAATTTCACAATGGTATAAATGTGATAGGTACAGGACAAACCTACACAAATGGTATTAAAAACGGTCTGATTGACGATTTTGACATTGCGAAACAAGCGATTAAAGATACGCTCAAAAAGGCTTCTATTGCTTCTGGTGTAGATATTAAAGAAGTGTTTTTAAAATTGCCAATCGTTTCAACAGAAGTGTTCGATGAAACTAATGAAATTGAATTTTATGAAGATACTGAGATTAATGGCACACACATTGAAAGTGTTTTAGATGGTATTCGGGATAAAAATGATGTCCCTGGTACGGAAATTATTAACGTATTTCCTAGTAAATTTATCTTAGACGGGAATAACGAAGTTTCAGATCCTAAAGAAATTATTGCAAGACATTCTCTTAAAGTTGAAGCAGGCGTGATTGCAATTGAAAAATCAATTTTAATCAATATGATCAAATGTGTTGAAGCATGTGGCGTAGATGTATTAGATGTTTATTCTGATGCTTATAATTACGGCTTCATTTTATCCGCAATGGAAAAGGAACTAGGCACATGTGTTATTGATATTGGTGAAGATTTAACACAGGTAGCTTTCTATGAACGTGGTGAATTACTTGATGCTGCTTCAATTAAACTTGCTGGTAGAGATATAACCAGTGATATTGCAGAAGCATTCAATACTTCATATGAAACGGCTGAAAAGATTAAGCAACAATATGGACATGCTTATGCAGAAAGCGCTTCAGATCAAGATGTATTTACTGTAGATCAAGTTGATAGTGAAGAAACGGTAGAATATTCTCAAAAAGATTTAAGTCACATTATTCAAGCAACAATGGAAGACATTTTCAATTGCGTATTTGATATTCTAATTAATTTAGAATTGACACGAGTGAATGGCGGATTTGTTGTTACAGGTGGATCATCTAATTTATTAGGTGTGAAAGATTTACTAACTATATTAGTAACTGAAAAAATCAGAATACATACACCATCACAAATGGGTATAAGAAAACCTGAATTTACATCTGCAATTTCTACAATTTCTAGCAGTATCGCT
>OCLI01000218.1_pt1 | contig 10792 bp, 9 predicted proteins | sample 1481361 | NCBI WGS metagenome assembly OCLI01 (sample SAMN00990124, study PRJEB22392) | human gut metagenome
CCAGAAACGGGAGGCCTCACCAAATATATTGAATATACCTATGGTGATTTTTGGGGCTTTTTATCCGGGTGGGCTCAAGCCTTTATTTACTTCCCAGCCAATATCGCAGCACTAGCGATTGTCTTTGGGACACAACTGATTAATTTGTTTCATTTGAGTCCAGCTTGGATTATTCCCATTGCCTTTCTTAGTGCTGTATCAATATTAGCATTTAACTGCATGGGTTCTAAAGTCGGTGGTATTCTACAATCCGTAACTTTAGTAATCAAACTTATTCCTATTGCCGTTATCGTAGTATTCGGCTGGTTCAATAGCAGCAATGTAGACTTCTCATTGTTCCCTATAGAAAACGGCACGCATTCAGGTTTCTTCACAGCACTTGGTAGTGGATTGCTAGCAACGATGTTTGCATATGATGGCTGGATTCACGTAGGAAATATTGCAGGAGAACTTAAAAATCCACGCAAAGATTTACCTGGCGCTATCGCAATAGGTATAGGTTGTATTATGCTAGTATATTTATTAATAAATGCTGCATTTTTAATGACATTACCTATTTCTCATATTGCCGGTAACTTAAATGCTGCCAGTGATGCTTCTAACCTATTGTTTGGACCAATTGGCGGTAAACTGGTTACCATTGGCATTTTAATATCAGTCTATGGAACAATGAATGGTTATACTATGACAGGCATGCGTATTCCATACGCAATGGCGCAAAATAATCGCTTGCCATTTAAACGTCTATTCTCAAGCTTAACACCTACAAAAGCACCATGGTTTGGTGGCATGATACAAGTAATCATTGCTACAGTAATGATTTTACTTGGCGCTTTTGATACGATTACAAATATGCTGATATTCGTTATATGGTCATTTTATTGTATGGCATTTATAGCCGTATTCTTGTTACGACGTCGAGAACCAGAGTTGCCCCGTCCGTACAAAGTGCCATTGTATCCATTTATTCCTGGTATCGCGCTTATTGCCGGTATATTCGTTCTAGTTAATACCTTAATTACACAACCGATACTAGCGTTTATTGGGATAGCTATTACGTTAGCAGGTACCCCAATATATCTTTATACTAAAAAAACAACTTAGTAGTTGTAGCTAGTATTATAGAAATTAAATATTTATTTATGTAATGGCAACAAATATATTGATACAAATCGAGAACACTCTCCAAACCATGTTATGGATGAGTGTTCTCTCGTTTTATAACTTTAAAATATTACTACACAGTCTACGTATTTTATTATTTAAATAAAATAATTAACCATTGTTTAACTTCATAGTTTATAAAAAATCAAAGAGCTTGTTCCCTTTTTGGGAAACAAGCTCTTTAATTAGTGTACTAAACCAAGACGCATCATTTGAGGCTCAGTATACTTAAGGAGTTTTTTCGTTGGTTATCTTCTAGGTTCACCGTTGACAAGAATACTACGTAAGAAATCAATAACTTTAGTTATGAAACCAAATAAATCATTCATTTTGCTCACCTCAATATATTATTGTCACTTTTATTTTAATCTCTTCTAAAATCTTTTTGGTTAATTTTTCCTACACAACCACTCTATATACCAAGCTGTAATTATGATTCAATAATGACACAAAAAAGTATGCGTTGTTGATAAAAAACATTCAGTACCTAAGTATGAATGACATTGTTTTTCTAATCAAAGCTATAATTTAATAAAAATGTTAAATTTTTTCTTTTTATTTCAAGAAATTTAAAGCAGGTTGAACATAAATCCTAAAATACTTGATACTTAAAAGCATTGAGCTTTGTCTTAATGACACTTCATATGAATAATGAAGGGAGCGAGAATACGAATTCATAATGAATTCTATCCCGCTCCCTCTTCAACTTGTCAGAGACATTGATGTCCCATCCTGTTTAATTCTAATAACCTATTAATATTTAGGAACAACCACACGCCAACCGTGTTTATCTTCCAATTTACCACTTTGAATGCCTGTGTAAGTATCGTATAATTTTTTAGTAATTTCTCCTGGTTCATTATTGTTAATTACAATTTCACGGTCTTCATAACGTAATGTTCCTACTGGTGAAATGACTGCTGCTGTACCTGAACCAAACACTTCAGTTAAAGCACCTTTATCGTATGCTTCAAATAATTCATCAACGGATACTTTACGTTCTTCAACTTCATAGCCTAATTCTTTAGCTAATTCGATGATTGATTTGCGTGTAATACCAGGTAAGATACTACCATTTAATGCTGGCGTAACTACTTTTCCGTTTTCAACGAAGAAGATGTTCATACTACCTACTTCTTCAACATATTTTTGTTCAACACCATCTAACCACAATACTTGATCATAACCTAGCTTATTCGCATTACTTTGTGCGAGTAAACTTGCAGCATAGTTTCCTGCTACTTTAGCAAATCCAACACCACCGCGTACGGCACGTACATATTCATCTTCGACATAAATCTTTGTTGATTTCAATGTGTCTCCACCATAATATGCACCTGATGGTGATAAAATAATTAATAATTTATATTGGTGTGATGGACGCACGCCAAGGATACCTTCCGTTGCAAAAACAAATGGCCGAATATATAATGATTGGCCTTCTCCTTCTGGTACCCAGTCGCGTTCTACATCAACTAATTGTTTTAATCCCTCTAATAATACATCTTCATCAATTTTCGGCATCTCTAAACGTGCTAAAGAATCGTTAATACGTTTAAAGTTTTGGTCTGGACGGAATAAGACAACCTCATCATTCGTTTTATATGCTTTTAACCCTTCAAAAACGGCTTGTCCATAATGTAAACCTTGTGCGGCTGGTGATACTTCTAATGGTGCATACGGTACGATTTTTAAATCATGCCAACCTTTATCGATATCATAGTCATAACTGAGCATGTAATCTGTGAAATATTGTCCAAATCCTAAACCAGCAGTATCTGGTTTTTCTTTAAGTGCTTGACGTTCTACAAATTTTACTTTTTCTGACATGAATATTGCCTCCTAAAAATTTCCGTTATCAATAATTATATGTAATTATAGCAATCTCAACGGCGTCTTTCAATAAATTTTCTAAAAATTCAAAATATATCAGAATATTAACCGTTATTTAACAAGCATAACAAAACTCTTACCCCTTAAGCATTTTTCAAGCTTATGAGGTAAGAGTTATCCTATTTTTTATTGATATGCATCGTGTTTGAAGATATATTTATATTTTGTCTTTCGCTTCAATTGCTCGAAGCATAATCTTAGTCATCTTAGGTAAATCGTATTGAGGATTAAAGCCCCATTCATTGCGTGAACAACTTGTATCAATACTGTCAGGCCAAGTATCCGCAATGCCTTGACGATCTGGATCCACTTCATAATCTAAAACAAAATTTGGATAGTATTGTTGAATCGCTTCTTTGAGCATTTCTGGTTCAAAGCTCATTGCACTAAGATTATAACCATTGCGTGTTACTAAATTTTCACTATCTGCTTCCATTAGTTTGATGATGGCATCAATCGCGTCATCCATAAACATCATATCCATATATGTGTCTTTAGCTATATAGCTAGTGTAACGCCCTTCACGAACAGCTTTAAAGTATATTTCAACAGCATAATCAGTCGTGCCGCCCCCTGGTTCTTTAACATAAGATATAAGCCCTGGAAATCTGACACTACGTGTATCTACACCAAACTTTTCATAGTAATATTGGCATAATAATTCTCCAGCTACTTTATTCACACCATACATCGTTGTTGGTCGTTGGATGGTCACTTGTGGCGTATTTACTTTTGGTGTTGAGCTACCAAAAGCACCTATTGAACTTGGCGTAAAGAAGTGCAAGTCATATTCTCTTGCTGCTTCTAGCGCGTTCATAAGTCCACCCATATTTAATTCCCATGCTAATAACGGTTTTTTCTCAGCAGTCGCTGATAATAAAGCAGCCATATGCATCAATGAATCTGCTTCAAAATCCTTAACAATCTCAAACATACGATCCTTATCAGTCACATCTAAAATTTCAAAAGGACCATCTTTCACAGGTGAATCTGCTTCAGGCTCTCTAATATCAGTAGCTAAAACATTGTCTGTGCCATAAATTTCTCTACATTTACCTACTAATTCCGTACCAATTTGTCCTAAAGCACCCGTAATCATTATTCTTTTCATAAAAATATACGCTCCCTTTGTTTTTGCTAAAAGTATTTTTGTCCTTACTATATGTACATTACCTGTATTTACACAAATATTATAATATAAAAACGCTTACATGTATATACACAAAGTACATTTTTACTAACTAATTTTAAAATATTAGCTTTTTAATTCATCAAATATTCAATTTATTATAAATATGATTGTTATTAAGTGATATTTCGATACTCATTAAACATTCGAAACTAGGTTCTTTTCATTCAATAATAGATCCTGATATAAAAATTCACAGTAATTACATATTGTTTTTTGATTTACGTTGTGCTAAATTAAAATTTATAAATAAAAGGCAGTCCTAGTTTTACTTCATTGCCTTGCGATTTTACAGTTCATTGTAAAACTATTTATAAACTTTTGACGCCGGGTAGAAAACAGGGACAATAATATGTATGTTTTCTACCCAACAATAGCAATTGGGAATATGCTGCACTTTTAAGTGTACGCTATTCCTTGATGTCTATTGCATTATCTTTATTAATTAGCAATTACTTAATCCACTAATTTTTAGCCATCATAATCTTCTAAATCTAAACTCATTTATTGCGACTGACTCATTTTTAAGCGCATAAGATGTCAGGCGTTTCCGACAATGTCTTTACCACTTATTGAACTTATAATATGCTGAGTAAATTCTTGAAAGGACGTGTTACTCACATGTTTCAAGCAATCTCCCATGGCTTTTTATTAGCATTAGGCTTAATTTTACCTTTAGGCGCACAGAATGTCTTTGTGTTTAATCAAGGCGCTAATCATAAGCATTTCATAAGCACACTGCCTGTCATTATCACAGCAGGATTGTGTGATAGCGTGTTAATATTGCTAGCCGTTCTAGGCGTATCACTTATCTTAATCTCACTGCCTATGTTACAACTCGTCATTTTTCTTGTTGGCTTCATTTTTTTATTATATATCGCTAGGTCATTGTGGCGTGAACAACCGGCTGATTTAAAATCACAACCTCCTATGTCTGCTAAGAAGCAAATTAGTTTTACTTTATCAGTATCATTACTTAATCCACATGCTATTATGGATACTATTGGAGTCATTGGTACAAGTTCAACATTATATCAAGGTCTAGACAAATGGTGGTTTACATTTGCAACAATAAGTGTTTCTTGGTTTTGGTTTATTTTATTAGCAATTATTGGTAAAGTCATCGGTCATCTCGATAAAACAGGTAAATATATCATCCTGTTAAATAAGATTTCAAGTCTTATTATTTTAATTGTCGCCTGTATTATTGTTAAAAATATGATTCAGTTAATCATAAAGATATAAAAAAGATGATAAATGGCCTATTGAGACAAACCTTCTATCATCCTTTATTTTTACGATACATAACCTTCATAATCGTAAGTTGCTCTATTTTTCAACAGTTCTGCTAAACTTTGTTGATAATAAATTAATTTCTCATCCGCTTCTCTTATCGTCATCCAACGTACTGTGGATATTTCATTTGGCACCTGGATTTGAGTCGCAAATGACGTAACCGTTACACGAAACATAAAGAATAGTGTGTGGACATCCATGGATCGTGACTTGCCCTCATTAATACTTAATATATCACCAATTTGTCCTTCCAAACCTGTTTCTTCCATAATTTCTCTCTTTACAGCCTCTACTAACGTTTCTTCCGGCTCAACTTTACCTCCAGGCAATGACCAACCTCCACCGTCTGTGTTATGTACAAGTAAGACTTGTCCATCTTCATTTTGAATTAATGCATATACAACTTTTAATTCTTTCATATTTTAACCTTCAATCATTCGGAATTTCAAAACGGCTGACTAACTGCCCATTTTTCTTAATATAAGGTGCTATTTCATAGCCAGCACAATGCTTTATAACTGCTTGAGACGCATAATTTTTAGGATTGCACGTCATTAAAACTTTATCAACATTCAATTCTTTCAATATTTTCTTCGCTTCTTTGAGCATATATAAAGCGATGCCTTGACCTCTCTGAGATTTCACTACACCATAACCTACATGACCGCCTATATTGGTCAAACGTTGATTTAACTGATGTCGAATATCTACCGCACCAACAATTTCATCATTTTTAAAACAAAATAGTGTTGTTGTAGGAACCCAATCCTTATGTACACCTTTGTTATTCAATTCCTCAACCATATGTTTAAAGGAAGTGTAGTTGGCTAAATCAGTATTGTTAGGCACAATCGGTTCATTGTTATGATACCACGCTTCTACATAATGTCTTAAAGCAACTTCATCTTTGTTGCGTAATGGTCTCAGTTCTAACATACAAAATATCTCTCTTTCATTAATTTAATTGCCGTTATTAGCTTTAGTTTAGACTAACAATCTTTACGTTTGGTGTTGTGTTAATTTATTTTTATTGAAGCACTTGTTTCAACATATTTTATGATTTTTATTGCTGTTTTTTAGTGCTTTCTTATAAAAATAATGTGCAACGACAATATCGACAATTGCTAATCCAACTGATTTAAATAGCGTTACTTCTTTATTGTCTTCACGTCCTAGAATGTTTCCCGCTACAATATCACCTAACTCTCCATACAGTGAGTTTACTGTAATTAAACCTTCATCTTGTGGTACTTTTAAATCCCCTGTCTCTTCCATGGCTGCTTCAACCGATTCTACAACAATTTTATTAGCAACTAACATTGATTCTGATGGTAATTCTTGCATATCTGGCTTAAATGAACCTACCGCATTTAAATGCACTCCAGGCTTTAGCGAACGAGAATAAACTGGGTAACTAGAATTCGTAGCAGTTACAATAATGTCGGCTTTTTCCATAGCATCATCGGCCACATTAAAAACTTTTGTTGTAACGTGATATTTTTTAGCAACTGTATCTGCGAATTGATTGGCTTTTTCTTTAGTACGACTTGAAAAATGAACAGTATCTATATTTCTCACTGCCATAACTGCAGCCACTAATCCTTGTGCTTGGTCCCCTGCACCTATCACGCATAATGTTTTAGCTTCTTCACGTGCTAAGTATTTAGTTGCAACACCGGAAATAGCACCTGTGCGAATTTTGGTTAAATAATTCCCATCTAACACAGCTAGTGTTTCTCCAGTCTCATAGTCACTTAATAATACAGAACCAGTAATTGTTTTTTTACCTTTTTCAGGATTTTCTGGTGCAAATGTTACAGTTTTGATACCAACAATTTTTAACTCATCTGAAAGCGCAGGCATAACCAAATATTTATTTTCATTATTAAATGGTAATACATAGCGTAATGGTGTTTCTGTCTTTCCCTCTGAAAAAGCTTTCAGTGCATGAGCAACTTCATCGATCACTTCTTTCATATTCAATAATTGCTGTTGATCTTGTTCATTTATAACTAACATTCCCAGACCTCCATACAAGTGTGTTTACGCATTTCAGTTTAGCATTTCACTCCATAAAAAACATCCACTAGCTTTGTAGCCAGTGGATAATGATAGTTTACACTATTCGATTGTGCCTAATGCTTTACCTACTTTTTCATAAGCCGCAATTGCTTTATCTAACATTTCTTTCGTATGCGCTGCAGTAGGCATATTTCTTACTCGACCAGTGCCACGTGGTACTGTTGGAAAGACGATTGATTTTACATATATACCTTCGTCTTTTAAGCGTTTACTAAATTCTTGAGTTTCTTTTTCATCTCCAATAATAACCGGAGTAATTGGTGTCTCTGATTCACCTGTATTAAAGCCGAGTTTTGCTAATCCGTCTTTTAGATATCGTGCATTATCCCAGAGTTTGTCATGCAACTCAGTAGAAGCCATTAATTTTTTTACAGCTTCTGTAATAGCTTTAGTATCACCAGGGGCTAATGATGTAGAGAATAAAAATGGTCTAGATTGTGCCTTTAACCAATCTATTAACGCTTTCGTACCTGCTACGTAACCACCAACAACACCAATGGCCTTAGAAAGTGTACCGATTTGGAAATCAATCTTATCTTGTAAACCAAAATGTTTAACGGTTCCAGCACCATTACCCATAACTCCTGAACCATGTGCATCATCCACATAAGTGATTAAACCAAACTCTTCAGCAATTTCTACAATTTCAGGTAACTTGGCAACATCACCATCCATGCTAAATACGCCATCAGTAATATACATTACTTTATTATATTTACCAGATTCAACAGCCTCTTTAGCTTTAGCTCTTAAGTCATCCATATCTGAGTGATTTACACGAATGATTTTAGCTTTAGATAATCGGCAACCATCAATAATTGAAGCATGGTTTAATTCATCTGATAAAATCGCGTCATTTTTGTTCATGACTGCCGAAATTGCAGCCATATTGCAATTAAACCCAGATTGATATGCGATGGCTGCTTCAGTTCCTTTAAATTGCGCTAATGTTTCTTCTAACTCATCATGTAAGTCTAATGTGCCATTAATTGAGCGTACAGCACCTGCGCCTACACCATGTGAATCGATTGCAGATTTAGCTGCCGTTTTTAAATCTTCGTTAGTAGCCAGTCCTAAGTAATTATTTGAAGATAGGTTAATATACGTTTTACCATTAATAGTAATTTCAGGACCATTGGCACCTTCGATTGAATCGATTTCATTATATAAACCGTTGTCTTTTAAATATTGAATATTTTCTTCTAAAAAGTTGTGTAATGATTGAACCACAAATATGTCCCCCTTGTATTCGAATTTCACATTTATCATACCTTATTTTAATCGCTCATGAAAGCCTTATCATTATTGCAGTATGATTATTTTTTCATTTATTAAATCAATCCCTCAGTTTGGGATATAACTGTAACGAATTAAAATAGCACTGTCAAAGTATTTCTTTCGAGTGTTATTTCTAACTAAAGGGATTAAAACTGAAGTTTCTATTAATAGTTTATGATGCCTCATGTTATCGTTTTTATACATAAAGTAGCTCGTTCATTTTGTTTAGTAACATTGATTAAATGCTATAAAAGTTCCTTGTTTTTTTAAAGTATTTTAAATATGAAAACTCATATAAATACCCTGTATTTTAGTGAGACACTTAAGCGAATAGGACAAGCTGAAACTTCCCCTAAGCAAGCGAGTCAATCATACGGAATATTATTGTGAAATTTATGTCCAGCCTAATATAAAAATGGCATAATCAATTTTATAAATAAAAGATTTTTATTCACATCTATATCGCTCGTGCAGAGTCTGATATACTAAGAAATACGAACATAATGGAGGAAGTGAAACACGTGTTAGATTGGTTTCAATTAGCGAGTCATAAAGAAAATCGAATGATTCAAATGCGTCGCTATATGCATCAGTATCCCGAACCATCATTCGAAGAAACTTGGACTCATAATTATATTTTAAATCAACTTAGCCATCTTGACTGTGATATCGAAGCCCCAGTTGGCCGCAATGGTATTAAGGCGACTTTCAAAGGGAATGAAGAAGGCCCTACTATAGCCTTTCGCGCTGATTTCGATGCATTACCTGTAACAGAATTGAATGATGTGCCTTACAAATCGCGACATGAAGGCTTTATGCATGCTTGTGGTCATGATGGTCATACCGCTATTTTACTTGGTGTAGCAGAAATTATTCATGAGCATCGTCATTTGTTAAAAGGGAATGTCGTCTGCATATTCCAATATGGTGAAGAGATCATGCCTGGCGGTTCTCAAGAAATGATAGAAGATGGCTGTTTACAAGATGTTGATAAAATTTATGGCACACACTTATGGAGTGGTTATGAAACAGGCACGATTTATTCTAGACCCGGTGCAATCATGGCAAGCCCTGACGAATTCTCAGTTACCATAAAAGGCAGAGGTGGACACGGTGCAAAGCCACATGAAACGATAGATCCTATCGTTATTATGGCTGAATTTATATTAAGTGCACAAAAAATTATTTCTCGTACGATAGACCCTGTTAAAGAAGCTGTATTAACATTTGGTATGATTCAAGCTGGTTCATCTGATAGTGTTATTCCTGATAGTGCTTTCTGTAAAGGTACCGTGCGAACATTTGATACTGACATACAAGAGCACGTCGAAATGCGTATGGACAAACTACTACAGGGACTAGCTTTAGCCAATGATATTACTTATGATTTAGAATACATTAAAGGCTATTTACCAGTGCATAATCATCCACAAGCATACGCTCAAGTGAAACAAGCATCGAATGACTTGCACTTAAGATTTAACGAGTCTGATTTAATGATGATTGGAGAAGACTTTTCTCACTATTTAAAAGTGCGTCCAGGTGCCTTTTTCTTAACGGGATGTGGCAATGTAGATAAAGGAATAACAGCACCTCATCATAATCCACATTTTGATATTGATGAGTCCGCATTTAAGTATGCGGCTAGTGTCTTCTTAAAAATACTAGAATTAGAACATGTTTTTTAACTGAAAAAGCTACGCCATCAAAGATACAATCAAGTATCGTCATGGCGTAGCTTTTACTTATATAACAATTCTAAATCTAAAAAAGCCCCCTAAAGGGAGCTTTGAATAATTAAATTATTCCATGATTTCAGTTACAACGCCTGATCCTACAGTACGTCCACCTTCACGAATTGAGAAACGAGTTCCGTCTTCGATAGCGATT
>OCLI01000226.1_pt1 | contig 10604 bp, 10 predicted proteins | sample 1481361 | NCBI WGS metagenome assembly OCLI01 (sample SAMN00990124, study PRJEB22392) | human gut metagenome
TCTTTAACGACATTTGCCATTTTAACAAAGCTAAAACCGTATAAAGGACCTGAGGCACCGCCCACTTTAGACATTAATGTCATTCCTGTTGATTTAAATAATGACTTCATATCTGTGTCATCCAGACCTTGTTCTAACGCTTCAAATCCTCTGACCATATTCACTCCATGGTCGCCATCACCAATGGCACGATCTAAATCAGTTAATTCACTTTCTTTTTCTTTAAAAGTTTCAACTAAACTAAGTAGTCTTGTTTTCATGTCTTGTACATTCATTGAAAAGTCACCTCATTATCTCTATTTTTATTTAAAAATAACGACTTGTTGTTGGAGCTAAAAGACCTTTTTCTATTTCTTCACTATAAGGAACCACTGTAATGGAGAAACCTTGCATATCAAGTGATGTCATATAATCACCAACAAACCATTGTTTAGCAGCTATGTCATGTTCTTGGAATTGTTGATTTAAATACTTCGCCACAATACTTAATTCAGATAAAGGCGTGCCTCCCATACCATTTACCATAACAATTAATGATTGATCTTTCACTTCTTTTAACAACTCATCTAGTAAACGCTCAATAATAACATCAACCGATTGAATCGCTTCACGGTGTAACCCTTTTTCACCATGAATGCCGATACCTATTTCCATTTCATTATCATCAATATCGAAACTATATTTCCCAGTTGTTGGCACCATTGGTGAAGTAAGCGCCATCCCAATACTTTTAATTTTAGGAATAAACGCTTCAATTTTGTTTTTAATATCTTTTAAAGATAGGCCTTGGTCCGCTAAATAACCTGCATATTTATGAACGAATATCGTACCAGCCACGCCACGACGTTTTTCTACATCTGAAACAGCAATATCATCATTCACAATGACACGTTCAACTTTAATATCTTCCATTTGTGCCATTTCTTGAGCCATCTCAAAGTTCATAACGTCTCCAGCATAATTTTTAACGATTAATAATACACCGTCGCCTGTATCGACTGCTTTAATAGCATCTAAAATTTTATCTGGAGTCGGAGATGTAAAAACTTCACCACATACTGCCGCATCAAGCATACCATTAGCTACATAACCCGCATGTGCTGGTTCATGACCACTACCACCGCCTGATACCAAGGCAACTCCTGAATTTTTTTTATTTTTTTTAACAACAACTGTTTCTGAAATAATTTCAATATTATCATTCGTTAAAGCGAGACCCTCTAACATGTCTGTTAAAATATTATTTTTTTCTTTAATTAATTTTTTCATCAAAAAGCGACTCCTTTTGGCATATTCAAAGTAAGTTTATCTAAGATTAAATATCAACATCATTTTCTTTATTTAAACTTGGAATTTTCATATTAGTAAATATAAAAATACTCTTTCAAAAAAGGATAAAGACATAAGTTTTATCTTTATCCTTCTAATTACTTATCTATTCTTAGTTATCTTCTTTACGAAAATTAACCTTTGGAATTCAACGTACTTTTAGATAATTCACTTACTGTTAAAATAGCGTCTGCAATGTCATCTGCATTTAACTTATCACTTAAATTTGCAAAAGTATCATTTGGTTCTAAAGCACGCTCACCTACGCGAACCAAATCTTCATAACTTTTATCGGCAATGTGGAGTTCTTCTAAAGTCGTTGGCATATGGATACTACTTAAAAATTGTTGATATTTTACAAATTTTTCTGTTGGCGCATTTTCCAATACTAATTGGACTAAAATACCATAGGCCACTTTTTCACCATGCGTTAAATGATGAATATCGCCTTCAAGTGCTGTAAAACCATTATGAATTGCATGAGCAGCTGCAAGTCCTCCATTTTCAAATCCTAAACCTGAAAGTAATGTGTTCGCTTCAATCACTGCTTCAACTTGTGGAGATACAATATGATTTTTAATTGCTTCATATGCACTATGTCCATATTCAAAAATTACTTCTTCACATTTCTGCGCAATCGCTAAGCTAGCTAATGATGGTTTTCCACTAAACATATTTTTTCCTTGTCTACGTAACGTAGATTCTACCTCAACTAAAGTAGCTAATCCATCACTCATCCCTGAAGCAAATAAACGTACAGGCGCTTGCGCAACAATTTGTGAATCCACCATTACTGTATCAGGATTCTTAGGGTAAAATTCATAACCACTAAATACGCCATTATCATCATAAATAACAGATACGGCTGCCGTAGGTGCATCCATTGATGCAGTAGAAGCGAAATCGATAACACTTGCATTTAAAGCATTGGCTACTGCTTTACCTGTATCAAGTGCCTTTCCACCACCTAAACCAATGACTACATCTATGCCTTTTGTCTTAGCTTCATCAACGATACGATTAATTTCATTTTCTGAAGATTCGCCTTTAAATGTTTCGTAATCATAATTAACTTCTGAATTATTTGAAAAACTTTGATCAATTTGATCTTTAGTTATATTCCAAACAACTTCATCTGAGATTATTAATGCATGTGAACCTAAACGTTGTGTTTCATCTGCGATAGATTCGATAACTCCTTTTCCTTGTACATATCTTCCTGGAGATTGATAAATAATTTTTGCCATAGAGCTTTCCCTCCATAATAAATATTTATACTGCATCATTTAATAACTCTTCAGTAAATTACGCTCACAAATATATGATATAGAAAATACATATTAGCGTATTTACCATTACAATACGAAAAATAAGAATCAAAAGAAAGATTAAGTTGCTTAAAAAATTGATTTCTCTCTACACTTCCATTATTAATCTATTAAATATAATTGTCCACATATTAGCTAAAACTTCATTAAATTATCACTTTAAAACTTAAATATTGTAATATTATAATTTATAACCTATAATTGACTCTATCTTTACAATAGGTTTTATTGTGTTATCCTATGCTTGTATTACTCTTAATCTAACATAAAAATTTTAACCACTTTCAATTTATTCTGGAGCGTAAATTGAAAGTGGTTTTTTTAATTTATTATATATAGGTTTACTAAACAATAAGCTTAAAATAGAAAGAGATGATTCTATTCTCTATTATGTTCGGAATGAATCTATAAGTGGATATCATACGTTTATTGATTACTTAAAAAATAATTATAAAATCGTCTTGAAGATAAATTTGAATGTGTATTTACAATAGAATTAATCATCATATTCTTCTCTAAGCAAACTATACACATAACTATTTGAGAATTTCCCTTGTACACGTTCATCACTTCTCAATATACCTTCTTGTGTGAATCCAAGTCTTATTGGTATAGCTCGACTTTTCTTATTTTTAGTAGACATTCGTATTTCGATTCGATTAATATCATATTCTTCATATACATATTGAATAAGTGCTTTAGTGCATCTAGTCATGATGCCTTTCTTTTGGAAATCTTCAGCTAAATAATAACCAATCGACGTGCGTTTGTTAACCAAGTCTAAATAATGTAAGCCAATGACTCCTACAAGTTTTTGGTCATACCAAATGCCACAATGGAATCCATCTCCACGCGCAAATTGTTGTAAGGCCGACTGAATAAACTTCTTACTGTGTTCAACCTCAGTTGTGTATGCTACAAATGGCAAGAACTCCGCTAGATACTCACGATTACTATCTACTAATTTAAAAAGTTGATCCGCTTCTCGTTCTTCTAATATTTTTAATTTTAAGTGGTCATTAATTTGATATCCAAACATAATTAAAACCTCCTATATTTTCAAAATATTCGATAAATTATAAGTATAATAACATAATTACATACATTAAAAACATAAACTTATTAAATATTTGTAAAATTTTAAACTTATTCATTATTCTTTTAACGATATATGTTAAGCTTTTATACATCTGTTTTATTAAATTTGAAAGGAGTTAAATACATGGAAAACAAATCTAAACAGTTTTCAAATGTATTTATTTTTGCTTCAGTTATTGTAGGGTTACTGGTAATTATTGGAGCCATCTTCCCTAATCAATTTGGTTCAATTTCTGGAGCAATCGGAAGTTTTATTACAGAAACGTTTGGTTGGTACTATATGCTACTTATTAGCATTATTCTGATATTTTGTATCACACTTATTTTTCATCCAATTGGAAAGCTTAAGTTAGGAAAACCTGATGATAAACCAGAATTTAATACCATTTCATGGTTAACAATGCTATTTAGTGCAGGTATGGGTATTGGACTTGTATTCTATGGATCTTCTGAGCCCATTTCACATTATCTATCGCCACCAACAGCGAGTAAAGAAACAGAAGCTGCTCTAGCTGAAGCCATGCGTTCAAGTTTCTTACATTATGGACTACATCCTTGGGCAGTTTACGGTATTGTTGCATTAGCTCTTGCATATACACAGTTTAGAAAAAATGACTTAGGACTCATTTCTCGTACATTACGTCCTATTTTCGGAAATAAAGTAGAAGGTCCATTAGGTACTGTTGTAGATGTTTTAGCCGTTTTTGCTACTATTATTGGGGTTGCAGTGTCACTTGGTGTTGGCGCCATGCAAATTAACGGTGGTTTAAATTATTTATTTGGAGTGCCAAACAATAAACTTATTCAAGGCATTATTATTCTTATTGTTACAGTTTTATTCTTAATTAGTGCTTGGAGTGGTTTAAGCAAAGGTATTCAGTATTTAAGTAATTTAAATATGCTTTTAGCTGCGATGTTACTTATTATTATTCTAATTGTAGGTCCTACAATTTTAATTATGAATATGTTTACATCCTCAATTGGTGAATATTTGAATACACTTATTTTTAATAGCTTTGATGTTGCTCCACTTAACTCACAAAAACATGAATGGTTACAGTCATGGACTATTTATTATTGGGGCTGGTGGATGAGTTGGTCACCATTTGTAGGTATCTTCATTGCCCGTATTTCAAAAGGTCGTTCGATTCGTGAATTCGTTATCGCAGTATTAGGCGTTCCTACAATTATTAGTATGCTATGGTTTACAGCCTTCGGTATTACTGGTATTGAAATTGGTAAGCAATCTAAACATATCTTTAGTATGCCACCTGAAACACAATTATTTGGTATTTTCAATGAGATGCCTATGGGTGCAATTTTATCGTTTATCGCTATTATCTTAGTAGGCTCATTCTTTATTACATCCGCAGACTCAGCTACATTTGTATTAGGTATGCAAACATCATTTGGTCGTTTAAATCCATCCGGTTTTGTTAAGATTGTTTGGGGCGTCATGTTATCAGCGATTGCCTACGTACTTTTACTATCTGGTGGATCGACAGGTCTAGATGCTCTGCAATCAGCTGCTATTATTTCAGCATTACCATTTAGTTTTGTTGTTATTTTAATGATGATTTCATTTTTCAAAGATGCAAATCAAGAAAGAAAACTCTTAGGTTTAACCTTACAACCTGATCATCAACGTAAAAAGGACTATATTAAACATAACACAAACCAACAATCTAAAATGAAATAAGACAGAACCGGAGACATCATTAAATGTCTCCGGTTTTATATATATTAGTAGTCGATGATTGAATTAAAAATGTATTTGTCTCAAGCTTTTTTCAATTTTAGTCCTCTTTTTTGGGGACGACAAATTCAAAATGAATTCTATCTACTCTTGTAGTTTGTATAAGATATCTTCTAAAACTCTACTATAAAATAAAAGGTCACAGCGAATTGAAGACATTCGTTGTGACTTTATTTTTAAAATGTTCCTGGATTGAAGTTAGTTTTCCATTCATTAAATGGCCAATATCTCCAAACGACTTTACCTACAAGTTGTTTTTTATCTACTAGACCTACAACATCAAATCGGCTATCTATACTATTTTGTCTATTATCTCCTAAAACTAAATATTTATCTTTAGGAAGTTTCATTTCACCATTTGAACCTTTAATTTGACTTGATTTAAATGAGCCTGTTAAATATTGACCTTGTTTATGTTTCTTATTGTAATCTAAATACGGTTCAGACACTTTTTTATTATTTACATATAATTGGTCTCCCTTATATTCTACTGTATCCCCTGGTGTGCCAATCACACGTTTAATAAAATCACGTTTTGAATCTTCATGAAATACAACGACATCACCATTATCAATGTGATTCATAGATTTAGAAATTTTACTTACAATCACTTTATTGCGATCTTGAAACGTTGGATGCATTGAAGATCCAGATACTGTATAAGATTCGCCAATAAACTTTGTTACTACAATAACAACCAGTAGCCCCACTACAATGGATATAACCCACTCCATGATTTCTCGTTTCACATTTCATCCCGCCTATCATCTTTTCTTATTCTCGATTACTTCTACTCTATCATACATACTTTTCAAACACGTTTCATTCTTCTTACGACTGATTTTTATTTAAATCTTTCACATTCGTAAGATACACCTCTTACTTTGTAAGGTTAGATAAAGGCACCGCTTCATTCACCCTTTTAAAATAAGAAGTGTAATAGAGATAAGGAGTGATGAGATTGAAATTATTATTAAGAATCATATTAACTATTCTTGTCATTATTGTAGTAATTATAGGTGGTTTATTTGGATTAAACGCATATTCAGACCAACATCCTAACAATCGTTCTATCAATGATTGGAATAAACTAAATCCCTTAGCACCAACGCATGAGTATTATGTTAAGACTCAAAAACCATCAAAAGTGGAAGTCGTTGATAAGGAAAAAGACTTCTATATCTACCATTACAATCAAACAGGTTACACCAAAGATGGTAAAGCTAAAAACATTGATTATACAGCGTCTAAAAAATTAAAACAACATCATTACTTAGTTGTAAGCGAAAAATCTCACACAATTACATCATATAAAGAAGTAAAACAATCAGACATTCCAACTAAAGCGAAAGAAAAATTATAAAACTTACAAGGAGTATGATAATCATGCCTATTTTAAACGTTAATCATGTATCAAAAATTTATGGAACGAAACAAAAATTTAAAGCACTACACGATATTAACTTTTCAGTCGATAAAGGAGAATTCGTTGCAATTATGGGACCATCTGGTTCAGGTAAGACAACCCTCCTTAATGTTATCAGTTCAATTGATAGCATTTCAGGCGGTACTGTAGAAATCAGTGGCAATGAGATAAACCAGTTATCTAATAAAAAATTAGCACAATTTCGTAAGAAAGAACTTGGTTTTATTTTCCAAGATTATAGCGTTTTACCTACATTAACAGTTAAAGAAAATATTATGTTGCCATTATCTGTCCAAAAAATGAAAAAAGATGAAATGGAAAAAAACTATCAAGACGTCACAGAGGCACTTGGTATTTATGATTTAAGTGATAAATATCCTAGTGAAATTTCTGGAGGTCAACAACAACGTACAGCTGCTGCACGTGCTTTTGTACATCAACCATCCATCATTTTTGCAGACGAACCAACAGGTGCACTTGATTCAAAAAGTGCACAAGATTTACTTCATCGCTTAGAAGATATGAACAAACAATTTAATAGTACGATTATTATGGTTACCCATGATCCTTCAGCAGCAAGTTTTGCACAACGTGTCATTATGTTAAAAGATGGCGATATTCATTCAGACATTCATCAACAAAGTAAAACAAAATCTAAATTTTATAATGAAATCATTCAATTACAATCAGCCCTAGGTGGTGTGGCAAATGACGTTTAATCAAATTACATTAAAGAATTTAAAAGGTAATATCAAACATTATATATTATATCTTTTTTCATTAATCTTAAGTATCATCTTATATTTTAGTTTTGTCACATTACAATACACACATAGCTTAAATAATGGTTCATCAAAAATAATCAATCAAGGTGCAAAAGTTGGTTCAGTTTTTTTATTCATTACGATTATCATTTTCTTAATGTATGCGAACCATCTATTTATTAAACGTCGCACACGCGAATTTGCATTATTCGAACTCATTGGACTAACACGTGGTAACATTCTTAGAATGCTTGCTATCGAACAAATCACTTTATTTATTAGTACAGGCATTATTGGCGTTATTATTGGTATTTTAGGTTCAAAATTATTGCTTTCAATATTAATAAAACTGATGCATTTACACATTCATGCATCTATAGGATTTGAAGTAGCTGCTTTAATTCAAACAATAATCATGCTAATGTTAGCGTTTATTTTAATTATGTTAGAAGATGCTATCTTTTTAAAACGAAGAACCATACTTTCTATGATGAAAGACAGTATGAAAACAGAGGCAGTAAAAGCGAAAATCACCATGCCAGAATGTATTGCTGGTATTCTTGGACTCATAATGATGATGTTAGGTTATTATATGTCTACAGAAATGTTTGGTAAATTTCAAGAATTAACGATGGCCTTATTAACGCCGTTTATTATTTTATTCTTAACTGTAGCAGGCGCATATTTATTTTTCAGAAGTTCAGTTTCAATTATTTTTAAATCTTTAAAAAAATCAAAACAGGGTCGTGTCTCTATCACTGATGTCGTCTTTACATCTTCGATTATGTATAGAATGAAGAAAAATGCGATGTCTTTAACTATTATTACAGTCATTTCAGCAGTTACAGTAACAATCTTGTGTTTCGGAGCAATTAGTAAAGCAAATGCTGACTTTAATATTCAATCATCGTCACCTCAAGATATTAACTTTACTAAAGTAAAGATGGCCCAACAATTTGAACATCAACTTAACCAACACGGTATACCATATACAAAAAAAACGTATGAAAATGCCAATACCCATATTATTGAAAATGATGTAATTAAAAGTAAAACGGGTAACGCAATGCAAAATGAAAGTATATCGATTATGGCTGATCCTCATATCAAAGGTAATCACGCTACAATTACAAATTTACAAGGTCCACTTTCAATGATGTTTAATGTTCAAATCCATAAAGATTTAAAACTAAAAGGGCAACAAGTAAAGACATTTTATGTAGATAAAAAAGATTTAAATGAAATCATTCCAATGGATGCTTCATTGGGTGGACCAGTACTTAAAATCAGCGCAGATAACTATAATGCTTTAAAAACAAAAAATCAACTTACACATCATTATGGTTTTAATATTAAGCATCATAGCGATCTTTCAAAAGCTGAAACATTAGCTAAAAAAGGAAAACAAAATGTAGTTTTAAAAAGTGAAAACAAAAAAGCAATTGATGAAAGTAATGGCATTCTTATATTTGTCACTTCTTTCTTAGGTCTTGCATTTTTAGTGGCAGCTGGTTGCATTATTTATATTAAACAAATGGATGAAACTGAAGATGAAATAAACCATTATCGTATTCTGCGACGTATTGGTTTTACGAATACAGATATGATAAAAGGACTAGCTTTAAAGATTATATTCAATTTCGGTTTACCATTAGTGGTTTCTTTACTCCATGCCTTTTTTGCAGCAAACGCATTTATGATGTTAATAGGTAATTATACATTGACACCTATCTTCATTGTCATGGTTATCTATTCACTTGTATATCTGATATTTGCAGTTATTTCGTTCATTCATTCAGAACGCATCATTAAAGATGCCATTTAAATAATAGATGGAAAGGAAATGTTAAAATGACTATTAAAGAAATTATTCAACACGCATATTACGACTTATTAAGTTTAAAAGTAAATTGGTTTAATGGTATCATGTTAGCTCTGATAGTATTAGTTGCTAGTAGTATTACAACGCCATTTATTGGTGTGCCGGTAGGCTTACTTGGCGGTGGCTATATTTTGAAAAGATACGAAGAAAACAAACATTAGAATTAAAAAAAGAAGCTCAAAATGAATTGAGCTTCTTTTTCATTAATATTTCAAAAATATCTCTGTTAAATATATACTCAAATAACACATACATAAAAATAAACCCACTATAAAAATAAAAGATAATATACTAGTAAATATATTCCTTTTTTCACTAGATTTTACTTCGTTTGGATCTTTACCATTCATAAAAGCTACTATTCTATCGTAGTTATCTAAATTATATTTATATTTAATTTTATCTATTTGAGTACCACTATAAAAGCTAATTAAAAAAAGAATAGCAATTATTATAAATCCCCATGAATTAAAATAATATAAGAGAGGACCTATAAGTATAGAAGACAAAGTAAATCCAATAATCATAACTAACGACCAAATGTTCATTTTTCTTTTTATAGATTCTTGTTTATTTGAATTTAAATCTCCTCTAACTAAATCATCTAGTGAGATATCAAACAACTCACACATTACTAGTAAATTATGAATATCTGGATAACTCTTTTCATTTTCCCAATTTGATATTGTCTGTCTAGAAACATATAATTTTTCCGCTAAGTATTCTTGAGAATATTCATCTCTTTCTCGATATTTTCTTATTTGTTGACCGATATCCATTCATTCACCTCGTTATAAATTAAACTATTTTTATTTAATTTTTAAAATCATAATACTATATTTATAAAAACGTTTTTTCTAATAAAAATCTATCAATTTTCTTTTACATTATCTTAGTTTTAGTGTAAAAAATGTTTTACATTTTAGTGTATTGCAATATTTTAGGATCTTTAGAACAAATATAAGCAAAGTATAAGATAAAGTCCGTATAATTGTGTAAAAGTAAAAAGGCCATATAACAG
>OCLI01000227.1_pt1 | contig 10580 bp, 8 predicted proteins | sample 1481361 | NCBI WGS metagenome assembly OCLI01 (sample SAMN00990124, study PRJEB22392) | human gut metagenome
CGAAGGTGGTACTAGATTTCCTTATGCTCATGTCAAATACTCTTTAAAAAGACTCCCATGTTTGTAATATTTCCAAAAACAAAACGTGCTTTAAGACAAAAGTGGCTATTTTCTTGTTCACTTTTTACTTTAAGTGCTTATTTTTATTTTCAAGATAACCATTGTTAGTAAAATGATTGAAGATAAAAAAAGAGAAAACTAAGTAAAAATATTTACTTAGTTTGGGATAGAAAAAATTCAAATTTAAAATTATATTCGATCCATGTCTTGAACATTAACGACTTACTTTTTGTTTATGATGTATATCAATTGAATCTGAATTTTGATTTTTTGGAATAATAAATTCAACCTTTTCTTTCCAATCTTTAACAAAATAAATGACAAAAACGATTTTATTAAGTCACTTTTATAACTACGAAAGATTGCTAAAGAATATAAAAACGGTTAGTATTTTTATAATTTTTAAAGTTAAAACAACGTTAAATGATCATTTTATTTTTCATCTTATGCGACATGTTTGAGCCATTTTCAAACGAATAATAACCATTTATAGAAAAAATAGGACTAAAACAGAAACGTTTTAGTCCCACCTACTTGCTTAACTACAGTTCATTTTCAGATTTACTCAATTGCCATTGAAGATAAAGTTCGACTGCAGTTAAAAGAACATTAATCATTGCCAATGTAACTTTAATCTTTTTCTTATTACTCATATATGTTCCTCCCTTCTTTAATAGCAGCATGCTATGTTGTGAAATTGTGACATTGTATTGATGTTATTTTGTTATCTCCTCCCTTACCTTTCGTTTGATCTAGGTGGTTGCCTTAGCAACCACCTGTTAATAAAAAAAAGAGAACATCTATTTAAAGATGCTCTCTAAATCAATCATTATTGATTAAATAAAGAAGTGATGGGTAAATGATCACGTCGTTTATTAAGCGTATGCATTTCAGCGAATTCAGACTTAAGAGATTTCATTAAGTATCCTTGCATTGATTCAACAGTTTCATTTTTTTGAATAAGCATAGCTTTGAAACGTTTAAGAACATGAAGTATTTCTATTTCCATATCTTCTAACAAGTAGTAGCTATCAATCGCATTATTGAAAGATGTTTTGGCTTTTAATAATACAGTTTTGATAATTTTAATTTCAGCTACTTCAAAGTTACTTAGATAGTTTTGAATACTTTGCGGTAGTTCTTCGAGTAATTGAAATTTTAAAGCCTCATTATTAAAGTTTGAATTGTCGTGATTTGAATTATTTGTATGATTATTAGGATATGTTAATTTCTTATCATTCAAATCATCCGTATCATTATTCTCAGTCTTAATATAATCAGTATCATTATAATCAGTATCATTAGTGTATTTTTTTGATATATCATGATGTATCATTTTAATATTTCCTGATGTATCATTATCATATTTCTGGATGTATGAATTTGATACATCCGTAGAATATTGCTGCTCTACGTCATTTTCTTGTTGTGTAATACAATATACATCAGCTTTTGTTACTTCAGGTTTTTTTAGATATAGTTTATTGGGTTTATTTAATCCCACTCTGATTTGACTAAACAAATCAGCTCGAGTTAATTCCTTCTTTATTTTAGATAATTTGTTTGGGCTACTAATATTTAGGATTTGTTTTAACTTTTCGTTAGTATATATAAAGAATATATCTCCATTTTCATCTATCCAATTATTTTTTATAGATAAATCTAAACGGTCTCTTAATATTGACCAAGTTATTTTTGCATCATTGGACAATTTAGTATATTTAGGATTTGTAAAAAATACTTTAGGCAATCGATAGAATTTTTCTTTTTGGATTTCTTTAATATTAAAATTAGACATACAAAAAACCTCTTTCATATTTAGATTTTTAAAAGAGGTAATAAAAAGTCATAAGTAAGTATATATGTATTAGACTTGCGCTAATAATTCTTAATATATATAATATGAATACAACAACTGTACAAAAACAACTTTTTTATTACCATCGATGCCTAACTATTCCCGTAGTTAGGCTTCTTTCTATTTATAATAACATTTTTCAAATCTTTGTTACATTTTTTATATATATTTAGTTTATATATCATGTGAGAATGATAAAAGGTTATATTTTATTTTTATATAGTGATACGAAATGTTATATAAAGAAAGCTATTACAATACGTATAAAAGGCATATAATAAGTGTATAAAGAGAGTAAAATATATTCGTATAATTATATGTATACCTTTTATGCATAAGTATAAAAGTATTGATGTGGTAAGTATAATAACTATATAATTATGATAAAAATCATTATGATAAATATCATATATAGTTATACGGAGGCTACTATATGAAAAGTATGAAGAAAATCGCTGACGAACTAAATGTGACAAAAATGACAGTTTATAATAATGCTAAAAAAGCAAATGTAAAATTTCAAAAAATTGATAACGTAAATTACTTATCTAGTGAAGATGAGATTGTGGTAGTAAATAGAATTAAAAAAAATCAGAAAAAGAGCATTGATGCTGAAAGTAAAATAAATGAAAAAAAATCTGATAATAATAATCAGGTAAAAGATGAAACAATAAAGCAGTTATATATTCAGCTAGATATATATAAGGAACAGGCAAATAGAGATAAAGAACAAATAAATACACTTAATAGACTTTTAGAAAATCAGCAAGTCTTAGCATTAGAAAGCAATAAAAAAATTCAAAAACTAGAAAGCCAATTAGAAGAAGAAAGACAGCTTAATTATTCTTTTGATACAGCGACGAATAATAGACAAAATATTAATCCGCAAGAAGCAACTTTTACTGAAGAATCGAAAAATATCAACCAACAACAAACAAAGCGTCAACCAACAGAAGTAAATTACAAGGATATAGCCGAAGAGAAAAAGAATGACAGTACAGATGAAGGTGAATTAACAAAAGAGGATAAGTTCGTTGAAGAAACGAAGAGTGATCCTGATGATAATAGGGAGGTAGAACCACCTAAAAAGGGATTTTGGAGTCGATTCTTCGGTAATTAAAAATGAATGTAAAAGGTGTATCAAGGGAGTATAAATCTTTGATACACCTTTTATAGTGATGAAACTTCTGATAATCATTCAGCATATGCGTTTATCAAACGTCTCATTAAACAATTTGGTAAACCTCAAAAGGTAATTACAGATCAGGCACCTTCAACGAAGGTAGCAATGGCTAAAGTAATTAAAGCTTTTAAACTTAAACCTGACTGTCATTGTACATCGAAATATCTGAATAACCTCATTGAGCAAGATCACCGTCATATTAAAGTAAGAAAGACAAGGTATCAAAGTATCAATACAGCAAAGAATACTTTAAAAGGTATTGAATGTATTTACGCTCTATATAAAAAGAACCGCAGGTCTCTTCAGATCTACGGATTTTCGCCATGCCACGAAATTAGCATCATGCTAGCAAGTTAAGCGAACACTGACATGATAAATTAGTGGTTAGCTATATTTTTTACTTTGCAATAGAACCTTTTAGGGGTAGGACTTTTCTTCAAATTGAAAAGCCCCCCTTGAATTGCGCACAGCGTGACCTTACTATTCTGTTTTCTACCTATTTATCCTTCACTCTCATCAGTCGTAAACTATTTAATGCTACCAAAATAGTAGCTCCCATATCGGAAAGAATCGCTATCCAAAGAGTTAACCATCCCGGGATAACTAATAGTAAGGCAATTATTTTAATTCCGATAGCAAAAGTGATGTTAGCTTTAATGATATTTAAAGTTTTTCGACTGAGTCTTACTGCAAATGGAAGCTTACTTAAATCATCTCCCATTAATGCAATATCAGCTGTTTCAATTGCAGTATCCGTTCCAGCACCGCCCATTGCAATTCCAACAGTAGATGCAGCAAGTGCTGGAGCATCATTAACGCCATCGCCAATCATAGCTACATTATCATACTCTGATTGCATTTTTTTAATATAATCTAATTTATCCTGTGGCATCAATTCAGACTGAATATCAGAAACGCCTACATGTGTACCGATTGCATTTGCAGTACCTTGATTATCACCTGTCAGCATAATTGTTTGCTTGATACCTAACTGATGAAGTTTTTGAATCACATTTTTACTTGTTTCACGAACCTCATCTGCAACGGCAATTACGCCGAGAATTGTTTTTTCCGTTCCAATAATCATGGCTGTTTTTCCTTGGTTTTGTAGGATTTTCACATTGTTTTCAAACCCAAGGCTAAAATCGGAAACATTTAATTCCTTGAAAAGTTTTGGGCTTCCAATATAGTAAGTAGTTCCGTTTACAATCCCTTTTATACCTCGCCCAGTAATCGAAGTGAATTCTTCCACTTGTACATTAGAATAAGGGATATTATCTTGCTCTGCCTTTTTCATTATTGCTGAAGCAAGTGGATGTTGTGAACGATATTCTAAAGCTGTAATGGTAGAGAATAGCTCTTTTTCTTCCACTTGGTCATTTAATACTTCAAAATCTGTTACCACTGGTACACCTTTTGTCAGTGTTCCTGTTTTATCAAATGCGACTGTCTTAATGTCTCCTAATTTCTCGAGATAGACACCACCTTTAACCAACACACCTTTTTTCGCTGCATTTCCAATTGCCGAGACAATCGAGATTGGAGTAGAAATAACTAATGCACAAGGACATCCAACTACAAGAACTGCTAATCCTTGATAAACCCATGTATCCCAACTGCCACCAAAGAATAGGGGTGGAACGACTGCAACCAAGGCTGCAATAACCATAATGATCGGAGTGTAGTATTTCGCAAATTTATCAACGAATGCTTGGGCTGGAGCACGCTCCCCTTGTGCTTCTTCAACAAGATGAATAATCTTGGCAATGGTTGTATCTTCTACGTATTTGGTGATTTTTACTTCAATTAGTCCCTCTTCGTTAAGCGTACCTGCAAATACTTCGTCATCTACCGCTTTGGAGACGGGAACAGATTCTCCTGTTATAGCTGCCTCATTGACAGCCGACAAGCCATTCACAATGATTCCATCCATGGCAATTTTCTCCCCTGGTTTGACAATCATGATATCACCCACAGCGATATCGTCCACATGGATTATTATTTCCTGACCATTTCGTCTAACTAGTGCTTCTTTTGGGGCGATATCCATCAATGAACGTATGGATTGTCTTGCTCTGTCCATAGAGAAGCGTTCAAGTGCTTCACTGATTGCAAAGAGAATAACAACAATAGATGCCTCTGCCCATTTACCAATAATGGTAGCTCCAATAACGGCAACGGTCATCAGGGTTTTCATGTCGAAATCAAAGCGTATCAAATTTTGAAAACCGACTTTAAATAATGAATATCCGCCAATTACAATAGAACCTACAAATAACATGGAAGTTACGAGGTTATCTTCTCCATTTACAAAGTGAGAAAGGTAACCAAAAGCAATTAGTAGTGTGGCAAACAGCAATGTACTATGTTTTTTATAAAATGGTGTTTTCTCTTCTTTATGAGCCTTAGTGTCATCTTTAACCCTTTGTATCGTTTGATTCGCTAGTTTTTCAGGAGATACTTTTAGATTCTCAAAAGCACCTGCTTTTTCAAGTTCTTCAACCGATGCATTTCCATATACATCAATTTTAGAAGCGCCAAAGTTTACTTTTGCGTCTTGAACGCCTGGAATCTTTTTAACATTTTTCTCAAACTTTCCTGCACAATTTGCACATGTAAATCCTTGGACCCGATAGACGTTCATTTCTTCTTCCATTAGTTTAACCTTTTGTTCAGACATTGACCTTCACTTCTTTCTTATGTGCTAGGGCGATCATCATTATCTGCCCGATATGTTCATCATCTAAAGAATATAAAGCTAGTTTTCCTTCTTTTCTAAAGTTGACCACCCCTTGCTTATAAAGCATACGTAAATGATGAGATGCATTTGCTATCGTAACACCTAAGATATTTGCTATATCACAAACACACAACTCTTCATCCTGACACAGAGCGTAAGTAATTTTTGCTCTATTTTCATCGGCAATAGCCTTTAACATTTGGCTAACACCAGAAATATCAACTGTTTGTAAATCCCCTTGTATTCGATTAACCTTTTCTTCGTCATAACAAAAAATTTCACAAGTATCTTTTTTTTTCATATTATCATCCCATCTTCATTCAAATATTTATTTGAGTATACTATAACCATTTTCGACTCATCATACAAGCAAATATTTGAATGAAAATAAAAGAAGTAAGTAGGGCATAAAATTCTAGTCTCAAAAACGAACGTTATTGAGAAAAAGAATATAGAAAAAAGAGAGAGCATATTTGCACTCTCTTTTCTTGTCTTTAAAAGCTCATAATCGATTATTATCATCCGTTTTGGGACGCTATGAGAAGCTCTCATTTACATCGAAGTAAAGTTTATTAAATCAAGTCATTATCGTGTTTAATTCTATAAACAGTCTGTCTTGTTATATTCACTTCTTTCGCAATTTTACTAATTGCTTGACCTTCTTCCAACATCTCTACAACTCTATGATAAATAATACGTTTTTGAGGATTTTTCGCATTGGGCGAATATAATAAAGGGCGTCCTTTATACACACCTTTTTCTTTCGCAATTTTAATACCTTGTTCTTGTCTACGTTTACTTTCATTTCTTTCTTGTTCTGAAACCATTGCTAAAATTTGGATGATTAAGCTTTTCATAAATTTATCTAATAATGGGTTACCAATCACTTCATTCATCATAGGTAAACTGGTAATCATCAATTGAATTTCTTTGTCTTTTAAATAATTAACTGTGTTGATTACTTCATCATAATTACGTCCTAAACGATCAATTGACTCCACGACAAACCGATCGCCCATTCTTACAAAATTAAGTGCTTCTTGCAAAATAGGTCTATTTTCTACCGACTTTCCTGATTGTTTTTCTGTAAATATTTTTTCAACACCAAACGTTTTTAAATTTTCTAGTTGTCTTTCTAAATTTTGATCAAGCGATGATACCCTCGCATAGCCAACAATCATTGGTTCTCACCCATAATTAACATACACCCTAATCATACGTTTTAGTTGCTATAAAATCAACAACACTGTTTGTATGATTAGGGTGTACTCAAAGTGTACATATCTATAATTAAAACTTACTAAAAATAAATATAGATTTTTTCTTTGTAACAGAACCGTTCATTTGAAGGTCATCTCTATCATAAATATTTAAATTAACTAAAAATTTTAATCATCTGTTTAATACTTATGAAATGTATTTACGGTAGGTATTAAAATTGATGAAATTTATATAAGTGCTTTCAATGAAAATGACCGTTTATTTATCCTCCTGATTTAAGGAGTTAGAAATTTCGAAAACGATTCTTTCCATTTGTTGCATTTGTTCCATGTCCAGATATTTAATACATTATAGAAAACCAAAGACCATCACTAATTAAACGCAGTTTTAAAATTTCATCAGGATTGCCTTCGTCTTTAAAATGGGCCTCTTTTAATATAAGTTCTACTCTTTCATACCTAACTCTTTCAATGCCATCGTTTCATACGCCGATTCTCCTGATTCCATAGCAAACTCAGCGATAAACATTGGGAATACTGCATTGAGTTCTATTATATGCTCTTTCATTCGTGGCCATATTTCACCTCCAGCTTTACCGTATGCTGTTATAAGTTGCTCTAATCCTTCGTCGTCGAATACACGATGGTGTCCTATAAAGTCCATTGATGGGTCGGAGTGGGTTGCTTCAGTCCAGTCTATGAGACCTGTGACGTTTGCTTGGTTATCTACCATTATATGTCCTGGATGTAAGTCCCCATGTATCATGGTCGCATGTCGAGGCCATAGTTCGTCGTTTTCTAACCATTGTTTCCATCTGTTCCATAATTCATCTGATACGCCATAAGTTTCTTTAACTTTATTCATTCTTCTTTGAAAGTCATTTTTTATTTCTTGTATGGTTTTGATATTTATATGCTGAACGTTAATGTTTTCTTCTGGTATGTTGTGTAAATCTACGAGTGTTTCAGCTAATGTGTTAATAAAGTTTTCTGGTAATGGTTTGTGTTCAATTTCCCATACATAATTTTGTATTTCTGGATCTATTGTGGCTGCGGGTTTACCTGTAAGTTTTGGGTAAGCAATAAGGTCTTTTGCATGTACTTTCCACTTCGGTATTTCAAATGAAACATTCTTCTGTAAGAAGTCTACCGTTTGTTTTTCGGGTTTTGTTCGTTTATAAACGTCAGGTCTTCTTGGTAGTCTCAAAACCCATTCTACTCCATGTTTATCTTTTCCAAATGCAACTTGAAAATCAAGTCCCGATTCATTCAATGAGATTGTTTGAGGTTGGATGTGTAATTGATATTTTTCTGCACATTTAATAATTTCATTATGTCGAGTCATTTTATTGGATCCTTATTTCTATTATATTTTTCTTGTGAACGTATTTTTTATATTGATATAAATGAACCTAATATTCAATATAAATTAGTGTATAGTTTTTAAGTTATATCATGAATAGATTGTCCTGTTAATTCCCATTTTTTATCTGATACATGTTTAACAAACCTTGTATCATGTGATGTAAACAAAATGATTCCAGGATATTTATTCATAAACATTTCTAATGCTTCTAATGTTTTAATATCTAAAAAATTAGTTGGTTCATCCAAAATTAACATATTCGCTTTCGTTGAAAATAATACTGCTAACGATAATTTCGTTCTTTCCCCACCACTCAAAACATTACAAGAACGATCAAGTGCTTCATTTAAACCCAAGTTATTTAAAATAGCTCTACTGAATGATTCTGATGAATCCGTTTCATCCATTAAATATTGCAATAATGAAACGTCACGCATGTCTTCATAAGCAAGTTGACGATAGTATGCCATTTGCACTTTAGGAGAACAATCAATTCCCTCTATTTGGTGGTAAATAGCTTCAAGTAAAGTTGTCTTACCTACACCATTTGCACCTACGAGCGCTATATTTTTGCCATATGGTATTTGGAATCGTACTTGTGTTAGCAGTTTTTGACTTCCTTTAACCAATGTTAGATTTTGTGCAATGATTGGATAATTATTATGGATATCATAAATTTTATTTTGTGGGAAATTGAATTCATGATAACTTTGTGGTTTTTCAACTTCTTCCAAATGTTCCATTCTTTTTTCAATATGCTTAGCTTGTTTTTGAGCAGCCTTCTCAACCGTGCCTTTTTGTTTTGATGCACTTAAACGATCTGGTGCTATACTTTTGTTTTTTTGTTTTGATGATGCTTGTGCCATTTGTTGCGCTTGATTTCGTTTAGCTTTACTGGCTTGGGACAATCTTTGTTTTTCACTTATATACTGTTCATATTGACGTTGTTGTTCTAACTGTTCTTGTTCATATTGATTTTGATACTGTGTGTAATTACCTTTAAACACTCTTATTGTGCCATCTTCTTGTATATCCCAAATTGTGTCAGCAATTTGGTCTATAAGTGCTCTATCATGACTTACTATAATTAAAGTACCATAGTAATATTTTAAAATATTTTTCAGATAATCTTTACCAATTTTATCCAAGTGATTTGTAGGTTCATCTAAAAGTAATATCGGACTATAATTTGATATGACATTAGCTAATTTATATTTTGCTTTTTCACCACCACTCATACTGTCGGTTGTATGCATAGGTATATGGAGTTCACTCATTAAACTACCGTCTAACGTGTTAAAATCATTTTCCACATCCATGTTAAGCTGTTCAAAATATTGAATTTCGCCAACCGTTTCAACTGTTCCAGATTCTGGTTTTGTTTTTTGAGCAATCATATTTAGTAATGTGGTTTTGCCAGTACCATTACCCCCAATAAGTGCTATTTTTTCAAATTGGTAAGCGTAAAGATGACCGATGTTAAGTGATCGTAAATCTGTCAATTTATGATTGATTTGGTTAAATTTAATTGTATATTGTTCCATATTTATACACTCCTTGTATATTTAAAGGACGTGTACGCAAAAAAATGAGACAGGCTACTCCCGTCTCATTCACATTACACTTTCAAACACTTAAAAATTTATTATGATGTTTTAGTATTTGAAAGCGTTTATTATTCCTATCGAAGGATAAAAAATGACATAAGTCATCCTATGAGTGTGTATTGCGGACAAGCCTTTTTGAATTAATTTAGTTTTGTATTCAAAAAGGTTTATTTGAGTCTCATAGAAGCTGTCATTTTAATCCTCCTTCATCGATAAAATAGTAATGTTAATATAACATTTTGTTGGTTTTTTTACAATATATCTCTAAGTAGAAAGATTATATAACAAAAGTATAAAAATACAATTTTAGATTGATTATACATCTCCTTAATTTAGAGTGTACTCATAAAATACGGTTCTGTTGCAAAGTTGAATTTATAATATAATTTTAACAAAAAGGAGTCTTCTGTATGAACTATTTCAGATATAAACAATTTAACAAGGATGTTATCACTGTAGCCGTTGGCTACTATCTAAGATATGCATTGAGTTATCGTGATATATCTGAAATATTAAGAGAACGTGGTGTAAACGTTCATCATTCAA
>OCLI01000233.1_pt1 | contig 10387 bp, 10 predicted proteins | sample 1481361 | NCBI WGS metagenome assembly OCLI01 (sample SAMN00990124, study PRJEB22392) | human gut metagenome
TTCGTATTGTTGGCTCGCTTTCTTAGGGGACAGCTTCAGCTTGTCCTGTTCCCTCGAAAGTCTCGCCAAAATACGGCGTATTTATTTGTAATGATACATTGAAATACTTTAAAAAATAAGGCACTTTCGTATAATTTAATAAACTTCACTAAACTAAATTAACGAGGTACCTTATGTATAAAGCGATAACAAGACGCAACATCTGCCATTTAGTATTAATACTTTCAAACGATATCTCTCATCATATTAATGATATTATTGAAACGATACTCGAAGAAAAAGATTTTGGAATTTTAATTTTAATCTATTTTATTTATATCACAGATTGATTTTAGATAAAGTAACATTAATGTAAATCTGCTTGATAATTAGCACGATCTTGTTGTTCTTTGGCATAGCGCTCAGGATTCTTTTTATAAAAGTCTTGGTGATATTCCTCTGCTTTATAAAAAGTTGAAGCAGGTAAAATCTTTGTGGCAATAGCTTTGTCAGAATATATGGTATGTTGTAATTGCTGAATGTAGTTTTCGGCAATTTTCTTTTGATCATCGTTCGTATAAAAAATAGCTGTTTTATACTGGGAATCTCTATCTTGAAACTGGCCTGCATCATCTAATGGATCAATCACTGAAAAGAAAATTTCAAGTAGTTTATGATATGAAAAAAGTGCAACATCGTATTCAATTTTAACTGTTTCATAATGACCTGTTGTACCTTTTTTAACATCTTCATAAGTTGGATTGTCAGTCGTTCCTCCCATATAGCCTGATGTTACTTTTTCAATACCTTCAAAAGTATCGAAAGGCTTTGTCATACACCAAAAGCAACCTCCGGCAAAATATGCGGTATTTATATTCATTTATACCATCCTCTCATTAGACCTTAGTACCATTTTTTCATAAATATCTTGATTTTTTTAGCTATTTTCTATAACTTTAATGTATATTATAATACATAGATAGCGTATTTTGAAGAAATTAAAATTAAGGTAGGTAGCCATGGCAGAAGAGAAGGAACAAACCAAATACAGAAGAAGTAATGGGACTACTACTTCAACTAAAAAAACTAAAAAACGTATAAAAAAATTACCCATCGCAATATTAATTGTTTTGATTTTACTTGTGAGCTTGATTGTCTATATTACAGTGAGCTATCAAAATGGAATTAAATATGCTGAAGAACATGCAAAGGATGTTAAAATTCATAAATTTAATGGCCCTATAAAAAATGATGGAAAAATTTCAGTGTTAGTGCTAGGTGCAGATAAAGCACAGTCTGGAAAATCTAGAACAGATTCTATGATGATTGTACAATACGATTATTTACACAAAAAAATGAAAATGATGTCTGTGATGCGTGATATTTATGCAGATATTCCTGGATATAATAGCTATAAGCTTAATGCAGCTTATACATTAGGTGGTCCAGAGTTATTAAGAAAAACTTTGAATAAGAATTTAGGAATTAATCCTGAATATTATGCAGTTATTGATTTTACAGGTTTTGAGAAAATGATTGATGAGTTAGCGCCTAATGGGGTGCCTATAGATGTTGAAAAAGATATGTCCAAAAATATTGGCGTGTCATTAAAAAAAGGACACCATCGACTTAATGGTAAAGAGCTATTAGGATATGCTAGATTCCGTCATGATGCTGAAGGTGATTTTGGTCGTGTACGTCGTCAACAGCAAGTGATGCAAACATTAAAGCAAGAATTAGTAACACCTAGCACAGTTTTTAAATTGCCACGTGTTGCAGGTATTTTAAGAGGTTATATTAACACAGATATGCCCGATTCAGCGATTTTCCAAACAGGTATAAGTTTTGGTATTCGTGGAGATAAAGATGTACAGTCTCTGACTATACCAGTGAAAAATTCATACCAAAATATCAATACGAATAATGATGGAAGTGCCTTAGATATTGATAAACAAAAAAATAAAGAAGCTATCAAGAAGTTTTTAGATGATGATAACTAAGTATAGTAAAAACGCCAACTACGCATGTAGCTGGCGTTTTTATCGATTTTAAAGGGTTTTATTGATCAGATTTTCTTATTCCGCCTACACCATAATGATTTTTCTTCATTTCTTCAATAATCACATGAATTGCATCACGATTAGCGCCTGTTGTTTTTTCTACTGCATTAGTGACTTCTGATACTAATGCTTTCAATTGTTCATCAGAGCGACCTTCTATTAATTTTACATTTATGATTGGCATAAATAGCGCCTCCTTTAAAATTTAAGTCTATTTTAGTATAGCATGAAACCTTTATATTTAGAACAATATTTTATAGAACATTTGTTCCTATAAGTATTGAAAAAGAACATTTGTTCGTATATAATTAAAATATCTACAGGGAGGTAGTGGGAATGTATGATTACAATTTATTAGACGATAGGGATGTCTTATGTATTGATCAAAAAAGCTTTTTTGCAAGTGTTTCATGTATAGAGAAAGGTTTAAATCCAAAAACAACAAAGTTAGCAGTAGTAGCAGATACTAAACGACAAGGCTCAGTGGTACTTGCAGCAACACCAAAATTAAAAGAATTAGGTATTAAAACAGGTTCAAGACTATTCGAAATTCCACATCGTAATGACATTTATATTATTAATCCTAGTATGAGGAAGTATTTAAACGTATCTATAGCTATTTCAAAAATAGCATTACGTTATGTTCCAGCTGAAGATTTACATCAATACAGTATTGATGAATTTTTTATGGATGTAACAGATAGTTATTATCGCTTTAATTCTACTGTTACTGCTTTTTGTGAACGCTTAAAAAAGGAAATATATGAAGAAACAGGAATTATGTGTACAGTAGGTATTGGCTCAAATATGCTGTTAAGTAAAGTAGCAATGGATACTGAAGCTAAACATACTATAAATGGTATAGCAGAATGGCGTTATCATGATGTTCCGAATAAATTATGGAATATACAACCTTTGAGAGAATTTTGGGGAATTAATAAACGGACAGAAGTTAAATTAAATAAACGTGGGATTTTTACTGTGGGAGATTTAGCAAAATACCCACATAACCAATTAAAGAAAGCATTTGGAATATTAGGTACTGATTTACATTTACATGCGAATGGAATAGATCAAAGTAAGTTACGAGATAAGCATCATATTACAAATCCTTCAATTTGTAAGAGCCAAATTTTAATGCGAGATTACACCTTTGAGGAATCTAAAGTAGTTATGCAAGAATTAATAGAAGATGTGGCAAGCAGGGTGAGAGCGCGAAAACAAATGGCAAGAACGATTCACTTTTCATTTGGCTATAGCGAAGGTGGTGGCGTGCATAAGCAATATACACTTGAAGATCCTACTAACTTAGAAAAAGAAATATTTAAAGTAGTAAACTACTATGCTAATCATTTATGCGATAAAAAAGTATTATACCGTACATTAAGTGTATCTTTAACACAACTTGTACCTGAAGATCAACGGCAATTGAATTTATTTTTTGATGAATACGAACGTAAACGAGATGAAAAATTAGCTAAAACGATTGATAATTTACACATGAAATATGGTAAAGGCATTGTATCTAAAGCTATATCTTATACTGATTCAGGTACTAAGCACGGACGTTTAGGATTAATGGCAGGACATAAGATGTAATAATTACATTGGGAGTCGGACAGAATTCATGGTGAATTCGTAGTCTCGCCCCGGCAAGGTTGACTAGGATTGAAAAAATGGTACCAGCGTATTTTCAATCCAATCAACTACTGACTTATGGTACATAGGTATCAAATTCATGCAAAGCTTTAATACCTTTATCACGATCTTCGGGTGTTTTAAAACTGATTTGAAGTGCACCAAGAATATCTTCACGGACTTCTAAAATTTTTAAGTTGCTTATAGAAATGTTATGTAAACTTAGAATATAAGTAACTTGGTTAATCATACCCGGTTTATCCGGAATATCTACAAATAGATCATACGCTGTATTTAATGCGCCTTGTTGTTTAAGGGGTAAAGCATCACGATATGTTTTAGCGTTAGCAAAAAACGCTTGAATTTCTTCGATTTTATCGTTTTGAATTATTGAAGATAATGCTACTAATTGTTGTTGCATATCTTGTATTAAGTTTAGAATGGCTGTTTTATTACTAATTGTAATATCGCGCCACATTTCTGCATTACTACTAGCTATGCGAGTAATATCGCGAAAACCACCAGCAGCAAGTTGTTTAACTAATTTATGTTTTGTAGATTGATTTGCATTTAAATGCACCAAACTAGCTGCAATAATATGGGGTACATGGCTAACAGCTGCAGTGACAATATCATGTTCTTTTGCTGTTGTTTCAATAAATTTAGCTGAAGTAGAGCTAAATAATTGTTTCAAATATTGAGCAGCATCGCGATTTTTAGTTGAATTATAAACGAGAACGTAATATGCATTTTCAAATAAATGCTTTTTAGCATTTAACACCCCAGACTTATGACTACCGGCCATTGGATGGCCACCTACAAGGTGTATATTATGATGCAATAGTCGATTTTCAAATTCTAAAACGTTTGTTTTTGTACTCCCAGTATCAGTAACAATTAGGTTAGCCTGAGTGTTAAATAGATGTAATTGAGCTAAATAACGAATCGTTTGTTGAACAGGCGTTGCAAAAATTAAAACATCTGCTTGTTCAACGGCAATGCGATAATCGGTTATTTTAGTATCAATAATACCCATAGAATATGCTTTTTCTAACTGAGAAATATCTGAATCATATGCAGAGATATGAATATTACTGTGATAATACTTTAAATTACTTGCCAAGCTACCGCCAATTAAGCCTAGTCCAATAAAAACAATATTGTGCATTAAGAATCACCTTATTCAAAATTTTCAGAATAAAAACATTGTAAAGTAGATGGAGTAATTAATCAAATATAATTAGGGGAGTAAAAGGTATAGTAATCTGTAATTTAAAAAAGGGATATATGCGTGACTGAAAATACTTTAGAAACAATCCAGACACTAATTGAAATTGGTAGTCCAACAAGAAATGCGACAGAAGCAATATCATTAACAGTTAGTTTATTCGACACGGATAATTAATAAAGCTGCATTACTTATAATAGTAAAAGGGAGAACTGTAAAATTCAAACTGAATCAGGAGAAATCTTTATAGGAATAATATATTTTACATGAAACAAATGTTCATGTTTATAAAGACAGCAATAAACAGTCTCTATAGACGATAAACATATGGAAGTGCGCATTGGTGAGAGAACACAATCAGCATAAGAAACTAGAGATTTAGGTATAGAAGTGGGGGATGTATGAGTTTTGATTCAAGGACAAAAATTACAAAATTAGAGTTTATTAAAGCGTGCCAGCAAAATTTCAGGTTTTGCCGACACGCTGTGATAACCGTTTGATAAGTGTTTTTTTATTTATTGCTTTCTAATTCAATTATAATAATGCTTTAAATTGAATATTTGAAGGTTGTTCAAAAGCATCATCAAAACCGCGTGGGTGATGGTATTCTATTTTATCTTTGTCTTCTGGATAAGTATATTTACCACCAACTTCCCATATGAAAGGATGGAATTGATACTGTAAGCGATCTTTGCGCATTTTCCAGAGTTCTATAATTTCATTTGTAGATGCCATGAAATTAGACCAAATATCATAATGTACTGGAATAATTACTTTCGCATTTAAGTTTTCTGCCATACGTAAAAGATCAATCGATGTCATTTTATCTTGAATACCTACAGGATTGTCACCATAGTTATTGAGTACAACATCTATTTTAAAGTCTTTACCGTGCTTGGCAAAGTAATTTGAAAAATGTGAGTCAGCACCATGGTAAATCGTACCACCTGGAGTTTCAAATACATAATTGACTGATTTTCGAGCCATTTCTTCGTCAGTTACTGGAAGTCCTTTTAAATTGTTGTCATTTTCTTCGCTGCCTTCAACTGGCAATGTAACAAGACAAGTTCTATCGAATGATTCTACCGCTGTTACTTTTACATCTTTAAATTCGAAGCTTTCACCTGGCTTTATTGTGATAATACGATCTTCTGAAACACCCCATTCTTTCCAGATGCGGGCACATTCATGCGGACCCACAAATTTAACATGGTTTAATTTTGGATTGTTGAAGATTGCCGCAGCTGTATTAATATCAATATGATCACTATGGTAATGAGAAACTAGGTAATAATCTAATTCGTTTATCGCAAATGGATCAATAACCATTGGCTGTACACGAAGATTTGGTTGTAGTTTACGAACGCCTGCCATATTGGCCATTTGATGTCCTCGAACCATATCTTTAACTTTTTTAGTAGATTTGCCTCTGTTTGACCATAAGTCCATAACGATATTTGCACCTTCTGGCGTTTTGATCCAGATACCACAATTGCCTAACCACCACATTGCAAAATTACCTTCATTAACAACTTCATTTTCTATTTCTTCATTAAGCCAAGTTCCCCATTCTGGAAAGGTAGATAGAATCCATGACTCTCTTGTAATATCTTTAACATTTTTCATTATTGAATCTCCTTATATCATTATTGTTATTTAAGTATTTCAATGAATCTACTTTCTTTATGCAAATGAAATTTTAAAAATTTTTAGTTTCTAAAGTTTGGATTAATTCTTTGAGAAATAACTTTTCGATTTGATTTCGTAAGTTATATTGTTCACTTTCATCTCTAATATAATGTTTCAATATTAAATCTAGTTGATTAGAAAAATTATAAAAATTTATTTCATTACTTGAATATCTATAAGAAACGATACGTATAATATCTTCATTTGTGAGAATTGGATTAACAAATATTACGGGAATATCCGTTTCGATAGCATCACTTGTAGAAATGATAATATCTGAATTTAAAATTTCTTTAACACTATCGAATTCTTCTAAAGTAAATACAGTATCAATATATGCATTAGATATATAGGACTGGCATTGTTTTAAGAAGAATTTTCTCATGCCAATACCTTCATCGCATATAAGTGTAATTTTTTTAACTGGTATTTCACTATTTGGATTATTGTGAATTGCACCACCAAGATGTATGGCTATATAAGCTATGTCATCATCAGTCATGTGTATTAGCCAAGCTTCTTCAAGTAATGTAATACAACGCTTTGTAACCATGAATAGATAGTTGAACTTTTCTTTAATATTATTTGTAAATTGTGTATCTGAAGGAATATTGTAAGTCTTTTGATAAAGTAAAGATTTACAGTGTGTTAGAAGTTGATTCAACAACATATTTCGTTTTGAAATATTTATATTATATTCATGCTCAAAAAGCGATAAAAATAATTCTAAAGTCTCACGCATATCATCATAATCATTACTAACATTATGAATATCACTATCTTTACGCAATGATAAAAGTAAAAGGGCTATAATATTTTTTGCCATTTGATCAAAAGAAACATTAAATTCAGACTCTAAAGAGGATACAAGCTTTTCAGACACTTTATATTCAATGCGCTCTTGAACAAGTATGAAATCTTTTCTTATCAATTCATAATTGTAAGCATTAATCCCACTGTTATAAGAAACCATTAACAAATAGGGTAGTATTTGTAACATAAACTCACTATCTTTTCGATTAAGTATTTTACCTAAATCATTACTTATTTCTTTTAATAAGGTCTTTAAAAAATCCGTTTTTTCTAATGAGTGATAGTGACTAAAGCTTGTATTAGATAAAAGTTTCTCATGAATCAAAGATTTAAAAGCTTCAGATGATGATTTATGAATTTCATGCAGTATTTTATATATAAATTGAATTTTAGATAACAGATGGCATTCAATATAATATCCTCCAAACTTTTTTACACGTAGATGAATATTAAATTGTTCAAATTCTATAAGTTCTCGAATATTATTGAGATCATTTAGAATCGTATTATGTGAGACATCAACAAGTTCCATAAGTTTGTTGATTGTAATGAATCCATTACAGATACAAATATATATGATGATTAGCCATTGGGGTTCTTCTATGCTCCTAACATATCGTTTAATAAAATACCAATATGTGGGTAGTTTATTATTTTCTTTGTATCGTCTGGTAATGACTGATTTATTTTTTTAAGGTGATAGTATACTTTACGTCTAGATTGACAAAGATTTTTTGAGATTTCTGTAATTGTTTCTGGTTGTTCAATTTGAATTAAGTAGTCTAGTAGAGTATGACTTGTTTTATCTAAGCTGAGTATCATAAACTATCACCTTTTTATTTAGTATTTTAATGTTATTGCTGACCGTAATAAGCGTTAGTGCCATGTTTTCTTAAATAGTGTTTATCCATAATATAACTTGGTGCATTTTCCACACACGGATTAATTTGTTTCGTATATCTGTTCATCTTGGCGACTTCTTCAAGGACAACAGAATGATAGATAGCTTGTGAAGCATTTTTACCCCATGTAAACGGACCATGATTACTAACGATAACACCAGGAATAGACGTTGGATCAAGTTTTCGTTCTTTAAAAGTTTCGACAATGACTTTTCCTGTTTCTTTTTCATAGGCATCTTCAACTTCATTATATGTCAATGAACGTGTACATGGTATAGGACCATGAAAATAATCTGCATGAGTTGTACCTAAGAATGGAATGTCTAATCCTGATTGTGCCCATCCAACTGCTTCTGTAGAATGTGTGTGTACAATCCCGCCAATTTCTGGCCATGCCTTATATAATTCAAGATGTGTTTGAAGATCAGAAGAAGGGTTAAATGATCCTTCTAATACGTTTCCTTCAAGATCTGTGACGACCATATTTTCCGGTGTGAGTTTTTCATAATCTACGCCAGAAGGCTTAATGACCACAATTCCTAAATCACGATTGATTTCTGATACATTGCCCCAGGTGAATTTAACAAGTTTGTATTTAGGAAGTTCTATGTTTCCATGATATACGTTCTGACGCATTTGTGTTAATGTTTCTGACATACTATTTTAACCCCACTTTCTCAATTAATGGATAAAGAAAAGATTGTGCAGTTTTTATAGCGTAACGTGTTTCTTCAACAGTATCATAATTTTCTGACCACATTTCAATCAGGAATGGGCCATTATAATGAATATCCTTTAATATTTTAAAAAACTTTTCCCATTCTACACAACCTTCTCCAAATGGTACATCTCTGAATTGTCCATTTGAATCTTCTGTTACTGCGTATGTGTCTTTTAAGTGTATAGAGGCAATAGATTGTCTCCCTTTATAAAATTCATCTAAAAGGTTATTGTTCCATGCAGATATATTACCTATGTCTGGATAGACGTATAGAAAAGGGGAATTAATTTCTTTTTCAATGGCAAGATATTTTTTAATTGAATTAATGTATGGATCATCCATTGTTTCGATTGAAAGAATGACTTGAGCTTCTTCTGCCCACGTACAAGCTTGTCGAAGATTCTTTATAAATCGTTTGTGAGTATCTATGGATTTTTCTTCATAATAAACATCATAACCAGCTAATTGAATATTTCGCACACCGATATCTTGCGCAAATTCTATACATTTTTTCATTAATTCCATAGATTTTTCTTCAGTATTAAAATCATTTGACCCCATTGGGAAACGCCTATGACCACTGAAAGTAATCGTAGGTATACGTATGCCTGTTTCGAAAATAGCTTTTACAAGTTCTAGTCTTTGTTCTTTAGACCAGTCTAATCTTGCTAAACGAGTATCTGATTCGTCAATAGATAGTTCGACAAAATCAAAACCGAGTTCTTTAGCGAATTTAAGTTTTTCTATCCACGTATAATGTTTTGGCAATGCTTTTTCATAAATACCAATTGGACGAGACATAATCTTACCCCCAAATACGCTTGATTTCATCTTTAAATTCACGTGCAGCAGATAGTGGGTCTTCAGCTTCTGTAAGACTACGACCAGCAATAAATGTATAAACATCTATACCTTTAAAAAGTTTAAGTGTTTCTACAGATAAACCACCCGTAACAGATACACGGAAGCCCATATCGATTAATTTTTTCACTTTTGAAAGATCTTTTTCCCCCCAACTTTCGCCATCTAATAGAGCATCGCGCGACTGATGATATATTGCTTGTTCAATACCAATATCGAGCCACTTTTGAGCTTCTTCAAAAGTCCAATCTCCATATAATTCAACTTGTATTTCTCCTTGATCACCTCGTTCTTCTTTAATAGCTTTAAGTGCAGCTTTCATTGTTGGTATAGTTGCTGAGCATATACATGTCATCCAGTCAGCTCCTTTTTTGGCGTTGTTTAAAGCTACTGTTCCGCCAGCATCTGCACATTTAGTGTCAGCGACAATTGTTTTATTAGGAAATAGTTTACTTAGTATTTCTACTAGTTCACTTCCTACCTGTAAAAGACAAAC
>OCLI01000242.1_pt1 | contig 10029 bp, 6 predicted proteins | sample 1481361 | NCBI WGS metagenome assembly OCLI01 (sample SAMN00990124, study PRJEB22392) | human gut metagenome
CACCGCTGCTGTGCCGTGACAGCCCCTTGACGCGGTCCGTGTCGAGGTCACAGTTGGTGATGATGGCGCCCTTAACGGGAAGGCACACCTGGCCACCATGGGTGTGGCCTGCGAACACGATGTCCATGCCATCGCTGACCATGGCGTCGAGGATCTTGAGGTAGGGCGCATGGGTGACGCCGATGTTGAGGTCTGCGTCATCATCTGCAGGTCCAGCGACCTCCTCGTAATGGTCACGGTCGTGGTGGGCGTCGTCAGTTCCGCGGAAGACCAGCCGATGACCAGTCACCTCCAACGTTCCCGACTTGTCGTTGAGGTCCAGCCACCCTGCCGAGCTGAACGCCTGCCTCAACTCCTCGTGGGGAAGCTCCGGAACGGGCCCCTCCGAAGCGTGTGAACGTCCCAGCAGCAGATACGAGAACGGGTTCGTGAAAGCCGGCATCAAGTAGTCATTCGACCCGAAGACGAAGGCTCCCGGACGTTCCAGCAGCCCTGCCATGTCCTCGAGGAGGGGCTGCAGGGAGTCAGCCGAACAGAAATTGTCACCGGTGTCGATCACGAGATCCGGCTCGAGGTCAGCCAGTCCACGGATGAACTCCCGCTTGGCCTGTGGAAGTCCGAAAGGTGTAACACCCTCAGCGGCGAGCTGCCGGGCTTGAGCACCGGTACCTCGACGTGGCGTACCGTGAACCGACGGGCCTCAATGACGCCATAGGTCAGTCCGGCAACGCCGACTCCAAGGACCCCAACAGCTGCCTTCATGAAGGTTTTCATGTCAGCGAGGCCTCGTCGTACCAGGTGGGTTCTGCTGACCGCCGCCATGTCCCCGCCCATTGCTGCCACCGGTGTTGTCTCCGGGCTGGTTCTGATCGCGCGGCGGATTCGGGTTCTGTCGATTTCCGGGCTGGTTGTCGCCCGGGTTGTTCGGCTGATTCTGTTGCGGTGGCGGCGGAGCATAGGCTGGCTCAGGTGCGGGCTCGGGACCCTTCGACACCTTCAGCGCGACGGCTTCTCCGGAATGGGCCTTGCCCTCAGGATCCGAGCCGAGATAGGTCCCCGGCTCCGAGTCGTCCCAGACACGCCACATCTTGGTACGGAATCCAGCCTTGCGAATGGCAGCCTTGGCCTGGGAATAGGTCATGCCGTCGGTGTTCGGGATCTGGATGAGCTTGCCATAACGGATCTCGTCCGTCGGTGAGACGAAGTCCGTCGGAGGCTTGTCTTTGAGGGCCCCTGCCATAGCGGCGCGATAGATCTTGCCGGCGTCGCTACCACCGGAACCATTGAGGTACACCCCGGTGGAGGTCCGGATTCCCTTGATGGAACGAGACTTGTCGCCGCGGAAGTAGGGGTTGCTGCCGTCAGCGGCGATCATCGCCACACCAGCGGCCTGTGGGGTGTAACCGTCGAACCAAGCAGCCTCGTGGGCGTCGGTCGTACCGGTCTTACCGGCCTGCGGGTAGCCCCCGGGAATGGTGGCAGGCATGCCGGTGGCGTCCATCACCCCGGACAGCACTGAGTTGACGCCGTCGGCGACTTTCTGCGGCATGACCCGCTTGCAGTTGCCGGTCGGCACCTTGATGGCAGAGCCGTTACGGTTCTTGATCGATTTGAGGATGATCGGATCGCACCGGACACCTCGAGACGCGAAGGTTGCGTAGGCCGAGGCCATCGACAGCGGGGAGACGTACGCAGTACCGAGGGTGAACGACGGAACGTGCTGGAAGGCGGTCACGATGTCCTTGCCGCTGGAGAGCTTGACTCCTGCGTTTTGGGTCATCTTGGTGACCTCACACATGCCGACGTCCTGCTCCAGCTGGACGAAGTAGGTGTTCACCGACCATGCCGCGGCCTCACGCAAACCGATGTTCCACGAGTGACCGGTGGAGTTGCGTACCCGGAAGGGGCCTGACTTGAAGGCGCCCTTGCAGTTGGTGAACCTCTCTCCCGTGAAGTCCATGGGGGACGACGCGGTGTAGTGCTTGTTGATGGCAATGCCCTTCTCGAGGGCTGCGGCTGTCGTGAAGGCCTTGAAGATCGAACCTGCCTGGAAACCAGTGGCGCCACCCATCGAGGCGGGCGCCATGTAGTTGTAATAGGTCTGGCCGGACTTGTCGCCCATGACAGGACGCGACTGCGCCATCGCCAGGAGCAAGCCGGTGCCAGGCTGGACGATCGCGGTTCCGGCGAGTACTGGATCCTTCGGGCCGACGACGTCGGAAACAGCCTTCTGAGCAGCGTCTTGGACCTTTGGGTCGATATTCGTCTGAATCGTCAGTCCGCCACGCTTGACCATCTTGGCCCGTTCGGACGGGTTCTTGCCCAGGCTCGGCATTTGGAGCAGGCTCCGGTAGGCGTAGTCGCAGATGAACGGGTACTTCGAGGAGATGCAGCCATTCTTCGGGTAGACGACCTTCGACTTGTCGAAGACGACTGCCTCCGTCTTCCGGGCCTCGTTAGCGCTGATGAGGTTGAGCTGAGCCATCCGGCCAAGCACGATGTTCCGGCGGTTCATGGCGGCCTCAGGATGGTTCACCGGGTCATAGGCGACTGGGTTCTGCACCAGGCCGGCGAGCATCGCCGACTGTGCGAGATCGAGGTTGGCGGCCGTCGTCCCGAAGTAGTGACGGGCCGCGGACTCGACGCCGTATGCGCCGTCACCGTAATAGGCGATGTTGAGGTACCGCTCCAGGATTTGCTTCTTGGAGAGCTTCTTCTCCATCGCCACCGCGTAGCGCAGTTCCTGTACCTTTCGGGTGATCGTCGGCTCCTGGGCAGCCTGCGCGCCCGCCTCGTTGCCAGCTGCGACGGCGGCCTCGATGCGGATCTGCTTGACGTACTGCTGGGTCAGGGGCGAACCGCCCTGACGAGCTGATCCGGAGACATTGCCCACCAGGGCTCGCGCGGTGCCCTTGAGGTCGATCGCGCCATGGGAGAAGAAGCGGTTGTCCTCAATGGCCACCTGGGCGGTCTGCATCTCCTTGGAGATCTTCGACAACGGGACGTACTCGCGGTTCTCGTCGTAGAAGGTGGCCAGTACCGACCCATCTGCCATGAGGATGTGGGACTTCTGGGCCTGCGGGGTACTCATCAATTCCGCAGGCAGGTCCTCCATGCTGTCAGCCACCATCGTCGCGGTGCCACCGGTCAGAGCAGCGACGGGCACGACGAATCCGGCTATCAGCAATCCGGCCAGGATGCTGACGATTCCGAACATGGCTAAGGGGTAGAGCTTGCCGTGCCTGTCTGAGCGCATGGCCCCAAGGATACGTGAGGGTCCGGACATACCCGAGCGGCACAGGCCGTTGCGGTGGTGTTGACGATGTGGTGAGGCTGTGAATTGTGACGTTGCGGACTGCATTGGAGGGGGCTTGGGATGCGATGCCGCCTCGATGCCGCTCCACAGGCCGGTCCTTCGCTGGTTTACCCCTGTGCTCCTACTATCGTGGCAGTCGCGCCTGACGGTCCCGGTCTCGTCACGGTGGTCCAGCAGCAGGCCGGGGCGCTCCCGTCCTGACCACGGAGGGGTCGCTATCTGACGCCGGTTAGACTTTGGTCTGCCGAGCCTGGCAGGAGGGTTGATGACGCGAGTCGTCCAGAAATTCGGTGGGTCCTCGGTGGCCGACGCAGCATCGATCAAGCGCGTGGCGCGCCGGATTGCCGCAACCAAGCAGGCTGGTAATGACGTCGTCGTCGTCATCTCCGCCATGGGTGACACCACTGACGATCTCATGGATCTGGCCCTTGAGGTTTCCCCCCAGCCGGCTCCGCGAGAGCTCGACATGCTCCTGACGACCGGTGAGCGTCAGTCCGCTGCGTTGCTGGCCATGGCCCTGTCCGACCTGGGCATCCCGGCCCGCTCGTACACCGGCTCCCAGGCTGGTGTCATCACGACCGCCGCCCATGGCAATGCCCGCATTATCGACATCACTCCTGGACGCATCGAGAAGTCCTTGGAAGCCGGTGACGTCGTCATCGTCGCGGGATTTCAGGGTGTTTCGCAGACGACGAAGGACGTCACCACCCTCGGGCGTGGAGCCTCCGACACCACCGCGGTCGCGCTCGCGAGCTCGCTGGGTGCCGATTTCTGCGAGATCTACTCCGACGTCGACGGGGTGTTCACCGCCGACCCGCGCATCATCACGGGGGCTCGTCGCATCCCCGAGATCTCCTACGAGGAGATGCTCGAGATGGCCGCCTGTGGCGCGAAGATTCTCCACCTGCGTTGCGTCGAGTACGCCCGCCGTGAGGACGTACCGGGTGACGTGCGCTCCTCGTTCTCCGACAAACCCGGCACCTGGGTCAAGGACCTTGCCGACATCACGAAGGGATCTGACATGGAAGAGGCCATCATCTCGGGTGTGTCCCACGACCGATCGGAGGCCAAGATCACCGTCGCCGGGATCCCTGACGCGGTGGGTCGGGCTGCCCAGATCTTCGACATCGTCGCGCGCGCCGACATCAACATCGACATGATCGTCCAGAACGCCTCGCGAGTGATGAACGGTCGCACCGACCTGTCGTTCACCCTGCCGATGAGTGATGGCCCGACCGCCGTCCATGCGCTGACGGCTGCCAAGGACGAGATCGGGTACGAGCAGATCCTCTACAACGACCAGATCGGCAAGGTGTCCGTGGTCGGCGTGGGCATGAGGTCCCACCCCGGCGTCACCTCGACCTTCTTCCGTGCCTTGGCCGACTCCGGCATCAACCTGCAGATGATCTCGACCTCCGAGATTCGGATCTCGGTGGTCGTCGATGCCGATCAGGTCGACGAGGCCGTTCGCGTTGCCCACACTGCTTTCGGACTGGACACTGAGGGTGAAGCCGTCGTCTATGCCGGGACCGGCCGCTGAGGCGACGATGCCCCAACCCCACGACGACGTTTACGATCTTCTCCACCTTCCGGAGGCAGCCCCGCCGGTCGACGTCTATGACAGTCTCGACATCGACGCCGTCACCTTCGGCGCCGATGTTTCGACCCGCGTACTGACCCATCTGGACGCCGATGAGGACGTCGATCGCACTCGAGCCATTCCTCGGATCGACGCCCAGGTTCGACCTGCCACCGGCAATGTCCCCGCCGAGGGGTCGCTGCGTCGCGCCAGCATGGTGATGGCGGCCGGGACGATGGTCTCGCGAGTCCTCGGATTCGTGCGTACCTACCTGCTCACCGTCATCGCCGCTGGCACCTCACTGGCTCTTGACGCCTTCCAGGCCGCCAACACACTGCCGAATGTGGTGTTCATCCTGCTCAGCGCAGGAGTTCTCAACGCCATCCTCATTCCGCAGATCACCAAGGCCATGAAGCAGCCTGACGGTGGCCAGGAATTCGTCGACCGATTGCTGACGGTGTCATTCGCGTCGGTCCTCGTCGTCACGGTGTTGGCAACCGTGGCCTCGCCGTGGCTGCTGGATCTCTACTTCTCCTCCAGCGGGGCGACTCGCCACCTGACGGTCTTCTTCGGCTTCATCTGTATGCCGCAGATCTTCTTCTACGGCCTTTACGCGATCCTCGGGCAGGTCCTCAACGCGCGAAACCAGTTCGCCGCGTTCATGTGGAGCCCGGTGCTGGCGAATGTGGTGCAGATCGCTGGTCTGGTGTGGTTCCTGGTGCAGTTTGGTGCTCACCCGGATCCGGCCACCTGGACGTCGGAGATGGTCTGGGTGCTGGCTGGTACGACGACCCTGGGCATCGTCATTCAAGGGTTGTTCCTCATCATCCCGTTGCACCGCGGTGGTTTCCGCTGGCGGCCTCGCTGGGGTGTTCGTGGCTACGGGCTGGGAGCGGCCGCTCGTATCACGGTGTGGACCTTCACAGCACTGGTGATCGCCCAGCTTGCCGGCATCATCATGAAGAAGATGCTGTCCCATGTGCGCCTGGTGCACCCCGAAGTGTCGTCGTCGATCAGTGCCTACGACAACGCCTTCCTCATCTTCATGCTGCCGCAGAGCTTCATCACGACGTCGATTCTCACCGCTCTGTTCCCGCGGATGAGCCGGGCCAATGCCGATGGCAATGACACCGCTATGAAGAAGCTGCTGCGACAGGGATTGGAGATGCCGGCCCTGGCGATCATTCCGTGTTCCCTGGCGATGGTCGTGCTGGCTCGCCCCGGTATCCAGACGGTCTTCTCCCTGGAACCCAGCCAGATCGATGCGCTCGCCTGGGCCGTGGCGATCATGGGTATTGGCCTGTTGCCCTTTGGTATCACGACCCTGCAGCAGCGCTACTGCTTCGCCCGTGAGGACGGCAAGCTCAACCTCATCATGCAGACAGTCACCACCGTCACCCAGCTCGTCATCCTGGTGACGATGTTCATCTTCCCGCCGCAGGGAGCCCTGCTCGTCGTGGCAGCGGCCCAGACCATCGCCAACCTCGTGGGAGCGACGGCGTGGATCGTCGTCGCCTCTCGTCAGCTTGGCGGGATTGGCATGGGAGAGGTTCACCGACTGTGGCTCAGGCTGTCCCTGGCCTCCATCATTGCCGCCATCCCGACCTACTTCGTCGCCCATGGCATCGACGCTGCCGGACACGGCGCCTGGATTGGCCATGCCGGTGGAACTTTCGTTGGTGGGGTGCTCTTCGTCGCCATCGTTCTCGGGATGGCGAAGGTGCTGCACATTGACGAGGTCATGGACCTGCTCAGGCCGGTCGTGCACAAGGTTCTCCGCAAGGCCTGAGCGGATCAGAGGGTTGTGAGGGAATCCGAAAACTCGCGCCTCAGAGATTCATGGCCTAAACCAGCGGTTGATGGTGGTCTGTGCCTTAAGAGGCTGCGCAGCCGAAACCGCTCTGGTTGACGGCAGTGCCTCGGCAGTAGGTCTTGCCGGCCTCCAGGCCACCGGTGTTGACCGTCAGCTCGGAGACGGTGACGAGGGTCATGCCCTTCTTGCGCAGGGCGTCGATGAGGCCGCTGGTGGCGTCAGCCGTCGAGGAATACGTGTCGTGAAGCACGATGATCGGCTGGGTGTACGTGGTCGCATATTCGGTCACGGTCTTGGTGATCCTGGTCGCGTCGCGGTCCTTCCAGTCGTGGGAGTCCGCCGTCCAGTTGACCATTGCGAGGTTCTGCTCGGCCATGGTCGCATCGACCCGCTCGTTGTGCGCGCCGTACGGAGGACGAAAGAGCATCGTCGGACGGCCGGTGAGCTTGCCGAGGGAGGTTGCCGCGTCAGTGATCTCGGAGGCTCGTCCCTTGGGACCGAGCTTCGTCAGGGTCTGGTTGCTCGTCGAGTGGCTGCCGACCTCAAAACCTGAACCGGCAAGGAGTTTGGTGGTGTCCGGGTGCGCGTCGACGTTGGTTCCCAGTTGGAAGAAGGTGGCTGTCGCCTTCGCTGACGACAAGCTGTTCGCGACCTTGTCCGTGGTGTCGGCGGGGCCGTCGTCATAGGTCAGTGCGACGCATTTCTCGACGATGCAGTCGACGCCGATCGCCGTCGAAGGATGCGTGGGCGTCCCGGTCGACTTGGTGCCCGGGTCGCCCGGAAGAGGTTTGGTGTTGGGAGAATCAGCCGGCTTCGGGCTGGTCTTGAGCTTGGCGACCCAGGTCACGTCCGCGGACGCCGTGCCGGTGAAGGGAGTCGGGTGCAGGGATGCTCCCAACGCCTTCTGGCCGAGCCCGCTGAGCATCGGGGAGATCGTCTTGGAGTCGATCATGACGGTGCGCTGCACCGCGTCAAGGGCTCCGGCGGGGAAGCGGACGAGCATGTCTCCCCTGCTGTCGAAGGACAGGGCAGGCCCAGTCCCGTAGGGAGCCTGCGGCTGCTGAAGGGCGGCCTCTGCCTTCTTCGCGTCGAGCCCGCCAGCCTTGGCTACCTTGACGACCTGCTGGCTGAACTTTGGCCAATCGGGCCAGGAGATGAGAGCACTGGCCGACAGGGTTTGCTTCATCGTGGCGTCGTACCACAGAGTCGTCGTTGCCTTGGAGGTCTTGTTGTCCTTGGTGATCTCAGCTTGGAGTTCCACTCCGAGCAGATCAGTCGTCGACGAGATGAAATGACCGGTCATGGTCACCTTGGAGGCTGACTGCCAGGCGGATCCGCGCAGGGTGCGCTCCCGGACGACCTCGATGGCCTGGTTGAGATTGCGCGCCTTGGTGATGGTGGGCACCTTGACGGAAATCTCGGACGGCTTCTCCAAGGACGTCGTCGTCATTGACGCCCCCGACACGTTGCCGGTGGCGATTGAGGTGGACCTCAAGCTGGAACGGACGTCCGAGGGCGAGGACTCGGGTGTCCCGTCATCGTGAGAGCAGGCTCCAAGAGGGAACAGGGCCACCAAGGCGATGGCCAGGGCTCGAATCGAGCGGCGCGGGGAGGCACTCACGCTCTTAGATTAGGGCGGACTTCATGCGGGAAAGAAACACAACGCCGGGCGTGCCTGACATTCTAGGTGAGTTCTTTGGATTCTCAGCTGATCTCGCCTCCTTGTGCACAGTGTCCCGTTCGGAAGAGGCTGCGGTGAGCATCAGCGCAAGGCCCTCAGGAGGGGAAAAGCACTGTGCCGATGAGGAGAGCCGAGAGGAAGCAGCAGCACGCTGCGAGGGAGACGAACCGCCTCAGGAACCCGGCTCCGAAGGCTCCACCCTCCATCGCCATGAGTTTGACGTCGACGACCGGCCCGATGGCCAGGAAGGCTAGCTGAGCGGTGGGGGAGAAGCTCGTCAGGGAGACGGCCATGAAGGCGTCGGCCTCCGAACACAGTGCGACGATGACGGCCAACAGGCTCAGCACAGCAGCCTCGAGCAGGACATTGCTCGTCAGGGCCTGCATCCAGGCAGTTGGGACGAAGACCTTGACGGTGGCGGCGATGGCGGCGCCGATGACGAGGAATCCGCACGACTGGATGAAGTCATGGGCCAACTCGCTGCGGAAGGTCTCGGCCATCGTCGACAGTGTGCGACGTCCCGGGGCATGGCCATGGATTCCGCAGGAGGCTTCCTCCACAGCTGATCCTGCTGACCCGTCGTCGACTCCGCGTAGTGGACGTCCCAACCAGATCCATCCCAGGCCGATGAGGACGGCAGCGAGCAGCCCGGCCATGAACCGGGCCAGGGCCATCTTGGGGGTGACGGTGTAGGCAATCGCGGTTGCGGTGATGACGACTGGGTTGATGGCGGGGGAGGCCACCATGAAGGTCAGCGCGGCGGCGGTCGGGACCCCTGCCCTCACCAGGGACCTGGTCATGGGTACGGAAGCGCACTCACAGGCAGGAAGAGCAATACCGGCGAGACCAGCGACCGGAACGGCCATGGCGGTGCGGCGTGGCAGGAAACGGGCCAGGGTGTGTGGTTTGAGGAAGGCCGTCAGCGTCGACGAGATGACCGTCCCGAGCAGCAGGAAGGGCAGCGCCTGCAGCCAGATGCCGACGAAGATGACGAGCCAGGCATTGGCCTGGGGTGGCAGCTCGCTCATATGTAGGGGTTCTCCGGGACGGGGATCTTCTCGAAGCGATCCACCTTGAAACGGGTGTCACCGTTGGCAGAACTGGGCAGATAGGTGCCGGTGACGCGGATCCACGAGCCGCCGGCAGGACGCGACGGGGCATCGACCATCGTCGTCATGAAGGGCAGGGCGTCGGCGACGCAGCACCACATCTTGAGCCGGGCGAGGACCCAGGCGTGGTCGGGGTCCTCAGGTGCGGCGCTGACGAAGCCGATCATCGTCAGCTTGCGGCCCTTGAGAGTGGCGATGCCGCGAGAATCGTCAGCTCGTTGCACGTAGTCATAGATGGTGAGCTCGGCCGGATTGCCCTTGAGAGCAGGCCAATGCTGTGGCGGTGGGCCCATCGGGCCGTTACCGTCCGAGCCGATGTTGTCGCCGCCGTTGTCGTATCCGCCGACGGTTTTTCCGGTCTTGGGATCGATGGCCACCGGGGACACCGACTTGGGTGCCTTGGGCGGTCCGTCGTTCCACGAGTCCGAGAAATCTTGGTCCGGGGATGGGCTGGCACTGCGGACTGCCGGACGGTAACTGGCGGCCCCCAGCAAGGACAGCGGCTGCAGCGGGACGAACATCCCCAGCGCG
>OCLI01000252.1_pt1 | contig 9710 bp, 9 predicted proteins | sample 1481361 | NCBI WGS metagenome assembly OCLI01 (sample SAMN00990124, study PRJEB22392) | human gut metagenome
CGGATTGCAAATAGCTCAATTACTTGGTGATTTGAAAGGTCGTATTGCGATTGCAATCATTTATCAGAATGTATTATTAATTATCAGTGCTTTTATCATGGTTTATTTCGTTCATTTATTTACCAATGATTCTATAAATGAATTATTCTTAGGTGGTGCGCCTGGAGGTATGAGTCAAATTGTTATTGTGGCTATAGCTACAGGTGCCGATGTAGCAATGATTTCAAGTTTTCATATCTTTAGAATCTTCTTTATTTTATTCATAGTTGCACCGATTATTAGTTACTTATTGAAATTGAGTTTGAAAAGATATGACAAGAAATAAGAGTGGGGCATAAATTCCAAAATAATAGCACAGAGATGTTTTGACATAAATCATCTTTGTGCTTCTTTTATTATCAATACTTCGTATGGTATATCTGAGTTTTCATAGGTTGCTATCCAGTCAGCCCAAGTTGTCTTATGAATAAAATCTATAACATTATTGTACTAGATTGTTATCGTCATTTATGAACAGGTTTATGTGGACAATCTTTTAAATGAGCATCATACATCCCTGATGCTTCAAGGAATGAAAACACAGTAACAGGTCCCAAGAATTTGAAACCATATGACTTTAAATCTTTTGAAAGCTGTGTTGCTCGTTCATCTACAGTTATTCTGTCAGAAGCATGCTTATAATGTAAGTCAATGGGGTGACCGCCAACGTATGACCATAGAAACTGACTAAAACTACCAAATTCTTTTTCAATGTCTAAATATCCTTTAGCCTGTGAAATGATTGCTTCTAATTTTTTGCGATTATGAACAATATTGGGAAAGCTCATTAGCTTATCAATATCGCTTTCAGTCATTTGTGCTACTCTTTGAGGCTCAAAATTATGAAATGCTTCACTGTATGCGTCTTTCTTTTTTAAAATAGTTAACCAGGAAAGTCCGGCATGTTGAGATTCTAGTGCCAGGAGCTTGAACAAGGCTTTACTATCATATAAAGGTTTTCCCCATACGTTATCATGATAATCTAAATAAATAGGATCTTTCGTGCTAAATGCGCACTCATTCATAAATATACCTCCAAGAGATTGACTTATAGCGATTTCCATTATACTATAATTAAGAAGCAAAATATATGTTTGGGAAGAGTAAGTATGAATGGTAATTCAGAGAGCATATGGTTGGTGAGAATATGCATAGCGTTCTTACTGAAGGTAGCCCACTAGATCTTTTATTGAACAGTAATATTAAGTAGATAAAAGCGTGTTTGAGCGTTAATCATAATTAAGTGCAAGAATTAAGTTTGATTTTATAGAACTTTTTTCTTGAATTTAGGTGGTACCACGGAAATTCCGTCCTATATATATTAGGACGGTTTTTTTATTTCAAGGAGGTCATTATTGATGAAAATGGAACCTAAATATAATCCGCGAGAAGTAGAATCAGGTAGATATGATGAATGGGTCAATAGCGGATATTTTAATACATCTACGGATAAGTCAAAAAAACCATATACGATTGTTATTCCACCACCAAATGTAACTGGGAAATTACACTTGGGACATGCTTGGGATACAACCTTACAAGATATCATTACACGTATGAAACGTATGCAAGGTTATGATACGTTATATCTACCTGGCATGGATCACGCTGGTATAGCTACACAAGCTAAAGTTGAAGCGAAACTTAATGAACAAGGCATCTCTAGACATGATATTGGAAGAGAAAAATTTTTAGAACAAGCTTGGGAATGGAAAGAAGAGTATGCCTCATTTATACGACAACAATGGGCTAAATTAGGACTAGGTTTAGATTATAGTCGTGAACGTTTTACCCTAGATGAAGGATTAAGTCAAGCTGTTAAAAAAGTTTTCGTTGATTTATATAATAAAGGTATCATATATCGTGGAGAACGTATTATAAATTGGGATCCTAAAGCACGTACAGCATTATCAGATATAGAGGTCATACATGAAGATGTTCAAGGGCATTTTTATCATTTTAAATATCCTTATGCTGATGGGGATGGTTACATTGAAATTGCTACAACCCGGCCGGAAACGATGTTAGGGGATACTGCGATTGTTGTAAACCCTAATGATGAACGTTATAAAGATGTTATAGGTAAAACTGTTATCTTGCCTATTGTTGGTCGAGAATTGCCAATTTTAGCAGATGAATATGTTGATACTGAATTTGGAAGTGGTGCTATGAAAGTTACTCCGGCTCACGATCCAAATGACTTTGAAATTGGTCAACGTCATCACTTAGATAGTATTATTGTGATGGATGAAACAGGTGCCATGAATGACCAAGCAGGAAAATACCAAGGATTAGATCGTTTTGAATGTCGTAAACAACTTGTAGAAGATTTAAAAGCATTAGATTTAGTAATTAAAATTGAAGATCATATGCATTCGGTAGGTCATTCAGAACGCTCCGGTGCAATTGTTGAACCATATTTATCCACACAATGGTTTGTAAAAATGAAACCATTAGCACAGCGCGCGTTAGACAATCAAAAAACAACAGATCGCATTGATTTCTATCCACCACGATTTGAGAATACATTTAATCGATGGATGGAAGAAATTAGAGATTGGACAATTTCTAGACAATTATGGTGGGGTCATCAAATCCCAGCTTGGTATCATAAGGAAACAGGTGAAATTTATGTTGCTGAACAAGCGCCAAAAGATATAGAAAACTGGGAACAAGATGAAGACGTTCTAGATACATGGTTTTCTAGTGCCTTATGGCCTTTCTCAACATTAGGCTGGCCTAACGAAAGTGCAGATGATTTTAAACGTTATTATCCAACTAATGCATTGATTACCGGATATGACATTATTTTCTTCTGGGTGGCTCGAATGATTTTCCAAGGTTTAGAGTTTACCGAACAACGACCTTTCCAAGATGTATTATTACATGGATTGGTGCGCGCCGAAGATGGTCGTAAAATGAGTAAATCACTTGGCAATGGTGTTGACCCGATGGATGTAATCGAAGAATATGGCGCAGATAGCTTACGTTATTTCTTAGCGACGGGTTCATCTCCAGGTCATGATTTAAGATATTCTACTGAAAAAGTTGAATCTGTATGGAACTTTATCAATAAAATTTGGAATGGTGCACGGTTTAGCTTAATGAATATTGGTGAAGATTTTGCTGTAGAAGATATTGATTTATCTGGCAACTTATCACTAGCTGATAAATGGATTTTAACGCGTTTAAATGAAACGATAGAAACGGTGACTGATTTAAGTGACAAATATGAATTCGGTGAAGTAGGTCGCGTATTATATAACTTTATTTGGGATGAATTCTGTGATTGGTATATAGAAATGAGTAAGATACCAATGAATGGTGCAGACGAAGCGCAAAAACAAACAACACGTTCTGTATTAAGTTATACGCTTGATCAAATGATGCGTATGTTACATCCGTTTATGCCATTTGTGACTGAAGAAATTTGGCAAAGTTTACCTCACGAAGGTGATACCATTGTCAAAGCTGCTTGGCCAACAGTTAAAGAAGAATTCAGCTTTAAAGATAGTAAACAAACGATGCAACAATTAGTGGAAATAATCAAATCAGTTAGACAATCTCGAGTTGAAGTTAATACACCTTTATCTAAAGCCATTCCAATTTTTATTCAAGCCAAAGATGAAGACGTTAAAGCGACATTAATTGAGAATGCGGACTATATTGATAAATTCTGCCACCCGAGCGAACTAATTATTGATACTGATATCACAATTCCTGAAAAAGCAATGACATCAGTTGTTGTAGCTGGTAAAGTTGTTTTACCATTAGAAGGGCTTATCGATATGGATAAAGAAATTGCTCGGTTAACTAAAGAGTTAGAAAAGCTTCAAAGCGAACTAGATCGCGTTGATAAAAAATTAGCAAATGACAACTTCGTTAAAAAAGCACCTGAAAAAGTAATTAATGAAGAACGAGATAAAAAGGAACGTTACCAAGAAAAATATGATGGTGTTAAAGCAAGAATTGAACAATTAAAAGCATAGGAGTATTAGATGATGAATTACCTAGACAGCTTGTATTGGATACATGAACGTACTAAATTTGGTATCAAACCTGGCGTCAAACGTATGGAATGGATGCTTGCACAATTTAATAATCCTCAGCATAATATAAGAGGTATTCATGTTGGTGGTACAAATGGCAAAGGTTCAACAGTAGCGTATCTTCGTTCTGCCTTAGCCAGTAATGGTTATGAAGTCGGTACATTTACATCACCATTTATAGAATCATTTAATGAGCGTATCAGTCTAAATGGCGTACCAATTTCAGACGATGAAATTGTCGCTTTAGTAGAACGCGTTAAACCAATTAGTGAAGCAATGGATAGAGATACTGATTTAGGCGTTGCAACTGAGTTTGAAATAATTACGACGATGATGTTTCTATACTTTGGTGAAATACATCCTGTGGATTTTGTAGTTATTGAAGCAGGTTTGGGTATTAAAAATGATTCTACGAACGTCTTTAATCCCATTATATCGATATTAACTAGTATTGGATTAGATCATACCGATATTTTAGGTAATACGTATTTAGATATTGCCAAAGATAAAGGTGCTATTATTAAACCCAACATCCCAGTCATTTATGCTGTGAAAAATGATGAAGCATTAAAATATATACGTGACCTTGCAGTTAGTGAGAATGCAAAGCCCATTGAATTAGAACGTGAAATCATTATTGTGTCTGAAGATGATGAGTTTACGTATCGCTATAAATCGTATGAATTAGAGACGATTATCTTAAACATGCTTGGAGAACATCAAAAAGAAAATGCAGCACTAGCAATTACAGCGTTAATTGAGTTAAATGAAGCAGGTCTTATTGAGTTAGACTTCAACAAAATGATTGATGCGATTGAATCAGTGACTTGGACTGGAAGAATAGAACAGGTTAAAGAAGAACCATTGATGATTATTGATGGTGCACATAATAATGAGAGTATTGAGGCACTTATCGAAACTGTTAAAACTTATTATAATAAAGAAAAGATGGATATTTTGTTCTCGGCAATTAAGGGTAAACCAATTGCCAGTATGATGAATAAGTTAAAAGAAATTGCTGATGTCTTTTATTTTACTGAGTTTGATTTTCCAAAAGCAATAACAGCAGATGAGTTTAAAGATTTGATTCAAGATATAACTGTTGAGTATATTCAAGATTATCATTCATTTATAAACAATTATTCTGGAAAAGGATTATTAATCACCGGAAGTTTATATTTTATAAGCGAAGTAAAAGATAATGTAGAGTTTGTTGAAATTGACAAATAATGAATAGATGCAAAGTATGCTTGATATTTAAGCGGCAGATATTTTAAATCTGCTGCTTTTTTTATGTTTAATTTCATTAAATAAATAGTTGTAAAATATTTATCTTTTAATATTGCTTATAATATTTACAATTGGAACGGAGCTCCTTATAATTTTTGTAAGGAGGTTGATATGTGGTTATCATATGCTATTTATACAGTGTTCTTTTTAGTTATTTATATCAATTGAATGGTGTCGAACGTATATCATTTTGTATTTTAAAAGCACGTTCAACTTGTGATTATTGTCACCAAAAATTACCGTGGTATTCCTTATTACCAATAGTTAGTTTTTTATTTTTAAAAGGACGAGCGCTTTGTTGTCATCACAAATTAAATAAGTATTATCTTATAGGAGAGCTAATTGCTTTTATTATTCCTACTATGAGCTTAATTTGGGACATTGACATAAATCCAACGATTTTTTCGTTCGTCTTCTTGTTTCTCCTAGTTATGGCAATTTATGATATAGAAACTAAATACTTAAATTTACAATTTTTCGCTTTATTTGTTATATGTCTATTGTTTATTTCCCACTTTTATCTCATTAACTTTATTATTTATACTTTAGTAAGTCATGCAATTTATTTATTTATTCATAACTCGCTTGGTTATGGCGATATAATTTTAATTTCATTTTTATCACTTATTTTCCCACAATCGTTTATGCTTTACTTTATATTTATCACATTATTATTAGCTACGCTATATAGTCTTTTTTTAATTGTTAAATATAAGACGAAAAGAATGCAAATACCGCTTATTCCATTTATTTTTATCTCGTTTATTTTAAATGCATTTTGTTTTAAAATGCTTAAGTTTTACGTTGAAGGAATGATGTTATGAAAATTAAAGATATGGTTACTTCTGAAAAACCTCGCGAACGTCTACTACATTATGGAGAGAAAAGCTTATCTAACACAGAATTATTAGCAATTTTAATTAACACAGGACGCAAAGGCAGTTCGAGTATTGAGATTGCCAATGAAATTATGTTTGGAAAACATCAACTAAAAGAATTAAAATGTATGACCATTCATCAATTAACTCAAATTAAAGGGATTGGCTTACATAAGGCAGTTATATTAAAAGCCGCATTTGAACTAGGAGAAAGGATGAATGCGACACATTTAAGTGAGAAGGTTAAGATTAAATCTCCTGAAGATGTGGCAAATCTAATGACATCTAAACTCAAAGACTTAGAACAAGAACACTTTGTAGCATTATTTTTAGATACAAAGAATATCGTTATTAAAGAACATACAATTTTTGTTGGCACATTAAATTCAACCATTATACATCCACGTGAAATATTTGCGGCAGCGTTGCGTTATACATCTAATTCATTAATTGTCGTTCATAATCATCCATCTGGAGATGTAACACCATCATCGGAAGATATTGCAACTACAATACGTTTAAAAGAATGTGGAGATATTTTAGGAATATCTTTACTAGATCATATTATCATTGGTAATAATAAATTTACTAGTTTATGTGATGAAGGATATATAGAATAATATGTAAAGCATTTTCGCAATTGATTAATTGAAGAAAGTGATATGCATGATTTGTGCTCTAAAAACTAAAACAAGCATACTAACAATATGCTAGTATGCCATGCTAAATCGTGACTAAATGACAATCAAATTGAAGCGTGCAAACATAATATGACAACTTGTATATTTACATTAAGAAATGTTGCTCAAAGTTAAATCTATCAAAACTTGTGAAATTATATAGTTAACAACTTGCAGGTGCGTTACCTCTAATTTTTATATTAAAAATGGAAATATCCAGTCAAGCCTTGATAATTTTCATAAACCCATAAAATACCTTGGTATGCAAGGTAAAGGCAAAGAACTACAAGCGCCGCTGATATTAAAAATCTCAATATTGAAAATCCCACTCTAAATAATAAAATCGCTAATAAAACAATCAAGATAATAGTGAGAATACTCATTAGCGGTCATCCTTTCTAATATTCGTTTACTACGTCATATTATATTCTTAAATTTAATAATACGCATCAGTCCTAAGATTAAAGCTTGACTCGTACTTAAGACTGATGCATCGATATCCTAATTCTATTATAATACTCTAAATGATCACTAGGAAGGGGAAACTGTATGCATTTCATTCTGAGTACTATAAAAAACATTATTGCCATAGTTATCATCATGATGATTGTATATATCGCCCTTAGATACGCACCTTTTTTACGAGATCAAGAATGGAACCCGGTTAGTTCAATATCTGAAACATCAGACATTAATAATTTAAATTCAGTTCCCGAGACACAATACAATCAACAAAACGAACCATATACAATTGAAGATAATGATTTAATTCAAAACATACCTAAAAGTCAGATAAAAAATGTTTTTAAAATCATAGATAAACAAGAATTTATGGCTGTATCTGGTTTAAGGCGAATGGGTTATAACGATGATTATATAGCAGGCCAACGTGATGATCATTTCATAATTTATAAATTAGGGTCAGATAAGATAAAGGTATTTAATACTGAAATTGACATGGAACAAGAATTGATAAGGCTTAAACAACATATTCCACTTAAAGAATTAGACGCATATTAACTTTATCACTCTCATTTGAAATCATACTATAAATACGTTAGCCTTGAAGTATAGTAAATAAAAAGGATTGGTGATTTTATGACACAACAACAATCTAAAGCCAAACAAGCTAAAGCCAAACAAGCTAATGAACAAGCAAAGGCCCAAAATCTTTTTGCAAAGTGGCGAAAAGAAGAAACACTATATAAAGAAGATGAAAAGAACGCAACTAAAGAAGAAAAATAATCAATCAAAAGTATAGCAATTTCCAATGAAAATATTGATAGAAGTGCTGTTGGTGATTTAATCATCAGCAGTTTTTTATTGATACTATTCATCTGAAGATCACTTTTATTATCTAATAAAAGTTAGTGCTTTATTTAAAGACTAGAGTAATATAAAATAGAAAAGGATAATGAAGTTTAATAGAGGTGTTCCGGGTGCTAAAGTTTTTTAAAAATAACAAGCTGATTGTTGTTTTTTGCGCTATCATTGTTTTTATTGCGCTTATAGGTTTATCTATTCGGTCTTCAACTCAATCGCCTCCTGAACAATTTATAGGGGATACAGTATCTACTGGTCAAAGAATCATTAGTTATCCTGTCAATTTTGTCGCTGGAGAGATCGGGAATTTTTTCAATTCTGGAGATTCAAAAGATAATAAAGCTAAAATAAAGCAATTAGAAGCTGAAAATGAACAGTTAAAAGCAGATAATAAGAAATACAAAAAAGAACTAAATATCAAAGATATTTCAAAGTATGAGCCAATTTCAAGCACTGTGATTGCGCGTAACCCAGATCAATGGATGAACACAGTCATCATAGATAAAGGTGCTAAATCTGGCATACAAAATAATATGGCAGTGATGACATCACAAGGTCTTGTTGGAAGAGTTACGAAGGTAAATCAATTTTCTGCACAGGTTGATTTAATCTCGACAAACGCACGAACTGGTAAACTTTCGGTTAATATTCAACATGGTGATAAGAAAGTGTTTGGATTAATTGATCGTTATGATAGTAAGAAACAAGAACTAATAATTAGTGAAGTCAATAATAAAAACAAAATTTCTGCACAAGGTGGTTACAAGCGGATTAGGTGATCAACTACCAAGTAATTTATATGTCGGAGAAGTGACGCAAGTTGAAAATGACCAATATGGTCTAGCAAAAGAATTGAGAGTTAAAACAGCAGCAGATTTAGGAGATTTAAATCACGTTTATATTGCGAAAAGAGATCCAAAAACGCTTCCCGATGATGAAAGCAGGGATGAATAATGCGATCATTTTTATATCTGTTCTTTGGAATTGTGCTTTTTTATATCGACATTACAATAGGACTAATCATACCATTTAATATAGGCAATCACGCTGTTAAATTCGTGCCACAACTAACTTTAATGTATTTGCTAATGCTGACAGTCTATAGAAATTTTGGGATTTCTTTAATTTTAGGTACGTTTTTGGGAATAATGACCGATATTTATATTGGAAGTCTGTATGGTATTTATATGTTTGGGTATATTCTACTTATTTTTATTATTGATAAATTTTTCAAAGTATTTTATCGTGATTACATCATGATTTTCTTCGTCATCATATGTGCAACATTAGTATTTCAAATGTATGCAGCACTGATATATGGTGCAGTAGGTTTTATTGAGTTTGACATATGGGATTTTATCTTATTGAGATTATTACCTACATTTATTCTCAATTTAATACTATTAATTATTATGTTCCCAATTTGCTATAAATATCTCAAAAATTAATTT
>OCLI01000272.1_pt1 | contig 8542 bp, 7 predicted proteins | sample 1481361 | NCBI WGS metagenome assembly OCLI01 (sample SAMN00990124, study PRJEB22392) | human gut metagenome
GGCAGCCAATCAATCCACCTACTACGAGTGGATGTTCACCTACCCCGACGGCGCTCACGACGCCAAGGCCATGGCAGTCAGTCCCAAGGGGAGCTTCTACATCGTCACTGACGGTCCCCACTCGGCGATCTACCGTAGTGGCCCGCAGGTCAGCCGCACGGAGTCCAACCCGCTCGAAAAGGTGGCGGACGCCCCCGCCGGGGTCAAGGACGCCACCTTCCTGCCAGACGGGTCACGGCTGGCCATGCTGACCGACCATGAGGTTCGGGTCGTTGACGCCTACTCCTGGAAGGCGGTCGCCAACGCGGCGTTCTCGGGCGGGCAGACCATCACCACCGACACCACACAGAAGACCCTGGAGATCGCGACCTCCGGCAACAAGGTGCAGGAAATCGACTTCCCGACGACGCTGACCTCGATCTCGCCGACCCCCTCGCCGACTCCGAGTGCCAAGGCAGGGGCCACCCAGGCCAGTGGCAAGCCCACCTCCAAGGCGCGCTCAGGCACCCTCATCGCGGTGTTGGGAGCGGTCGCGGTGGCACTGTGCGCCGGCGTCGTGACCTTCGTGCACGACCGCTCCCAGGACACCACCTGGCGACACTGTTAGTCGTGGTGCTCCAGTAACCAATCCAGGCAGGCCGTCAACGCCTCGATGTCGCCGGGCTCGATCGAGCTGAAGGTGGCCACCCTGATCTGATTGCGGCCCAGCTTGCGATACGGCTCGATGTCGAGGATCCCGTTCTCGCGGGCGCGGGCACACAGCTGGGTGGCGTCGACGGACTTGTCGATGTCGATCGTCACCACCACCGGGCTACGTAGCGCAGGATCGGTGACGAAAGGGGTCGTCAACGGGTTGTCCTCGGCCCAGCGGTAGAGGATTCCTGAGGTCGACGCGGTGCGGGATGCCGCCCACGTCATGCCGCCCTTGTCCAGCAGCCAGCGGCACTGCGCCTCCAGCATGACGAGGGTGGCCAGCGCGGGAGTGTTGAGGGTCTGATCTGCCCGGGAGTTCTTCACTGCGACGCTGAGATCGAGCATCTGCGGTACCCAGCGAGCCGAGGTAGTCAATCGTTCCGAGCGTTCGATCGCTGCTGGTGACAGAATTGCGAGCCACAACCCGCCGTCCGAGGACAGGTTTTTCTGCGGTGAGAAGTAATAGGCGTCAGTCTGCGCCACGTCTGCAGCAACTCCGCCAACAGCTGACGTGGCATCGACGAGGACCAGGGAATTCTCGTCAATCTCATCCGGTCGACGGATCGGGGCGACGACCCCGGTGGAGGTCTCGTTGTGAGCCCACGCATATGCGTCGATCTCTCCCAGAGCTTGCGGCAGGGCGAGCTCGCCGGGCGGGGCCTGGAAAACTGCCGGATCTGCGAGGAAGGGAGCTCCTTGCAGGACCGAGGAGAATTTCTTCGTGAACTCGCCGTAAACGCCTGTCGCGGCGCACTTCTCCACCAGGGAGACGGTCGCCATGTCCCAGAAGAGGGTGGCTCCGCCGTTGCCAAGAGCAACCTCATATTCGGCCGGAAGGTCGTAGAGGGTGGAGAGTTCCTCGCGGATCGCGGCGACCACATGGCGGACAGGTGGTTGGCGGTGGGAGGTACCCATCACCGATCCCGGTTCGGACAAACTGGCCACCACCTCCCGTCGGATCCGGGACGGGCCACACCCGAAACGGGGGTCGGAGGGCAGGAGGTCACTGGGAATCCTTGGCTCAGCCATGGTCCTATCCTCGCAGATCTTGGTGCTGACGAAGCTCGTGTTCACGCTGTGACCATGTGGCAGTATGTGGGAAAACCCGCTGTCAAGGAGGCATCGATGATCAGCCGTATTGCTTCGCACCACGTCGTCGCCCGTGACGGAAGTGATTCACCGGCAACGATCACCGTCGAGGCCGGACGCATCGCCAAGGTCGGGGAGGGTATCGATCCGCAGGCTGAGCTCGTCGACGAGTGGATCCTGCCGGGCTACGTCGACACCCACTGCCATGGCGGCGCCGGTGCCGACTTCACCGATCCCGACCATGACGCCGCCGTGCGAGCCGTGGCCTACCACCGCAGCCAGGGTTCGACGACCCTCTTCGCCTCCACGGTGACCGCCGCCATTGACGACGTCGTCGACCAGGTCGGACGACTCCGTCAACTCATCGACGAGGACGAGATCGCCGGCATTCACCTCGAGGGACCCTTCCTCGCAGAGTCGCGCAAGGGTGCCCATGCTGTCGAGCTGTTGTGCGATCCTGACCCGGTCTCGGTGGATCGACTCATCGAGGCAGGAGGGTCTGCTCTCAGGATGGTGACGATCGCTCCGGAGCGCGAGCACGGTCTGGAGGCCGTCGCGACCTTCAGCAAGGCGGGGGTGCATGCCGCCATCGGTCACACCGAGTGCGACAACACCACTGCCAGCGCTGCCGTCGATGCCGGATCCGATGTCATCACCCACCTGTTCAACGCGATGCCGTCCATCCATCACCGCAAGCCCGGTCCGGTCCCGCCGATGCTCACTGACCCGCGCGTGGTCTGCGAGCTCATCTGTGATGGCGTGCACCTGGCACCAGACGTCATTCGGATGGCCATCTTGGCTGCCGGACCGCAGCGCATCGCCCTGGTCACCGACGCCATGAGCGCCACCGGTCAACCTGACGGCGACTACATCCTGGGCAGCCTGCCGGTGAAGGTTGTCGACGGTCGCGCTCGACTGCTGGCCGCCGACGGTTCGCTGGGAGCGATTGCAGGATCCACTCTCACAATGGGTCACGCAGTCGCGTTCGTGACCTCGGTCGTGGGACTGCCGCTGGGGCAAGTTGCCGTCATGGCGGCTACCACACCGGCTGAACTCCACGGTCTGAGCGAGGTTGGCGTCTTGGAGGAGGGGCGCTGGGCTGACATGTGTCTCACCGACGAGAAGGGTCGTCTGGTCCGCGTCATCCGTCGCGGTGAGTCCGTCTGACGACCATGACAGGTATTTGAGCACTAAACTTCCTGACGGGGGTCGCTCGGGCGTGAGCAATGACGCCCCGACCGTTTTGTCAGACAACCTGTCCGATGGGCAGGTGGACAGCGACGCCCCTCGGCTGTGAGGGCGGGGAAGAGGTGCACCGTGAGCAGTGAGCTCGTCGATACAACGGAGATGTATCTGAGGACTCTCTACGAGCTGCTCGAGGAGGGTGTTGAGCTGCGCCGCGCCCGTATCGTCGAGCGACTGCACCAGTCCGGCCCCGCCGTCTCCCAGACCGTGGCTCGTATGGAGCGTGACGGTCTCGTGGTCGTCGAGTCTGACCGCTCGATTTCGCTGACGCAGGAAGGCCACGACGCGGCCGAGACGGTGATGCGCAAGCATCGTCTGGCTGAGTGCCTGCTCACCGAGGTCATCGGTCTTCGCCCCGACCTGGTTCATGACGAGGCATGCCGTTGGGAGCACGTCATCTCCGGTGAGGTCGAGAAGCGCCTCACCGAGATCCTCGACAGCCCCGATGTCTCCCCGTACGGTTGCCCCCTTCCTCCCGAGCAGATCGGTCGTCGTCCGGACGACTCCGCCCGTTTCCGCGACGACTCCAAGCCTCTTGACGAGATCATCGCCGAGGCCGGCTGCCCGGTCAGTGTGACCGTCACCCGGTTGTCGGAGTTCTTCCAGGCCACCGAGGGCAACCTCACCGACGTCTACGCCGCTGGACTGTTGCCGGGCATGAGCATCGAGGTCAAGGATGATGTCGACGGCATCCGTCTGACGGGTCCCGACGGTTCGGTTGTCGTCGATCCGGAGGTCCTTTCCGGTCTGTTCGTCGTCCAGAACTCCTGAATCGCGGTGACGATGCCGCAATGAGTGTGTCCCAAACCCTGTGGCCCCGTCAGCTGCCAGATCTGAACCAGATCGCGACGCTCTGTGAAGCGGGTTGGTATGACACCGCCGATTCCATGTTACGGATGACACGGGCGTCCGAATCCGATGATCCTCACTTGGTGCAGGCCGCTGCTGTGACGGCCGTGGCCCGCAGAGTCCTGGCCCTCGATGCCGAAGATTTCGAGGAGATCGGGGACCCCCTGCCTGCTGATCTGCGATCCCGGCTCACTGACGCGGGTTTTCCGCACCACCCGCGGTCAACCGAGAGGGGAGCACTGGGAGACCTGGTGCCCCTCTACGAGCTCATGCTCGAGGTCCTCGACATCCGGATGCATCGCGAGGAGCCACAGCAGGTCGTCGTGACCTGCCACATCCTGGGGGAATACCTGGGCCAGCTGGCCTGGCAGTCGGTACTGGGAGACGGCGGGGACCCGCTCACGTTGCCCGGCAAGGTGGGGGAGAAGTGGGGAGGCGACGGCCAGGACTGCGCCCACACCTCGGCCATGAACGCGACGGCTCGACGCAGCCTTCATGCTGCTCAGGGTGACGAGGAGGGTTACACCTCCTACCTGGACAAGTTCCATTCCAGATTGGGTGAAGCCCTCGGGGTGTGCGCGATGAACCACGCCACCATTGATGCCGGTGAGCGTCCTGACGTCGGTATCACCTGTCCGCACCCGTGCCAGTGGGTGCTCGCCGGTACGTGGGAGGACCGCCGGGCCCTGGACGCTCGGGTGCGACTGGCCCGTATCTTCCAGGAATCTGGCCTGGTGGCCCTGCGCCATCATGCCCCAGTGGGACATTTCTTCGGGGTGCCGTCGGGCAGTGAGATCGGCAGTGCCTGGGTGACGACCTGGAACAAGCTCAATGAGCAGTGGTCGGACGGGTCCAACCCGATGCTGGACCCCTTGGCTCCCGGCTACGACGTCGACGTCTCCGACGAGGCACTGCCCGGCCTGTCCCGCGTGGTGTCGGTCATCGCCGCGCGACCCATTTGTGCCGGCCATCTGCTACGTGATCTGGGAGCGACGGCGATTGCCGAGTTGAAGGCCGTGTGACATTCAAGGCGGCATGGCACCGAGCGCTGCGACATCGAGGTGAATCACGGATTGGCACATCGGGAATACGCCAGCTCCTGATGCTGTTGCACCACACATGGGCCGAGGCGCCACGGCGTTGCGGTCGACCGAACCCAAACAATTACCGGGAGGTACAACGTGGCTACCGTCGCATTGACCAAGGACAACTTCTCCTCGACCATCGATTCGAACGATGTCGTCCTCATCGACTTCTGGGCATCCTGGTGCGGGCCGTGCCAGCGTTTCGCGCCCATTTACGAGGACGCCGGTGAGCGTCACACTGACGTGACCTTCGCCAAGGTCGACACCGAGGACCAGCAGGAGCTGTCCGCCGGTCTGGAGATCACCTCCATCCCGACGATCATGGCCTTCCGTAATGGTTACCTCGTCTTCCGTCAGTCCGGCCTGCTGCAGGGCCGTCAGCTCGACGAGCTCATCGAGAAGGTCAAGGAGATCGACGTCGAGGATCTCAAGAGGCAGGCCGCGGCCCAGAAGCAGGGCTGACACCGAGTTTTCTCATTCCCGCCAATGTGTGCGGATACGGGGTCGGCGACAGGGTGGTAACGTCCTGCCGTCGACCCTGCTTACGTCATACGTGATTGAGTCATGGATGCCGGGCGGGTCGCGGTGCCGAGCGCAGTGGTGCGTCGGTGCGACATCCCGTCCATAGGAGTTGTCCGTGACATCGAGAACCGAGGTCGCCGAGCTCGTCGAGACGACGCGACCAGCAGGCCCGAAACGCCGTATTGGTGTGGTGGCGGCGGTCGCCACCCTGGGCTCACTGCTCTTCGGCTATGACACCGGGGTCATCTCTGGCGCCCTACCCTTCATGTACCTGCCACATGGTGCTGGTGGTTTGGCTCTGACGGTGGGCCATGAAGGTGCCATCGGAGGGACGCTCACCCTTGGTGCGGCCTTCGGCGGGCTCATCGGCGGCATGATGAGCGATCGCTGGGGACGCCGTCATAACCTGCTGACCCTCGCTGTCCTGTTCATCATTGGTGCTCTCGGCACGGCCGTGGCTCCCAGCATCTGGGTGATGTACCCCTTCCGGGTGGTGCTCGGCTTTGCCGTTGGCGCGGCCTCGGCAACGGTGCCGGTCTATCTGTCGGAGACCTCTCCGAAGCGGATGCGTGGCCGCATCGTCGCTCTTGACCAGTTCATGATCGTCTTCGGTCAGCTGCTGGCCTTCTCCGTCAATGCCGCCATTTCTGCGGCACATGGCGGCCCGACCCTGACGGTGACGGCGGATCCGTCCGGTCGGCTCGCTCCCGGAACCTATTCCTGGGACAAGTTGCAGGCCATGGCGACGTCCCATGGCGGAACGATGAGTGACGAAGCTTTCCACGCCTTCGTCATGCAGCTGTCGGTGTCCGCCGGATCTGGTGGAGCCTGGCGGTGGATGCTCGTGGTGTGCACCCTGCCGGCTGTCGCCTTGTGGATCGGTATGCGGAGGATGCCTGAGTCGGCGCGCTGGCACTTGAGCCACGGTCGGCTGCAGGAGGCGATTGCATGTCTGAAACAGGTGCGCGTCGAAGGGGCTGACGAGCCGATCGTCGACGAGGTCACCGAGATGGTCGAGCTCAACGGTGAGGGCGGCAGACTTACTCATCGCCAGCAGTGGGCCGTCGTCATGGAGTCGCGGTGGACGCGTCGTCTTCTGCTCGTCGGAATTTTCCTTGCCGCGGTCAACCAGACCACAGGTGTCAACACCGTCATGTACTACGCGCCGAAGGTGCTGGAATTCGCAGGGATGAGCACCCAGGCCTCGATCATTGCCCAGGTGGCCAACGGCGTCATGTCCGTCATCGGCGCCGGTGCTGGCCTGTGGCTCATCGAGAGGTTCGATCGTCGGCACCTTCTGATCTTCGACGTCACCGCTGTCGGTGTCTGTCTGCTCGGGATTGCCGCCACCTTCGGATTCGCCATTGCTCCGCATGTGGGCAAGGGTGTGCCGGCATGGGCGCCCATCCTCGTGCTCGTCCTCATGAGCATCTTCATGCTCATCGTCCAGTCCACCAACGGCACGGTGGTGTGGACCATGCTCGGTGAAATGTTCCCGACCCGGATGCGCGGAGCCATGAACGGTGCCGCGGTGTTCTGCGGATGGCTGGGGAACGCGCCGATCACCTGGACGTTCCCGGCCATGCTGGCAGGGCTTGGTGGTGCCGGAACCTACCTCACCTACGGCATTGTCAACCTCGTTATCGCGCTCATCCTGGTCAAGGTGATGCCGGAGACGAGGGGACGCTCCCTGGAGGAGATCGAGGTCGAGATGAAGCGATGGTACGCCTGAGGGCGGCCCCGATAGGATTCGAACCTACGACACATGGTTTAGGAAACCACTGCTCTATCCCCTGAGCTACGGGGCCCTGCCCACGAAGGGCCACACCAGCCTAGTCCGGTGTGGTGGGCAGGGCCAACCCCGCCTTCCAGGTGGACTGGGATGTCCTGTCAACTTCGTGGGCCACGCAGGTGGGCCTCGCTACACTCGGTCATCAACACCTGACCGCCAACCACCTGCGATGGGAGTGGGGATGACCCAGCCCAGGCCTGAACGTCTCGACGTCCTCTTCATCGGTGCTCATCCTGACGACGAGTCCGGTTTGCTCGCTGCTTTCGGACGGTGGCGTCACGAGTGCGGAGTGAAGGTGGGCGTCGTGTCCATCACCCGTGGTGAGGGTGGCGGCAATGCCGTTGGCAGCGAGGACGGTCCGCTGTTGGGTCTGCTGCGGGAGAGGGAGGAACGTAGCGCCCTGTCCCTGGTGGGCGTCGAGAGGTTCTTCTACCTCGACAAGGTCGACTTCTACTACACCGTTTCGGCGCCCCTCACGGCTCGGGTGTGGGGACGTCTCGACACCCTCTCTCGGCTTGTCAGGGTGGTCAGGGCGACCCAGCCGTCGGTCATGAATCCAGCCCCGATGCCGGGACAACACGGCAACCATCAGATGGCCGGTCGGCTGGCCGTCGAGGCTTATCTGGCAGCGGCTGATCCCACCTTCGCGCCCGACCAGGTCGAGGTCGAAGGACTTCAGCCGTGGCAGGTGTCACGGCTCCTCCTGGACTCCTTCGGCGGGGGGCGCCCCACTGGTCCGGACGCAGCCCTGGTGCCTGAACAGGCTGATGCCAGCACCGTTTACGCGCTGTGGGAAGGGCCACTGACGATGCCGGTGTGACCTGGGCCCACCATCAGCGTCAGGCTCAGCGGAGATTCATCTCCCAGGGCTGGGCATGTCTGGGAGATGTTCCCACCCAGCCCCATCTCATCGGTTCAACCTTCCTAAGCCAGGTGGCATCCCGGGTCCCCCACCCTCAGATGGGGACCCCGGAAGCATCTCGCGTCGACGCCGTGCTCGCCGGTGCAGCAGTGCGGCAGGATGGCGGGTTGCCGCTGGGAACGACGGTTGACCTGGACCTTTCCGCGACGGCCACGGTCGGGCAGGTACTCAATGGTCGTCTTTCCCTTTCCGGTGATCTGTCCGGAGTGACCCTCGAGACCGTCGCACCCGAGGGCTGGCAGGTGGAGATCGGAGAGATCGATGAGGTTTCCCCCGAGTCGTCGTTCACCACCGAGGTGAGGGTGACGATTCCGACGAATGCGTTTGAGGGGCCAGCTCGGGTCG
>OCLI01000293.1_pt1 | contig 7881 bp, 4 predicted proteins | sample 1481361 | NCBI WGS metagenome assembly OCLI01 (sample SAMN00990124, study PRJEB22392) | human gut metagenome
TGTAGCCATTTTTGGAGGTAAACCAGAAGCATCTGGACATGCTATGGCATTAGCAATTAGTAACTTATTAGGATTAGTTTGTGACCCAGTTGCAGGCTTAGTTGAAATTCCATGTGTAATGAGAAATGCCATAGGATCTGGTAACGCATTAATTTCAGCAGATTTAGCATTAGCAGGTGTTGAAAGTAGAATTCCTGTTGATGAAGTTATTGAAGCTATGGATAAAGTTGGTAGAAACTTACCAGCATCTCTAAGAGAAACTGGACTTGGTGGCTTAGCTGGAACACCAACAGGAGAAGCGATTAAACGTAAAATCTTCGGAGACGCTGAAAAAAAAGTCAATAATTAAATTCTACGAAAACCTAGATAATAACATTTTAGGGAGTGGGACTACGAATTCATAATGAATTCTGTCCTGCTCCCCTTTTTCATGGATATTTACCACAATTGATTACATAGAAGTGGAGTCAATTTTCCGAAAATTTAAAATCTTATATTGCAAATTTACAACTTTGATTATAAAATATCCAAAAGGGGTTGATGTTATGCGAAGGTTATTTGGGATTTTTTTAGCCTTTACGATTAACACAACGATGACCTACTATTTGACAACGGAGGGTACATGGGAGAATCTTCTATTGCAATGCATGTCGCTTAGTATGATAATCGTATTTTTCTTTTACTATTTCCAATTTATTAAGAAAGCTAAAAAAATGACATAGTTGAATAATAAAAGCGCTCGGGAAATGAAACTTGAGCGCTTTTATTGCTATAGTAACGAGTCTATGTACGGTTATAAATTAATATCAAAGTGATGACAAAATTTATTAGACTTAAATGTTAATATTTGAATTATTTAGTTAATAAATCAATTTGATAAAATGCTAAATCCAACCAACGATTGAATTTGTAACCAACATTATTAATTGTACCTGCATGAATAAAACCAATTTTTTCGTGTAGATGAATGCTTACTTCATTTGAAGCATCAATACCTGCAACCATTGTACGATAGCCTTCATCTTTAGCAATTTGCATTAGTTGACTAAGTAATTGTGAAGCAATACCATGGCCGCGATAGGCTGAATCTACATAAATTGAATGTTCTATTGAATAGAGATAAGCAGGCCAATCTCGGAATGAACCATAAGTAGCGAACCCAACGACTTGTTGATGTTGTTCAAATACGAGAATAGGCTCTCCGGCTATAACTTTTCTCTCAAACCACTCTTCACGTTCCTCTATTGTTTGTGACTCATAGCTATAAACAGCTGTCGTATTGATAATAGCATCATTATAAATAGATAGAATGGCCGGTAAATCTTGACGTTCTGCGTGTCTAATCATATGTCTCACCTTTTTATTTTTTATTGTATAGTGTTCAACTATTGATTTCAAATTTATGTAATAAAATATGACAAACTTGTCGTAGGTAAAAAAAGCAATCAATGCTATACTATTATCAAACAATTTTACGGTTTAAAGGAGAAATACTGCATGAAAAAATGGACAAACCAATTGATGACCATTATTGGAGTTATACTTATATTAGTTGCCATTTACCTATTTGCCAAACCTCATATTGATAGTTATTTACATGACAAAGATAATAGCGATAAAATAGAAAACTATGATAAAACAGTTAGTAAAGCAAATAAAAATGATAAGCCAACCATCCCTAAAGACAAGGCAGAAATGGCTGGTTATCTCCGTATTCTAGATGCTGATATTAATGAACCTGTTTACCCTGGACCAGCGACACCTGAACAATTAAACCGTGGAGTTAGCTTTGCCGAAGAACAGGAATCTTTAGATGATCAAAATATTGCAATTGCAGGTCATACATATATTGGCCGCCCACATTATCAATTTACAAATTTAAAAGCAGCTAAAAAAGGTAGCAAGGTTTATTTTAAAGTGGGAAATGAAACAAGAGAGTATAAAATGACAACTATACGAGATGTGAATCCAGACGAAATCGATGTGCTAGATGAGCATAGAGGGGATAAAAACCGCCTAACTTTAATTACTTGTGATGATTATAATGAAAAGACGGGTGTTTGGGAAAAGCGTAAAATATTTATAGCAGAACAGATTAAATAATTGTAGAACACTTTGATCCGTTAGTTATTAACTAATAGATTGAAGTGTTTTTTATTTTCTCTCACAATATGATTTTAAGCAAAATTCAAAGCACAAAAAAATGATATAAAAAAATAATAGTATTGTTATACGCTAAATTATCTGATATTCTTAGTGTAGATAAATACATCAAGATTATACAACGAGGACGTGACAAAAAGTGAAATCAAACAAAAAACCAGCTCAATTTCTCAATCGACATAACAATTATTCGATTAGAAAATTTACAATTGGTACTGCTTCTATTCTTGTTGGGACAACATTGATTTTTGGTTTGAGTAATGAAGCACACGCCCAAAGCAATAGTTCAGCAAAGGTATCAGATAAGGTAGCAACTGAACAGTCAGCATCGACTTCTCAAGAGGCAGATAGCAGTCAACAAACTGCAGCTTCTAATGCTCAAAACGTTCAAACTGCACCTGAGCAAGATAAAGCAACACCTACTACAGAGGTTAACTCTAACAATAATCAAACAGATTCTAAGCACGTAGCACCACAGAAAGAGCAAAATCAAACAGCTACGCAAACAGAATCTAAAAAAGAAACTGCACAAACACAAGCAAAAACAGAAGAAAAAGCAGCTTCTGATAGCAAAAAAGCATCAGAAGATTCAGATGATAAAGCGACTTCAAAAGAAACAGATGAAAATAAAACTGATGATAGTGTAGATACAAACTCTAATATCACTACCCCAGTGTATGATACGACACGTGCGCGTGCTGCAACTTCAGTACCACTTGCTAGTAGTCTCGACTCAGATGCTAGTGCTGCTGAAAATGCAGAGCCATCAGCAGAATTTATTGATAAATACAATAAATCAACAAATAGAAGTCAATTAGTGCATGATTTATTAGCTGAATCATACAGTGAAACAGACGTTAGAGCAATTGTTAATCGCTTAAATATAGACTTTAATAAGACAGATGCTAAAAAAGCATTTCAAGCGATAATGTATGCTGGTATTCAATATGCTAAAGAACAAACATCATTATACACAACATATGCTACTATACCTGGTGATGGTGTAAATGTTAATAACACAGAAATTGGATCGGTAGCAGAGTTAAAGCGTAGTATTTATATAGATCCAAATAAAGGCTTAACAGTTAACGGTCAAGGATATACTTCTCAAGGCCAATCTCCTGCAAACTATACAGTACATGTTCAACCTAATAAAAGAACAAATAAAATGGACTTTACTGTAACTTGGAAAGTTAATCCATCAGCTTCTGCATCTGGGCATGACGCTGATTTAGGTGGCTTTAACTTTGGTTCAGGATATAATGTGCCAGAACGTATTAACGGTCGTTTTAATATATATGGTGGTAATACAATCTCAAATAATTTAGATATGATTAAAAGTCCACACCCTAGTTATCCAGCTGGTTATGGTTTGAGTAGTCGACCAACAATTACGAGATATTTTGTTCAACGTGGTGGACGTGTAGAATATCATTTTAGTGTTCCAGTACGTGATTGGAATGGTGATTTAAGCTTTAATGGTAAGGTTCTAATGTTCGACAACAACGTTACTCTTGTTGGTCAAGGTGTAATGAACCCAAATTCAAATGATAACTACTTCTATGACGAAATGAACATCCAGGGAGATAATAATCCAGATCGTCATATTATCACTACTGATGATACGTCAGAAGTTGAAAATATTCCTTTCCAAATAGAATACGTGGTTTCTAAAGACTTACCTGTAGGTCAACAAGAAGTTCAAAGAGAAGGTCAAGTAGGTAAACGCGGTACACTTTATTCAATTGTTAAATTTAATAACCAAACAATTGGACGATTTGTTAAAGAAACATACAATATACCACCAGTTAATAAAATTATTAAAATTGGTATTGGTGCTGTAAATGATTCTAATATCAGTGGACCATTACCTCCAATTCTTGAACCACAACTTTCTGGTACAAATATTGTTAGCGGTGAAACAAGTCCTAATGCTGCCGTAACAATAACAGTAGGAGGAAGAAACTATCAAACGACATCTGATAATTCAGGTCGATTTAATTTCCAATTGCCAAATTATACATTGCAAGAAGGAGACCACATTTCAGCCGTAGCAACTGTTGAAGGTAAAACAAGTAAACCTGGAAAAATTATTATTCCTCGAGATGGTAGAACACCTAACCTTACTACATCAGTTCAACGTGGACAAGATTAAAATAAACCAGGTAGTTGGGTAACAATTACGAATGCGACAACTGGTCAACAAGTAAGTCGATTCTTTGTACCAGATGGTTTACCTGGTAATGATGGTCGTTCTATTACTATTACAAATGAATATTTAGATCCAAGTACTGGAGAAAGAGTCGTTCAATTTAGTGACGGACGAACAATTCGTCTTCCTAAAGGACCAAAAGGAGACAAAGGTGATACAGGTGCTCAAGGTCCAGCAGGTAGATCAATAACAATTACTAGTACAACTGTGGATGCAGATGGTAATACAATTGTAAGATTTAGTGATAACACAACTCTTAAAATTCCTAAAGGACCAAAAGGTGATACAGGTGACCAAGGTCCAGCAGGTAAATCTATTACTGTCAAACACATATCTAAAGATTCACAAGGAAATACAACAGTTCAATTTAGTGATAATTCATCTATTATCATTCCAGCAGGTACGCCTGGACGTAATGGTACTTCAGTAGGAATACGTACAATTACGCCGCAAGCAAATGGAGATACAGTTGTAACGTTTACAGATGGTAAAACAATGACAATACCAAAAGGTGCGAAAGGTGATCGTGGTGAAGCTGGTCCAAAAGGTGCCGATGGTCATTCAATTACAATTACAAGCAATACGGTAGAACCAAATGGTGATCGTAAAATTGTCTTCTCAGATCACACTACCGTAGTAATTCCAAAAGGCGACAAAGGTGAAAAAGGCGACAATGGTACATCAATAGGTATTACCCAAATTGATACAGACGCAGCAGGTAATAAAGTCGTTCATTTTACAGATGGCAAAACAATGACAGTACCAAAAGGTCAAGATGGTACATCAATTGGAATCAAGTCTATTACGCCACAAGCAAATGGCGATAAATTAGTAACATTTACTGATAATAGAACCATGGTAATTCCAAAAGGTGACAAAGGTGAAAAAGGCGACAAAGGTGCTGATGGTGCGAGTCCAACCGTGACAGCTACACGTACGCAACATGATGGAAAAGATGGTGTGGAAATCACGATTACCCCTGCAAATGGTGGTACGCCAATTAAAACTTTCGTAGCTGATGGTGAACGTGGTGAGAGAGGTCTGCAAGGCATTAACGGTGTAGATGGAAAATCTATCCGAGTATCAAGTAGCCGTGATAATCAAAAACATGAAACAACATTGACCTTCTATTACGACCAAGATGGCGATCAAGCCTTTGATGCAAGCAAAGACATCGTAGTCGACACAGCTGTTATCAAAGATGGTCGTACCCCAACGGTAGATATTAAGAAAATTTTACGTGGTGTGTCAACGTTTAGAACTGCCACAGCTACCGCGAATCCTGATAAAGGTCATGAAGTCAAATTCTATTATGACAATAACAACAACGGTATTTTTGATGAAGGTGATGAAGAAATTTCATCTGGCTTCATTGCTGATGGTAAAAACGGTCAAAATGGTCGAAATGGGCGACAAGGTACTGAATTAATAAGTGGAATAACACCTCCTACAGATAGTGATGGTCTAAATGGCGATACGTATATCGACACTAACACTGGCGACACTTATAAAAAAGAAAACGGAAAATGGGTTCCAAGTGGAAATATCAAAGGACCAAAAGGTGACAAAGGTGAGAATGGTCAAAACGGTAGAGATGGAAAAGATGTTCTGAATGGCAAAGTTGATCCACAATCAAGTCAAGGTAAAGATGGCGATAAATACATCAATACAGTAACAGGTGATGTCTTTGTTAAATCAGGTGACAACTGGACCAACGAAGGCAATATCAAAGGACCAAAAGGTGACAAAGGCGATAATGGTTTAAACGGTAGAGATGGAAAAGATGTTCTGAATGGCAAAGTTAATCCACAACCAAATCAAGGTAAAGATGGCGATAAATATATCAATACTGTAACAGGTGATGTCTTTGTTAAATCAGGTGGAAACTGGACTAACGAAGGCAACATCAAAGGGCCAAAAGGTGACCGAGGCGAACGTGGTGAGACTGGTGCAAAAGGTGACAAAGGCGATAATGGTCAAAACGGTAGAGATGGAAAAGATATTCTGAATGGCAAAGTTAATCCACAATCAAGTCAAGGTAAAGATGGCGATAAATACATCAATACAGTAACAGGTGATGTCTTTGTTAAATCAGGTGGAAACTGGACTAATGAAGGTAATATCAAAGGACCAAAAGGTGACCGAGGCGAACGTGGTGAGACTGGTCCAAAAGGTGATAAAGGCGAAAATGGCACATCAATTGGAATTACAACAATTGACACGGATTCAGCTGGAAATAAAGTCGTTCGCTTTACAGACGGCAAAACAATGACAATACCTAAAGGTCAAGATGGTACATCAATAGGTATCCGTACAATTACACCACAAACAAACGGTGACACAGTTGTAACCTTTACAGACGGTAAAACAATGACGATACCAAAAGGCGCTAAAGGCGACAAAGGTGATAACGGTCGTGATGGTACATCAATAGGCATTACAAATATTCAAACAGATGCTGCAGGTAATAATATTGTTCACTTTACAGATGGTAAAACAATGACAGTACCAAAAGGTCAAAATGGTACATCAATAGGCATCCGTACAATTACACCACAAGCAAATGGTGACATAGTCGTAACCTTCACAGATGGTAAAACAATGACGATACCAAAAGGTGCGAAGGGTGATAAAGGTGACGTAGGTGCACGAGGTGCAGATGGTCGCTCAATCACAATCACAAGTAATACAGAACAACCAAATGGAGATCGTAAACTTGTGTTCTCAGATAACACTACTGTCATCATTCCAAAAGGTGCAAAAGGGGATAAAGGCGACAAAGGTGATAATGGTACATCAATTGGAATTACAACAATTGACACTGATACAGTTGGCAATAAAGTCGTTCACTTCACAGATGGCAAAACAATGACAGTACCTAAAGGTCAAGATGGTCAATCAGTTGGCGTAAAAACAATTACCACAGCAACAAATGGAGATACAGTTGTAACCTTCACAGACGGTAAAACAATGACGATACCAAAAGGTGCGAAAGGTGATAAAGGTGACGTAGGTGCACGAGGTGCCGATGGCCGCTCAATCACAATCACAAGTAATACAGAAGAAGCAAACGGTGACCGTAAGCTTGTGTTCTCAGATAATACAACTGTCATCATTCCAAAAGGTGCGAAAGGTGATAAAGGTGATGTAGGTGCAAAAGGTGCCGATGGTCATTCAATCACAATCACTAGTAATACAGTAGAACCAAATGGAAATCGTAAACTTGTCTTCTCAGATAACACAACAGTTGTGATACCAAAAGGAGACAAAGGTGATCGTGGAGAAAATGGTTAAAACGGAACATCTATCAGTATCACATCTACAGGAACAGATACAGCTGGAAATACAGTAGTTCATTTTAGTGACGGCAAATCAGTTACAATACCAAAAGGTCAAAATGGTACGTCAATAGGTATCCGTACAATTACACCACAAGCAAATGGAGATACAGTTGTAACCTTTACAGACGGTAAAACAATGACGATACCAAAAGGCGCTAAAGGCGA
>OCLI01000302.1_pt1 | contig 7509 bp, 7 predicted proteins | sample 1481361 | NCBI WGS metagenome assembly OCLI01 (sample SAMN00990124, study PRJEB22392) | human gut metagenome
GGTCGAAACCGAGGGCGGGGCCGTTGCCGGACGGGGCGGACTTGGCCTTGGCGGCCGTGGCGATCTTGCCGCCGTCGAGGGACTGGTCCTTGCCAGCTTCCTGCAGGGCCGTTGTCAGGTTGGCCCACTGGTCAGCCTTGACGAGTGCCGGGGAGGAGTACGACTGCTTGGCCCCAGTCGAGTACCAGACGCTTGCCGGGATCGTCTGCTTCTTTCCCTTGACGGTCGTCGTGTTGGTCACCAGAACCCCCAGGACGGCGTCGCTGGAGGCGATGATCTGGGAGGTGACGTTGACGTCAGAGGCGTCCTGCTGCCAGGAATCGCGCAGCATACGGCCCTTGATGACCTCGACCGCCATGCTGAGGTTCCGTGCCTTCGCGAAGCGGGGGTAGGTGGCCCTGACCTTCTCCGGGGCGGCCTTGAAGGTGATGTCAGTTGCGCCGGCCCGTGCTGCGGGGATCTTCGTCAAGGGGGCGTCGACCGAGCCGGAGCTCGGGGATCCTCCTGACTGGGCAGAATCCTTGGGCCCATCGTTCGAGGAGCAGGCACTCAGGGTCAGGCATGCCGTGAGTGCGACGACAGCGACTCTCCGAGTAAGGGAAGGCTTCAGCAACATGAGGGAGACCTTACAGCGTATGTTCGGATCCCCGAAAATGGGCTTGCCGTGTCGCGAGGGAAAAGGACCAGACTGCGCTGTGACGCCACTGTGAGGGTAATCCGTCACTGACTTATGGGCTGCACAGACACAGCGGTTGGGTCGGTCTTGTTCCGGCCCAACCGCTGTCAGGAAATCACAGGATGAAGGTCACTTGTTGTGGGCGTCGATCCAGTTGATGATCGTGTCGTCGACCTGATCCTTGACGGGCTCGTTGATGGTCTCGTGCATCAGGCCCTTCCACTGGATGACCTTCTTGTCGGTGGATCCAATGGCGTTGTACCAGTTGGTGTCGAAGTAGGCCGGGACGATGCCGTCGTTTGCGCCGTGCATGATGAGGGTCGGCTCGGTGAAGGACGGGGCGTTGAAGGCGTTGTAGGTCTGGGCCACCCCCATCTGCTTGACCATGCCGAGGCTCATGTACTTGTTGTTGTACGGATCCTTCTTGTAGTCCTCGACAACGGCCGGGTCGGTGCAGACGCCGCTCGACAGCGGGTTCGTGAACTGGATGAAGGCCTCAGCGACGGTCGAGGGCAGGTGAATCGCCTTCGGGTTGCGCACGGCCTGGGTCAGCAGGATGCCGTTGAAGCTGGTGAGCTTCTCCATGGGCAGCTTCTGACTGATGGTCGGATCGGCGTTCTTCTCAGCCTCGGTGAGGTCGTGAGCCGTGATGATCTCGGGCTCCTCGGTGTCATGGCCCCACGGGTTGACGGCGATGCCGCCACCGTTGCTCACGATGCCGTCAACGGTGCCCGGGTACTTGGCGCCGTAGGACTGCACGGCGAAACCACCCATCGAGTGGCCGAAGAGGAAGACTTTCTTGCCCTGGTTCTCCTGGTGGGCAGTGCTGACGAACTGGTGGACGTCATTGACGAGGTTGTGCCAGTCGTCGATGTTGCCGCGCGGGATGGTGTTGTCGACGTAGGGACGAGCGCTGCGTCCGTGTCCGCGGTGGTCGAAGCGGTAGGTCGAGTAGCCGGCGTCATTGAGGCGTTTGGCCAGGTAGTCGTAACGGCCGGAGTGCTCAGCGGCGCCATGGACGATGACGACTGCTCCCTTGGCGTTCGGGACGATGTTCTTGCGGAAGAAGAGCTTGGTACCCCAGTGATCGGTGCTGGTGACGTAGCCGGTGATGAGCTTCGGCTGGGCGGAGACCGCGGCCACCGGGGTCGAGGCATTGTCGGCAGCGAGGGCGGGAGACGCCGTCATGGAGACCCCGGTGATGGCCATGGTGCCGGCGATGGCCAATGCGCTCATTTTCTTCATAAAGATCATGTCCAAGCTCCTTTGCTCTGAAATGGCTAGCCGTGCGGCTCGTGTCGTGAGACTAGGGGGCGCGGGTTCATTCGGCAGACCTGTGAACGTGTGCACGTCTGGAATTGGTCAGATGGTCGCGGAGCAAATGTGATTCGTGCACAGCCGTGCGGACGCTGGACGGTTGAGCCCTTGGCGGGCGGGGATGGTGGATCGGGGCGACGATATTGTCGATGGCAACGGGTGGTGATGCGACCAGATGGGGCTGCAGGATGATCCTGCAGCCCCATTAATGCCAGGCGACATGAGTCACACGGTTGCCTGGCTCAAGTTATTCACAGTTTGGATTCAGCGCACCTGGTTGGCGGGAACCCAGGCAGCGGTCTGGATGTCACCGAGGTGGCCGACGTGCTTGGTCTTGCCGGGCAGGTTGATGGTGAAGCAGACCTTGGCCTTCTTGAGGTTGGCGACGATCTCCTGAGCCAGCGGCTTCAGGTCGCCAAGGTCGGAGGTGTCGCCGAAGGCCTTGCGCGCATTGTCGGCGACGATCTTGACGACCTTCTTGACAAGGGCGGTCTTGTCGGTCAGCAGAGCAGGGTTCTTCAGAACGGTGCTGACGATCTCCTTGGCGGAGTCGACGGTCACGGCCTTGGTCTTGGCGGTGCCATTCTCGATGAGGTGACGCTCGTGGGCGTTGTTCTTGAGGCAGTCGAAGTCGATCTGGACCGGCAGCTTCGAGGTGTCGATGGCGGTGACGGACGGAGCAAGGGTCGGGGCGGGGGTGGCGTCGGCCGCGTGGGCCGGGGCGGCCATGAGAGCGGTTCCGGTGGCGAGGGCGGCAGCTGCGCTAGCGGCGACGAGGCGATTCTTGATCATGGGTGTCCTCCTTGCGTTGGTCGGCACCTGGTGGGGGTGCATGTGCCGGCTGAGTCCGGCTGACAACAAAAAGGTAAGAAGTCACGCCCCAGTCGGTCCACCGCGCGGCGAGGTTGTTGCACTTTCGTCTGATGAAAGGAAACGAATGGTCACTGTGATGGGGAACCTGGACAAGTGGCCGTCAGGAAGGATCCTCCGTCCCTGAAGCGAGAGCCGCGAGGTGTGCCTGGCCAATGGGTTCGTTGGCTAGGGCTGGTACGACAGCCCAGCGGGTGGCCTGTGCGGTCACGTTCTCAATCTGGGTCACTTCGTCGCGGGCCCGACGTCCCAGGAGGGCGCTCGTGGGGTGGGCGGCTGCCAGCGAGTTGTTGACGACCCATGCCCAGGGGTGGATGTCGGCGCGGGCAAGGTCCGTCACGAGTGCCGTCGCCTCAAGGACCGGCGTGGTGTCCGGCAGGGTGACGATAATGATCTTGGTGTGCTCTGGATCCTGCAGGCACATGAGTGGGGTCGTCGTATGGAGACGCTGCGCGGAATCCATGTGACGCAGGACGTCCCGGTGGTACGAGCCGGTGGCGTCCATGAGGAGAAGGGTGTGGCCGGTTGGGGCGGTGTCTATGATGACGAACTGATGACGGGCCGTGTTGACAGCGTGGCTGAACTCCTGGAAGACCGCGATTTCCTCGGTGCAGGGGCTGCGTAGGTCCTCGGCAAGTGCGGCTCGTCCCTCCTCGTCGAGGCTGCTTCCTCGGGTTGCCATGACGCGCTCGCGATAGGCCTGGGTCGCCCTTTCGGGGTCAATGGAGTCAACCGTCAAGCCAGCCATCTCTCCAGCCAGTGTCGCGGCAAGGTGAGTTGCTGGATCACTCGTCGTGAGAAGGACCTTCTTCCCACGACGAGCCAGTTCCGTCGCGATGGCGGCAGCGATCGTCGTCTTTCCGACACCGCCCTTGCCCATCGTCATGACGAGGCCGTGATCCTGGCTGGCGAGGTCGTCGACGAGTTCGTCGAGACCAGGCTGCTCGGGCAGGTCGACGATGACGTCGTCGGGGGAGCGATGGGCCTCGTCGCTGGTGAACATGCGGGAAAGAGCGTCGACGCCGATCATGGTCGTCGCCTTGAGGGGTATGTCGTCGCGTCGAAGGGCAGCGAGACCGGCTGGCATGGCCTCCAGGGCCGCGTGTTCGCGTTCCTCAATGGCGTGGTGGAGGGGATCGGCGTCGTCGGCATGGGGGAGAAGGCCGTTGATGACGAGGTGCGAAGCCTGGATGCCGGTCTCGGCGAGCTCTGTGAGAGTGCGGTTCACTTCGTGCAGGCTCGACGGCTGGGCCCGTGCCACGAGAACGAGGCGGGTGACATCGGGGTCCGTGAGGGCCTCGACTGCAGCTCGGTAGGTGTTTTTGCTCTTGTCCAGACCAGACATCGGGCCCAGGCAGGAGGCATCGCCCCTGCCGGCATCGAGGTAGGCGGTCCAGTCGCCGGGTAGCTGGAGGAGGCGAATGGTGTGGCCGGTGGGTGCGGTGTCGAAGATGACGTGGTCGTAGCCGGCGGTACGAGACGGATCAGCCAAGAGGTTGGTGAACTCGTTGAACGACGCGATCTCAACAGTGCATGACCCGGAGAGCTGTTCGGTGATCGTGGCGATCTCGCTGGGGGGAAGGATGGCGCGCACCGGGTCAATGATCCGATTGCGGTAGGCCTCGGCCGCTTGCTCCGGATCAATCTCGAGGGCGTCGAGTCCGGGGACGGCGTCGATCGGGGTCATGCGGTTGCCGATCGTCTGGCCAAAGACGTGACCGACATTGCTGGCAGGGTCGGTGCTGATGATGAGGACTCGTTTGCCCCGGCGTGTCAGTTCGACCGCGGTGGCACACGCGACGCTCGTCTTTCCCACTCCGCCCTTCCCGGTGAAGAAGATGTGACGAGGGGCATCGTCGAGGAACTGGACCATCGTGATCTCCTGACGTTCTGGTGTGGTCAGCAGCAACCGGAGGACCGCTGAGAGTCCCCGCAGCAGGACGTGGATGTGCCGTGATCTGAGCAGCAGTCCTCAATGACGGGAAGCTCGACATGTGGCGAGGTGTCAGTGTGGCCGGCCCAGCCCAGCATCTCGTCGCGGCTGGGGTGACGACCGGTGAGGACGGTGACGTCGTCGACGAGGGTGAGGGGGAGGGCCTCGGAACCTGCGGTCTGGAGGAAAGTGACGACGACTGGGTTCTCGGTGAACCGAGTTGAGTCGGTGGCGAGGTTGGCTCGCTGCACGTCGATTCCCTGTGCCTGGAGGGCGTTGACATCGGCGGTGAAGGTCACGAGTTCCTGGTCGACATCGGCGCCGCATACCCCGGTGTTGCAACACAGTGCGGGCTCGTAGACACGGATGGTGGGCATCTGGACCTCCTGCGATCACATTGATGAGCGTCTATATGTTGATAGTAGGAGGTCGTATTGATGGGCGTCAATATGGCGACGGTAGGATTATCGGCATGAAGACGACGCTTCCAGTTGTGTCGGCCGACGATGTGTGTGAGCCCGACTCGTCACCTCTGCCGGTTTCGCGTGCCGAGGAGCTCTCCGTCGTGGCAAAGGCGTTGTCGGATCCAGTGCGGTTGCGCGTCTTCCACCACATCGCGGCGAACAGTGGCGCCAGTGTGTGCGCCTGCCATCTCGATGGCCTGTTCGGGGTGAGTCAGCCGACGCTGTCCCATCACCTCAAAAAACTCGTGGAAGCGGGGCTCGTCGACAAGGAAATGCGGGGACGATGGGCTCATTTCACGGTGCGGCCAGAGGGGTTGGAGGCCTTTCGTGCCTTTCTGGCCGATCTTCCCTGATCCCGTTTGAAGAACCCTCATGGCAAAGAGTGTTGTGGGTAGGCCACGGAGGATGTAGCTCATATTTCCCTCAGCGCACCGTTGCCGGATGGACCTGATTGGTGCCCTGGGGCTGGCGGTCGTTGTGACTGGAAGTGGGACGTACGTATACGGGGGCGCCCATGACGGGACAGAGGTCACCCTTCCTGCCAAGTATCAAAGGGGAATGGATCGTTTCGAATCGTTGGCTGTGTGCAAAAAACCACTCAAGAATGTCGATGGATCATCTGATCTCGCAGCATCGGTTGAATGTGATGTCGCCACCGGGCGACTTCGTCTTGTTTTGTCGAGCGACTCTAACTATTTGTCCTCGCTGCAGGAGTATCTATGTGCGCTCGCGGATGGAGATCAAAATCACCCAGTAGTCCTACCGGGGATCATTCACATGCTATATCCGGGTCGGCAACTATCTGCTCGTCTCGCTCGCTCCAAGTGGCAGTGGCGGAAAGATGGATTCTTCCGATATTCCGTGTCTACCGAAAAAATTGTAGAAACAAGAGATCATGAAACTGGAATGATGTGTCCTGGCCGTACGTCAGGATGTGTTTTGTCGTGCTCAGTAGTAGCTAAGCATGCTCTGTTCTGTACTTTCGGACGCATATCGTTGTATTTTCGGATATATATCAAAATCTCTCACTTTCAGGGTGAGGGTGTTCTATTAAGCTCTGCGTATGGGAGAAGGCCATTCTCATCAATGGGATTCCCTAGAAAGAGAGAATTGTGAAGGTGGATAAGGTCGTCCTCCATGGCGTTGGGGCTGGCTGCTATATTTCTGAGCCACGAACGGTTCCTGCTGAACAGGTTTCGAAGGGACGAGAATGATTGCTGCGGTTGGAGTGTCCAAATCCTTCGGTGTTGGTGCGGGTCGGGTTGAAGCGCTTCGAAGCGTAGATATTGAGTTTTCGTCGTCGGGTCTACACGCCGTCATGGGGGAGAGCGGATCGGGGAAGAGCACGCTGATCAATCTGCTCGCCGGTCTGGACGTCCCCGATGCCGGGGAAATTGAGGTGAACCGTAAACGTGTCTCCGAATTGGATGAGGCGGCACGGGCTCGGCACCGGCTTGAACATGTGTCGGTCATTTTCCAAGACAACAATCTCATCGCGGAGATGACAAACATCGAAAATGTGGCCTTACCACTGTGGGCACGTGGCCAAAACCGTGCCCAAGGTCGCAGGGCTGCTGAGGACGCCTTGGCCCGCCTTGGGATTGACCAACTGGGTGACCGTCGGCCGTCAGAGGTGTCGGGGGGTCAGCGCCAGCGCGTGCGTGTCGCCCGTGCGTTGGCTGGGGGCAACGAGTTCTGTTGGCCGACGAACCAACCGGGGCGCTGGACTCGGCTAACTCGCAGGAGCTCTTCAAGCTCTTCGCCGCTCTGGCGCACGAACGGTCAATGTGTGTGGTGGTTGCCACCCATGACCCGATCGCGGGCCGATTCTGCGACTCAATGACAGTGCTGCGCGATGGGCAGATCATCAAGTGAGTCACAGTCTGAACATCGCACTGTTGAGGATTTGGAGTCGCAACCGCAGCCGCTTCACCGCGGCAGTGCCGTTGCTGGCTGTGATGGCAGCGGTCGTGGCGTTGTACATCGCTGTGTCGTCTTTCGCGCTCAGTGGTGCTCAGGTTGCGGATCGCGAGCTTGGCCCAAGTGGCGCCTCCGTCGTCATCAATCAACCGCGGTCCACCCGCTACCCGGATCCTGCTGTCTTGAAGGCGATGACGGGGGCGGGCGCCAAGAATGTGCGCCTCGCCGCGTACGGATCAGATTTCCAGATTGACGGCCTTCGCACCACGGGGTTGTCGACCGGTCTGCAGGGTCCTGACCAGCTCAGGCCTGCACGTCGCCCCGTACGG